>Ga0214473_10010929_pt1 | contig 10664 bp, 14 predicted proteins | sample RVTome_7_FD_203509 | JGI IMG/M metagenome (GOLD analysis project Ga0214473, IMG submission 203509) | Soil microbial communities from uranium-contaminated site in the Upper Colorado River Basin, Wyoming, United States - RVT98D197 | ecosystem: Environmental > Terrestrial > Soil > Contaminated >... | reverse complement strand
CGGGAACCGGTGGGGTAGCCCCAGGTCGTGCCATCCCCGTCCATGAAGGCCAGCCAGAATGTCCACACTCCGCCGGATTTCCTGGACCACTTGTATGCGTTGAAGGTTGTGCAGGTGGCCCCCCACGTGGGCGGAGGATAGCAGTGCGCGAGCACGTTAATCGTCTGGTCCGGGACGGGCGGATTGGCATAGTTGCCGTCATCCCAACCGTCCCTTCCCGCCAGCGCGCCGTACCAGTCGTACTGCTGCCTCACCCAGAAATGGGCGTCAACCTCGGGCAACTGCGCGGCCGTGCGGGTGACGGTGCCGCCGGGCTGCCGGTCCCAGGTCTTGTCCCCGTCCGTGTCCTCAGATACGGGCAGGGTGCCGTTCTTGATAGCAGGCTCAATCTCTGTGCTGTCGTTGTAGGCAGTGTCGCAGGCTACATCATACGTGACGATGTCGCGGTCCTGGGAGGTGTCCTTGAGCCGGTACGTGTTGCCCGAGTCCACGCGCACGATGTTCATTGCGCGGGTGGCCTTCGTCCCGGTCAAGGGGATGACGGAAAGGCCCGAGCCTGTATCGGCGGTCTCGGCGTCCTGGAGAGTGGGGGCGAACAGGATCAGCTCGCCCGTGCTGGCATCCACAAAGAGCTGGCCGAAGACCACGGCGCCGGAATCAGTTGGCTTGCCCTCCCTGTTCTCCTGATAGGCCACATAGCCGTAGGCGGCCCACGCCAGGGGAAACACACCCTTCCAGGGGAATACCACCAGGCGCGGCGGGTCAGTCAGCGGGAAGAGCTTCTCCCTCTTGGACAGGCGCTCACGCAGGTCTGCGAAGCCCTGGACGCTTCCCAACCGCTTCATCTGCAGCGCCCGGAGCTCCTCGGGCGTAACGCGCAATTCGGCTTCTACGCGGATATCCCGCCAGAGGCTGGACTGCACCTCCGCCAGTGCTCCCTGCGCGTCGAGGTGCCCTGCGATCTTGGCCCCATAGACCTCGATGGCCTGGCCCTCCTTCTGTCCCTCCTGCCTTACCACATGCTGGAGGAAGACATGCGTCCAGCCCAGGTCATCGCGCTTCGGGCGGAGCGCCCTGAGCGAACCAGCGGGTAGCTCAGGGGGACCGAAGAGTGGGCCATACTTGCCCAGGAAGTCCCTGAGCCTCCTCTCCGGCGAAGGCTCAGCCGCACGCGCGCTCTTCTTGGGCGCGGGCTGAAGCTTTCCGCGCGCAGAGCCAACGACGCCTCGCACTTCATCCCACCGCACCACCACGTCAGGGTCAAGGGCGCGCAGCGCTTCCAAGACCGTTCGCTGCTTATCGTTGATGTTCTTCATCGTTTATCCTCCTCACAGAGTCGGCTGACGAGAAGACAGTTCACCCAGCTTCAATGTTCTATTAGATGATGGAAAGGCGTCCACCCCCACGAACCCCCCCGGCCCTTTTGAGTATATGCCCGCCAGGGCCGATGTCAATAGCACGTGCGGGGGCTGGACCGCCCCCGCACGTATCTAGGCTCTGACAGACCTCCCGGAAAGGCGGGCTCTTCGCCTGTACAGAATGCTGTGGAAACAGTACGGGTCGTTGTGGAACCGCTGGGTGGCAGCATAGGACATTACTCCACAGCCACCCATGCACTGCTCGCCAAACTCGCAGCCCGCGCAATTCTCTCCGAGGTCCCCGGGCGAGTTGCCGGGACCTTGTGGCTTCTTAGGGTCCTGGAGTCAGACGGTAGCCCAAACCCCTTTGGGTCACGATGTATTTGGGGTTTTCGGGGTCTTTCTCAAGCTTCTTGCGCAAGTAACGAACATACAGCTTGATATAGTCCCTTTCGTTGACATAGGAGGGTCCCCAGACATGGAACAGCAGCTCCCTGTGGGTCACCACCGTATTCTGTTTGCGCATGAGGTAGATGAGCAGGCGGAACTCCGTAGGGGAGAGCGTCACTTTCCTGCCTTTGACCGATACGTGATGAGTCCTGAGGTCAGCTTCCAGCCCGTCGCATCTGAAGACCGACAGCTCCTTCCCCTCGCCATTCTTGCTGCGTCGAAGAACAGCCCTCACCCTAGACAGAAGCTCCTTCTTGTCAAAAGGTTTGCTCACATAGTCATCCGCCCCCAGTTCAAAGCCCCGCAGTATGTCGGTGTGGCTACTTCTGCCACTGACGATGATAATTGGAATCTCAGATGCCTCGCGGATTCGGCGGCAGGCCTCCCACCCGTCTAGACCGGGGAGCACGATATCCAGAAGAACTAGGGCCGGACGGGAATTGTAGAGGAGCCGCAGCCCGTCGAGCGCGTTGGAGGTCGACAAAGGCACATATCCTGCTGCGCTCAACGAGTCCTCAAGAAGTGCCCGGCTTTCCGGGTCGTCTTCTATCACCAGAATCTGGTCTCCGGAACTAGTTTCTAGCATCTTGCCCCTTTCTGCTGCCTCTATTCTCTATGCGCCCGGAGGGCATTGGCCGTCTCCTGGGCGAAGCCATTGGCCTCTAGCTTGCGCCGGATGGAGGTCAGATTGCGGATGATGTCCCGCGGGGTGGTCTGGAGTGTTCGGCTTATCTCATCCAGGGGCGTCCCCTCGGCCAGAAAGCGAAGGACCTCCGCTTCCCGAGTGGTGAGGGGGGTGAAGAGGGATGGGAGCTTGGGGTTCGCGATAAGCTCCTGGAAGCTGTCCAGGAGGAGGCGGGCCACCCGGGGGTGCTCTGCCAGGTCACGGTCGATTGGGTGTCCCCCCAGGTGGACCTCCCTCACGGTCTGGGCCCAGGTTGCGGCGCTGGTTGTGCGTGGGAGAAGGGCGTCAGCCCCTGACATTGCTGCCTGGAAAATAGCTTCGGGGTCCGTGGCATCGGCAACGGCCAGGATGTGGTCGGAGGGGGCGTATCTGCGTACCTTCCGCGCCAGGTCCTGGAAGTGGGCCAGGGACAGGGAACAGATGAGCATGACGCATGGAGGCAGTTCCTGGAGGTCGGCCATGGTTTCGTCGTCGCTGGCGGCTTCTCCCATGATGTCCAGGTCGGTGTATGGGGAGAGCTCGCGGGCCAGACCATGGCGGAAGAGTGCCTGCTCGTCAGCGAGGAAGACCGCGATTTTCGATCCCATCTTAGATACTAATCCATCTCTGGCGCAGGGCAATAACCACGGCATGGGTGCGGTCATTGGCCTGTAGCTTGCTCATGATGGATGTGAGGTGGTTCTTCACCGTCTGCTCGCTGATCCGGAGGATGTTGCCCACCATCTTGTTGGAGTTGCCATAGGCCACGTGCTGCAGGACCTCCAACTCCCGATGGGAGAGGCTGGTATCGGAAGCCTCCTCCTCGCCTGCGCTGCGGGGCCTCATGTAGAGCCCGCCATTGATGGGGATAATGGTGAACAGGTCCTCAAGTTTTGGGGCCGGGGTCATCGTCGTCTCAACCATTCTTCTCATTCGTCGACTATCCCTAGAATACCAATTGGGGGTAGGGACTCATGTCAACATCTAGTCAGCTCTTGGTAAAGACTGGTAAAGACTTGGTTAAGAGATAAGGATCTCTTCCCTTGGGTGCAGAAGGTGGGGAGTAGGACTTTCTTCCTAGGCTGTCGAGGCAAGGTGCCATTGGCAGCGCCCGACCCGCCTCATTGGGGGTGAAAGGTCTCGCTCACGGCCCCTTCTTGGCTCCAATCTCCCACATGCGATACCTTCTGCACCCTGGAAGTTGTTGCTCAGACACCTCCCGGGCAGAGAAGGTTACCGTGTCCCGTCGGCCCCGCGGGTCGGCCAGCAGCAGAGGCTCCAGCCTCTTGGATCTGATTTGGACCTGATTATGTGTCGCGCCAGTGGCGCGACAGAATGGCTTTTTGTTTAGTTCGAATCCCGTCGGCCCATTGTGCCCAAAATTGAGAACACGGCCTCTGATTTTGAGAACATGCACCATTCATATTAGCGGATGTGCGCCTAACAAGTCAATGGAGCGGGAGACGGGATTCGAACCCGCGACAACTTGCTTGGAAGGCAAGAGCTCTACCCCTGAGCTACTCCCGCTCGCACCTGAATTATAGAGGCCGCGGGCGGGGCCTGTCCACCGCCCCTAACGGTTCTGTCGTTGCCTATGGAAGAGGGCGAGGAACCTGTCCTCGTACTCGGGCCAGAGGCCCCAGGAGTCCAGCTCAGCCTTAAGCTCGGATGGCCCCGCCTGGCTATCCCACACGCGGACGAATAGCTCCTCAATGCGCAGCCGTGCGTCCAGCGGGACGCCCGCCCGGTCTATGTCCAGGAGCCCGCTCCGCTCCAGGTCCGCCACATTCCCCTGCAGGGAATGGAGGGTGAACTCGTGGATGAACCTGAGCAGGGAGACGTCCCACAGCTCGTCCACCCCTTCGATGACTGTAGCCATGGCGGTTCCCTGCCTCTCCAGCTTCTGTGTCAGCTCCCGGGCGAGCTGTTCAAGGGACTCCGAGACTATGGATAGGCCCTTGAACTCGTTGCGATACCTGTAAAGGAGTGCCGGCGAGGACTGCCCCTCCTGCGCCATCTTCTCCAGATATTTCCTGGCAGGGTAGCTGAAGCCCTCCAGGCTGAGAAGATAGTAGGGTGTCACCACCCTGGGTCTTTCGGCGATGACGTTCCCTTCTCGAATCACTGTCTCTGTTTGCCCGGCCGCCGGGTCAGCATAGGCGGGGGTGGTGAGGATGTAATAGCGGATACTGGTGACGCCGAACGTCTCCAGGGTCTGCCGCGGGGGCCTCAACACCTGGGTGCGCCCGATGGCGTGTTCCAGCCTTTCGTCGTCAGTTTCCATGAGCTTCTATCAGCCCCGCATCTACCGGAAGAAGACCTTTACCCGGTCAAACTCCGAGGGCAGGAGGGCCAAGAGCAGCGGGAAACGGTCCACGATGACGGAGGCGAGGAAGGAGTCGCGGATAAGCCCCTCCGGGACGAGGGCCGGGAAGGAGATAAGCACAGCCAGCAGCGCCCCCCAGGCGGCCACCCCCAGAATGACACCGAGGAAACCGCCCAGGAGCCCGTTGAGCCAGCCCAGACTGATGAGTGAGAGGGTCTTGCCAATGATGGCGGCCACAAGAGTAGCGGCAACCAGCCCCGCCAGAACGATGAGGACGAAGGAGATCATCCGGCTGCTGCTGGCATCGGAGTGAAACACCCGGTCCGCCAGCGTCAGGTAGTACCTCCCGGCAAGGTTGATCCCTATCAGCAGCCCCGCCAGCGGCAGCAGCATCCCGACAATCCCTCTCCTCAGGCCCGCAAACGCCCCCAGGGCAAGGGTGATGCCGATAATGATGTCCAACCCGTTCATCTGAGTCAGGCCAATGATAGCCCCGCCCCGGGTCCCTTTACAACCGCCCATTAGTCCTGTGCGGGGGCCCCCCTGCTGTGACCCCCCCAAGACAAAACGGGCTTGACGGAATAGGACTGACGCCGTAAAGTCTGGTTATCAGAACAAGCGTTCTCCTGATGATAGAGAGGGAAGTCGGACTGAAAAAGGGCTTGCAGAAAGGAGGGCTATGAAAGAGGGTGGGGTGAAGTCGGAACAGAAAGAGGAGAAGCACGGGCATCTCAAGCTGAAGACCAGGTTTGTGGTCAGGAAGTTCGCCGATGATGAGGCCCATCGGGGGGACAGGCCCTACGAGGTCTCGGAGGCTCAGGGCAACATCGGCCTCAACGAGGGCATAGCCGAGCTACTTGACCTTGCCTGTGGCCTGGGGAGTCCCACCGCCTACAACAATGCCAATGCCAGGGTGGGGGTGGGGAACGGCACGGCGGCGGAGGCTGCTACCCAGACGGCGCTCCAGGGCGCCAGCACCGCATTCAAGGCCATGGACACAAGCTATCCGTCACGCTCTTCCCAGACGGTGAGCTTCCGGGGGACCTTCGGGGGGAGTGAGGCCAACTTCGCCTGGGAGGAGTTCACCGTGGACAACGGCGCCACACCCAACAAGAACCTGGTCCGCAAGGTATCGGCCCAGGGCACCAAGACCAGCGGGCAGACCTGGGAGCTCACCATCCAGGTAACCATGAGCTAGGGGCGGACGAATGACCACCAAGGTGGATATAGACGGGGCGTTTCTGGCGAAACACGATGCCCTGACGCAACGTTTCTACCGGGAGAAGCGGGAAGAGCGGACTACACCCGCCCTGCAGGCCCTCTTTGACAAAGCTCACGGCTATCTGAGCCTGGTCCACATGAAGGACCTCGTGGCCGGCGGGATAGACCCGGATACCTATGTGGATGAGGCCCGCTCCAGGCTCCGCTCGCAGGAGATAGATGAGGGCCTTGCCGGGCCGTTCAAGCTCTCTCCGGAAGAAATCCTGAAGGTGAAGGATACGTGGGGCCTCGCCCTTTAGCTTCGCGCTCCTGGCAGCGCTGGCTTGCTCGCTACCGTCTCCACGGGAAGCTGGGCCTGCCGTGTCCGGTGGCTCCCCGCGGGGGCTCGCCTGGCTCGGGGCTGAACTTCTTCACCAGCGAGATTGACAAGACCCCGGCACAGTCGGGGACGTGGGTGGACGTGGACGTTTCGGGAGACGGGGTGCCCGCCGGAGCCACAGGGGTCATCCTCCGCCTTCATAACGCTGACAGCGCAGCCAGAGCGATAGCGGTCCGGAAGAATGGCTCTGCTGACACGAGAACACCCACCCTCTATCAAGGGTACCATACCGGGGCGATGGTGGGAATCGACGCCAATCGCACCTTTGAGGCCTATATAGGCAGCCTAGAGGCCAAGGTCTACCTCGTTGGCTATACCACGGACAGCTCTGACTTCCTGACGAACTCGGTGGACAAGAGCCCTGCTTCAGGGGCCTGGACGGATGTGGATGTCTCCGCCAACATACCGAGCGGGGCCGTGGGGGCCATTGTTGAGCTTGTCAACACTTCAGGGTCCACCGCCTATGGTGGGGGTGTCAGGAACAATGGCTCTACGGACACCTTCACCTTTGGAGGGGTACGGGCCAACGACCATTACTATCAGGTCTGCGGGGTGGATGCCAACAGGGTCTTTGAGGCCTGGATATCAAACACGGCCATTCAGGTCTGGCTCATAGGCTATTTCATGCCCCCCGTTTCCTTTGAGGCCAACGCCGTAAGCTATGCCCTGGGAAGCACGGGGGCCTGGACCGATATGGCAGTCTCCGGGGGCAACGCGCCAGCCGATGCCGACGGAGCCATGTGGCTCATTAGAAATCCACCGAGCACGGACTATTCTGGAGGCATCCGCAAGAACGGTTCCGCCGATGAGTCCTATGCCACTCTCCGTTTCAATAGCTGTCCTGCTTTCTTCTCGGGGTTGGACGCTTCCAGAGTTGCCGAAGGCAAGATTGAGAATCTGGTCGTTGACCACTATGTCATCGGCTATGCCAGGCCAGCAGGAGCTACACAGAAGACCGTCGCAGACGCCCTGGCCCTGGCCGACGTCCCCGGGGTCGACGCCTGGCTGGCGGTAGCCGAGAGCCTTGGTCTGGCGGATGCCCTTCCGGGGGGCACGCCAAAGGCCCTTCTAAGCCTGGCAGAGGCCATCTCACTTGCCGAGTCTGCGCCCGGGATCGAGGCGGCGCTTTCTATAACTCAGGGCCTGGCTCTTGCCGATGTCCTTGCGCTGAAGTCTTCTCTCACCCTGGCCCAGTGGCTGACCCTGGCGGAGGTGGTCGCGGTGGCCCCGAAGCAGTCTAAGGGCGTTGCTGACAGCCTGGCCCTGGCTGACCAGGTAGCGGCGGTGGTGCTGCTCGTCCGGCTGCTGGCACTCGCTTCTCTGCTGAAGGAGGGCCTGAGCCTGAGCGGAGGGGTGGCCCCTGCCCTGGACCTGAGTGCTGTCTCGGGCGGGGGGCTGTGGCTTGAATCGACTGTGAAAGGGGGTTGAATGGGCATTTTTCAGCGCGGCGAGACTGTGGTGATGAGCCTTGAGATCAAGGACAGCGCGGGCACGTATGTGGACCCTGCGAGCACGCCAACGTTGAAGTTGACCGACCCGGGCGGCAGCGTGGTGATAAACGACCTCGCCATGACCAAGGATGCCGTGGGCAAGTACCACTATGACTACACGCCCGGTGACTCCGCCGGCCTGGGAGGGTACACAGTGCGTTACAAAGCTGTGGACGGGCCCAGGACCACTAAATTGAGAGACAGCTTCGTGGTGGATCAGGACTAGCCTGCGACAAGACTGGCTGCTACGGCTTCCGGGAGCGCCGCCCGCTCCGCGTGAGCCCGGCCAGCAGCGTTCCTAATTCCTGGAGGGAACCTGCAGTGAGCGCGTAGCACTCGGCCTCCTTCACCATGCGTACGAGGAGACCCATCGCCTTCGTACCCATCTGCCGCAGGTTCATGGACTGCTCGACCAGCCGGGTGAGGGCTGCGGCTTTCGGCAGTGGCTCCAGTGCGGACACGGCGGCGCCATGGGAAGGGAGAATGATGAAGCGCACCGGGGGGGCCCGCCCCCCCGCCCTCCCCTTCCCGGCTGGTTCGACGGGTTCACGTGGTAGAGGGCGCTCTCGCTCGAGCCCGGTCCGCAACCGGGAGCCACCAGTGGAAAGGCCTCAGTCAGCTTGCGCCAGCCGTCTGCCTTCAGCGAGATGACCTTGGGGAAGGGAAGCAGGCGCCCGTCGTCGGTGACCACGGCGACCTCGTCGGAGAAATACTCGAATCCGCTCGCAGTGAGGGCCGCAGCTGTCAGGCTCTTGCCGGCACCGGAAGGGCCGGGGAGGATAATACCCAGTCCTTCATTAGCCAGGGCCGCCGCATGGATGAGGAGAAAGCGGGTCCCAAGGTGTTCCTCCATGGCGCTGCAAACCGACCTCTCCAAGTATGTCAGCAGGGCGTCCCGGTCTCTGGTCTCAGCACCACGCGCCCGGCCTCTTTCATCTGGTAGGCCTGCTGCTGGGCCTCGCCGCGGAGGCTGGAAACAGTGTACTGGCGGCGTCCGGGAGGCACCGGGCCTGCAAAGTCGTCTTCAACGGGGGGGAATACGCTCCGCAGGTAATCTGCCAGCCCCGGCTCGTTGGTCCGCAGGACGATGCGGAGGTTGAGGACAGTAAGCTCTTCCTCCCTCCAGTCGGCGCCAGACATGTCCGGGGTGGAACGCGGTGTCAAGGCGAGGGAGCTAGGCACCGATACGTTGCGCCGGGGAAGCCCGGAGCAGGCCTGCTTTCAGAAGGTCAGCCAGTGTTTCTCTGATATCGCTTTCCGCGGCGGGTTGGTCAAGTTCAAAGAGTGTGGCTAGCTCGTCAGCGATATCAGCCGCTGCATGGCGGCCGTCGCACAGCAGCCATATGGCTGCGGCCGTGGCGTTCAAGAAGTGGACCTGTTCTACATCGGGTTCACACAGGATGAGCTCGCCGCCGACCCCGTATTCCAGAAGGCCAGCGGCCCGTAGGGGCAGCATGTCCTGGGCAGGCTTCACGCAGCTCTGCATGTGGGCGCCTCCCGTCCTTACACCGTGAGCAACGTTGCCAGTCTGTCCTTCGTGTTGAGGGCCAGACTCCGGTCACCACTGCTGACCCCGGAGGCAGAATAGGGATATTCACCCTCCAGCGAGAGCGCATCGCTTATTGCGTCGGCCAGCGTCCCGCCACCCGGAAGAGGAGCACTTGGCGACAGATTGACGCCGTCTGGCACAGGCAATCCCGAGGAGACGAGAGCTATCGTGAGTTGCACTGTCAGCAGGAAGGCCCGCAAGATGGTCATCTCTTTCCCCGGACTTGCGTTGTATTCGTCAAAGATGGCATCGGCTCTTGCGATGTTGTTGTTGGCAATAGTGCCGGCCAGCAGGCCCAGGAACTGCGCGTCAGTGTACTTGTTGCGCCAGTTCTTCCAGTAGCCGGGGGTGAGCCCAGCACCGGGCGGTGGTGGTGTGGGGGTCGGTGTAGGGGTGGGCTCGTACCTGCCAACGTCATTTGCTTCTGCCACAGTCACATTGAGGAGGGATGGCTTAACGTATGAAAGCCCCACTACGGCGGCGGTGCCGAGGCCCAGGCGCCTCAGCAGCGCCCGTCGAGTCAAGCGGCCGCTTTCGCCCTTGGACTCGCGAGGGCCCGTCCCTTTTCCTGCTATTCCCTGCTCACGAGTAGCCATGGCCCCTCCTTCATGTCCTGGACCTCTACCTATACTGGCTGGATTGTAGCAGGCGCCGGGTTGTCTGCGGGTTAGGGCAAAGGCATAAAATGGTTAGAAGCTACAGCCTGAGCAGAAGGGGGATGGGCAAAGCAGCGGGCCGGCATCCGGCCCCGGCCCTTCCAGGGCTATACGTCTCAGAACGACCCGGCGGGGTATACTCTGACGATGGCGGCCACGGGGTCCCCCCTGAAGTCCATCTGTGCAACTAGTATGGTGTGCGTTCCGTCTGTCTCAGCCTTGAACGTGATTGTCCTGAAAACACCGCCGGTGGCTGCCTGATATTCGAGCAACTCTCCCCCGGCCGGGTCCTTCGCTCCAACGGCGATGATTTGCCCTCCGGTGAGCACATCCACCGTCACCGAGACTATGTCCCCCTTCTTGAGGTCGATGGGGATGCTCTCAATACTGGAGCCGCGGAAATAGAGGTTGTAGAACGTCGTGGACGCGGGGGGAACGGCGGGCGGGGTGACTGAAGGGGCCGGAGTCCGTGTGGCACTGGGACTTGGCGAAGGCGTTGGCGTTGCTGTGGGAGCGGGCGTCGGGGTAGGCGCCGGTGTGGGGGTGGGGCTGGGCGTGGGAGTAGGAGTTG
>Ga0214473_10010928_pt1 | contig 10665 bp, 8 predicted proteins | sample RVTome_7_FD_203509 | JGI IMG/M metagenome (GOLD analysis project Ga0214473, IMG submission 203509) | Soil microbial communities from uranium-contaminated site in the Upper Colorado River Basin, Wyoming, United States - RVT98D197 | ecosystem: Environmental > Terrestrial > Soil > Contaminated >... | reverse complement strand
ATCAGGAGTTGATGCAGGTGAAATTATTCCGATTAAATCTCCTTTATGGAGCCGCTTTGGTTTTATGTATCGCATAGATGTATATCCGAACTTTGTTAATTTAGTATAAGAAAATAATTAGAGTAAAACTGTGTGTCAAATTTTTAGCTGGCATATTGAAAATTTATTTTTTGTTTGGATAAGAAATTTAGTTGCCTGGTGTTGAAGTCATCTACAGCTTGAAAAGCTTAATTTCGCTTAATAATCAAAGGAATACTATGAAATCCAAGGGCTATAAATCTCGCTCAACTGCACTTTCAGCCAAAATTATTAAGATAAAATTGGTGCTAACAGATTGTGACGGGGTTCTCACCGATGCGGGAGTCTACTATTCTGCACGGGGTGAAGAGATGAAGAAATTCTCTATCAGAGATGGAATGGGTTTAGAGAGACTTAGAAATTTGGTGAACATTGAAACCGGGATTGTCACAGGAGAATTATCACCTTCAGTGAAAAAGCGAGCGGAGAAATTAAAAATTAAAGAATTGCATCTCGGCATTAAAAACAAGGTTTTAATTTTGAATGAGATACTCAAGAGAAAAAATCTTAAAGCAGAAAACATCGCTTTCATCGGTGATGATGTAAATGATTTGCAGATTATGAAACTCGTTGGGTTAACTGCATGTCCTTCAGATGCAATTGATGAAGTAAAAAATATTTCAGATTATATTTGTACAAGTCGTGGAGGTTATGGAGCGTACAGAGAGTTTGCAGAATTAATTATTAAAGGAAATTTGAGAAGAAAGTGATTACAGAAGAATTCGGAATACTTGTCTGTCACACTGAGTTCATCGAAGTGTGACATTCTTAAGGGGAGTCATGTTTCGACATGCTCAACATGACATGAATATTAATTTCAATTCCTAATTTTTATTGAAGTATTATTCCCGGTTATCACAGATTGAATATTAACATTTGATATTCCATTCTCACCCACTACTTTACCGACAACATAGATTGTGACTTTATTATCTTCAACTTTCTCCCTAAAAGTACCGACATTTTCAGTTCGTAAACTGCCGGGAATTACCCAACTGGCAAAACTATTTGTTCTTTTATAATGTGTTTGTGCATTAACCGTAATGTCGTTAAGAATGAGTGTAATTTCTTCACGATTTTTTCCGGCAGCAGAATTTTTATTCTTCAAGAGAAGAATCACAGCTACCAGTACAATCACTGCAATAATACCTAAGAAAGATCGAAATTTATTCGTGAGCATGCTTTATTAAAAATTGTATTTGGAAATTTTAACATTCAATTAAATTGGCTGTTGAAAAATATACGTTGAGATAGTGAAATGCAATTTGAATTATTTTTTCAAAGAGATGAGTCCAATTAAACCGTGAATTAAAATATACATCGGTATAAGTAAACCAGAACTTTATCTTTATTCTCAAAAAGGAAATTACTCTCGTTTATTATTTCTATGAAGATGCTAAAAAAGATTATTATAACGGATAAGATGATTAGTGCATTTTTCCCAAGCTGAAATGATTTATACCAAAAATCATCCTGAGGCGATATTTGTTCCTTATCCAAAACAAATGGTCTTATTGCTAATAAAGCTATAAAAGCAAGCGCTTTAGCACCAAATACAATTATTAGTATTGATGTCAAAAAACCTATAATAATTTCAATAGAATACGCTAAGAATAGATTTTTGTATTTCATGGAAATTTAATTTTTTAAGTTTATAATAATTCCATATCACTCCGCTTTTTTACTTTGTTTGTCTCATTACTTACTATTACGACATTTGTCGTTATCTCATCAAAACCATTTTACCGGTTGTCAAATTATCAGCTACTTTAAGATGATAAAAATAAATTCCGCTGCTAACATCCATTCCTTTTGCATTTTTCCCATTCCATTTTACAAGATAATTTCCGGATGGAAGAATTTCGTTAGCTAAAGTATTAATCAACTCACCATTTGGGTCATAAATTGCTAGTTCAGTTACAGAATTTGTAAGATTACTCGGAATTTTAAACCAAATAATTGTCGATGGATTGAATGGATTCGGATAGTTACCTGCCGTAACAAAATCATTCGGAATATTTTTAAAGAAATCTTCATCTTGAATTTCTGTAACTAAATTTAGACCACTTCCCTTTGAATTTCCTGAGCTATCAGCTAAATAAATATTAACCCAAGACGGTCTTAATGCAGATTGCAAATATTTTTCATCCCATTCCTGATCAGTAAGACGTTCAAAATTAAGTGTAGTATATTCATAATAGCTTAATACTGGACCGATGAAGGCAACATTTTGATTTCCTGGAAGTTCCGCAACGAATACACCAAGATTTACCGAACCGGTACCAACATGCGGAATTGCACCAATCACCATACCGCTGCAATTTGTTGGAACAGTATGAATGTCGGCAACAATGTGATCTTTTTCCATCAGGCCATTGAAACCTTGATAATAATCCATATAAAATAATCTTGAATACCAACCGCCATAAGGAGGCGTACCGCTTCCCGCCTGTTGAGGATATATTATAGCCTTTAAAAAATATTCCTCAGCTTCAGAAAAAGGAATGCCATTCAATATTTTAGTAGAAACAGTAGAAAGTGTGTCCATTATACTTTCTAAATTATCTAAATATTCAAGAATATTGTCTTTGATATAGGACTCATCGAAATTCAAGTCCATGAATTTATTTCTAGCTATGCCAGCATATAAATGTAAGTTATCATAAAACTCCGGGAATGGTTCAACATAAGTGTATGGATAAAAACAAACTGTGCCTCCAGTGTAAGATTGTTTTGCATAAAGAAGATTATCATGGCGCAACTGAGTCCAGGAAGAAAGTTGTGTATTTAGTTTTTCCTGCCAAAAAGCTGCTGTTTGCATAAAAAGCGGCAAATTCTCTCTCTCCAATGGCGGGTTTAATTTGCGAATAGAATTAAGCCAGAGATTATATAATGTACTGTCCCAAAAATCTGTTCCGTAAGAATTTATTAGATATCTTAGAGCAGCGAGGTTTGACGCATAATGCAATGAATCCAATTCTGGTTTTAATAATTGGGCAGCAGCATCATTTCCTAAAGCAAACATGGGATCAAGAGTTGAGGGATACAATCTGCAAATATGACGACCGTTATAATAAATTCGATCATACACAACGCTTCCGGTAACATACGAATCAATTACAAATCTTTGTCCAAACAGCATGAACGCAGAAGCAGGTACTATACTGTCGGGTTCAAGAGGAAACGCATTGTATAGTATTTGTGATAGAATAATTTGGTATGCGAATGATTGATTGCGCAGAGCATCCTGAAATTCTACCAGTTTTAGGCTTTCCAAAAGTTGTGCGGCATTATTAAGCTGAACTGCTTGTTTTAGATATTTTAGATTGGGAAGCGTGACATTATCCTGTTCCCCGACAAAGAATTTTATAATTTTTTCTGTTTCATTATATAAATTCCATGCGTTTGAAATCTCAACTAATTCCGAAATCAATAACGCATCTATAGTTTGTCTTTGAATATCCTCAAATGATGGTAGCGGACAAACAACTGAATCAGAGCGAGGTGGTAATAAATATATTTCAGTTCTGCCGAGCCACATCATTACACGGAAATATTTTTCAAGAATTGGATGTTGTAAATCAACATAATGCCCACGAGGTTTGAACTGGCTCCAATCCATCACTCTGCAATTCTCTGAAAATAAAATATAAGGATCGTGCCCTTTTTCAGAATATATTTTTGTTAGAATTTCGTTAATCTTTGAAGTGTTTTCAACGAAGTAAGGAGTGACATTATTATCAAATAACCTTCTCGGAACGGTTAAATAAACATCCACATCCTTTAACATTGTTTTCATCTCAGGGTAAGCAGAATAATTAGCAGCTAGGACGGGTAAATTATTATGGAGAGTCTGTAGTAAATTTGTAATCCTATCTATTAAAATTCCAAGCTCAACATCTTTAAGAATTCTATCATAAGAAACATGGAATGCATGAAGGATTGCATCTGTTGAAACAAAAACCGGAAGATCGTTCTCATAGATTTCAAGGAATGCTTCTCCAAATGATAAATTCGAAAGTCTCTCACTAACCATAAATCCATTTTGATTTATTAATGATTTTTCATAATCGGTTAGGTTATATTTGATAGAAATACTGTCAAAGTATTGAGCATTTTCAAAATCAACGTTTAAATCAGTTCTAAAAGTACCAGCGGAATGCATCTCAAGCAGTTCAGATGTAACCATATTTTGATGGGATTGAAGGAACTGCTTGTATTCATTAATATTAAACTGCGTTGGTTGTGCTTTGATAAGTAAAGGAAAGAATATAAGTAGGAAAGTTACTCTATAGAATTTGAGGATTTTCATAATACACCTCATTTTTTGTTAATTAATTTTACAAAATCTTCAGAACAAAGTAAATATCAAAACACTGTAGCAAACAGATTAAGAAATTCTAGGAAAGGTTAATGTTAGTTTAAAATTAAAAAGTCTCGCAAGAGTTATTCTGCGAGACTTTAAGTGACTCCAAGGGGATTCGAACCCCTATTACCGCCGTGAAAGGGCGAGGTCCTAACCATTAGACGATGGAGCCAGGTTTAAATCGTAATTAACAAAAAGCAAACTACAAATAAAATTCAAATTTCAATTTTCAAATCCTTACTTGCATTTGCGATTTGTTATTTGGGATTTGTAATTTACATTTATGTTGGGGTGAGCGATGGGAGTTGAACCCACGACCCCCAGGGCCACAACCTGGTGCTCTAACCAACTGAGCTACGCTCACCATTCGTAAAAAATATCAAATAACAATCCGCCAAGGCGGACCAAATTTCAAATAAATATCAATTTTCAATTAACCAAACTTCAAGCGATTCAATTTTAACTTTTTAATTTTGACTTTTAAATTTTTAATTGATCAGTACGCCCGAGTGGACTCGAACCACTAACCCTCAGCTTAGAAGGCTGATGCTCTATCCGATTGAGCTACGGGCGCTCAATTTAAAAATCACAAAGAACAATTTCCAAATCACAAATAAATTTCAAAAACCAATCTTCAATAAGCAATAATTTGTGATTTTGAAATTTATAATTGTTATTTGTTTGCTATTTGGTGCTTATCATTTGGAATTTAAACTTGTCGGGGCGGCAGTCCGCCTCAGACGGAGAACCTGCGACTTTCCCGCATTGCGGGACGCGATGAACCGGGTTGTTATTCAATGAATAGATCACGACTCGATTTCTAACTCACCCTCGACAAAGATTTATTCAAAAATAAAAAGAACAAAAAATCTTAGATAATAAAATTGAAATTTGTCCGTTTTAGGCGGATTTAAATTTGGGATTAAAACCAAGTCGGGGCGGCAGGATTTGAACCTGCGACCTCCTGCTCCCAAAGCAGGCGCGATGAACCGGGCTACGCTACGCCCCGTAATAATTTTCCTTTGCTAAATGTTCTACATCTATTAAAAACCTGCGGCTTTCCCTTAGGGGGATGCAATGAATCTGGTTTGTTTTTACCAAAACTAACAAACCAATTCTGAATTTATTCTCAACAAAGATTTATTCAAAAATAAAAAGAACATTTATGTCGGGGCGGCAGTCCGCCTCAGGCGGAGAACCTGCGACCTCCTGCTCCCAAAGCAGGCGCGATGAACCGGGCTACGCTACGCCCCGAATTTCAAATTTTAGCGTACAAATATATTGCATGACGCCTTAAGAAGCAATGAATCCGCTCTAATTTAAATTTAAATTGGCTAAGTTTTTCATCCTATATCGCAAATGTTTTAATTGACAAGCAGGATACTTAAATTTGATTCAAAATTTATCAAAAGAAATAGCGATGTCTTTTCCTTTATTCATATCTAAAAAATTTACACTATCTAAGAAGGATTCACGTTTCATTACTCTCATTTCATCCATTTCAATCGTTGGGATTTGCTTGGGAGTTGCTACATTGATTATCGCATTAAGCATTTTGGAGGGATTTGAGGAAACCATTCGAAAAAAAATAATTGATTTTGATTCCCACATTCAAATTAGTTCTTATCAAACTTTGCTGCCAAATTACAGACGTATCATGCCGAACATTCGAGATATGTTAAATCCTTTTGTGGAAGATATCAGTCCTTACGCATCAAATCTGGCTATCATCAGCAGTAAATTTGTTCAAGAAGGTATTAACCTTAAAGGAATCTTACCTGAAAATAAAAGTCTAAAACTAAAAGAAAACATAATCTTGGGCGAGTATAGTTTTGCTTCAGATAAAAATCCGGCAATAATTATCGGGAAAAAATTGGCTGATAAAATATTTGCACACGTTGGTAATGAAGTTACCATTTTCGCATTGAATAAAAATCAAATTCCAACCCCGGATAATTTACCCAACATCCAAAAATTTGTTGTAACCGGAATTTTTGAAAGCGGTATGGCAGAGTACGACGATTTAAATGCTTACACAAATATTGAAGCAGCTCAAAGTCTATTTAATTTCGGAGATAATATAACCGGCTATGATATCAAGTTAAATAACATATCTAAGATTGACAGCTTAACCACATTATTATCTAAAGATTTGAGATACCCACACTCAGTAAGGTCAATCTATCAAAAGCATCGAAATATATTTACTTGGATTGAATTGCAGAAAAAACCAATTCCGATTGTGTTAGGTCTGATTATTATAGTTGCTGTTTTCAACATAATTGGAAGTTTGCTGATGATAGTGCTTGAAAAGACTAACGCAATTGGAATATTAAAATCTTTAGGTGCAATGAATAGACATATTTCCAGAATATTTGTGTATCAAGGAATCTTCCTGGCAATGATAGGAATAATTTTGGGAAACATATTAGCATATTCACTCATGAGTTTGCAGTTGAGGTACAATATTATTTCTTTGCCCTCATCCGTATATTTCACTTCAACTGTTCCAATAATTTTAACATCAAAAATATTCATTGGTGTTTCACTCATCACTTTGATTCTTTGCTTAACTGCTTCCTTTATACCGAGCTACATTGCATCGAGAGTAAAACCATTAAGCTCTTTGAGGTTTAGCTGATGGGTTTTGAATCCTTCATTTCCAAAAGATATTTAGTATCAAAGCATAAAGTGAATTTCATTACTATCATTTCCTTAATTTCAATAGTAGGAATTACAATTGGAGTCGCCGCTTTAATTGTTGTTCTCTCAGTTTTTAATGGATTTGGCAGCTTAGTAACTTCTTTTCTCATCAGCTTTGATCCGCACATCAGAATAACCTCTACGACACCCGCAGAAAGTATTGATGTAAATAAAATGAAACTATTACTCAGTGAGTTTCATGATGTGAAAGGGGTTTCACCATTCGTTTCGGGAAAAGTATTAGCATATTCCGCTGGATTGAATCAAGTTGTTAGCCTGAAGGGCATTGACGGCTTATCAGGAAATAATGTCTATGATATTAAACCTAACATTATTTTAGGTGATTATTCTTTTTCGGATGAAGAAGGCACATCGAAAGTTATAATGGGATTAAGATTGGCAGATAAGCTACAAACAATTATTGGTGACACTATAACACTGATCTCTCCTTCCAATATTGAAAAGGCAATAACTCAATATTCTCTCCCATCAATGCAAAAATTTATAGTAGCAGGAATTTATAGTTCAAATAATAATGAGTATGATGGGCAGTTTATTTTTTGTTCTCTCGAAGCATCACAAAAATTATTCAATTATAAAAATCGAATTCAAGGTATTGATGTTAGATTAAGTTCGTTGAATTCTTCATTCGATATCCAGGAAAAACTTAAAGCTAAGCTGAACGGAAATAATTATGCGGTGAATACCTGGTATGATTTTCATAAAGAATTATATACCGTAATGCAGATTGAAAGATGGACTGCGTACCTAATTCTATCCTTAATTGTTGCAGTAGCTTGTTTTAATATTCTAGGATCCTTGTCAATGTCAGTAATTGAAAAAAAACGGGATGTTGGTATTTTAAGAGCAATGGGAATTACTGAGAAATCTATACTAAAAATTTTTATGTATGAAGGACTGCTTATCGGAATTGTAGGAACATTACTCGGATCAATTATCGGATATTTAGTTTGTTTCCTTCAGCTTCAGTACAAGATCTATCCGCTCGATCCAATGCAGTATAAAATTGATGCTCTGCCTATAGAAATTCGAATTACGGATTTCTTTTTTATTGCTGGGGTGGCAATGCTGTTATCTTTCTTGGCTTCATTATATCCAGCACAAAGAGCAGCAAAAGTTAATATTCTTGATGCCATCAAATGGGAATAATAATTAAACAAATTTTATTAATTCTGTAATGCAAGTAAAATAATGTCGAATGTTATACTGAAAATAGAAAATCTCGTTAAGACTTTTGAAAACTCAAAAGAAATTAAGCTGAAAATTTTGAAATCTATTTCTCTTGAAATTGTAGAAGGCAAAATAACACTGATTGTTGGTGCATCCGGTGCTGGTAAAAGCACTTTATTGCACCTCCTTGGAGGATTAGATAGACCGGATGATGGAAAAATTTATTTTGGTAATGATAATATTTTAACTTTCTCGGAAGATAAGCTGGCGAAATTTCGAAATAAGAATATTGGTTTTGTTTTTCAGTTTCATCACTTATTACCTGAATTTACCGCGGCGGAAAACGTAGCAATTCCACAAATGATTTTTGGTAAATCACTGGATGAAGCTTTGGATAAAGCAAATGAACTTTTGAGTGAAGTTGGATTGATAGAACGAAAAGATCATAAACCTGCAGAACTTTCCGGCGGGGAGCAGCAGCGGGTTGCTGTAGCTCGAGCACTGGCAAATGATCCGTCAATTATCTTAGCAGATGAACCAACTGGGAATTTGGATTCTGCAAATAGTCAGATTATCTCCGATTTAATAGTTCATCTAAACTCCAAATACAAAAAAACCTTTGTGGTTGTAACTCATAATAAAGATATGCTGGGGATTGCTAACCAGATATGTGAAATGAAAGATGGTAAAATATTTAGTAAGTATAGCTTGTAACTCATTGTAAAATAATAGACTATCAGAATTACTTATCTTTTTTTCAAATACTCAAATAACAATCTTACACCGTAACCAGTCATATATTTTTTAGAGTAATTATTATAGCTATTTGCCATTGCAGGTCCAGCAATATCTAAGTGCGCCCACGCATTTTTTTTATCAACAAAGTTCTCTAAAAATTTTGCAGCAGTTATTGCTCCACCCCATCTTCCGCCGACATTTTTAACATCTGCAACATCACTTTTATTTAAGGTATGATATTCATCCCACATTGGTAATGCCCAAACTCTTTCGTGAGTCTGAAGACCTATCTGAAATAAATCTTTCGATAATCCTTCATTCTTAGTAAACAATCCAGCAACAAACTCGCCGAGAGCTACAACACAAGCACCGGTCAATGTTGCAAGATCAATAATTACATCAGGATTTAGCTTGCTCGCATAATTTAACGCATCAGCAAGAATCATTCTTCCTTCTGCATCTGTGTTATCAACCTCTATGGATTTTCCTGAAGAAGTTACTACGATATCACCTGGCCTCATTGATGTTCCGGATAACATGTTTTCGGCTGCGGGGATAATTCCAGTAATATTGACAGGAAGTTCTGATTTAATTGCTGCTAAGATCGTCCCGGCAACAACTGCTGCTCCGGACATGTCAGCTTTCATTTCCCACATATCATTGTACGGCTTTATAGAAATGCCTCCAGAATCAAAAGTTACTCCTTTCCCAACCAGTGCAATGGTTTTATGTATTCGCCGCTTTTTTAGTTTTGAATATTTACTTGCTCCATTATACTCAACCACAATAAATCGAGGTAGATTACTGCTTCCCATTCCAACAGCTAATAATCCCCCCATCTTTCGTTTTCGAATTTCTTTCTCATCGAAAGTTTTAACTTTTGCACCTGCTTTAGTCAATAAAGTTTTTATTCTTTTGCTTAATTCATCGGGAGTTAAAATACCTCCGGGTTCATTTTGTAAATCCTTGGTGAATTGAACTCCTGCCATTACGTTTTGAGCTGAAACAATAGCATTCGTCAACTTTTTTTCATTCTCGGAATAAAATGTGACTTCAAGAGATTTCAATTTCTTTTTATCAGATTTATAGTTGATGAAATCATAATTACCTAGGAATAATCCTTCAGCAAAAGTTTGATAATAATATTCCTCATCATCAAAATATTTTTTTAAATGAACATGATTTGGAATGAAAATATGGAGAGATTTAACTTCTTCTTTCCCAAGTGTTGGTAGAAATCCGGCAAGGTGATTTCTGAAAAAATCATTTGTAAACTTTTCATCTAATTTAACTTTTACAAGAAGAATGTCATCCGGTTTACCGTTTGCTCTCGATACTCTGATCTCTGTTGATTCGCTGGAAAGAAAATTTTTCCTTTGAAGATCGGATAATTTTGTTTTAGAAACTCGCTCAAAATTTTTTACACTTTCTTTTAATTTTTTCTCATCAATAAAATACCTAACACTAACTGATAAATTTTTATAGGATATTTTCTTGCCGCCGCTTTTTAAGGATAACTTAAACATTTTATTTCCTGTAAGTTTCTAAATATTCTTCTGCTTTTTTTAATATGATGGGAATCTTATTAA
>Ga0214473_10010927_pt1 | contig 10665 bp, 9 predicted proteins | sample RVTome_7_FD_203509 | JGI IMG/M metagenome (GOLD analysis project Ga0214473, IMG submission 203509) | Soil microbial communities from uranium-contaminated site in the Upper Colorado River Basin, Wyoming, United States - RVT98D197 | ecosystem: Environmental > Terrestrial > Soil > Contaminated >... | reverse complement strand
AGATTCCCTGTAAGTGCTCATCGTCATCATAGAAAATATTAGCCAACCTGTTGCAACAATCAACATTGCTGTGGACATTACAGCCCAAAGTCTTTTGCGAGACGTAAAAGCTATTATGAGGAGGGATATAATCGCTGTTGTAATCCACACAGTTCTGGTGGGGGTTAGGAAGACAATTACTAAGCTCACAATGGCAAGAATTAGCCAGAGTCGTTTATGGGGTGCATTTTGGAGGTACATCAAGAGTCCTATGCATAAGCCAAGGCTGGGCTGAAGCGTGGACAATCGTAAAGAAAATGCGGGTGAGGACAAAAGGCTCGAGAGGCTTTCAAGAGGGAAATCATATCCCTCAAGCAGCACCAAAATATCCCGTACCATACTCAAGGACACAGGCAGAAAGATCAGATATAGAAGCCAGTGGTTTCGCTTATCCTCGAAACACTCCACCATTACTGGAATGAGAAGGAAATTTAATAACGGAGCAATGTCACGGGCCCAGTCAACCAAACTAAAATTGCCGGCAGATCGAAGCACCGGTGAAAAACATAGGAAAATAATGAAAACGAACAGCCACCGGTATTCGGCTTTTAAATGGAACGGTTTATTACTCATCAGCTTTTGAATCAACCAGATAGCAAACAACAGAATAGTCAGTCCAAGCATAGCTGCTTTTAACAGATTCAAAGATTCTTCAGCCGGGACCATAGGATAAACAATTAGATAAGCGGCAAGCCCAATGGCAGGTCGCCATGCAGTAATAAGTGCAGCCATTCCTGCGACCAAAAAAAGAAGGATCTCGGACTCACGATACAGAACAATTTGGTATGTCAAAGCAGCGGTGGAAAGCAATGCTGCACCGAAAATAATGGGCTTAAACCATGTTCTTGATTTAACGTCCATCAACTAGTTTTGTAAGAACCTTATTTCCCACTTAATGTCAAACAAATTAGTTAGTTAACCGCTTGCCTGAGTATTAAATAAACCTGTTCTCCTGCCCTCAACCAGCTGAACTTCTTGACTTGCTCAAACCCTTTGGCGATCATTTCCTGCCGCAAATGATCGTCTATCAATATTCTCTGTATACAATTTGCCATATCCTCAATATCGTATGGATCAAAGTACTGTGCTGCGTCCCCTCCCACTTCCGGCAGTGAAGCTGCATTGGATGCCGCTACGGGACAGCCACATGCCATTGCCTCAAGTATAGGCAACCCAAATCCTTCTACGAGGCTTGGCATTACCAAAACCCTGGCGCTGGCGTACAGTTGTGCCAGCTGATCGTCATTAGCATTGCTTATTATCTCCACATAATTTTTAGAGTCATAAGTTTTCATCAACTGTGGCATATCGTAATAAAGCCTTTTGTTCTGGCCAGAGGAGCCTACTAAGAGTAGTTTTTCTGTGCAACTTCTTGAAAGTAATAGTTTGTAGGCCTGCAGCAACCTCTCCAGATTTTTGCGACGATCAAAGCCGCCAACGAAAAGAATATTCCGCGAGGAAGAGACATTCTTGATTTGAAAGCGCTGAAATGAGATAGGCAGTCCATTGTTAATAACTTCAACCTTACCAGACACCGCCGGGATGGCAGATTTAATGGATTTTGCCGAGAACTGGGAAACCGTTATCACCTTGTGAGCTATTCTGCCCAAAGCCATCATCTGCAACCTATTCTGAAGACGGTCGCGCCAAGAACGAAAGTACTCTGATAGTTCTGTTCTCGGTGCCACATCATGCAAGGTAACAATTGCCGGCGCAGCCCGCCATAACCAAAAATCATTCGCCGGGAAAAACATAACGTCCACCTCATCCATTCTAGCGGCCATCGGGAGCGTCCAGTTGAGCCATGGACGCCTCTTTTGTAATGGTAAAAACCTAAAGACAAAGTTCTCAGGCAAACCAGGAATGCATTTATCGAGCGGAGTGTACAGGTAAAAAACATCATCTGGACTACAGGCGATGGACAGAGCCTTTAATACCTCACTGGTATATCTTGCAGGACCACGACCCCCAGCAACGCTCTGTATATCAACTCCTATGCGAAGATCTTTGGTCATTTGCACCCTGCGCCATATGTTGGAGCTCTAGCCATGGCATGAAAGCAAAGACTAACGTTTCGAATTTTAGAAAGGCTGCAGCAAATGTTATGTGTTTCAAAATGGCCTTAACAGGTCCACTAAAAATTATGATCTTTAATACATTTTTCAAAGCTCCCTTACCATTCCATGGTCCAATGGCTATACTGTGATATTGAATCGCATGGGACTCGTTCGGGTGCATGTTGACAAAGATGTAAGATGAGCGCCCCATTTGGTATGCCTTTTGGCAAAGGGATTCCAGATCCTCACTAAACATGTGATAACCTACCGCTTCCGGTACATGTAAAAACCTCACCCCTGCCTTATGAAGTCTGTAACCCATATCAGTATCTTCAAAGCTGTAATCCTTGAATCTCTCATCAAATCCTGTCAAATCTTTTATCAATCCTGCAGGAATGGAAGCATTGCCAGTCAGGAAGAGGCCGTAGTCCAAATGTAAATCCTGGAGACGAAAATGGATTCTCTCAAATCTTCTTTTAATGTATCTGTTCCATACAATGTCATCGATTTCCCTCGCAGGTGGCACCGCTCCTATAACCGCTCCGCCACCTATCCTCTTTTGGGTCTGATAATGTACTTGCAAAAGACTTGGCGATGCCCAAATATCATCGTCAATCATCAGAATATATTCGCCTCTTGATTCGCGAATTCCTCTGTTGCGCGTGGCTGCCCTCCCGAGATTTGTTTCATTCCGAAGCAACTTCCAATTCGATCTCTTCCCCTTCCCAAAGCCAAGGTCAGGCAAAGGTATTGTCGAGGAATCATCAACCACAATAACTTCGTAAGGAAAAGAAGCCTCCTGTTTTTCTAAACAGTCTAATGTGTTTGTCAAAATGTGGGGCCTGTTGAATGTGGGAATCACTATTGAGAAAATCATCTTCTTACGGTTAAGTCTTCGATTTCATGATCCACAAGGACCATCGAGCAGCAAAGGCACCCAGAAATCCTTCGGACGACGCTATATCTGAAACAATCCGACTAATACCTAGTAACTTAACTGCAGTCACCAACGGTCTGATAAACTGATTATTGACCTTTTCCGGAAGCATCCATTTTTCTCGAATCATTTCCGCATCGGGCAAGTCCATCCTAAATATTAGGCCACTCTTCTTCATCCATTGCTTGAGCAGCTTAAAGGACGGTATAGTTGACACAGAATATTGATCTTCCAGCTTCAAGAGCTTGCAAACAATGAACCCGGCCATTCTTTGTGGAAGGATAGCTACAAGCGGCAAACGGTAATGCTCATCCCTAACTAACTGAGATATGGAATAGCGGTTCGGAGCGGTCAGCTGTATCGCGCCTCCCGGTTTTAAAATTCGGGCCATTTCCATAGTGAGTTTTTCAGGGTTGTGGACATGCTCAATTACATTTCTGCACAATATGAGATCGAACACGCTGTCCTTAAATGGTGTCTTCTGTGCATCGGCTAACACTAACTTAACTTGGGCAAGCTGTTCTGCCGACTTTTTCTTTACTGTCTCCACTCGCTCTCGACTTAACTCTAATGCAATAACGGAGGCGGACGCCTTCGCTAATTCAATACTATAATCTCCATTGCCACACCCGATATCAAGAACACTTGTCTGATTTAAAGCTAAGCGGCTCTGATATAATGGAAGAGCGCTAACAGCTGATTCCTTTTTGTAATCGCCGCTTTTCTTCCAATATGCCCTTATCTTGTTTCTAAAATAATCGATCATTGGGCTGTTTTGCATCCTACATGAAATCCACATCTCCCATGCTAAAACGCCAGGTCGAGCTATCAAATATAGCGGTAGAGTTCCGAAAGTCCGGATTGCCACAGCAGATGAGAGGCTGCTCTAGATAAAGGCCTAAGGGACGTCTTCTAAACGTGTAATTTCGCCAGCCGCTTTTTTTCAAGGCAATCTCTATTAAGTGATCTCCCATGAACCATGAGTGGGTAATAACTTGCCCTGCAGTTTTCCACAATTGTTCAGCCGAGTTCAAAAGCGCCATGTAGATATTGAGGTCTCTTTTCCCCCATAGTTCTACCAAATTACCTCCTCTTATAATAGCAAAGCCCACCAGATCATTTTTATCCTCGCAAGATAAAATCAAATATGAGTGAAAAGGATGTTGACAGTATCGCCAGTTAAGAAAATGACTGCTTCTTTGAACGGAAAGTCTAAACCGGCTCTTGGTATCGTCCCAAAGCAGGTCGAATACGTTATCAAATTTATCAACGGTCCTGACAGTTAGATTGTGATAACTACAAGTAAAATGACTGTCTATCTTTTTGTTGAGATTATTAAATAACTTCTTATAAATCATTCGAACTGGATGGAATTTGACCCGATAAGGCAGAATGTCAATTAACTGGTGATTTAATTTCTTAATATAGCCTGGATAAGACATGATCCCAGGTGCGCTATATCGAAACAGCCAGCCTCTTTTATTCATCTCCTCTAAAAGAATCTGAGTAAGTTTCGTAAATAAGCCCTGTTTTCGATATTCAATGTCTACCATTGTGTCGGCGCCAGAGCAGGCAATTATTTCCTCCCCATCAAAGCAGAAACGGAGAGGCCATACGGAGACGAATCCTATCAACTTGTTGTTATCCCAGGCAGCAAAACCGAAGGCTTCTCCAAAAGGATTATTGAGAAATTTCCAGTCACAATATGCTTTGTTAACCTCCCGGCCAAAGGTTTTCTGGTAAAGTTGACAGAACTGTTTCCAATCTCTCCTAAAATCGAAAGGCTTAATATCGGTCATGAATTTCCCTTCAACGTCAGCCTTATCTTCTCGGTAACGAGCTTCGGAAGATCCCAAAACGCTTTGATGTCATATAAACCGTTCAACTTTATACGCAGAAGCCATTTGGGATCAACGCCCGAAACGCTTATCCGCCTCAGCCTATAAGGGTTGCCCAGTCCCTCCCAGATCGAATCAGATGTAGTTACCGCCCATTTGTAACCAGCATTCCTCAGGGCTAAAATCACCTGGTTATTAAAAAGACCAAACGGATATGAAAAACCATCAATTGGATTGCCAAGTCTCTCCTCTAAAATTCTCTTTGATTCCTTTATCTCTCTTTCAAGCTCCTTGCTTCTAAGCTTTGTTAGATCCGGGTGGGTCAGGCTATGAGAGCCGAACTCTACGCCCGATTTCCTCAATTCGCCTATCTGTTCCCAGCCCAAAAGAGGCTTACCGGCTAATTCGCATGAAGAATCCCAATCGTTCACTAGCCCTATCTTACCGGCAACCAAAAATATCATAGCCCTGCCAGATAGTCTCTTGAACATGTCCTGGGCATATACGAAAATGTCACTGTATCCGTCATCGAAACTAAGAATTATTGCCTTTTTCTCAATAATTTTGGAAATGACAGGGACACTTACGATATATCTACCGTCTGAGCGCCCGACAGAATGCAACATCACTATCTTTGGCATTGGGAAATGAGATCCACCTTTCTTCTAATTCGCCCGGCCACAAGAAAAGGATACGCAATTTCCATCGCTATCCTAAAATTGTCTATAGCTGCAGCGGAAGTGGGGCTTGTCTCTGTTTATAAATCCATAGGGCAGCCACCGACAAAGCAGAAACCAATATCACCATTTTTACCGTCAATGAAACCCATGCATTCTGTATATCGATTTGCAAAAGCAAATACCAGACAGAGGCGGCTATTATCACCGTAATAAATATCGGTCTGAAATTGACGGCGACCCTTATCAATGTCTGTGATTCAATGTAAATTATTCCGGCCATAATTCCATAAGAGATCAGGGTCGCTATTGCTGCACCCATAATCCCTATTCTTGGAATTAGGATTAAATTAAATCCCACATTTGCAATGGCGGATATCACGTAGACAACAACCACCACTTGCATCTTCTTAACGATGAAAAAAGTTGGCAAGAAATAGTTCGAGATCGCAGCCATAACATGAGCTATCAGAACTATCCCTACGAGAGAAGTGGCTTTATGATAAACAGAGGGTGTCAATAGCTTAATAACCTCAGGGGAAGCCACGACTAAAATCAAAAAGGAGGCGCAGCATATGGCTATAAAATAGAAAAGAAATTCTCCCATTTGCGTGCTGTAATTCTTGAGGCTATGACCATGAACGGAGTAAACGTATGGCCGCCACGCCGCAAGGACCGGGTTAACGAGGAATGTGATTGCACTCCCAAAGGTGTAGCCAACAGCGTATATTGCCACCTCTGTTGGATTTCCCAATATCGTCTGTATGATCATGCGATCTGAAAGACTAATTATCCATGCGAGGATCTCAACCGAAAATTGAAAGGGTGAGAGAGTCAGAATCTCTTTAAGGTAAATCCATCTAAACTTAAGGTTAATCTCCCTTATCAGAATGGGTAAATAAATAAACTGAATTGCAATGGAGGTGCCTATATCAGCCAGAAATATTCCGACCAAATTAAGCTTGAGATAAACAAGAAATAGCAGGGTAAGTCCGATTCTGACAAATATCGAAATAAGATTTACTCTTAATATCGAAAATTTCTGCTCCCTTGCACGTAATATGACAAAGGGCACTATTGCTTGCGTTGAAAATAGTATTTTAACAATGACCAAAAAAAGCAAGATGCCAATCTTCTCATTCTTTAAAATCGCTGCGGTAATATGTCCAGAATAAATTATAAGTGGAATAGCTAAAAGGAGATTAAACACCAGATTAGAAACCCATGCGGTTCCTAGTAGAGTTTTCCTTTCTTCATCTTTAAAATCCCAATATAATTTTTGCAAGCTGTCGGGAAATCCCATAAAAAGTAACAACTGCAGGATCGTCCCAAAGCTATAAAGCAGGACCAGAGATCCGTATCCATCGGTACTCAAGTACCGTGTAAATACAGGTAAAAGGATTAGAGCCAGCGCCCTGTCCAGTATGGGTGTAATCCCATAAACAGAGCTGAGACCAAACAGTTTCCGAAGAGATAAACTGGATGACCTGTTTTCAGGTTCTTTATGCATTGGAAATCAATCTTTTAAATAATTCTTTATAAGCGCTTGCTACTGATTCTGAGCTGTAAAGCTTCTGAACATGTGAAGGATTCTTCCAATTGTAAAGATCATCAAACGAGTAATCAGACACGATCTTGACAACCGCATCCGCTATATCGTTTGGATTATTGTAATCGGAAACAATACCATTATTTTCCCTGATGAAATCGGAGACTGGACCTGACGGGGTAGTGATTGCAAACATCAACCGCTCTGCACCGAGATATTCAAAAAGCTTTCCAGAGACATGAATGTCTTCAGCGAACTTGCCGCTCATATATCCTATATGGACGAGAATGGACGTCTCTTTCATAAGTTTCATGGACTCCAGATAGTCCAGCCTCCCGCAGCACTTAACAACATCTGCTATGCCTAGCCCTTCTGCCATAGATTGATAAGTCTTATGGTTGACACCTACAAGATAAACTTCGATCCTACCATACGTTTGGGGATGCGTTTCTCTGATAATCCGAAGCGCCTCAAAAAGAGACACAGGCTCACGTTTGCCAGGATAGAAGACCCCAAGATAGGTGAATCTGAATTTACCGTTGCTCGCGCCGCATCTGGCCGGATAATGACTACTTTCATAGGATGGAGGAACAAATGTGAATTTCTTTCTTATAGCCTCAGGATAGCGGGCGGCGGCGAGTGAAAGTATTTCCCTGCTTGTCGAAAGAATGACATCAGCCTTTTCAAAGCACTCCCTCTCAATCCATCTGTTTAGAAACCGATACCGGTCAAAATGTTCGGCAGGCTGGTCCGCCCAAAAGTCATCAAGATGACAAACCCATGGTTTTTTTAAGATTGTCTTGGCAATATATCCTACAATATGACTGCAATAGGGCGCAGAGACTGAGTGGATAATATCTATCTTACATTCTCTTTTTATTTTAAATAATTTGAGGATAGCCAAGAATTCCCATATAAAATGGTAATCAGGAGCAAAGAATATTACTGGGAATACTTTCCTCAGGACTTTTCTCAAAGCCATCAGAAATGTCCCGCCCGTCTCATACGATCTGACTCGGTAGACTCTCCTTTTTGATTTGAATATGTCTAATAATTTAGGTGTAACGGTGTAGCTTGTGTCCTGAGACGATACAGTCAATACTGTGGTACTGACGCCGGAGTCATCAAGTCTATCGATGATCTTAGCGTTAATTAAAGTAACTGAGCTATCTATAGGTATGTATGAAGGAGAGATGAATAACTGGTTCATTTTCGACAGTATAACTTCAGTAAATGTCATGGGCTCTAATCTCAATTCCAATGCGTTCCTTCACTTTGGCAAGGACCCTGTTTATTCCCTCTTCAATCGAGATTTTCGGTTCAAATCCCAAGAGTGCCTTTTGCTTTTTAAGGTCAGGGATTTTTGCAAGAGTCATTCTTGAGGGCAAATCTACAAGTTCAACACGTTTCTTGAAGTCCACCTCCAGCCTCTCACACATATATTTCGCTATGTACTCGGTGTGGACGACACTTGGATGCCCCAAATTGATAACATGATACTTATCAAGGTAAATCAATTTTTCGAGGGCACTTACAGCATCATCCATATGCAACCAACTACGTTGTGAATTCTTATGGACCCTGATGTTCTTCCCGTTCAAAAGCCCTTCTGCAAAACGGATCATAGCGGATCGGTGATCACCTATTGTCTCATCTTCGTCATAATACATGAATGGCCGAACCGTTATAGCTTTTAGATCGTGATTATTCACTTCATACTCTACAAGTTGTTCGGCGAGATATTTAGACAGACCATAGCGGTTGTTAGGTGCGATATCCAGTCTATCCTCGGACAAAAGACCGCCGATATTTCCGTAGACTTCTGAGGTCGAGAAGTTTATCATCTTTGCACCCAATGTCTTACAAATTTGGGCGACGTTATTAGTACCTGACAGATTGGTATCAATAGTCATGTGGGGGGTGGCTTCGCAAGTGACCCGGCTAACCATTGCGGCGAGATGATAGATGACTTCAGGTCTGAATTTGGATGCAGCATCATAGAGGTCCAGGAGTGAAACGACATCGGTTTGAACATAGTCATCTGAAAAATGCTGAATAATATCTGCTCGAAGAACCTCATGCCCGGATTTTCTAAGATATTGGACCAGCTTCGTACCGATGTTTCCCTCGCTCCCAAGTACAATTATTCTCATGGGTTTCCTTCCTTGTTCTCAGTGGTTTTCAAGAAGTGAATTAGCTAAGTTTCTCATAAAGAATATCAATAATCCTTTCAGCAGTCTTTCCGTCCCATAACTTTGGACAATTTGCCGTTCGTTTCGGTTCTTCTAGAAGTTTTCTTGCCCCCTCAAGTATTCGTTTCTTATCGTTATGGACAAGAATATTTGTCCCCTGGGCAAGAGTGATCGGCCTCTCAGTGGCATCACGCAACGTTAAACAGGGAATGCCTAAGACAGCGGTCTCCTCTTGAATTCCGCCTGAATCAGTTAGAACAATCTTAGCTTTAGACATCAGGCCAAGAAAATCAATGTACCCTAAGGGATCGAGAGCATATATTGAATTTGACAACTTAATGGGAACTTGTGGCTTATTCTTCCCAAAGTTAAAATATTTTTCTAAATTGAATTCGGTAACCATTTTCCGGGTTCTTGGGTGCATAGGGAAAATTATTGGAAACTCCTTCGATATCTCTTTGAGCGCGCCGATTATTTCCCTCAGAGATTCTTTATGATCTACGTTGGATGGACGATGAAGTGTTAGAAGTGCATAGTCTTTTATTGAAGCGCCTGGACTGCTCGTTATAAGCCCGAGGTTCTCAAAGATATTCGACTTCTGAGCCTTTTTTAGATTGGAGAGTAAATTATCAATCATGATATTCCCCACAAGATATATTTTATCAGAGGAAATACCTTCTCTTTTAAGATTTCCATTCGCGTCAGAAGATGGAGTAAAAAGATAGTCTGATATCTGGTCTGTGAGAACTCTGTTTATTTCTTCCGGCATGGTTCGATCAAAAGAACGCAGCCCGGCCTCGACATGGGCAACAGGAATATGTAATTTCGTTGCAGCCAGCGCGCAAGCGATCGTGGAATTAACATCACCGACCACCGTCACTATATCCACTTTCCCTCTCAGAAGAACTTTTTCAAAGGCAATCATAATCTTGCCTGTTTGTTCGCCATGGCTACCAGAACCTATGTCGAGAAAAACGGCTGGCTTGGGGATTCCGAGGTCTTTAAAGAAAATGTTAGACATATCATAATCGTAGTGTTGACCTGTATGAACAATCTTATAGTTTATCTGGGTTCTCTCGTTTGTCTTGTTTTTCGTGGCAATGGCTCGGACAAGGGGGGCAATTTTCATAAAGTTCGGGCGAGCACCGCCGACCAGACAAAGCTTCATTGTTTTTGACTCAGTAAACTGTTTAAGGCGCATAGATCGGGGGACATCCTATATTGTTTCTGTCAAGAGAAAAAGTAAGAAAAAAATAAAACCTTTAATAACAATAGATTCTAAATGAGCGCTTGTCACTGAGAACACTTCACCCGTCAAATCACTCCAAGGATTCGGTGGTGTTGGTATCGACGATGCTCTCGCCAATAACGAACTC
>Ga0214473_10010926_pt1 | contig 10665 bp, 9 predicted proteins | sample RVTome_7_FD_203509 | JGI IMG/M metagenome (GOLD analysis project Ga0214473, IMG submission 203509) | Soil microbial communities from uranium-contaminated site in the Upper Colorado River Basin, Wyoming, United States - RVT98D197 | ecosystem: Environmental > Terrestrial > Soil > Contaminated >... | reverse complement strand
AGCAGCTGCGGGCCCACCTGGACCACTGGCATCCCGTGGCGGTCGTGGTGGGGCTCCCCCTCGAAGCCGACGGGACCGAGGGGTCAGCGGCGCGCGACGCCCGGGAGGCGGCCACGCTGATCGCGGAGAAGGCCGGCCTGCCGGTCGAGCTCCTGGACGAGCGGATGACCACGGCCCGGGCACTCCAGGAGGGTGCGTCCGGCCGCGCCGATCGGGTGGACGTGGATCAACGCGCGGCCGCGGTGCTGCTGCAACTCTATCTCGACCGGCGCCGGGCTCGATGAGGGTGGTCGGGGCGGCGGCGGTGGTCGCGGTGGTCGGGTGCGCCACCCCGCCACCCACCGGGGCGCCGGTCCGGGTGGAGATTCCGCGCGGCGCCACCCTGGCCGCGATCGCCGACACCCTCCACAAGTACGACGTCATCGACGTCCCGCGCTGGTTCCGGATCTACACCAAGCTGAGCGGTCACGAGCGGGCCATCCAGGCGGGCGTGTACGACCTGCATCGCCACCGGCCGGTGGGCGAGGTGCTGGCGGCGCTGGTTACGGGCGGCGGGGCGTATCAGCGGCTGGCGGTGCCCGAGGGCCTGATGCTCACCGAGGTGGCCGTCCAGGTCCAGCGCCAGCTGGGCCTGCCGGCGGAGAGCGTGCTGGCGGCCGCCCGCGATACGGCGCTGCTGGGGCGGGTGGACCCGGGAGCCCGTTCGCTCGAGGGTTACCTCTTTCCCAGCACCCACTACGTGCCGATCCATGCGACCGCGCGCGACGTGGTGCGGCAGATGGTGGCGGAGTTCGAGGTGCATTGGCGGCCCGAATGGGACGCCCGCCTGGCCGACCTGAAGCTGACGCGCCACCAGCTGGTCACGCTGGCGTCCATCATCGAGGGCGAGGTCCGGCTCGACCGGGATCGCCGCTACGTGTCCTCGGTCTACCACAACCGGCTGGGGGCCGGCTGGCGACTTCAGGCCGATCCCACGGTGATCTACGGGTTGGGACGGCGCCGCCGGCTCTTCGAGAAGGACTACCAGCTCCGCTCGCCCTACAACACCTACCAGATCGACGGGCTGCCCCCCGGGCCGATCGGCCAGCCGGGAGCGGCGAGCATCGAGGCCGCCCTGTACCCGGCCGAGACCGATTTCTTCTTTCTGGTCGCCCAGGGTGACGGCTCACACGTGTTCTCGCGAACGCTGCGGGAGCATCTGGCGGCCGTCCGCAGGATCCGGGAGCGACGCTAGGCGTCTAGGCGGTCTCTCAGCGCTCTGGCCGCCCGCTCGATGTCCGGGGCCCCGAACACCGCGTTGATCACCGCGACCCCTGCCGCCCCCGCCGCCCTGAGCTCGGGCACCCGGGCGGCGGTGATCCCGCCGATCGCGACGCACGGAACGCCGGCCGGGGCCCGGGCCGCGAGCGCCGCGAACCCGGCCGGTCCGATGGGTGGGCCGGCGTCCGGCTTGCTGCCCGTCGCATACACCGACCCGATGCTCCAGTAGTCGGCGTCCGCGCCGAAGGCCCGGTCCGCTTCGGCCGCGCTGCCCACCGAGAGGCCCAGGCCGAAGGGGCGCGGCGCGATCGCGCGGACCCGGGCGGCCGGAAGGTCGTCCTGCCCGAGGTGAGCTCCGGCGGCGCCGGCGAGCCGGGCGACGTCCACGCGGTCGTTCACCCACACGGGGATCCGCACAGCGTCCATGAGTCGCGCCGTCCACCGCAGCGCGTCTCTGGCATCGCTATCCTTCATGCGCACCTGGAGCAGCGATACGCCGCCCGCTTCCGCCGCGCGGGCGGCGTCGAGCGCCCGCGCCCCGAGCGCGGCGGGATCCAGGATGGCGATGAGGCGTACGTCGAGGGACACGAACGGACTCCCGGATGGGCACGCAACGGAAAGCTACGCGGGCGGCGCGGGGCGAGGCGGCCGGCGGCACGATCACCGTGACCGCGCGCGGCGCGGCCCGCTGGCGGCTGGGTCACCCCTGGATCTACCGGTCCGACGTGGCCGGCGGCGCCGGGCCGCCGGGCGTCGTGCGGGTGGAAGATCCGCGCGGCCAGTTCCTGGGACAGGCGCTCTGGAGCCCGGCCTCCGAAATCCGGCTCCGGCTGCTCACCCGCGACGAGCGGCCGGTGGACGCCGCTTGGTGGGTGGACCGGCTGGGGGCCGCGCTCGCCCGTCGGGCCCGGCTGGACCCGCCGGCCACGGCGTTCCGGGTGGTGCACGGCGAAGGGGACGGACTGCCTTCGCTGGTAGTGGACCGGTACGGGCCTTACGTCGTGGCCCAGCTCCTGTCGGCCGGGCTCGAGGCGGTCCGGGCCGAAGTCCTGGCCGCGATCACCCAGGTCCTGTCGCCCGCCGGCATCCTGCTCCGGAACGATGCCTCGGTCCGCCGCCACGAACGGCTCCCGTTGGCGGTCGAGGCGCCCCTGGGCGACGTGCCCGATCCACTCGAGGTCCGGGAGGCCGACGTCCGCTATCTGGCGGCGCCCCGCACGGGGCAGAAGACCGGGGCGTTTCTGGACCAGCGCGAGAACCGGGGCCTCATGGGCCGGGTGGCGCGGGGCCGGGTCCTGGACGTGTTCTGCTACCACGGGCTCTTCACGCTCCACATGGCGCCCCACGCCGAGCAGGTGCTCGCGGTGGATTCGAGCGCCGACGCTCTGGCCGTGGCCGAGCGGAACGCCGCGCTCAATGAGCGACGGAACATCACCTGGCGCGAAGGGAATGCGTTCGACGTGTTGCGCGCCTTGGAACGGAGCCGCGAGCGGTTCGACACCATCGTGCTCGACCCGCCCGCCTTCGCCAAGGACCGGGCCTCGGTGCCGGCGGCGCTCCGCGGCTATAAGGAGATCAACCTCCGGGCGCTCAAGCTGCTCGCGCCCGGCGGCCGGTTGTTCACCGCTTCCTGCTCGTTTCACGTCGGGCGCCGGGACTTCCTGGCGATGCTGGCCGCGGCCGCGGCCGACGCCGGCCGCCCCGCCACGCTCGAGCGCATCCTGGGCCAGCCGGCGGACCATCCGGAAGTGCTCACCATCCCGGAAACCGGCTACCTCAAGGGGGCGCTCGTGAGAGCCGCCGACTGAGCGGTTGACACTCCCCCCCGGGCACCGCGAGGTTCCACCATGCTCACCGCCTCCGGCGCGACGCGCGATCGCACGGCGCGGATCAAGCGGGTGCTGCTGGGCCTCCTCGTGGCCAACGTGGCCGTGGTGGGGGCCAAGTTCGCCATCGGCGTGAGCACCGGCTCCCTCTCGGTGCTGGGTGACGGGGTGCACTCCGCGGTCGACGCGATGAACAACGTGCTGGCCCTCGCGGTCACACACATCGCGGCCAAGGCCCCGGACGAAGACCACCCCTACGGCCACCGGAAGTTCGAGACCCTGGGCGCGTTGGCCATCGTCGTCTTCCTGTCCATCAGCGGATTCGAGCTCGTCCGGGGCGCGCTGCAACGCCTGGCCGGCGGGGCGCCGGCCCTGACGCTCACGCCGCCGGAGTTCGGCATCCTGGTCGGCACGCTGGCGGTGAACGCGGTCGTGGCCAGCTACGAGTCGCGCCAGGGCCAGCGGCTGGCGAGCCCGCTCCTGCTGGCCGACGCCACGCACACCCGGGCCGACGTGTTCATCACCATCGGCGTGATCGCCGGCCTCCTGTTCACCCGGGCCGGATTCACCTTCGTGGATCCGGTGGTGGCCCTGCTCGTGTCCGCGGTGATCGCGGTCCTCGCCTACCAGATCATCCGGCGCGCGGTGCCGGTGCTGGTGGACGAGCAGGTGCACCCGGCCCGGGTCATCCGCGCGTCGGCCGAATCCGTGACCGGAGTGTTCCGGGCCTACCGCATCCGGTCCCGGAGCGCTCCGGACGAAGCGTTCGCCGAGCTCACCATCGCGGTGGACGGCGCGGCGAGCGTCGAGGTGGCGCACGAAATCGCCGACGCGGTGGAGCAGCGTCTGCGGCTGGATCTCCAGTTCACCGACGTCGTGGTGCACGTCGAGCCGTGCTGACCCACCCCCTGCCGCAACCCCGGCGCCGGCGGCCGCTGTCGCTCCGCCAGGAATACGAGCAATTCCTGCTCGAACGGATCGAGGACTACAAGAACCAGCTCAGCCGGGGCGAGCTGCTGACGGTGGCGGACGAGGCGGTGCGCGAGCTGGAAGTGGGGCCGGACGAGCAGCTCGTCCTCACCGAGGTCCTCATGCTCGAGCACGTGGACCGGCTCATCATGCGCCGCCTGCGCCTGCCGAGCTATCGGCGCTGGCGGGACCGCCACACCCGGCTACGGCGGGCGCAGCGTGAGGCCACCCATTGGGGGCTGCCGCCCGACCTGCCGCTCGAGGACCTGGCCCAGCGGCTGGAGGACGGCGAGACCGCGGTGGTCGTGGGGTCGGCGGCGGCCGGCGCCGCCTACTTCCTGGCCGCCCACGAGGCCGACGTGATCGTGGTGGCGGAATCGGTGCCCGCCGTGGACGCCATCGAGGCCCGGGCCGCCCAGGAAGCGCTGGCGACCCGGATCCAGGCCCTGGTGGTCCTCCTGGGCGACTGGTTCCCCGACGTGGTCCCGGCGCTGGCCGTGCTCGATCCGGGCGCCCTGGCGGCGCTCGACGCCACGGCCCGGATCCGGGCCGTCGGCGATCTCCAGGAACGGACCGTCCGAGGCGGCGCCCACCTCATCCTGCCGGCCGAACAGCGGAGCGACGTGCGGTCCCTGGCCCCGGAAGCCCTGGCGACCCAATACCCCGGCTGGCGGATCGAACGCGGTCCCAAGGCCGGCTCCCGCTGGCTCCTGGCCCTGAAGCCCTAGCCTCCACGCCGGTTGCGCCTCGGCCCGGGCGGAGGGCAATATTCGCCCATGCCCAGCCTCCACATCGACGGGATACGCGTCGAGGCGCCTGATGGCGCCACGATTCTCGATGCCGCCCGGCAAGCGGGGCTGTCCATCCCGACCCTATGCTGGTATCCCAAGCTGCCGGTGGTGGGGAACTGTCGCATTTGTGTCGTGGCGGTGGAGGGCCAGGCCAAGCTGGTCCCGGCCTGCGCCACTGCCGTGGCGGCCGACCTCAGGGTCCACACCGGGACGCCGGACGTCGTCCAGGCTCGGCGGGGCGTCCTGCAGATGCTGCTGGAACGCTACCCCGCCGACCACCTGCTGAACGGCGGCGCGGCCGAGCCGCGCAACGAGTTCGAGCAGTACGTCCTCCGGTACGGCGTCACGCCCCGGCGGGTCACCGACCACGTCCTGCCGCTCCGCACCGGCGACGAGCGGCCGGGCGACCCCATGATCGCCCACGACATGAGCCTCTGCATTCTGTGCACGCGCTGCGTGCGGGCGTGCGAGGACATCCAGGTCGTGGGGGTGCTGGACGTGGCGCACCGGGGGAACCAGGCCGAGATCGTGGTCGGCGCGGACGGCGACCCCGACCGGGCCGGCTGCACGTGGTGCGGCGAGTGCGTCCGGGTCTGTCCCACCGGGGCGATCTTCGAAGTCATGCCCAAGAAACGGTTCGGCGTGTCGCGGGTGGAGCCGGACCGGGTGGTGCGCTCGGTGTGCCCCTACTGCGGGGTGGGCTGTCAGATCGATCTGCAGGTGAAGGACAACCTCGTGGCCCGGGTCACATCGCCCTCATTCGACGAGGTCACGCCCAACGACGGGTCGACCTGCGTGAAGGGCCGGTTCGGCTACGACTTCACCCAGCACCGGGACCGTCTGACGGCGCCGCTGATCCGGCGCGGGTGGGAGCGGGTCGGCGGCCGGTGGACCTGGAAGGGACCCGCCGGGGAGGGTCGCCGGGGCGGACCGTGGCTCACCATGACCGAAGAGGGCGCGGCGGAGAAGTCGCCCGCCCCGCCTCGCGCCGTGGGCAAGGGGGTCCGCGACCTGCCCCTGCTGGAGCGCGTCACGCAGGACGTGCGGGACCGGGCGAGCACGCCGCCCGACTGGTACGCCCCGTTCCGCGAAGCGACCTGGGACGAGGCGCTCGAGCTGGTGACGCAGGAGCTCGGGCGGGTGCACGGGACGTACGGGCCGGCGGCGATGGCCGTGTTCCAGAGCGCCAAGTGCTCGAACGAGGAGAACTACCTCCTGCAGCGGCTGTTCCGCGCGCGCTTCGGCACCAACAACGTGGACCATTGCACCCGGCTCTGCCATTCGACCAGCGTGTCGGCCATGCAGGCCGCGCTCAACACGGCCGCGGCGTCGGGGTCGATGCGCGAGATCGAGGAAGCCTGCGACGTGATCTTCATCGCGGGCGCCAACACCAGCGAGACCCACCCGGTGTTTGGGGCGGCCATCAAGCGGGCCCACGAGCGCGGCGCGACCCTGATCGTCGCGGACCCCCGGCGCACGGAGCTGGCCGCCCGGGCGAATGTGCACCTCCAGATGCAGCCGGGCACGGACGTCGCCCTGTTCAACGCGATGCTGCACCACATCCTGGCCGAAGGCCTGGAAGACCGGGCGTTCATCGCGGCCCGCACGCATGGGTTCGACGCCGTGCGCGACGCGGTCCGCCCCTATTCGCCGGAGCGGGCCGAGACCATCACCGGCATTCCGGCGGCGCGGATCCGCGAGGCGGCGGAGCGCTACGCCCGCGGGCCCAATACCAGCACGCTCTGGGCGATGGGACTCACCCAGCATCTCACCGGTCACGACATGGTGACCGCGATCCTCAACCTCATACTCGCCACGGGGATGATCGGGCGGTGGGGCGCGGCCATGCTGCCGGTGCGGGGCCAGAACAACGTGCAGGGCGCCTCCGACATGGGCGCCATCCCCTTCGTCTATCCCGACTACCAGCCGGTGGGTGACCGGGGCGTGCGGGCGAAGTTCGCCCGGGCCTGGGGGGTCGAGGCCGAGTCGCTCTCGCTCACCCCGGGCATGAAGGTGACCGAGATGGCCCGGGAAGGCTCGCCGGTCAGGGCGCTCTACATCATGGGCGAGAACCCGATCATCTCGGACCCGGACATCGCCCACGCGGAGGCCTGGTTCCGGACGGTCGAGTTCCTCACGGTGCAGGATCTCTTCCTCACCGAGACCGCGCGGTTCGCCGACGTCGTGCTGCCGGGCGCCTCCTTCGCCGAAAAGGACGGGACCTACGTCAACACCGAGCGGCGGGTGCAGCTCGCCCGGCGGGCGCTGGTGCCGCCGGGGCAGGCGCGGGCCGACTGGGAGATCCTGGTGGACCTGTCCAATCGCCTGGGGCTGCCGACGCGCTTCGCCGAGCCCCGGGCGGTGATGGAGGAAGTGAGCCGCCTGGCCCCGTCCTGGGCCGGCATCCGCTACGACCGGCTGGAGGGCGGCGGGCTCCAGTATCCGGTGCCCGACACCGATCACGGCGGCACGGCGTTCCTGTTCGACGAGAAGTTCCCCACGGCGGACGGCCGGGCCACGTTCCACGCGGTGGAGTACGCCGCCCCCGCGGAGCTGCCGGACGACGAATTCCCCTTCGTGATGAATACCGGGCGGCAGTTGTACCACTGGCACACCGGCACGATGACCCGCCGCTCCCAGGGGCTGGACGCCCGGGAGCCGGTGGCGACGGTGGAGGTCAATCCGGCCGACGCCGCCGAGTTGGGGGTGGGCGACGGCGATCTGGTCCGCATCACCAGCCGGCGCAACACGATGCTGATCTCGGTGCGGATCTCGGATCGGGTGGCGCGGCGCCAGGTGTTCGTGCCGTTCCATTTCCGCGAGGCCGCGGCGAACCTGCTCACCAACCCGGTGCTCGAGCCGCACGCCAAGATGGCGGCGCTCAAGGTCTGCGCCGTGCGCCTGGAACCGGTGGGGACGCCGTCGGCGGTGTAGCCCGGCAGCTATATTACGCCCCCGACGTAAGCCGCCGAGCCTTCATGCGCGCCATCCGCAAGTCCCGTCCCGGTCCCGGCCTCGACGTCACCGACGTCCCCCGCCCCACCATCGGGCCGGCCGACGTGCTCATCCGGGTCCATCATGCCGGCGTCTGCGGCACGGACCTCCACATCGCCCAGTGGGACGAGTGGGCCCAGGGGCGCATCAAGCCGCCGGTGGTGTTGGGGCACGAATTCGCGGGCGAGATCACCGAAGTGGGGAAGGCGGTCGGGGGCGAGTTCTCGGTGGGGCAGCTGGTGACCGCGGAAGGGCACATCATCTGCGGCCATTGCCGGCAATGCCGCACCGGGAACGGCCACATCTGTCAGCGCACCTCGATCATCGGAGTGGATCGCCACGGGGCGTTCGCGGACTATATCGCGATGCCGGCGACCAACGTCATGTCGCTCGACGGCATTCCGACCACCGTCGGCGCCATCATGGATCCCATGGGGAACGCGTTTCACACCGTCCTCTGCGGGACCGAGGTGCCGGGGAGCGTGGTGCTGATCGTGGGCTGCGGCCCCATCGGGTGCTTCGCGGTCGGGATCGCCCGGGCGGCCGGCGCGGTCAAGGTCATCGCGACCGACGTGAATCCCACCCGGCTCGAGCTGGCGCGCCGCATGGGCGCGCACGTGCTGCTCAACCCCGAGAAGGACGACGTGGTGGCCCGGGTGCGGGCCGAGACCAGGGACGAGGGCGCCGACATCGTGTGCGAGATGTCGGGGCACCCGGCGGCCCTGCGCCAGGCGTTCCGCGCCGCCCGCCTGGGTGGCCGGGTGCAGCTCCTGGGGCTCCCCAAGGGCGAGGTGGCGCTCAATCTGGCCACCGACGTCATCTTCCGGGGCGTCACGGTGTATGGCGTCATCGGCCGCCGGATGTACGAGACGTGGCACCAAATGCGCACGTTCCTCACCTCCGGCCGCCTCGACCCGACCCCCGTCATCACCCACCGCTTCCCCCTCGAGAAGATCCACGACGCCCTCGACGCCATCGCGTCGGGGGCCGCGGGCAAGGTCATCCTGGAAATCGGAGGCTGACGGCATGCACGCCGGCACCGAGCAGCGGCTCCGGGCAGACCTGGAGCGGTTTCGCGCGGAGGGGGTGTACAAGCACCTCAACCACCTGGAGTCCCCCCCGGGACCCCGCGTGCGGATGGAGGGGAGGGGGGAGGTTCTCATCCTCTCGAGCAACAACTACCTGGGCCTGTCCGGCGCGCCGGACGTGGTGGCGGCGGGGAAGGAGGCGCTCGACCGGTACGGCGCGGGCACGGCCAGCGTGCGCTTCATCTGCGGCACGTTCACCATCCACCGGGAGCTGGAGCGGGCGCTGGCGGGGTTCGTCGGCACCGAGGCCTCGCTCAGCTTCGTCTCCTGCTGGAATGCCAACGAGGGCCTCTTCGCCACCCTGCTCGGCCCCGACGACATCGTGATCTCCGATCAGCTGAACCACGCCTCGATCATCGACGCGATGCGGCTGGCCAAGATCATCTCGAAGTGCGAGACGGCCGTGTACCGCCACGCGGACATGGCCGACCTCGAGGCCAAGCTCCGGGCCGCCAGGGACCGCCGCACCCGGATCGTGGTCACCGACGGCATCTTCTCGATGGAAGGCGACATCGCGAAGCTACCGGACATCGTGGACCTGGCCCGCCGGTACGACGCGCTGGTGGTGATGGACGACTCGCACGCCACCGGCGTGCTGGGCCAGACCGGCCGGGGCACGGCCGAGCATTTCGGCCTGCTGGGCCAGGTGGACGTGATTACCTCCACCTTGGGCAAGGCGCTGGGCGGCGCGGCCGGCGGATTCGCCGCGTCGTCGGCCGCGGTATGCGACTTCCTGACGCAGCGCGCCCGCCCCCAGCTCTTCTCCAACGCGCTGCCCTGCACGGTGGCCGGGAGCGCCCTCGCCGCGGTCCGGCACCTCGAGGCCCGGCCCGAGCTGGTCGCACGATTGCACCAGAACGCCCGCTATTTCCGCGAGCAACTGCTGGCCCGCGGCTTCAAGCCCCTGGCGGGGGAAACGCCGATCATCCCGGTGATCCTGGGCGAGACCGCCGCGGCGATTCGCATGAGCGAGATGCTCCTGGACGAGGGGGTCTTCGTCACCGGGTTCGGCTATCCCGTGGTCCCCCAGGGCGAGGCCCGGGTCCGCTGCCAGGTATCGGCGGCCCACACCCGGGACGACCTGGACCGGGCCCTCGCCGCGTTCGACACGGTGGGGCGGCGCCTCGGGCTGGCGTGAGCGATGCTGGCCTACGTGTTCTGGCATCGGTCGCACGACGGGACCGCGGCCGCCGAGTACGAAGCCCGGCTGACGGCGTTCCACGAGGCGCTGGCTGCCGCACCCCCGCCCGGGTTCTACGAGTCATTCGCCTACCGCATGTCCGGCGCCCCGTGGATTCCGGACGGCGGGCCCGGCTACGAAGACTGGTACCTGCTGCGAGACGCGGCGGCGCTCGACCCGCTCAACCAGGCGGCGGTCAGCGGTCCTCGGCACCGCCCCCACGACGCGGTGGCGGCCCAGGCGCAATGGGGTGCGGCGGGCCTCTACCTCCTCCGGCAGGGGGTGCCGGCCTTCGCTGGATTGCGACGGGGCCTGTGGCTCCCCAAGCCCGCGGGCCAGTCGTACGAGACGTTCTACGCGGGAATCCGGGCGCACGCCGACTCGGAGCCGTGGGCCCTCTGGGGGCGCCAGATGGTTCTCGGACCCACCCCGGAGTTCTGCCTGCATCAGCCGGCCAGCACCCTTTCCACCCCGCCGGGCGCCACGGTCGTTGGTCTGGAGCTGGTGTGGGCCGGCCCGGCGCACCGGGCTGATAAGTGAGCAACCACTCATAGGCC
>Ga0214473_10010925_pt1 | contig 10666 bp, 13 predicted proteins | sample RVTome_7_FD_203509 | JGI IMG/M metagenome (GOLD analysis project Ga0214473, IMG submission 203509) | Soil microbial communities from uranium-contaminated site in the Upper Colorado River Basin, Wyoming, United States - RVT98D197 | ecosystem: Environmental > Terrestrial > Soil > Contaminated >... | reverse complement strand
AAGCAAATCCACTTCGCGCCTGATTTGAATATTTAATTCAACATTTTCAGTCAGTCCGGGATTGGTAAAGTTACTCGATCCCACAAGCGCTGTCGCGCCAATCACTGCATGTTTGGCGTGAGTTATGTAAGCCTTGGCGTGAAATTTATCTTTTGTATAAATGCGACACTCAATCTGGTTTTTTCTGATTGCTTCAACAATTGCCGGAACACCGCTGAGAAAATCATTTTTTTCTTTTTCTTTTTCGATGCTTGAATCAAGTATTTGCTTGGCTGTCTCAACACCAGCGAGAAGGGCTTTTTTAGTGCGCTTTGATACCTCGTCGCCCATTAGGATTCTTATCTTCTCTAATTTCTGCCATTGACCATCAAGGGCTAAAAGGGAGCCAATCTCAAAGTAACCAGTTGCGATATCGAACTTAAGGGCGAGGTCTGTCCATTCATGAAGATAATTTTTGACCTTCCAGTCAGAATCGCTGTTGTCAACGATAAAGAGGTCAGAACCTTTTTGAATTTTATCTTCACTTTTCATGAGGCATGCTCTTTTTTGCCTGACCATACCAGTTGGGGATCTATGTGTGGGTCGTATTCATATTTCTTCGTTTTCGGCTTGGACGTGTCATAAGAGGCAAGACCAACGGGAACAGCATTCTTGCGAGTTTCAGCTTCATGCCGATAGAAATCTACATCTTTGTCTTTCTTCCCGGCCTTCCTCGCCAAACCCTACCTCAACTTATCCTTTATACAGCAACCGGTTTAATCTTTTGCTTATCCAATTCCTCTTTTGTCCCATAATAAAGAAAAGGAAGTTTTTTCATCTCCAGTTTGACGGTTTTCAACATCTCTTCCTTTGTAGGGATGTTTGTAAAGTTACCGTTTTTATCAGCATGAAATTCTCCGACAATGATTATTCCCCTTTCGGTTTTGCAGAGCACTGGAACTTTCCAAACATTTTCTTTTAAATCGTACTTGGGTGTGCCGGCTGTAGTCAGATGTCCGATATTTTCATAGAGGTATTTCCTTACTTTTTCAAAGATTTCCATATTCTTACTCCTTTGCATGAAAATTTTTTCCACGCCTTCATAAAATCAGTTATATTTTTTGTTAAATCTTTGTCCAAATCAGGGTCGTGATAGTATATTCTATCATCTTCAATCCCTGTTATAACAACAAAATGTCCGAATCCTTCTATCCCTCCGTATAAAACAGCAGGGTCTATAAGCGCTATAAATGGATATTTTTTCTCGAGCTGGGTTGAAAGATATTTAATAGTTACCTGTTCTATTTCTTCCGCATCAAATCCGAGCTTTTTAACTCCTGCAACAATTTCTCCACAGGTGTTTCCAAGCCAGCTTGTTTCACAAACATCTTCCAGTTCAAATTCGCTGATTTCTTTTCCATAAAACGCAAAAACCATTTTCACACATGCAACTCCACATGTAGTATTTTTCTCCTGTCTAAAATAGGGAATCTTGAGTTTCATTTTTCAGTAGTCAACACGCGTTTCAGCTTCGTGCCGATAGAAATCTACATCTTTGTCTTTCTTCCCGGCCTTCCTCGCCAAATGGTTTCCCCTTCCCATCAGAAAAAGTGATTAATATTAGTAACTTTTCACGGGAAAATGCAACTGATATAACATTTAATGCAATCTATATCCCCAGGGCGATCCTTTCGATTAGAAAAAGCGGAAGCCCTTCCAGAGTCATCTTCTTCTGAGTAGCTTCAATATTATACTTGACCCTTGCTATCTCCACTTTTTCATCATCCACAATCACATAGCTTGCCCTTGGGTCTCCGTCACGCGGCTGTCCGATACTCCCGACATTTATAATATATCTGCTGTCGGGCTTTATATTTGTCCCTTTTTTGTCCGTGATAAGTTCTCCTGAGGTGAGTTTTTCTATAATAACCGGCTTATGACTATGGCCGATAAAACAGATCCTGCCGTCAAAATATCCAAAATTCTCTTCTGCATCGTGGAGCCTGAACAGATAGTGCCATTTCTCAGGCTCGTAAGGAGTTGAATGTACAAGCGTGATATCTTCTTTTTTCAGCTCACACCTGACAGGGAATTCGCCCAGCGCCTTGATATTATCCTTGTTAATTACATTCATAGTCCACTCTATTGCAGCCCTTGCATATTCATTGAAATATCTTATATCGGTCAGCCCGCATACTCCCCAATCGTGATTACCGACAAGGAGAATATTGCATTCTGTTTTAAGGAGTTTAATGCATTCATTTGGTTCAGGCCCATACCCTACGGCATCGCCGATGAAATATATATCATGAATATCCCTTTTTTTAAGGTCTTCTAATACAGACTTTAGTGCCTCAAGATTTGAATGGACATCTGAAAGGACGGCATACATAAATCACTGCGATTTTTTGTTGAGATTTGCGATCTTGTCCAGCAGCCCGTTTATAAAAGGAACCGATTCCATGGATGAAAATTTCTTTGCTATCTCTAAAGCCTCATTGATTGTTACTGCCGGAGGTATGTCCTTTCTGTAAAGAAGTTCGTAAACTGCACATCTCAGGATATTCCTGTCAACAGCAGCCATCCTCTTCATCTCCCAGTTTTCGGCGGCCTTCTGTATTACACTGTCAATTTCGACGAGATTTTCTAATGTGCCTTTAATAAGTTCATCTGCAAATTTCTTCAGGCCTCTCGTTTCTTTTTTATCAGGCCAGAAATCATCGGGAGGTATAAACTCTTCTTTATTACCGGTAAATTCAGACTGGAATAACATCTGGAGGGCATATTCTCTTGCTTTACGGCGGTTCATAAGCAGTGATTAGTGAATAGTGAATAGTGAATAGTGAATTGAGTAAAGCTGCTGACCATTCCTTTATAAAAGAATTTACTTATACTCCAGGGTTGCTCAAAGCGCAATGTTTTGCTCATTCCGACACTCATCACTAATTAGTGATCATAACTTTTTCATGACTTGCGCCATCTCTATCGCTGTAATCGCAGCATCAAATCCCTTATTCCCGCTCTTGGTTCCCGCCCTTTCCACGGCCTGTTCGATTGTATCAGAGGTTATCACACCGAACGCGATCGGCACACCCGTTTCCAGAGAGGCCGTAGCCACACCCTTTGAAACCTCGGCAGCAATATATTCGAAATGAGGCGTTGCGCCTCTGATTACAGTCCCCAGACATATTATCGCGTTGTATGTCCCCTTTGAGGCCATTGTCTTTGCTGCAAGTGGTATCTCAAAAGAACCCGGTACTTTTACGACATCAATATCGTCTTCTTTTGCCCCGTGCCTTAGAAGCGCATCAACAGCGCCGTCCAGAAGTTTGCTCGTGATGAAATCATTAAACCTGCTTACTACAATTGCGAACTTGAGACCCTTTGCCTGTAACTCTCCCTGAATGATCTTCATTCATCCCTCCTTAAATACCCTGTCTATACATTATTTAAAATATGTCCGAGTTTCTTTTTCTTTGTCTTCAGATAGATCAGATTTCTTTCGTGCGGGCTTGTCTCTATCGGGACCCTTTCGACAACCTTTAATCCGTATCCTTCAAGACCGACGATCTTTTTGGGATTATTCGTCATCAGGCGCATCTTTCTCACCCCGAGGTCAACGAGAATCTGAGCCCCTATGCCATAATCCCTCAGATCGGGTTTAAAACCAAGTTTAATATTTGCCTCAACAGTATCGAGTCCCTTATCCTGAAGTTCATAAGCCTTAAGTTTGTTCACCAGCCCGATGCCGCGTCCTTCCTGCCTCATATATAATATGACACCCTGTCCCTTTTCCTTTATCATCTTCATAGCACTGTGCAACTGTTCCCCGCAATCGCATCTCCTGGATCCGAAGACATCCCCTGTAAGACACTCTGAATGCACCCTTACCAGCACATCGTCTTCATGCTTGATCTCGCCCTTTACAAGGGCTATGTGTATATTACTATCAACGTCATTTGAATATGCGATAGCCGTAAATTCCCCACCATATTCAGTCGGCAACTTTGTAGTGGAAACACGGTGTACAAAACGCTCTGTCCTGATCCTGTAACTGATAAGGTCCTTGATTGTAACGATCTTCAGGTTATGCTTTTTCGAGAACTCCAGGAGCTCGGGCACCCTGGCCATTGTCCCGTCGTCGCTCATTATTTCACATATTACACCTGCGGGATAAAGCCCCGTGAATCTGGCAAGGTCAACAGACCCTTCGGTCTGTCCTGCCCTCTGCAATACCCCGCCCCGTTTTGCCCTGAGCGGAAATACATGACCCGGTTTAGCCAGATCCTCAGGTTTTGTCTCGGGATTTATTGCTGTAAGGATTGTGGTCGCCCTGTCAGCAGCTGAAATGCCGGTTGTTACACCTTTTTTTGCCTCTATGGATACTGTAAAAGCAGTCCCGAATGATGATGTATTCTCATCCGTCATCATCGGCAGCTTCAGTTCTTCAATTCGTTCAGGTCTCAGCGAAAGACATATAAGACCCCTGCCGTATTTTGCCATAAAGTTTATCGCCTCAGGTGTAACCTTTTCAGCAGCCATGCATAAGTCGCCCTCGTTTTCCCTGTCCTCATCATCGACCAGAACGACCATTTTGCCTTTGGCCATATCTTCAATGGCTTCGTCTATTGTGTTAAACTTGCTCATTTTTTGCATTTTCAATAGACTCCATAAATATTTTAAGCAAACCCTTCTTTAGTAAGAGTTTGCATAAAACGTTCATTTTTATCTCTATTTAAAAATTTTGAAACATACTTGGCCAAAATATCAACCTCAATATTAACTGAATCCCCTGCGTTCTTAATTCCTATTGTAGTCATCCCGGCTGTATGCGGGATTATAACAACAGAGAAAGCATCATCAAAAACATCCACAACCGTCAGGCTTATGCCGTCTACTGCTACTGATCCCTTTTCAACGAGAAAGCCGGCCAAACGCTTTTCTGTGCTGATAGTTACTTTATACACATCCCCGACAAGATCCTTTGATTTTATCTTTCCGACACCATCTATGTGCCCTGTAACAAAATGACCGCCGAGCTTCGAATCCAGCCTCAGGGAAGGTTCAAGATTGACACGGTCTTTTATCCTCAACTGTCCCAGATTTGTGGATTTCAGTGTCTCATCAGAAAGGTCAAAAGCAAGGATATCGCCCTTAATCTCAACAACTGTAAGGCATGTGCCGTTTATAGATATGCTGTCGCCGAGTCTTGCTTCTGAAGCAGCTTCCTTTGCCTTGAGGAAAAAGCGTGCCCCGGTCTCTTTCTTGGATATCGAAACAACCTCGCCCATCTCCGTAATAAGACCTGTGAACAATCAGTATTCCTCTTCCATAACAAAATCCAGCTTTTTCTGATAATAGCCCCAGAAGTCTACTGTCTCTGACCACGTTGCCTTGACTTTAACCATCTTTAATTTAATAGTTACATCAAGATTGCTTTCATTCAGCGGTACTTTTAATTCTTCTGCATTAGTCATTATATCTTTTTTTATCATCTCAACATTACCAACATCTGACTTTAAAAAATCCCTTGTGTGCGAGCCGAGCGAATAATAACGATAATAAGGTCCTGCAAAGGATATCCCGACAAATACGATCGCAACCAGAACCAGCAACCAGAAAAAACCTTTGATCCCGCCTTTGTTTCCAATCCGGTATTTCATCTGACTAACCTCCCTATCCTGTTAAAGCGGACCCATGTTTTACTACTGTCCCAGGACCAGTAAATAATGACCGCCTTGCCTTTTATCTGGTGAACATCAACAAAACCCCAGAACCTGCTGTCATAACTCTGGTCCCTGTTATCACCCATAACAAAGACCGATTCCTTTGGCACCAGCAGAGGTCCGAAGTTGTCCCTCCTGTCGACCTCACGTGGTTTTATGTCGCTGTCCACATGCTGAATATAAGGTTCGACAAGCCTTCGACCATTTACGAATATTCCCTTATCCTTTGCTTCCACAATATCCCCCTCAACCCCTATAACTCTCTTTATAAAATCCCTCTGGGGGTCCTGAGGGTATTTAAAAACTATTATATCACCTTTGTCGGGTTTCCTCAGTCCGGGCATATCGAAAAGATTTATATTGGTAAAAGGTATATCAACAGGCGTCCCGAGCAAAAACTTGTTTACAAGGATATGGTCGCCTATCTGGAGTGTAGGTATCATGGAGCCGGATGGGATTTTAAACGCCTGTATGACAAAAGTCCTTATCACCAGTGCGATCATGAAGGCTATAACAACCGCTTCGATAGTTTCTCTTATGGTTGATTTCTTTTTTCTTTTTGTCATTTCAATTTCAGGACCGCAAGAAAAGCCTCCTGTGGCAGCTCGACCCTTCCCACCTGCTTCATCCTTCTTTTACCCTCCTTCTGTTTTTCAAGCAGTTTTCTCTTACGTGTTATATCACCGCCGTAACACTTGGCGATTACATCCTTTCTGAGCGCCCGTACACTTTCCCTTGCTATAATCTTACTGCCTATTGAAGCCTGGATAACAACTTCATACATCTGTCTCGGAATGATTTCTCTCAGCTTTTCAGCAAGCTGCCTCCCCTTATAATACGCCTTATCCCTGTGAACTATCAAGGAAAGCGCATCAACAACCTCCCCGTTAAGCAGTATATTCAGCTTAGCAAGTTCTGATTCCCCGTATCCAAGGAATTCATAGTCCATGGATGCATAACCTTTTGACAAGGATTTTAACCTGTCATAAAAATCCCACAGTATCTCATTCAGGGGCAGCTCATACTCTACTTTAACCCTGTCTTTCCCTATGAATGTAAAACTCTTCTGTATACCCCTTTTCTCCTGACAGAGATCAAGGATAGGGCCTATAAAATCCTTGGGCACAAAGATAGTTGTAATTACAAAGGGTTCTTCTATCATCCCGTATTTTTCAGGCAGCAACGCAGGGTTTTCGATATATAAAACATCTCCGTCTGTCTTTGTCACCTTATAGACAACTGTCGGCGCCGTGCTTAAGAGGGACAGGTCGAATTCACGTTCAAGCCTCTCCTGTATAATCTCCATATGAAGCAGTCCGAGGAAACCGCATCTGAATCCGAATCCGAGCGCCATGGACGTTTCCGGTTCGTAATTGAAAGAAGAGTCGTTCAACCTCAGTTTATTTAAGGCATCCCTGAGGTTTTCGTATTGATGAGGGATAGTCGGATAAAATCCGCAGAAGACCATCGGTTTAATATCCTTATAGCCTGGACATGGCTCTGAAACAGGGTTGTTTGCATCAGTTATAGTATCGCCTATTCTGGTATCGGTAACACTCTTTATGCCTGCTATTATATATCCGACTTCCCCTGAAGAGAGCTCATCAGCGGCCTCCATCTTGGGAGTGAAGATCCCTACCTGGGAGACTTCAAAGAACTTTTCTGTTGCCATAAGTTTGATCTTTTTCCCGGCCCTTACCTTCCCGTCAAAAACCCTTACAAGAACAATTACACCCTGATAATTATCAAACCAGGAATCAAAGAGCAATGCTTTTAACGGTCTCCCATCATCCCCTGTCGGAGGCGGTATTTTCTTTACTATGGCCTCCAGAATCTCCTTAGTCCCTATTCCTTCTTTCGCGCTTGTCAGTACAGCTTCAGAACAGTCGATCCCGATAGCATCTTCTATCTGTTCCCTTGTTTTTACAGGATCTGCGCTGGGCAGGTCTATCTTGTTTATCACAGGGATTATTTCGAGATTATGCTCTGAGGCGAGGTGGGCATTTGCAAGGGTCTGTGCCTCAACACCCTGAGATGCATCGACCACAAGAAGCGCACCCTCACATGAAGCAAGGCTTCTTGAAACCTCGTATGAAAAGTCAACGTGGCCTGGGGTGTCTATAAGATTAAGTATGTAATCATTGCCGTCATCAGCTTTATATAAGAGTCTGACTGAGTGGGCCTTTATTGTGATGCCTCTTTCTTTTTCCAGGTCCATTGAGTCAAGTACCTGTTCGGTCATCTCCCTTGCGCTCAGGGCCCCTGTATATTCAAGCAGTCTGTCAGCGAGTGTGGACTTTCCGTGATCAATATGGGCTATTATGGAGAAATTACGTATGTTTTTTGACATCTATACTGTTCTGGAACTTTCTTTTGAGAGCTCGCTAAAGACAAGGCTTGCAGATCCGATTATGCCGGCCTCATCCCTGAGCGAAGATGGGATGATCTTGACAGAATCGAACAGATCCTTGAACGCCCTTCTCGAAGCCTCTTTTATCGCCTCCTGAACGTATATGTTCCATGCGCCTATAAGCCCTCCGGTCAGTATTATCGCCTCCGGACTCAGGATATTGATGATATTTGCGAGCCCGATACCAAGGTGCTTTCCGGCATCTTTCAAGATTTCTCTTGCCAGGATATCTCCATCAAGTGCAACTTTATAGATGTCCTCAGGCGTCAATTTGTAAAAGCTTCCTTTGCAGCATTCTTTCAGGAGACTTTCTGTTCCCTTCTCAAGAAATACTACGGCCTTTGCTATCATGGCCCTTGCCGATGCATAGTTTTCGAGACAACCGGTGTTTCCACAGGGACATTTTTCTCCGTCTGTGCTTATGCTCATATGACCTATCTCGGCTGAGACATTAAGCAATTCACCCTGATATATGATCCCTCCGCCTATCCCCGTACCAAGGGTGAGCAGAACAAAGTTCTTAAAACCTTTTCCCGCACCTCCTATCTTTTCCCCGAGTGCTGCAACGTTTGCATCGTTTTCGATAAACACAGGAACATTGAATCTTCTTCGTATTTCCCTGGTTAAATCTATTCCTTCAATAGCGTGCAGGTTAGGAGAAACAAAAACCCTGCCCTCTTTTCTATCAATAAGACCTGCCACGCCAAAACCTATGCCTTCAATCTCACTGTGTCCTATATCTTCTATTGACTGAATAACAGAATCGATTATCTTGTCTGAGGAAGGTCTTTTAATCTTCCGCACGATCTCCCCTTCTTCGGAGACGAGCGCTACCCTGAGGTTAGTACCCCCGAGATCGATTCCTATGGCGTATTTTTTTGACATATTCATTTGAGGAATATTATTGAAGTTTTAGATTTTATCACAAAATGCTGTTATGAGTAAACCCCATACCACGCACTTACGTACATAGCTTTCTGTGGTACCGGGTAAACAACAGCAAGGAGGTTAGGGAATCATATGCCCGATTCGGTATCTTCTGGATAGTATAGTATGCGGCGGCATTGGGGACACTGGATTATTTCTTCGTTCTTCTTAAGTTCAACAAAAAGCTGGGGGGGCATATTTATATTACACCCGAGGCAGATTTCGTTTTTTGCACGGGTTACGGCAACCCCATGGCCATTATCGAGAAGAGTCATATAGGTGTTATAGATGTCGGGCTCTATCAATCCCAGCATGTTTGTCCTTTCAGTCATCAATAAGGCCAATTCATTTTCATATTTTTCCACTTCCTGGTCAAGCCCTCTTTTAAAGCTGTTTATCTTTTCTTCTTCGATGGCTACCTTCTTCTCCATCTCTTTCTGTTGTTTCAGAGAATCATCAAGATCTTCCATAATAATCAAAATTTTTTCTTCGGTGTTGGAGATCTCTTTTTCCAGTGCCTCTATCTCCTTGAGATGCGCCTGATATTCCTTGTTTGTCTTGATCTCTGTAACGCGCGATTTCATCTTCTTTGTTTTTTCATTTACATCATCGACTTTCGCCTCTTGTTCTTTTTTTTTCTTTGCAAGGGCTTCATTTTTCTGCTTGATCTTTTCCAGTTCCGATTTTGCCTGCTTAAGAGGCTCGTCCACCTCAAAAATGCGTAGTGGTACTTTATCGATGAATAAACGTTTTTCGAGGATATGGGAATCTGTATCCTGCAGCTTGATCAGAAGTCTAAGAAGGTCGTTCACAAATCCTCCGGATAGATATGGTGGGCCCACCAGGACTCGAACCTGGGACCAACCGGTTATGAGCCGGTAGCTCTACCAGCTGAGCTATGGGCCCTGCAAAAAAACAAACGAGTCAAAAAGATTTTCCTAATATATGGCAAACTAATTTTTGTTCGCCCATCTTGAATAACTTGTAACTTGTTAATATAAACACGTATCTATTTTAAGTCAAGGGCTCTCAATAAATGCCCTGAGCCACTTACTCCTTGAGGGATGCCTTAATTTTCTTATCGCCTTAACCTCGATCTGCCTGATCCTCTCACGTGTCACGTCGAATTCGAGTCCGACTTCCTCGAGGGTATGCGGCATGTCCTCTCCGATGCCAAACCTTTTCCTTATTATACTCTGTTCTTTTGCACTCAGGGAGGATAATGCCTTGTTGATGTTCTTTTTCATATCATCCAGTATTGCTATGTCAAGGGGCGACAGTGTCGCCTTATCCTCTATAAAGTCCCTCAGATGGCTGTCCTCCTCCTCACCTATAGGGGTCTCCAGAGATATAGGCTCCTTCGAAATTTTCAGCATGCCTTTGACTTTCTCAACAGGGATATTCAGTCTTGCAGCGATCTCCTCAGATAAAGGCTCTCTTCCTTTTTCCTGAACAAGCTCTCTCGTCACCTTAGTCATACGGTTGATGGATTCGACCATATGCACCGGAATCCTTATTGTCCTTGACTGGTCGGCCAGTGCCCTTGTGATCGCCTGCCGTATCCACCATGTTGCATATGTGCTGAATTTGTATCCCCTCTTGTACTCAAACTTATCAACCGCTC
>Ga0214473_10010924_pt1 | contig 10666 bp, 12 predicted proteins | sample RVTome_7_FD_203509 | JGI IMG/M metagenome (GOLD analysis project Ga0214473, IMG submission 203509) | Soil microbial communities from uranium-contaminated site in the Upper Colorado River Basin, Wyoming, United States - RVT98D197 | ecosystem: Environmental > Terrestrial > Soil > Contaminated >... | reverse complement strand
AAGTTTCTGGTAAAGATAATTTCCAAAGGCTGAAATGACCGCTCTAACAGGATATCTAAAACGGCGTTGGGGATCGCTGCTGGGATACGGCCTGCTGCTCCTGGGCCTCTGCCTCTTGTTGTATTAGTACCGTGAAGTCTACCTGGGCTTCCGGGAATCCTTGCGTTTTTTCAGCAATAAACCCCGAGTTAACAGTTTCCTTGCTTCTTTCGGCCCTTACGCCCCTTTGGCTTTTATGGGACTGCAAGTCCTGCAAGTCCTTTTTGCGCCGGTTCCCGGGGAGATTACGGGCTTCATTGGAGGATATCTTTTTGGATTCGGTCCGGGCTTCGCTTATTCTACATTGGGTCTCACGCTGGGTTCGCTGCTTGCTTTTCTAATATCCCGTCATTTAGGACAGCCCTTTGTCCGCCGGTTTGTGGGCCAAGAAACCATGCGGAAATTCGATTACCTGATGGAGCATAAGGGGGCCTTTTTTTCCTTCGTCTTCTTTCTCATTCCCGGTTTGCCAAAGGATTATTTTTGCTACCTCCTGGGATTGAGTCCCATGCATATCGTTACCTTTCTCATTATCTCCACAGTCGGAAGAATTCCGGGAACGCTCCTCTTGACGATGCAGGGCCAAGCCATTCGTTCTGAAGATTACCGGGCGTTCTTCGTGATTCTCGGGTTGGCCTTACTTTCTATCGTCCTCACCATCATTTACCGGGATTGGATTGAGAGCTGGCTAAAAGTGAAGAAGCCTCAACGTGGAAAGGTAAGACTGAAAAGAGGAAAGGAAGCCGAAAAAGTAACGAAAGATCCTTAAGGTCTTTTTTTGGTTTTGCGCGCCCGGCTCTTGACGCTATTCTTTATCGGCGGATCAAAAGGGACTCACTGTCGTTCTGGATTCCCAGCCCGTGTTTTACGGCCGTTCTGATCTGCGGCAGGCTCCAGGCATCACCGACCAGGTGGTTCACTGCGGCATAATTTTGCAGAAGGCGAACCCCCTGTACATCCAGAGCCACGGGATCCCCGGAAGCCAGGATGACCCCGGGATGGACAGCGAGCCCGATGGCCGGCCCGCCGCTGACAAAAGAGATTCGTCCATCCATGACAATCAGGTCGGGTTTGATGGGGATGTTCATCTCCGCAGCCCGCTGCGGCACGAACAGGTTGTTGTCCCCATGAAGGAGGGTGCGGTCGGCCAGATGAGTAAGGCCGACAGTCAGCTTCAGGCTCATGGATAATCCTCCCAGGAAATGAGTCTTCATCGTGGGCAGGTATATGATCTTGTCGAATCCCTCCAGATCCCTGGGGTAGGCGATGAGGTCGAGGTATTCCCCGCCAATGGGCACATCCATGTACTCCGAGCGGTCAAAATCCAGGAGGGATATTTTCATTTCGGCCATCCGGGCCGCCAGACCGGCGTTCTTAAAAACCTTCTCCGTGGGTACCCAGGGCCGCCCTGAGCTCTCGCCCACAGAGATTCTTGTACAGCCATGCTCCCGGAGCAGGTCAATGACTGCGGCCAGGAAATCCAGGGCTGTCGAGCCGGGGGGCGGGTCATCACTGTTGAAGTTTGGTTTCAAGAGGATGCGATCCTGGGATTTCAAAGACTTGCCAAAACCGCCGAGCAGGTCCACGGCCTTGCGGATGTCGTTCTTGATCTCCCGGCTCGCCAGCACAAGAGAGACTAAGGTCTTGCCATTCTTCAGGTACGGATTGGGCAGCCGATGGCCAAAGTTCACTCTTCCCAAAACATCTTTTTTCATCAAAGGCAGATAATCTTTGGGCCGCATCTCGGCCAAAAGATTCTGATATTCTTCCCGGTGAAAATTCACCTCTTCGGGTTTAAATTTCATTCTCAATCCTCCTGAATGATCGGATCAGGGATCTGGCGCTGGGTAGGAAAACAGCGGTCTGTGACAACCCATTTTTATCTTAGCGAGAATCGGGTCAAATGCAAACAGAAAATTTTGGTTGACGCTTTCTTGGCCGATAATTTACTTGGCAAGGATGGCGGAATGAGAGAAAATAGGAAGCAATGGCCGTCTTTCATTCCCTGGTCCAGTACCTGAAGGATTATATTCTTCTCAACCCCATTGTCTGGGGGATCTTGGCGGTTGTCCTGTGGATCGTGGGGGCGGCGTTTATCAAGGCTTGGCGCGGAAAAGATGGGGGGGGAGATGGTGAAATATAAGGAATGGGTGAATTGCTGCAATGAGACTTGCGGACGGCAGATTGAAGTCGAATTCACCGAGGCTACGCGAACACTACGGATTCCCTGCCCTTATTGTAACCAATTGAACCAGGTGGAGATCATTCTGCCTTCCGATCGGGGGGGGTCTGCCGATCGGTACGGTCTGCCCGAAAACGGCCAGAAGATGAAGATCATCATCCTGCCCGGTGACTAAGAACCGTAAGGCGTGAGTCGCAAGTCGTGAGTCCTTAAAGGTCTGCTCCTTATTCCACCCTGGCCCACTGCTCACACGGGCCAGAACGCCAAGCGATGTTCGACGCCCAGAAGGAACGAGGAATGAAGGGCTGCCTGGAGGAGCGGGATGACAAATTCCTCCCGGAGCCTTTTGGCCCTAAGTCCAAACCCAGAAGGAAATGAATTTCAACCTTTTGTGAGTAGATCCTGTAAGGCCTTTGCGTATGCCTGGTAGGCTTCCTTGCCGAAGAGCACAAAACGTACAAGCTGAATATCTGGATGGCCTTTCAGATAATCGATGACTGTTTTTAGGGCAAGGGGGGCGGCTTCTTCCAGGGGATATCCGTACGCTCCAGTGCTGATCGAGGGAAAAGCCACACTCTTGAGTTTGTTCTCGCTGGCCACTTCCAGACTACGCCGGTAACAACTGGCCAGGAGTTCCGGCGCTCTTTTGCCCTCAGCATGATAGATGGGCCCTACGGTGTGAATGACGTGCCTGGCCTTCAGCTTATAACCCCTGGTGATCTTAGCCTCTCCGGTCTCACATCCGCCCAAGGTGCGGCACTCCGCCAGGAGCTGGGGACCGGCGGCCCGATGAATCGCCCCGTCTACTCCCCCTCCCCCCAGCAACGTACGATTGGCCGCATTGACGATGGCTTCGGTATCCTGTTCGGTTATATCTCCCTGCAAAAGTTCCAGCACCGCCTTGCCAATTTTCGCTTCCATAAGAGCCTCCTTTACATCCAGCGAACCACTGGCGGTTTCCGTTGTACCAATCTTCTGAAGGCGAGCGCGGGATAACCAACCGTGCAGCAGGTAAATATTTTCTCATTCTCCGGGATGTTCAATCCCTTGATGACCGACGGATCCCGCTCCGCCGCGGTAAGGAAGTACCCGATGATACAGGTCCCGAGTCCCATGGCTTGCGCCTGAATAATGATATGCGCCATAGCCAGGTGGCAGTTTTGCGCGGAAGAGGCATTTTCTGCGGGAGCATGAACGATGATCAGGGCGGGAGCGTTGCGGAAGATGCGGTCTTTTCCTTTCTGGTAATACTCCCAGTTCAGCCGGAAGCCGCGCATATGGCTTTGCAGCCACTGCGGTAGACTCACCCCTGGAGCGCTCAGCATCTGGTGCAGGTTTCCGTAGAAGATTGCCGTCCGCTTGGCCAAATCGCGGATGAGTTCTCTCTTCTGGATAACCAGGAATTGGAAATTTTGAGAATTATGGCCGGTCGGTGCATACCGGGCGATATCGATCAGTCTTTCCAGCGCCTCTCCCGGGACCTCTCGTTCAGAGAATACCCGGCAGCTCCTGCGGGATCGGAGAAAAAAGGAAAGGGTATCCGGAGACATCCTGAAGTCTTCGGGAAGGTCCACGAACTCACTTTTTTCCAGATCGGCATGATCGATGGCGGCCACCGGACAGATGGCGAGGCAATGCCCGCAAAGCGTGCAATGTTCCTCGTCAACGATGCGGATCTTCCCTTCCTTGGAAAGGAAGATCGACGGGCAAACCGTGACACACTCGCCACAGGAGATACATTTTTGCCGGTCAATTTCAATCTTCCCCATTTCGGCTCTTTCTATTTCGCAAGGTTTTTGGCTACTGTTTCCTGAATTTTCTTAGAATACGCCTCATCTCCGAATACGCCGATGCGCACTTTCACCATCGTTATATCCTTGGACAGCGCCTCCAGGGCGATTTGAAAATCTTTTCCCTCTTCGGTACTTCCTTTGATCACCCGGTTCTGGTCCATATTGTCGATGGATTTCTCCGTGCTCTTCATCTTTAACTCATCGGCGGCGGCCAAAGAAGCGTTCCAAGCTTTCTCCATGGGGGCGGCGTACGCCTGCTTCAGCTCTCCGCGGTAATACTCCGCCCCGCCCACACCCGCGGCAACCCCCGCTCCGGCTACAAATAAGGCGCAGCCCGCACTGGCCACTACCGCGGAAAGGATTAAGATCATCCAGATTCCCTTTGCGCATGAATTCATTCTCTCCTCCTTTTATAAGTGATCCAAGCTGGGGACGCAGACTCCCGCGAATGGACACGGGTGAAATTCTTTTGATTAAATCCTAAAATCTGCGCGAATCTGCGCCCAATGATTCTTCACTCCGGCGCAGGCAGAGTCGCCCCCCACCCCCGGGCGATGATCTGGGGAATGTCCACGTTGTCCAGGAGGCCACGGAATTTTTCTCCCAAGGGGCCGTTGGCGATGACCATCACCGGCGTATGAGTATGCGTTCCCACGGCCCAGGCTGTGTTCGTCTCTTTCCCGAAGAGGCGCCCCATCATGGCCATGGGATTATTAGTGCCGTACACATAAAACTCACTGTAATCCTTTGTTGCCGGGTATCCGTTTTTGGGGCCCTTGGCCAACACATAAGCAGCCTGCTCTTCACTCATAGAGAAAGCACTGTTCTCTTCTACCTCCCGTTTCAGGTCCGCGGGGTTTCCCTTGCTATCCATGACCATCCTCTGGAATGATTTTTTCTGTTTGGCCATTTTTTCGAAGATCCCCTTTTCCGCGAAGTTGTATTTGGTTTTCCAAGTTTCGCCACTGGCCAACTTCAGCGGTGCAGGAGGCTGATAATGGCTGTAGGCAATGGCCAACCCTCCGGTATCATGGTCAGCCGTCAACACGATCAGCGTGTCCGGGTTTTCTTTGGCAAAGGACATAACGAATCCGATCGCCCGGTCAAATTCCCACATTTCATGAAGAACGCTAGCCACATCATTCCCATGGGCGACCCAATCAATCTGCCCTCCCTCCACCATCAGAAAGAATCCTCGGGGGTTTTTCTTCAGGATCTCCAGGGCCTTCTCCGTCAACTGAGAAAGCGTTGGCACCCCGGTCTGGTGGTGAGGCTGGCGGTCGATGGCGCTGGGGAAACCGGACGCCGAGAAAAGCCCCAGAACTTTATCAGCGTTCTTGGCCTCCAGGGCAGCAAGCTCGCGGTCATTGGCAACGATGGCATATCCTTTACTCTTGGCTTCCCCAATCAGGTCCCGGCTGTCTTTTCGCTTTGACGCTCCCCATCCGGCCTTTTTTGCGATGCCCTTTAAGTCAGGATGTTCCTCGACCTTCATTCCCGCGGGGATGAAATGCTGTGCTCCTCCGGAGAAGGCCACGTTCAGGTCGCCCCGCTCGATGAGCTGGGAAGCAATCTCATTTTCCATATCCCGATGAATGACATGGGCATAAAAAGCAGCGGGGGTCGCATGGGTCATTCGGGTATCACTGATGAGGCCAACGGATTTTCCGAGTTGACGGGCAATATCCGTGATGGTCTTCATCGGCCGTCCATCATGGTCTTTCCCAATGATCGCATCCCGCGTCTTCACCCCGGAGGCCAAGGCAGTGGCCGCTGAAGCGGAATCGGTGATGACCGTGCCGTATTGATAGGTCAGACAATAGCCTGTATTCCCGGCAGCCATCATTCTTTCAATGTTCAATCTCTGGTCCATCCCATTTAGGAAGCGATTATAGTAAATGGCCAGCCCTACGGACTCCGGGCCCATCCCGTCCCCGATGAGCAGAATCACGTTCTTCGCCTCCGCACCCAGGGCCGGCGAAAACCAGATCAAGTAAAAGAAAACGAAAAGAAGGCCTACCGCTGAAGATCTTTTTTGCCTCATCAAACTCGTCTCCTCCGCGAAAAGCGCGACTTTCTCGGAAAATATATAGCATGAGCCTTTGGGCCACGCAATCGCTTTTCTTCCTTACCGCCCTCAATATTTATATTTACCCCGGCGATATGCCGCGCGCAGCCCAAACTTTTCTCCCCTCACCATGAACCAACATGCGGTACGTCTTCTCGACGCGGTCCCAATTTTCTTCCCGGTCCAAAGACCAATAGCGACCGATGACTGAAACCATCCGGCCTACACCGAGGTTTTTCATCTCCTTCTCGATCAATTCGATGTAACGAGATCCGCTCTCTTTATGCTCCCCTCGCCGCCCGAGCATGGCATGGAGATAGAGGCTTCCGATCGATTCCTGCTTGGCCAGCTTTAGCAAGGACATCAGATGATTTACCGAACCATGGGAGCTGAAGAAAGAGACAATGCCGAGGAGGTGGAGATTCTTTCCACTCTCTTCGACTCCCCTCATGGCCCAAAGAAAAGCTTCATTGTGGAAAAAAGAACCATCCTGAATCGCCCGGTCAATCCGCAGACGATCCGAATGGATCTTTCGACCGGCACCGATATGCAAATGGCCGACCTCTGAATTTCCAACTGTCCCTTCTGGAAGGCCCACAGCTTCCCCCGCGGCCTTCAAAGTGGTGAAGGGATATCTCTTCTGTAAATCATCCATCACGGGGGTTTCCGCACGGGCGATCAGATTTCCATGAGTCTCCGGACGAAATCCCCAGCCATCCAGAAGAATGAGGAGAATTCTCCTTCTCTCTTGAGGCGTCCCCTGCGGCCCTTGGATCAAAAGACTCTCTCCGGTCATCACCCGTGGCTTGGGAATTCCCAGGAGCTCCAAAATAGTCGGGGCGACATCGGACAGCTCCCCCCCGGGACGCACCTTCCAGGAAGTTGGCTCCTCTCCTTCGGGGCCGACCAGAATAAAAGGGACCGGGCTGTCCGTGTGGCCGGTGTCAATCGAACCATCCGGGTAGAACCATTTTTCGGCGGTTCCATGGTCACCGGTGATCAGCGCTATGACCCCAGCCCTGCGGGATGCTTCTAGAACACGACCAAGCTGGAAATCCACGGTCTCCACGGCCTTCAAAATCGCCTTTTCATTTTCGATATGCCCGACCACATCGATGTTGGCAAAGTTGGCAAATATGAAATCGTTTCCCGAGTCTCCCAATTTGTGAATGACCGCCTCCGCCACCCCCGCCGCGTTCATCTCCGGTTTCTGGTCGAAATATGGAACGTCTTTGGGTGAAGGAACGACGATTCTCTCTTCTGCCGGAAAGGGTTCCCGCACCTTGCCGTTGAGAAAGTAACTCACATGGATGGCTTTCTCCGATTCGGAGACTTTCACCTGTCGCAGGCCATGTTTGCTGAGCACCTCGCTCAGGGTATCGCGGACTTCTTCCTCGGGAGGAAAGGCCACCTTTACTTTGAACCGCCTGTCGTAAGGGATCATGGTCACAAAATTTAGACGGATATTCTTGGCCACGGGGAAGTGGGCAAAATCCTCATCCAGCAGGCTGCGGCAGAGTTCAACTTCTCTTTCGCCGCGGATGTTATAGAAAATGACATAATCCCCGTCCTGAAAGCGGGCAATCGGTCTTCCGCCTTCATCGACCAGAACCCGGGGTTCTAAAGATTCATCATCTTCTCCCGATTGATAGGCAGCCCGAATTTCTTCGGTCATGGCGTACTTTATTTGCTTCTCTTCCAAATCTGACCCTCGGTCAAATATGACTCTTGAAGCTATCATCCCTTAGGGGCCCTTGCTTGTCAACCTCTTCGGGGCGGGGTGGCAAGTAGAGGGAATTCGCGTAAAGTTTTTGCGATTTCCGCTATAATAGAATTGATTATGATCTCGTTTACCAGAGGGATTCTTCTCGTGGGAATGTTGGGCCTGCTAACGGCTGGCTGCGGCCGGCAAATCGACCTACTCAAGATCGTGGGGAAGAACATCGCCTACGAAATCAGGCATCCCGTACAGCCTCCTGCCTCGGAGTTGAAAGCTTTCCCGAGGGATAACCCCGGCATCCACGTCGGTTGGGTCGGGCATTCTACGGTGCTCCTTTCCTTTTACGGGACCCTCATCTTAACCGATCCCAATTTTTCCCATCGCATCGTGATCGCCCGCCGCGTGGTGGACCTGCCCATCAAGCCCGACGAAATCAAGGAGCTGGATTTTGTCTTGATCTCCCATCCCCATTATGACCATTTGGACGTGCCGAGCCTGAAGCGATTGCCCAAAGAATCGTCGGTGATTGTTCCGCCGGGGTGCAAGGATCTAATCGACGGTCTGGGCTTCTCCAAAGTTGTAGAGATGAAATGGGGGGAGACTTTCTCTGCGAATGGCTTGCAGGTGGAAGCCTTCCGGCCCATGCACTGGGGCCGGCGGAGTCCTTTCGAGGATGAAGACCGGGGGTACAACAGCTATTTGATCACCAAGAATGGAAAGACCATCCTCTTCGCGGGAGATACAGGTTATTCAAAGATCTTTGAAGAAAAGGGGAGGGGGCGAGACATCGTGATTGCTTTCTTTCCCGTTACCGCATACAAGCCGGATTGGTTCCAACAGAACCATGCCACGCCAGAAGATGCACTGAAGATGTTCTTAGAGAGCGGGGCCAAATTAATGGTTCCCATCCACTGGGGCACTTTTATTCTTTCCCATGAGCCGCTCGAAGAACCGCTGCAAAGGCTAAGGGCGGAGGCGAAACGGTTGGGGATCGAAGATCGGGTAGTCGTTCTGCAACACGGAGAGTCATTTACCATCCCGGAAGAGAAATAAAAGCATTCACCGCAGAGCACGCAGAGACCGCAGAGATAGAATTAACATTAAGAACAAAAAGCCAAGATTTTGATTAAATAAGATTTGTGTTTTAAGAATTGATTTCTGGTTGAATTTATATTGTATTTATTAACGGTCTCATAATAGTCTAGAAATTTTTTAGTCGTCATTCCGGCAGGTTGTAAGCCGGAATCCAGTCCCGCTCTAAGCGGGATTAAAGGCACTGGATGCCGGATTAAGGATCTCCGGCATGACGGATAAGAACGACATTTGTGTATACTATTTTGAGACTGTTAATATTTCTCTGCGGTCTCTGCGTGCTCTGCGGTGAAAGGATTTGGCGATGATTCGGGTTGGGCCGGCCGGATGGTCTTATGAGGATTGGGAGGGGATCGTTTATCCCCCCAAGAAAGGGTCCAAATTTGACCCGCTGGCCTACCTGGCCGATTTCTTCGACACCATCGAGCTGAACAATACTTTCTATCGGCCTCCAACCCCGCAGATGGGCAAAAGCTGGGCCAACCGCGTGCAGGCCAATCCCCGCTTCCAATTCACAGCCAAGCTTTATCGCAACTTTACGCACCAGCGGGAGGCTTTGACGGAGGCCGATGAGGCGGCGTTTAAAGCGGGCCTAATGCCCTTGATGGAGAGCCAGCATCTGGGCGCCCTTCTCCTTCAATTCCCGTACTCCTTCCACAACAACGAAGTTAACCAGGCGTACCTCAAGACGTTGGCTGATAAATTCCGGGAATATCCCCTGGTTTTGGAAGTCCGCCACGCCTCTTGGGACCGCGCCTCGGCCTACCAATTCCTGAGGGAGAACCAAATTGGTTTCTGCAACATCGATCAACCGCAGGTTTCTTATTCCATCGGCCCAACCAAAAAAGTAACCAGCGCCGTCGGCTATCTGCGTCTGCACGGCAGGAATGTCAAGGAGTGGTTCCGCGAGGGTGCCGGTCGGGATGCCCGCTACAATTATCTGTACAACCCATTTGAACTCTTCGAGCTGACCGAACGGGTCCGCCAGATCGCCAAGGAGGCCGAGGAGACTTATGTCATCGCCAACAATCATTACCGGGGACAGGCGGCCTGCAATGCCCTGGAGATCAAAGCCAAACTGGGAGAGACAAATCTGAAGATCCCCGGAGTCCTGTTGCAGCATTATCCGCAGCTTAAAGAGATTCAGGAAGAAAAAGGAAACAGGGAATGATGGAATAGTGGAATTATGAAAGAGTGGAATCTTGGAATAATGGGTATAGCGATTAATGTCCTCTTCTTCCCGCGTTTCATTATTCATGAAATCGTAAAAAGCCAAAAAGACCCCCTCTCCCTTGATGGGAGAGGGTTGGGGTGAGGGTGGAAAATCGAGAAATTCCAGCAAGGTATTTATCCCCCTCCCCTTCGCCCCTCCCGCCTGGGGAGGGGAATTTCTATTTTTTACGAGATCATCATTTTAGTCTTCCCAATAATCCAGTATTCCATCATTCCAACATTCCATTCAGCTTTTGGAGGTGCATATGAAGCTTGGTCAGATCAAGCAAGTTGCCGTCATCGGGGCGGGAATTATGGGGCACGGGTTCGCCCAAGTTTTTGCCCAAAAGGGGTTCCCAGTTTTTCTTTACGACATCGATAAGGAGATCCTGAAGAGGGCTTCCCTTCGCATCGCGTCCAACCTGGATACCTTTATCAAACACGGACTGATCCGCCAGAAAGAGAAAAAAGCGGCCTTGGAAAAGATCGCCAACACCACGGATTTGAGGGAAGCAGTCGGGAAGGCGGATTTTGTGCTGGAGGCCATCCCCGAGATCATG
>Ga0214473_10010923_pt1 | contig 10666 bp, 4 predicted proteins | sample RVTome_7_FD_203509 | JGI IMG/M metagenome (GOLD analysis project Ga0214473, IMG submission 203509) | Soil microbial communities from uranium-contaminated site in the Upper Colorado River Basin, Wyoming, United States - RVT98D197 | ecosystem: Environmental > Terrestrial > Soil > Contaminated >... | reverse complement strand
TCCGGGGCCATGCGGGCAAAACGGTCGATCAGCGGGCCCTCCAGGTACACCGGATGGAGAAGCGTCGCGGACACCACGGCCCACGCGGGCGGCGGCGCCGTGGCATCGGCCCCGGGCGGTCCATCCAGCTGAAAGAAGCCGGGCATGGCCACGTAGTCGATGCCGTAGCCCTCCGGCAGGGCGGAGCCGAAGTAACTGAGGTACACGCGATCGATCCCCCGCTCCGCCAGGGCGTCCCGCAGTGCGAGCAGGCCCTGGCCCCAGTCCAGGCTGGAATCCACCAGCACCCGATGCCCCTGATCGCGGTGGCCCGCGTATTCGCTGACGTAGCTCAGGTACCACGGATGCCAGGAGAGCGTGGAGCCGGCGTGGGCCACCACGAGCGCCACGACGAGCACGGCCATGGCCCGCCCCCGTGCCCGCCACGCCCGCGCCGCGCCGGCCGCGGCCAGGATGCAGAGCAGCGGCAGCACCGGCAGTGCGTGCCGGAAACCGATGGCCAGGTTGGCGGTGAGGAGCGCCGCCGCGAACACGAGCAAGCCAGCGAGGGGCGCGCGCAACGGGGAATTGAGAAGCGACGTCGCCTTATGACCCCCTCCCCGGCTCCGCCGTGCACGCCACCAGTCCAGCCCGCCCGCGAGCGCGGCCACCAGCAGCAGAACATGGAAGGCGGCGGGCGTCTTGTACAGGAAGGCAGCCGGGTACCACCACCACCAGGCGGTAGGCCGCACGTCCCCGCCGAAGTACGCCGGCGCGCCATGGCCCTGGCTGACATGGCCAAAGGTGTGGTCCAGGCCGAAGCGGAATTCGGCGAGCGCGGGATCGCCGCGGTACGTCAGGACCAGCCCGGCGTAGAGCGCCAGCGCGCCCAGGGCCACCGCCCGCCCGGCGGCCCGGCGCCAAGCCGCGTTGCCGCGGCGCCGCCAGGCCTCCGCGCCCAGCAGGAGCACGGCCACCGGCCCCAGCAGCACCGCGCTCAGCTTGATGGAGAGCGCCAGCGCCACGGCCAGCCCGGCCAGCACGCCCCGCCGCGGCGTGGGGCGCCGCACCGCCGCGTCGAGCGTGTAGACGGCCAGCAGGTAGGCCAGCGCCAGCGGCAGGTCGTTGTACGCCACACCGCCGTGCGCCACCACGTCGGGGAGGAACGCCACCAGCGCGGCCGCCATCAGCGCGGGCCAGGGGCCCAGCGTAGGCCGCGTCAGGAGAAAAGTGGCCAGCGTGAGGAGCCCCACCATGAGTACGGCGGGAATGCGGCCCAGGAAGGCAATCCGCTCCGGATCGTTGCCCGATTTCCAGTAGAGCGCCTGGGCGTAGTGGTAGCGATAGCGCATGGTGGCGCGTGCCGCCGCCACCTGCGTCTCCGACGGCAGCGCGGGAGCCGCGAAGAGATGCACCGGCAGCCCGTAAAGGTACTGGACGAGCGGCGGGTGCTCGGGCGCCAGGTCCCACGCGCCGGAGGCGTAGCCGCGGGCGCCGCCCGCTACCATCACGATCTCATCGAAGGTGGTGGACGTGCGCCGCGCCGCCAGCAGCGTGGCGGCCATGGAGGTGGCCGCCACGAGCCCCAGCAGCAGGAGCACCCGGCGCGGCGTGGCGGCGCTAACCATCCTCCCCCCAGATGCGGCGCATGCCCGCCGCGTACGGCACCGGCAGCGGCGCCCCGCGCAGCACCACCCACGGCGTGCGGTGCGGCTCGGCCGCGAGCAGGCGGGCGTTGGCGGCCGGCCCCAGATCGCGGACCAGCAGGATGCCCCGCCCGGGCAGGCCGGGCGCGTCCCCGCGCCACAGGTACGGCGCCACCTCGATGCCGCCCCCGGCCGCCAGGTCCGCCGCCGTTTCGCGGGCGCAATCGGGCGTCCATGTCTCCCCCCGAGCGCGGCGCACCACGCTGCCCGGTGCCAGCGCCGTCCGCGGCACTGATGGCGCGTCGGGCTCGAAGCGCAACACGACGGCACGGGTCGCCCCCACGCTGAGCCGATGGGCCGAGCAGGTAGAATTCGCGCGCATGGCCGTCTCCACGGAGTCCAGTCGCATCCCCCCGGCCGCCAGGCGCATGGCCACCCGGCTCCCCCACCCACCGTGCACGAAGACCACCGCGGGCGGCGCCACGTCCAGCGTGGCCAGCGCCGCGGCCGGCTCCGCGTAGGACGCCAGGCGCGCCGGACCCAGCCAGATCACGCCGGCGGCCACCCCGCCGCCCAGGAGCACGGCGGTGAACACCCGCGGGGACCACGCGGGCAGGCGCGCGCTCCGTCGCGGCACGCGCTGGAGCAGCCAGGAGGCCGCAAGCACGGTCATCAGCGCCCACGGCGGCGCTGCTTCGTTCAGCATGCGCGGACCCATGAACAGCCCGTGGTGCCAGTACGCCACGAGCGCCACGACCGGCACCAGCGCCCACGCCACCACCAGCCGCTCGCCCGGCGCCAGACGCGGGACCAGCAGGAGCCACAGCGCAGGCACCAGCAGGAGCGGCAGGGGCGCCTCCACGAGATGCACGGCGAGCGCCACCAGCTCGGCCGAGAGATAGCCCAGCGCCTCCACGGGCCCGTAGCTGTTGCCCCACGGATCCAGGCCGAAGCCCAGACCGGACGCGGGTCCGAGCGCGGCCTCGTAGCCGAAGCGGGTCGGCGCGCCGAAGAAGCGCGCGTTGTAGGCCGCCACGGCCAGCGCGCCCGGCACGCCGCCCACGGCGAACGCCGCCGCTCGGCGCAGGCGTGCCGCCCCACCGCCGGGGCCGGTGAGGAGCCAGACGCCCAGCACGCCCGCCAGCGCCACGGCATAGAGCGGGCGGACGGCGCCGGCGGCGCCCACGGCCAACCCCGCCGCCAGGGCGCCGCCCAGCCGGTCCCGGCGGGCCGCCGCCCACACCGCCAGCGCGCCGAGCGCCATGGCGGGGGTGTGGCTCATGTACGCGCCCGCATGCGCGACGGCGAACGGCGAGAGCGCCAGGAGCAGGACGGCGGCGCGCACCATGGCCGGCCGCCCGGGCAGGAGGCGGGTGGCCGCGGCCGCCGTGGCCGCCACCGCCACGGCCAGCAGGAGCGGGCCCACCAGGAACGGCGCGCCCAGGCGGAGCCCCACGGCCAGTAGCAGTGGATGGCCGGGAGGATATTGCGAGACCCAACCGGCCCCGGTCGGGAGCGCCTGCTGGAGGTGCCATGCGGGCAGCAGCGGCCCCACGGGCCCTGCCAGCCGACCCTCCGCCAGGAAGCGGGCGTGGAGGAGCTGCGCCATGCCGTCGATGAGGTTCGGACCCCCGTGCAGGGCCAGCAATGAGAAGGTGGTGGCCAGCACGCCGGCCAGCAGGGCGGCGCCGGCCGTGAAGAGCCACGCGGGAGGCGCCAGCAGGAGGGAGCGCCCGCGTTCCAAACCCGCGTCCAGGCGTTCCGGCGCGAGCAGCCGGGCGGCCACGAGCGCCGGCATGGCCAGCAGGAGCGCGCCACTCCAGGCCAGCCCCAGGTAGGCCTCCGCCATGGCCACCGTCGCCGCGCCCGCCGGCCCGGTGGCGTCCGTGGCCAGGACCCGGAACACCGGCAGGCAGGCCACCGCCGCCAGCGCGCCGCCCAGCAGGACGCGCCCCATGCGGGCGGGCGCGTGCCAGCCCGTGCGGGTGGAGCGCGCTCCGGCCGTGGTACCGGATGGGCGCACGGCCCTCACCCGGGCGCGGTCAGGATGACGGCCCCACCGGAGGCATGGGCGGCCGGCGGTATTCCGGCGACCTGCCGGCCAGCACGTTGCTCCTGAAGATGTGCCAGAAGGCCGCCACGCCATCCTTCCAGTTGATCTTCTTGCCCTCCACGTAGGTGCGCCCGTCGTAGCGGATGGGCACCTCATAGATGCGGGCGCGCGACTGGGCCAGCCGGGCGGTGAGTTCGGGCTCGATGCCGAACCGGTCGGCGCTGAGCGGCAGGCTCTTCATCAGATCGGCCCGCACCATCTTGTAGCACGTCTCCATGTCGGTCAGGTTCAGATCCGTGAACATGTTGGACATGAGCGTGAGCACGCCATTGCCCACGCGGTGCCAGAAGTAGAGCACCCGGTGGGGCCCGCCCAGGAAACGGCTGCCGAAGACCGCGTCGGCGCGCCCCATGGCAATGGGTTGGATGAGGGCGGTGAGATCCTGTGGATCGTATTCGAGGTCGGCGTCCTGGATGACGATCACGTCGCCGGTGGCCGCCTCGATGCCGCGCCGCACGGCTGCGCCCTTGCCCCGGTTCTCCGGCTGCAGGATGAGCACGTCCACCGTGCCCTCCCGCTCCAGCCGCTCGAGCACGGCGCGCGTGCCGTCGGAGGAGCCGTCATCCACGCACACCACCTCCATGTTCAGCGCCACGCGGCGCAGGCGCTCGATGGCCATGGCCACCGTGGGTGCCTCGTTGTAGACCGGCATGACCACGCTCAGCCGGAGCGCGGCCATGGCTGCGGCCGCGGTAGCCGCGTCCTCGCGGCGGTAGTCGACAGTCATCCGTTTCCGATCCCGTAGCGGTTCAGCTTGCGATAGAGCGTCGAGGGGTCGATCCCCAGGACCTCCGCGGCGCGGGCCTTGTTGCCCTGCTCCGCCTCGAGCACCCACAGGATGTAGGCGCGCTCGATGATCTCCAGCGTGGGGTTCGCCGGGGCGTTCTCCGTGACGAGCGGCGTGGCGGCCGGCTCGCGCACCCGGCCGGGGAGCGCGTCCACGTCGACCACGTCGCCGTCCGTGACGATCACCGCCCGCTCGAGCGCGTTCTCCAGCTCACGCACGTTGCCGGGCCAGTCGTGCGCACGCAACAGCGCCATGGCCTCCGGCGTCACCCGCAACCCGGGTCGGCCGTGTTGCTCGGCCAGGCGCCCCAGGAAACGCTCCGCCAGGAGCTGCACGTCCTCCTCCCGCTCCCGCAGCGGCGGCAGATGCAGCGTGATCACGTTCAGCCGGTAGTAGAGGTCGCTGCGGAAGGTACCGGCGCGGATCTCGTGGTCCAGATCCCGGTTGGTGGCGGCGATGATGCGTACGTCGATCTCCCGCACATCGGTGGAGCCCACCGCCACGATCTCCCGCTCCTGGATGGCGCGCAGCAGTTTCACCTGGAGCTGAGGGGACATCTCCGCCACCTCGTCCAGGAAGAAGGTGCCGCCGCGGGCCGCTTCCAGCAGCCCCTGTTTGTCACGCACGGCGCCGGTGAAGCTGCCCTTCACGTGGCCGAACAGCTCGGATTCCAGGAGATTCTCGGGGAGCGCGCCGCAGTTGATGGACACGTACGGCCCGTCCTCCCGCTCCGAGAGCCGGTGGATGTAGCGCGCCAGCACCTCCTTACCCGTACCGCTCTCCCCCGTGATGAGCACCGTCGAATCGGTAGGGGCCACCATCTCCGCCAGCTGGAGCACGTCCACGAAGCTTCGGCTGGTGCCCGTGGGTCGACCGGCCGCCGCCGGATCCCGGCGCCGGATCTCCTTCTTGAGCGCCCGGTTCTCCCGGGACAGGATCCGGGTTTCGGCCGCGCGCCGCAGCAACGTGACCAGCTCGGCGTTGGAGAAAGGCTTCTGGAGGTAGTAATAGGCGCCCTGGTTGACCGCGTTCACCGCCGACTGCAGCGACGCCTGCGCCGTCATGAGGATGACCGGCGTTTCGGGATCCCGCTCCCGTACGGCGGTGAGCACCTCGATGCCGCTCACGTGGGGCATGCGGATGTCCGTGAGCACGATGTCAGGTGCCTCCTCGTCCAGCCTGTCGATGGCCTCCCGCGCGTCGTGGTAGCTCACGGCATGGAAGCCCTCGCCGCGCAGCAGGATCTCCACGGTGTCCAGGATGGCGCGCTCGTCGTCGATGATGAGCACTTTCGGCTTGCCACTCATCCTTTGCCTCTGGGTGCCTTGGCGGGAAGATAGACCGTGAAGCGGGCGCCCGGTCCGTCCTCCAGGCGACCGTCCACCAGGATGCTGCCGCTGTGCGCCTCCACGGCACGGTGGACGAGGGCCAGCCCCAGGCCGGTCCCCCCCTCCCGCGTGGTATAGAAGGGGTCGAAGATCCTGGCGGCCTCCGCCTCCTCGATGCCCGGCCCCGAATCCCGCACGCTCAGACGTACGGGTGCCCGCATGGCCATGCCCTCGGGGAGCGCCCCCTGAGCCAGCGGGCCCACCTCCACAAGGACCCGTCCGTCGGGACCCGAGTGTTGCACGGCGTTCAGCAGCAGATTGAAGAGCGCGCGGTGGAGCAGGTCCCGATCGCCGTCCACCATCAGCGGCTCCGCGGGTCGATCCACCTCCAGGCGGACCCCGTTCCCCGCGGCGGGATGCTGGCGGACCAGTTCCAAGGCCTCCTCAACCACCTCCGTGAGGTCCACGTTGCCCCACCGATTGGCCTCGTACCCGCTGAACTCCATGAAGTCGGTGAGCAGCCGGCTGAGCCGTTGCGATTCATTCACCACGAGGCGCCGGAGCACCTCCCGGTCGGCTGCCGGCATGTCCACGGACGCGGCCAGCTGCTCCGCGGCGCTGCGCAGGGAGGCCAGGGGGTTCTTGATCTCGTGCGCCAGCGACGCGCCCAGCTCCGCCACCGCCTGGAGGCGCTCCGCGCGCCGGAGGAGCTCCTCGATGCGCTTGGTCTCAGTGTTGTCCTGGATCACCGCTGTGACCCATGGCTGCCCCTCCCGGGTCAGCACCGTGGTGCGGACACCCAGGTAGCGATCGCTCGTGGCCGTGCGGCGGCGGATCTCGTAACGCCTGATCGGCACGCCCGTCTTGGCGGTACGCTGGATCACCGTGCCCAGGCCGGGCGCGCGGCGGTCCAGTTCGGGCAGCACCGAGCGGGTCCGCCAGGCATCGGGATCCAGCGACAGAAGGGCAACCGCGGCGTCGTTGGCGTAGGACAGGCGCCCCTCCCCGTCCACCGTGAGCAGGGCCGTGTCGATGGCCGCGAGCATCTCGTTGGTGTCCAGGCGCAGCTGGCGCAGCGCCGACTCCATGGCGCCCAGCTCCACGCCGGTACGCCGCAGGCGATCGCCCAGCGCGCCCGTGACCAGCGCGATCGCGGCAAAGAGGACGATCTGCAGCAGCGCCACCGCCTCCGGAGGATCCGGATGCAGCCACACCATTTCGGCAAAATAGAGGATGCTGGCCAGCGCCCCGATGAGCATCCCCCCGGGCAGCGGCAGCGTGAGCGCACCGGTGGCAATGACCAGGATGTAGAGCGGCGGGAAGGGGCTGATGCCGTCCTGCCCGGTGATGTGCACCACCGCGGTGACCAGCAGCGTATCGAAGATGGACTGGGCGTAGAGGAAGTTCGTGCCGGGCGCCCGCCCCAGGATCTCCGTCCACCAGAAGCTCACGACCGTGAAGGTGACGGCCAGCAGCAGCGCCAGGGTGGCCACGAGGGCCGTGGCCACCGTATCCTCCCCCAGCACGAACAACGCGCCGGCAAAGATACCCGCGGCCAGCGTCAGGCGGCCCAGATAGAGCCACCGGAGCAACTTCAGCGTCTGCACCATGCCGTACTTTCGGGCAGCGGAACGGACCGGTCCGCGGGGGGAGGGGACGGCCGGTACGAGCGCGAAGGTAGCCGCGGCTTTTGCGTAATGCAAGGACGCAGCTTGCAAATCTCCAGAGGCGACCAGTGGGCCGCCCCGGGATCTTTGCGAGGACTTAACCGGTAAGGCTCTGGTAGATTCCATTGGTCGGGACGCCCGCGGCATCCAGTCGGGACGGATGCGCAGGCATGGTCTGGTACGCCGATTGCGCCCGGACTCTCCGCCCAGCCATGATCCATGAACCGGTACCCTTCCAGGGGGAACGCATGACCCGCCATCTCGTTCGCGCTGCACTGCTGACCCTGCTGGCCGTGCCCATGGAGCTCGCCGCGCCACCGCCCGCGAGCGCACAGTACTTCGGCCGCCAGAAGGTCCAGTACGAGGACTTCGACTGGCACGTCATGCACACGGACCGCTTCGACGTCCACTTCTATCCCGCAGAGCGGACCGCCACAGAGGACGCCGCCCGCATGGCGGAGCGCTGGTATCTGCGGCTCTCGAACGCCTTCCAGCACGGCTTCGACAAGAAGCCGCTCATCTTCTACGCGGACCATCCGGACTTCCAGCAGACCAACGTCATTCAGAGCATGCTCGGCGAGGGCACCGGCGGCGTCACGGAGGGCCTCAAGAACCGCGTCATCATGCCCTACACGGGCCGCTACGCGGAGAACGACCACGTGCTGGGGCACGAGCTGGTGCACGTCTTCCAGTATGACCTGGCCCAGGCGCCGGGCGGGGGCGGCCTCACCGGCATGAGCCGGCTGCCGCTGTGGCTGGTGGAGGGGATGGCGGAGTACCTCTCCGTGGGGCGGGAGGACACGCACACCGCCATGTGGCTGCGGGACGCCACGCTGCGCGGTGAGCTGCCCACCATCGACCAGCTGTGCTGCGACCCGCGCTTCTTCCCCTACCGCTACGGACAGGCTCTCTGGGCGTACATCGGCGGCCGCTGGGGTGATCGCACGGTGCCGGAGCTCTACCGGTTCTCCCTGCGCTTCGGCTGGGACGAGGCCGTGGAGCGCGTCCTCGGCGTGACCAACGAAGAGCTCTCCAACGCCTGGCAGACGGCCGTGCGCGCCACCTACCTGCCCATCGTCCAGGGGCGGCAGCGCCCCGAGGACGCCGGCGACCCTGTGCTCGTGGAGGAGGGCGACGGCGCCATGCACCTGGCGCCCGCCATCAGCCCCGATGGCCGCTGGATCGCCTACTTCGGCAGGCGGGACATCTTCACCGTGGAGCTCTACCTGGCGGACGCCCGCACGGGTGAAGTCGTGGAGCGCCTCACCCGCTCCACTGGCTCCGCGCACTACGACGCCCTGGCGTTCATTTCCTCGGCGGGCGCCTGGTCGCCCGACGGCAGCAAGTTCGCCTTCCTGGTATTCGAGCAGGGCGACCACCGCATCAAGATCCTGGACGTGGCGTCCCAGGACGTGGAGCGCACGATCCACCTCGATCAGGTGGGCGCCATCCAGCATCCCGCGTGGTCACCCGACGGCCGCACGCTGGCCTTTTCGGGACTCAAGGGCGGGCTGAGCGATCTCTATCTCCTGGACCTGGCCAGCGGGGCTGTGCGCCAGCTCACGGACGACCGGCACGCCGACCTGGAGCCCGCCTGGTCACCGGACGGCGGCACGCTGGTCTTCGTCACCGATCGCGGTCCCGACACGGACTTTCAGACGCTCGTCTACGGCAACATGAACCTGGCTACCTACGACGTGGCCACCGGGCGGACCGAGGTGCTCGATATCTTCGCCGGCGCCAAGCACATCAATCCGCAGTACTCGCCCGACGGCCGCTCCATCTACTTCGTCTCCGACCGCGAGGGGTTCAGCGACCTCTACCGGCTGGAGCTGGCATCGGGCGCGGCTTTCCAGATCACGCGCCTGGCCACGGGCGTGAGCGGCATCACCGCCATGTCCCCCGCCATGACCGTGGCGGCCAATGATGGACGCGTGGTCTTCTCCGTCTTCGAGGGCGGCGGCTACAACGTCTACGCGCTACCGGCCGAGCGGGCCGTGGGCGAGCGTGTCACGGCCGCGCCGGCCGGCCCCGTGGTGGCGGGCATCCTGCCCCCGGTGGAAGCCGCCGGCACCGGGCTGGTGGCCAACTATCTGAACCAGCCGCTGGATGGGCTACCGCCCGCCAGCGTGGAGTATGCCGTGAGCGACTACGCGCCGGGCCTCCAGCTGGACTTCCTGGGCCCGCCCTCCGTGGGGATCGGGGTCAGCACCTTCGGCACCGGACTGGTGGGCGGCGTCTCGGCCTACTTCTCGGACATGATGGGAGACCACCAGCTGGCGGCGGCCATACAGGCCCAGGGAACGCTCAAGGACGTGGGTGCGCAGGTGGCGTACTTCAACTCCGAACGTCGCTTCAACTGGGGTGCCAATGCCGGCCACATTCCCTACCTGACGGGACAGGCCTTCTTCGGCAGCGACCAGGGGCAGCTGCTTTACGTGGAGCGCCTGCAGCGGATTTTCGTGGACCAGGCCAGCCTGGGCGCGCAGTATCCCCTCTCCACTACGCGCCGTTTCGAGGTCAACGGCGGCGTCACGCACCTGGGCTTCGACACCGAGGAGCGGCGCATCCCCATCGATCAGAACGGCAACCAGGTGGGTGAGGAGGAGCGCGTCGACCTGCCCAGCCCCGGTGGCGTGTTCCTGGTCAACGCCGCGGCCGCCTTCGTGGGGGACAACTCCTTCTTCGGCTTCACCTCCCCCGTGGCGGGCCAACGTTACCGCTTCGAGTTGAGCCCCACGCTGGGGGATCTGACCTACACTACCGCGCTCGCGGACTTCCGCCGCTACCTCTTCCGCGCGCCCTTCACGCTGGCTTTCCGCGGCCTGCATTACGGGCGCTACGGGCCGGACGCGGAGAACCTGGTGCAGGACGGCGTCCAGCTCCTCCGGCCGCTCTTCCTGGGGTACCACACCTTCATGCGTGGCTACGACTGGAACAGCTTCAGCGGTGCCGAATGCACGCAGATCGCGGGCGGCACCACGTGCCCCGAATTCGACCGCCTGCTCGGCAGCCGCCTCGGCGTGGTGAATCTGGAACTGCGCATCCCGGTGTTCGGCGTGGAGGAGTTCGGGCTCATCACCTTCCCCTACCTGCCGCTCGAGGTGTCCCCATTCGTGGATGCCGGCGTGGCGTGGGAATCGGGG
>Ga0214473_10010922_pt1 | contig 10666 bp, 7 predicted proteins | sample RVTome_7_FD_203509 | JGI IMG/M metagenome (GOLD analysis project Ga0214473, IMG submission 203509) | Soil microbial communities from uranium-contaminated site in the Upper Colorado River Basin, Wyoming, United States - RVT98D197 | ecosystem: Environmental > Terrestrial > Soil > Contaminated >... | reverse complement strand
ACCGCCGAGGGACTGAGGCTCGCTCAGGAGATCCTGCTGCGCGAGCGCTCCGACATGCGCCAGATCATCATGATCACCGACGGCAAGCCCTCGGCTCTGACTCTCGAAGACGGGCGGATCTACAAGAACCCGTTCGGGCTCGACCCCTTGATCCTCGATCAAACGCTCAAACAGGTGGTCGAGTGCCGCCGCAAGGGCATCGTGATCAATACGTTCATGCTGGCGCGCGACTACTCCCTCGTCGGTTTCGTGCAGAAGGTGACGGAGATCGTCCAGGGTAAGGCGTACTTCACGACACCGGCCTCCCTCGGGCAGTACGTGCTCATGGATTACGTGAAGAAGAAAACCAAGCTGATCCATTGAGGGGGCCCTCCCGCCCACGCCCTTCGGGCTACGGCGCGGTCCGCCGAACCTTCACGAAGGCGGCCGGGCCCCGTTGTGTTGCCGCCCCTGCGGTGACCCGCTATCATGAGACGTCCATCTCACAATCGAGGGCCGTCTGATGTCGAACGAATGGCAGGGGGAGGAGCGTCGCGCCCATCCCCGTGTCTCGCTGAAGGAACGCGAAAGCCCATCACGGGTCGTCGCGAGCACGATCGTGGACCTTTCACTCTCGGGGGCCCTCCTGGAGGTGGGTTCGACCCTGCTGGCGAAAACCCGCTACACGGTGCGGCTCGAGCGACCCGACGGGCGGCCGCTCGAACTGGCCGGGGTGGTCGTGCGGAGCTACGTTCACGGCTTCGAAAAAGATGAAAAGGGCCTGCCTGCGGTCAAGTACCGGGCCGCAATACAGTTCGTGGACGTCGACCCGGAAACGAAGGACGACCTGGAGCGACTCCTCGCGCCCGCCTGACGAGCCGACCCCGTTTACCCTAATTGTTTCAATCGGTTGCCGTATTTCTCGGCGCAGAGCCCAGGCTTTCTAGGTGGCATCGCGTATTTGCCAATCGAGAACGGCCGTGCTTAATATGGGTTTGGATGGGCGAGGGCTCACCGATACTTACTGAATGAGACTGGGACCACAAGCTGCGCTCGGAAACGAGCTCAGCTCTTCATAGAACCACTCCTTGTCTTTAACCCGCCTATAAATTAACCCTCGCCCTCCTCTTCACTTCTCCGTGGCCGGCAGTTCTTCGCCGGCCGTTCGATCAGGACGGCCTCTCCCTTCCCCGTGACCATTCGGCGCACGTTCTCGGGATCGGCGAAATGGTGGTCTTTCGTCGGCTGTCCGCCATCGCGCAGCCAGGAGGCGAGATCGAGGGCCCGTGAACCCGCCACGAACGGGCTCGCCGATGCTTCCTTGACGCGCCCTGCTCCCTTCGCTACGATGAAACGCTAGTTCGTGGGGCTGTGGCGCAGTTGGGAGCGCGCCTGAATGGCATTCAGGAGGTCATGGGTTCGATCCCCATCAGCTCCACCAAACTGCATTCAATTTGACCCGATCTGCCGACTTCGCCACACCGCGGGAGCGACGCCGGTGAGCCTCTTGAAGGCCCGGCTGAACGCGGCTTCCGATTCGTAACCGACCTCGCCCGCGACGCTCGAAATCTTCGTTGCGCCGTCGGCAAGCCGCCTGGATGCGAGCTGTATCCTCCAAGCCGCGAGATAGTGCATCGGCGGCTGCCCAACCAGGTGGGCGAACCGCTCGGTCAGCACCGAGCGCGATGCGCCCGCCTCCCGGGCCAGGTCGTCGAGTGTCCACGAACGCGCCGGTGTCTCGTGCAGCAACGCGAGCGCGCGCCCCACGACGGGATCGCGAAGGCCCGCGAGCCAACCGGCTTCATCCGCCCTCATCGAGCTCAAATATCGTCGAACCACCTCGACGAACATCAGCTCGCCAATTCGCAGGAGCACGGACCGTCCACCGGCGCGCCGGTCGCGCGCTTCGGCTACCGCGAGGTCGATGAGAGCGCTGAGACGGTCTTCGCCTGCGCGGGACCTGGGTACGTGCAAGAGTCCCGGCAACGTGGCGAGGACGGGGTTGAATGGAGACGCGTCGCATCCTAGAAAGCCGCAGACGACGCCAATCCGCTCCGGGCCGCCACCGCCTTCATCGACCACGAACGGAAGTTGGCCCGTGGTCATCTGGCGGAACCACCCGAGCGTCTCTTCCAGCGTCAGTCCGGAGCGAAGACCGGGCTCGCTCGAGAGCGCGTACGCGTCGCCGTGGGGAATGACGATCACGTCGCCGGCGACGAGCGGTACGGGCGGTCGCCCGGCTATCTCACACCAACAGGCGCCCCGGGTAATCAGGTGGTACGAGATGACATGCTGGGTTCGCGGAAGTATCGCGGGGGCGAGGGCCGCGGTCGCCGGCGCCTCGGCGGCCCAGGGTGTCGAGGCATCGACCAGAAAGAACAACGCTCCGGTGAGTCTTACGGCCTCCAACACGTCCGACAGGGTATCCGTGCCCGTCGGCTCCTGGGCAGTCGGGGCCGTCGTCCCCCCCGCTTCAGAGGTTCGAACAGCATCCTCGGCAGCCGCGGCAAGAGATCCGGACGGCCGGTCATGGTGCCCGCCCATCGGCGAATCCTACACTACCGCATCGGAGAAGGGTGGTGCGGTCATGAAGACTCCAAACGACCTGACGGAAGGCTGGCAGCTCGAGGGTGGAGGCGCCGAAGCCTACGAGCGCTATCTCGCATCCGCTTTCAGCCCGTGGGCTCAGAAGCTCACGGAGCTCGCGGACGTCCGGGAGGGCAATCGCGTGCTCGACGTCGCCTGCGGAACGGGCATCGTGGCGAGACATGCCGCAGAGAGAGCGGGTGCGGCCGGCGCCATCGTCGGCCTCGATCTCAACGAGGACATGCTGAGAGTGGCGCGCTCGGTATCGGCCGCGATGCGCCCGGCCATCGAGTGGCGTCAAGGGAACGCGACAGAGCTTCCCTTTCCCGACGAAGCGTTCGACGCGGTCTGCTGCGAACAGGCGATCCAGTTCTTCTCGGATCCAGTGAAAGCGCTCGGTGAAATGCGTCGCGTGATGGCGCCGGGCGCGCGCGCGGCCGTCAGTGTCTGCCGCCCGATCGAGTACTCCCCGGCGTATGTGGCGCTCGCGAGCTTGCTCGATCGACACGTCAGCCCGCAGGCGGGGGCGATGATGCGCTCCCCGTTCTGCAGATGGCGCCTCGATGAGCTCCGCGACCTGTTCCGTGAGGCCGGTTTCGGGGATGTGCAGGTGAGAATCGAAGTCGGGAGCCTGAGGTACCCCTCCTGCGGAGAGTTCCTGCGGCGAGAAGCGGCCAGCTCTCCCCTCGCCGGTCCCGTAAGCGCTCTTCGCGACGACCTGCGCAACGAGCTCATCCGGGAACTGGAGGACGCTCTTTCGGATCACGTCGATGACGATGGTGTCGTCTGCGGGATCGAGAGCTACGTCGCGGTGGCGCACCGGGACCGGAGCAACCCCATGGAGAAACCTCTCGGACTTCGCTAACCGGCTGCGGAGTTTTCCCGGATGGCTCGCGTTCCACAAAAACTGCTTCGTTGATACATACTTCCTCGGACCGCTCTTGGCGGTTCGAAGAGGATGTCGATAGGTATAGAGGCCGCAAGACAAACGAAAACCTCCCGGGCCGAAGTCAGTCTCCTGCGGCTTGCCGGCCCCGGTCTCATCGTCGCCGCGACCGGCATCGGGGCCGGCGACGTGGTGTCGGCGACAGTAGGAGGGGCCCGCTACGGACAAGTTCTCCTGTGGGCGATCGTTCTCGGCGCCTTCTTCAAGTTCGTCCTCAACGAGTCCGTCGCCCGCTTCCAGCTCGCGACCGGTCTAACCGCGCTCGAGAGCTGGGCTGTGTATCTTCCCTGGTGGGTCCGGGCGTACTTCGGAACGTACCTCACGCTCTGGACGGTCGCGGTCTCCGCGGCCCTCGCGAACGCTTGCGGCCTCGGGATCTCGAACCTCACCGGGGGCGCGGTTCCGCAGTCCTGGGGCTCGGTCGCGCACTCTCTCTTCGGATTCTCCTTCGTGCTCGTGGGAGGCTTCTCGGGCTTCGAGAAGGCGATGAGGATTCTCATCGGCACGATGTTCTTCTGCATCATCGCCTGCGCCGCGATGACCTTCTCTGATTTCTCGACCTTCCTTCAGGGTCTCATGGTCCCCCGGATTCCCGAAGGCGGCGCGGCCTATCTGCTGTCTTTGATCGGCGGCATCGGCGGCTCGGTCACCCTTCTCTCGTACAACTACTGGCTGCGCGAAGAGAACATGGTGGGGCCGGAGCACGTTCGATTCGTGCGGAAGGACCTCGGGCTCGCCTACTGCTTCACTGCGGTCTTCGGAATCTCCATCATGATCATCGCGAGCCAGGCCTTTCACGCCGCGGGCGTGCCCCTGACCGACTCTCAGGCGGTGCCGCGGATGGCGGAGATGCTGGGCTCGATCGTGGGGCCCGTCGGCTTCTACGTCTACTCGATCGGCTTCTGGGCCGCCGTCTTCGCGTCGCTCCTCGGAGTGTGGCAGAGCGTCCCCTACCTGTATGCGGATTTCTACGCGCTCTGGAAACGCGCCACGCCCTCGGAGCGGGACCGGATCACCCGCGTCAAGAGCACCCCCTACCGGATCGCCCTCGCGTTCATCTCGCTAGCTCCTCTTCCGTTCGCGTTTCTCGGCCGGCCCATTTTCATCATCGTGGGCTTCACCATCGTGGGAAGCTTCTTCCTGCCTTTCCTCGCGGCGACGCTCCTGTGGCTCGACCGCAGGGTGCCCTGGACCGGAACTGTCCCTCGTAACAACCGCGTCACCACGGCGCTACTCGCGTTGATCCTCGTTCTCTTCGTCGTCATCGGTGCCAGAGAGGCGATGCAGGCGTTCTGAGCGCGTCGTTTTCTCTCGGAATGAGCGTCGAGTTTCGCTGTGCTTTCGAAACAGGAGTCTTTCGAAGGGGCGAAATGCCCGTATACTCGCACCGGCCGGAGGAGAGGGAGCTCGAAGAGAGAATGAGACAGAAATCCAGCGCGCGCGTCGTACGAGTCCTGACCGCGCTCCTCATCGCATCCGCGGGCGAGGCGGCGCTTGGAGCCGCTCAGGACCCGAACGTCATCCACGACCCTTCGCTCTACCAGGCCCTGCACTACCGGTTCCTCGGTCCCTACCGCGGGGGCCGGGCGTCGACCGTTGCCGGTATTCCCGATCAACCTCACACGTTCTTCATGGGAACGGCCGGGGGAGTCTGGAAGACCGTCAACGCCGGCGAGAGCTGGGAGAACATCTCGGACGGCTTTATCGCGACGGGCTCCATCGGAGCGGTCGCGGTGTCCGAGTCCGACCCCAACGTCCTCTACGTGGGAACGGGAGAAGCCACCATGCGGGGCAACATCTCGTTCGGCGTCGGTCTCTACAAATCCACGGACGGAGGAAAGACCTGGTCCCTCTCCGGCCTCGAGGACGTCGGGCAAATCGGAAAAATCCTCATCCACCCGAAGAACGCGGACCACCTCTACGTGTCGGCCGTGGGCCATGCGTTCGGGCCGAACGAAGAGCGGGGCTTGTTCCGCTCGGAAGACGGCGGGGCGACCTGGAAGAAGATCCTCTACGTCAGCCCCAAGACCGGTGTCTGGGATCTCGCCATGGATGCGAACAACCCGCGGGTGCTCTACGCCAGCGCCTGGACTGCGGAGCGCAAGCCCTGGACCATCATTTCCGGAAGCGACGAAGGCGCGCTCTACAAGAGCACCGACGGCGGCGACAGCTGGAAGAAGCTCGAGGGCGGGCTTCCGACCGGCATCGTGGGAAAGATCGGAGTCGCCGTCTCCCCCGCCGACTCCAACCGTCTCTGGGCCCTCGTCGAGGCGGAGGAGGGAGGGCTCTTCCGCTCCGATGACGGCGGCGGGAGCTGGAAGAAGCTCGGGACCAACCAGAGGCGCCGGCTCTTCCAGCGCTCCTGGTACTACATGCGAGTCACCGCCGATCCCCGCGACCGGAACACGCTCTACGTTCTCAACGTGGACTCGTTCAAGTCGGTGGACGGGGGCGAGACCTTCGAGGAGATAGCTACCCTTCGCCACGGCGACGGGCACGACCTCTGGATCAACCCGCGCCATCCGGAGATCCTGGTCATGGCGTTCGACGGCGGTGGCACGGTGAGCCTCGACGGCGGGGGCACGTGGTCTAGCATCGACAATCAGCCGACTCCCGAGATCTACTACGTCACCGTCGACGACGCGTTTCCCTACAACGTCTACGGGGCCCAGCAGGACAACTCGACCATCCGTCTTCCGAGCCGATACGGACGGAGCCTCTCTCCCTATCGCTTCTGGGAGGACGCGGGCGGCTGCGAGGACGGACAGATCGCCGTCGATCCGCGGAACATCGACATCGTTTACGCCGGCTGCTACGGGGGCGAGATCACCCGAAGGAACCTCGCGACCGGCGAGCGCCGCCAGATCATGGCCTACGCCGAGATGGAAGTGGGGCTCGCTCCCAGGGATCTCCGCTATCGCTTCAACTGGAACGCTCCCATCCGCCTGTCGCCTCACGACCCCGACGTCCTCTACCACGCCTCTCAGTTCGTTCATCGATCGACGGACGGAGGACAGAGCTGGGAGGTGGTAAGCCCCGACCTCTCCTACGACGACGAGGAGAAGCAGGACTACTCGGGTGGGCCGATTACCAAAGAGAACACGGGAATCGAGGTCTATTCCAACGTCCTCACGTTCGAGGAGTCCCCTCTGGAGCGCGGCGCCCTCTGGGCGGGAACCGACGACGGACGGGTGCAGGTCTCGCGCGACGCGGGGGCGAGCTGGACCGACGTCACCCCGACGGCCATGCCCGAGCTGGGCTCGGTCCAGATGATCGAGCTCTCTCCGCACGATCCCGGACGGGTCTTCATCGCCGTTCTCCGATACATGTTCGAGGACTACCGCCCGTACCTCTTCTGCACGAACGATTACGGCCGGAGCTGGACGCTTCTGACCGATGGCGGCAACGGCATTCCCGAAGGCGAGCCGACGCGCGTCGTCCGGGAAGATCCCGACCGGAAGGGACTCCTCTACGCCGGAACCGAGCACGGCATGTACGTTTCTTTCGACGACGGAGCGCACTGGCAATCGCTGCAGCTCGACCTTCCCGTAGTCGGGGTGACGGACCTCAGAGTCCACCGCCGGGATCTGGTGCTCTCGACGAAAGGCCGTGGGTTCTGGATCCTCGACGACGTGACGCCTCTCCACGAGCTTGGGCTCGAAACGGCGAAGGCTCGCGCTCACCTGTTCACCCCCCGCGATCCCTACCGGATGCGGATGGCGATGGGGACGAGCGCTGCCTGGAGGAGAGGGGAGAATCCGCCGGACGGTGCGATGATCTTCTACGCGTTCGCCGAGGAGCCCCAGGGGGAGGTCACGCTTCAGATCTTCGACCCCCAGGGGAAGCCGATTCAGACCTACTCGAGCGAGAGCGATCCGCAGCCGAATCCACCCGCGATCTTCATGGGAAGCGCGGGTCAGAAGAGGCTCAAGAAGACGGCGGGGATGAACCGCTTCGTGTGGGACCTTCGCCATCCGGTCGTCGACGTCGTGCCCGACGCCATCGTCTGGGGATTCACCGGCGGACCCCGCGCCGTCCCCGGGACCTACCGGGCCACTCTGCGCGCGGGCGACTGGAGCGATTCCCGGAGCTTCCGGATTCTTCCGGACCCGCGCATCGAGACGAGCCAGGCGGACTTCGAGGAATCTCTCGATTTCATGCTGGAGGCGCGGTCGAGCCTGGACGAGACCTATGACGGCGTGCGCCGGGCGCGGGACCTGAGGAGCCAGGTCAAGGAGCTCGTCCGACGGATGAGGGAAGCGGGTCTCGACGTGAGCGGGCTCGACCAGGCCGCCGAAGCGCTGGCGTCGAAGCTCACCGCGATCGAGGAAGACCTGATGCAGCCGAAGAACCAGGCCGATCAGGACGTCGAGAACTTTCCCACGAAGATCGACAACCAGCTCGCCTACGTCTACTGGCTCGTCGACCAGGCGGACGCCCGTCCGACGGAGGGTCAGAAGAGCCGCTACCAGGATCTGAAGCGGGATCTCGCCGCGGTTCTCGCCCGGCTCGATGGCTTGATACAGAGCGATCTCGCGGCGTTCCAGTCCCTCGCCCGCGAGAGAGGCGCGACTCCGATCTTGTTACCGACGCCGGACTGAGCCGCGAGCGGCCTCGAGCGTCAGGCGATCCACTTCGAGACGGGCGCCTTCGCCTCGTGGAGCGGCTGGACCACGACGTCCAGCAGGAACGGGCCTTTCGAAGAAAGGCTCTCCTCGATCGCCGGGGCGAGCTCGTCCGGCCTCTCGACGCGCCGCGCCGCGAGCCCGAAGGCCCGGGCGATCGCGGCGTGGTCCGAGTCGGAGAAGTCGACGGAGTAGTACTTGCGGCCCCGCATCTTCTGGCCCGCTTTGATCCAGCCGTAGCCGGAGTTGTTGAAGACGACGAGAGTCACGGGAAGCGAGAGTCGTTTCAGAGTCTCGAGCTCGCCGCAGGAGATCCCGAAGCTTCCGTCCCCCATGATGCCGAGGACGCGCGAGGCGTCCGGCCGCGCGAAGTAGGCGCCGACGACGGCGGGAAGAGCGTACCCGAGCGCCCCGTGTGCCCGGGGAGAGACGAACCAGCGCCCGGCGCGTGGGAGCCGGTAGTAGGCGGAGAGATAAGGACAGCCGGTTCCGGGGTCGACGCACATCACCGCGCGATCGGGCAGGCGCGGCAGGAGCTCCGTCAGGAATCGCTCGGGCCGGATGGGGGTGTCGCTCGAATGGAACTCCGAGACGCTCTCGAGGTGAGCCCGCCGTCGCTCTTCGATTTCTTCGGGGTCGATTTTTCCCGCGGCTCCGGAGACGGCGCGGCTGCACTCCTCGAGAAGAGCTTCGACCCCACGCCTTGCATCGGCGACGATCCCGACCTCGATTTCGTAGTTGAGGCCCAGCCGCTCGGCGTCGACGTCGAGCTGGACGATGCGTGCCTTGCCCTTCTCGGGGAGCGACCATTTCTCCGTCGTGACCGAGCCGAGGCTGCAGCCGACCACCAAGAGGACGTCCGCCTGACGCAGAATCTCGTGACGGTAGGGAAGCCCGCCGTTGCTCCCGACCACACCCAGTGAATACGGATCGGTCTCGGCGATGCTCCCCTTGCCGCTGATGGAGGTCGCGACGGGGGCCCCGAGGCGGTGCGCGAGGTCCGTCACGGCCTCCCAGGCTTCCGAGCGAACGACCCCCGCCCCCGCGAGGATCAGCGGGCGCCGCGCTTCCGCGAGAAGCCGAGCCGCCTTGCGAACGTCGTCGGGCTCGGGGCCGATGCGAGCCCGGGGGTAGCGGCTTCCGCGCTCGTCGCGGGCGATGGCTTCGGCTCCCGCGTCTGCCATCTGGACGTCGAACGAAAGGCCGACGTGGACCGCGCCCATCGCTCCCGAGGTGGCGGTTCGAAACGCGCGGCGAAGGGTGCGGGAGATCTCCGAGGCGACGGCGGGCATATGCGTCCACCGAGTCACGGGACGAAAGAGCGCCGTCTGGTCTAGCTCGGTCAGAGTCCCTCGCCCGCGGTCTTTTTGATCGATGTCGCTCGTGAGGCAGACCAGGGGGACCGACGAGCCGTTGGCCTCGGCGACACCGGGAAGGATGTAGGTGGCGCCGCCGCCGCTCGGAGCTTCGCAGACCCCGACCTTTCCACCGAGCCGCGCGTAGGCGTCCGCCATGAAGGAGGCGGAGCGCTCGTCTCTGGTGAGGATATGGCGCATCCCGTGGTCGAGGTCATGGAGCGCCTCGTAGAGGGGGAGGGTCGTGTCGCCGCAAAGGCCGAAGATCACTTCGACCCCGAGCTGCTTCAGGGTTTCGACCGCCGCTTCGCTTCCTTTCCTCATCCGCTGATTCTACTCGACCGTCGCATCGCCGACCCGTTGCACGCGCTGGCGCTGCACGGCGTCACCGACCCCCGGGTGTCTCGACAGGACGCGCAACTCAGGCCTCCCAGTCTTCCCACTTCAAGCCGGAAACGCGCGAGAACTCGTCCGTGTTGTGAGTCACGAGTGTGCGGTCGTGGGCGATTGCCGTGGCGGCGATCATCATGTCGTAGGGGCCAATCGGCTTTCCCTCCCGTTCCAGCTCGGCTCGGATGATCGCGTACTGTTGGGAGCAGGCATCGTCGAAAGCGAGCGACCGGAACGGCGCGAAGAATTCCTGCAACACACGAAGATTCTGCGCCGACCTTTCGCTTTTCCGCGCGCCGTACAGGAGCTCCGCCTTCACCACGGAGCTCAGCAGAATCTGGGAAGGGTGATGGGACTTCAGGCGGGAAACCAGGAGTGGCGAAGCGTTATTGAGGATCTTGATGCACGCGTTCGTGTCGAGAACGAACATCGATCTCCTCACGCTTTTCGGGCGGTGGTTGTTCTGGCCTCGAGAGAGGCTCCCCTGCCCAGCCACCGACGACCCTCGAGAAGAAACCCTCCGGCCACTGGTCGACCATCTGCCTCCTCACGATGTCCGCGAGGTAGGCGGACACAGTGACACCCCGGGATCTCGCGCGTTCCTTGACCTGTTCCGCGAGATCATCAGACAAGTAGAGATGAAGTTGAGCCATTGCAAATATATTCTAGCACATACTGTCTGGAATCACTCCGCCCCGAGCTCCCTCAAGGTCGAGACCGCGGCTTCGCTTCCCTTCATGCGCTAATTCCAATGGAAGCGCGGCGTTTTGATAGGATTCGGGGCG
>Ga0214473_10010921_pt1 | contig 10667 bp, 10 predicted proteins | sample RVTome_7_FD_203509 | JGI IMG/M metagenome (GOLD analysis project Ga0214473, IMG submission 203509) | Soil microbial communities from uranium-contaminated site in the Upper Colorado River Basin, Wyoming, United States - RVT98D197 | ecosystem: Environmental > Terrestrial > Soil > Contaminated >... | reverse complement strand
GCTGAAGGGCTTTTTGGTGCCTGGGCTCCTCTTTGAGGAATTGGGCTGGAAATATATCGGGCCCATCGATGGGCATCGACTCGATTATCTCATCGAAACCTTCCAGAATATCAGAAAACTGAGAGGACCCATTCTTGTCCATGTGGTGACCAAAAAGGGGAAGGGATATCTCCCTGCTGAGAAAGATCCTGCTCGGTTTCATGGTGTCAGTCCCTTCGTCGTCGAGACAGGGGAGGCCTGGGGTCATCATCAGCAGAACCCTCCGACCTTTACGGAGATCTTTGGGGAAACGCTCTGCCAGCTTGCACGGGAGGATAAGCGCATCATTGCCATCACCGCAGCCATGCAGAACGGAACAGGACTGGAAAAATTCTCAAGGGAATTTCCAGACCGGTTTTATGACATCGGGATCGCCGAGCAACATGCGGTCACTTTTGCAGCGGGCCTCGCCCTGGAAGGCATGAAGCCCGTGGTCGCCATTTATTCCACCTTTCTCCAGAGAGCGTACGACCAAGTTCATCAGGATGTTTGCCTTCAGAATCTTCCGGTTGTTTTTGCTCTGGACCGAGGAGGAATCGTAGGTGAGGATGGCCCGACCCACCACGGGCTGTTCGATTTTTCTTATCTCCGTTCTATCCCGAATCTGACCATCATGGCGCCGAAGGACGAGGAGGAGTTCCGCCATATGATCAAGACCGCTTTCGAATGTTCGATGCCCGTAGCGATTCGATATCCGAGGGGAAGAGGCGCAGGCGTGGAAACGAAGGGGTCCCTGAAAGCGATTGCCATCGGGAAAGGAGAGGTTTTAAGGGAGGGACACGATGTGCTGATCCTGGCAATCGGTTCTACGGTCGTTCCTTCTATCCGTGCCGCGGCAAGACTGGAGGAAGAGGGAATTCAAGCAGCGGTGATAAACGCCCGTTTTTTGAAACCCTTGGATGGGGATCTCCTGTGCCACTGGGCAAGGCGGATCGGGAAGGTCCTTACGGTTGAGGAACATGTGCTTCAGGGAGGCTTCGGAAGTGCGGTTCTCGAACTGTTTCAGGAGACGGGTCTCTCGGTTTCGGTGAAGCGCCTGGGTATTCCCGATCTCTTCGTCGAGCACGGTACTCAATCCCTTCTCAGGGCTAAATATGGCATCGACGAAGATGGAATTGCAAAGCGCGTAAAGGAGATGCTCGAGAAGCAGGGTGAAAAGGACGTTGAAGAGAGCGTGATCGCTCAGGCACCTCCAAGCAACGCCAGGGCACCTGTTACAAGAATTCCTCGTCAGACTGAATAATCCTTTGCTGAAGAGACTGCTCTTTCAGGCTGATCAAAAATGTCTCCCGCCACGGGCGGGACAAGGCCCCACCTTCGACAAACTCAGGATAAACTCACCTGAGGAGTGAGGCGTACTTGGATGTACGCCTCAACGGCGATGGATGAGGGGAATCCCGCGTCTCGCGGGACAGATGGGCATTTTTTCAGCAGCCTGGCAGCCAAGATGAGAGGATGATGTCAGCGTGCCAGCAAAAGAACGCATTGATAAGCTGCTGATGGAAAAGGGGATCGTCCAGAGCCGCGAAAGGGCGAGAGCCCTGATCATGGCCGGAAAGGTCATGGTCGAAAGCAGCATCGTGGACAAGCCCGGTACAAAGGTGGACGTCCAAGCCCATCTCCAACTGAGAGGGGAAGATCATCCTTATGTGAGCCGAGGAGGGATCAAGCTGGAGGGGGCTCTGCAAGCTTTCCGGATCGATCCTGCGGGGATGGTCGTCATGGATGTAGGCGCCTCCACAGGAGGGTTCACGGATTGCGTTCTTCAGAAAGGGGCTCACAAGGTTTACGCGGTCAATGTGGGGTATGGAGAGCTTGCCTGGAAGCTTCGATCCGATCCCAGAGTCATCAACCTGGAAAGAAGGAACATCAGATATCTCAAGAGGGAAGAAGTTCCGGAGGAGATGGATCTGATCCTCGTGGATACTTCTTTCATCTCCATTGAAAAATTTCTCTTTCGTCTCGACGATTTCTTGAAGAGAGGAGGGGCGATTGTCGGTCTGATCAAGCCTCAATTTGAAGTGGGAAGAGGTGAGGTCGGCAAAGGAGGCGTGGTAAGGGATCCCGCCTTGCACAGAAAGGTCCTCGACCGGATATCACAATTTTCCGGGGAGTCGGGATTTGAAGTCCTGGGGGTCGTCGAATCCCCCATTCTCGGTCCGAAAGGCAACAAGGAATTTTTCATTTATTTAAAGAAAGAACACCTTGATAAGGAACCCAAGAGCCCATGAAATGAGGATTTTTCTTTCATGGGTTCCTGGATTCTTTATTTAAATTAGGAAACCAGGAATGCAGGAAGTTTAATTCATGGGTTCCTGGATTCCTTATTCATCAATTCATTATGGGCAGACCGAAGGAACCGAAGCCGGCAAGACTTTTTATGAGCTTGATTTCATCGGAAGATGAGATTTTCCACCGGGGGTTGGAAGATCTCCGGTCTGCCTTCGGGGAGAATGATTTGATCAGTAAGAGATTCTCTTTTGACCGAACCGATTATTATCATGAGGAGATGGGATCTCCCCTTTTTCGTCACTTTGTCACGTTCGAGCGCCTCATTCCGATTCCGATGCTTCCTGAGATTAAGCATGCGACGAACGATCTTGAAGGAAAATACTCCACGCCGGTAGGGAAGCGGCGGATTAATATCGACCCAGGATATCTCTGTCTGGTTCATGCCGTTCTTGCTACGACAAAGGGTTACACCCACCGTCCCTATCTGAGAGATGGGATTTATGCCGACCTGACATTGATCTTTCGGAATAAGTCCTTTCACCCCCTCGAGTGGACCTACCCTGACTATCGGCAGGAGGAGATCCTCATGCTCTTCAATCAGTTCCGAAGGAAATATTTTGAAGACCTGAAAAGGAGCGAAGACGAGCGATGTTGAAATCGATGACCGGTTTTGGAAGAGGAGAAGGAGAGACCGGCCTCGGCCGGATCTTGGTAGAATCCCGCTCGGTGAATCATCGCTATTGCGAGATTGGCATCAAACTTCCCAGGCGTCTGGCTCCCTTTGAAGCCCGCATTAAGGAAATGATCCGGTCACTGGTGTCAAGAGGGAAGATCGACGTATCGATGAAACTGGACTCTGCCGGAGAAGAGAGGATTCAGCTCGCCGTGGACCTCAGTCTGGCCAGTGAATACTATAAGGCCCTCCAGTCATTGAAGGAAACGCTTCAGGTGAAAGGTGATATTACACTTGAACTCATCGCAGCAGGGAAAGACGTCATTACGGTCAGAGAAGAGGCGGGGGAGATAGATCCTTACTGGCAGGAGATTGCTCCAATCTTGCAGCGATCCTTTCAAGACATGGACGGCATGAAACGCTCAGAAGGGGAATCCCTTGGGAAAGATCTGCAGGAACGATTGGAACAGATTGCTCGTGAGCTTGAAACAATCAAACTTCAGTATCCCTCCCGTCTGGGAGCCTACAAGACCAGGCTCCATGAGAGGCTCCGGGCCCTTCTGGACGGATCTGAAATCGATGCCTCACGCTTCCAGCAAGAGGTGGCTTTTCTGGCTGAACGGATGGACATCACAGAAGAGGTCGTTCGGGCGGAGAGCCATCTCTCCCAATTCGCTGTCCTGCTAAAAGGAAAAGAGCCCGTGGGGAGAAAGATGGATTTTTTACTTCAGGAGATGAACCGCGAGGCTAACACCATCAGCTCCAAGGCGAATGACGCAGAGATTTCTCAACGGATTGTGGAGATCAAGAGCGAGCTTGAAAAGATCCGCGAACAGGTTCAGAATATCGAATGAGAAGCTGCGAGGCGTTCAAAGGGACGGGCAGGCTTTCCAAAACTTTAGAATGCGGGTCATTAGAGATGTTATGGGTAACCTTCTCCGGCAAAAAAAAGATGTCAGCAAACTGGGTTGGAAGGGAGTGTTTGAACCAGGGCCTTTTTGAAGGTTCAAAGAGTGTGAGAGGGTCAAGCGTGAGTCTGGAAGAACAGAAAAACAAAGGAGGGAAAGGGTTGGTTTTTGTTGTTTCGGCTCCTTCGGGGGCAGGGAAGACTACCCTGGTGAGGAAGGTGATGCAAGAAGTGCCGGGCCTTCGATTTTCTGTTTCCTACACCACACGTCTTCCCCGATCCAACGAGCGCGATGGGGAGGATTATCGCTTTGTCTCCCCTTCCATGTTTCAGAGGATGGTGGAGGACGGTCAATTTTTGGAGTGGGCAGAGGTGCTTGGAAGCCGATATGGAACGCCACTGATGGATATGAATAGATTCAAATCAGAGGGAGTTGATCTTATTGTGGACATCGACACCCAGGGAGCAAAGAAGGTGAGGGAGAAGGTCGATTCAGCTGTCTTAATCTACATTTTCCCTCCCTCTATGAAGCACCTTGAAGATCGGTTGGTGAGCCGGGGACTCGACTCACCCGATATGATCAAGGTCCGGCTGGCGAGCGCCCGAAAGGAGATCGAAGAAGCTCGTTGGTATCACTATGTCATCGTCAATGAGAGGATTGAGGATGCCGTTGAAAAGCTGAAGGCAATCATCATCGCCGAACGGTGCCGGGGGGAAAAGAACTTACTCCTCGGAGAAAAGGAGAAGAGCTATGGCAAGAATTACGGTAGAGGATTGTTTGAAAAGGGTGGATAGCCGGTTCGAACTGGTGATCCTGGCAGCGAGAAGAGCGAAGATGCTCATGAAAGGTGCGAAACCCTTAGCGGAGTCTACTAACCGGCCTATTGTGACTGCCCTTCGGGAAGTGGCGGCGGGAAAGGTGATATTTGTCGACCCGAAGGAAAAGAGGAAAGAACTTCCGTCCAGCGGGGCCTGATTCCCTCAGTCGTTGTGAAGATGCCCCCTGGCTAAATCCCTCTGTGCAGGGAGCCTTGGAACCTTTTGATGAACAGTCCGGATCTTAAAAATCGGAAAAGGTTTTTCCTGTCGGTTTTCTGTCTCTCCCTCTTCCTTCTGCTTCAAAGACCAGCTATCTCCCTTACCGAGAGAGATCAAAATCCCATGGAACGAAGGGAAGAGAAGCTAAGAGCTTTTCGGGAGAAGAGAGATCGTTTTTTTAAGGAGGACCACGGCTCACCCGTGAAGGAACTTGATCGAAAACGGTTTAAAGGACTTTCTTATTATCCGATCGATCTCAAATATGCGATGGTCGGGGCAATCGAACGATATCTCTCTGAGCCCAAGCCCATTTATGTGAACCTTCCCACCACCGACAAAGGGAAGGAAAAAAAGTATGTAAAATATGGGCGATTTAGGTTTAAGTTGGAGGGGAGAGAATACGTGCTCCAGATTTATCGGCCCCTGGGCGGAGGCGAATTTTTCCTCCCCTTTAAGGATAAAACCTCAGAAACGGAGACACATCTGGGAGGGCGCTATCTCCATATCGAACAGATGGAGAGAGGGAAAGTGCTGATCGATTTCAACAGAGCCTACAATCCTTTCTGTGAATTCAATGGAAAATACACCTGCCCCCTCGCACCCGAGGAGAACTGGCTGGGAATCGCGATCCGGGCAGGAGAAAAGCGCTTTTTGAAATAATTTAATTAGTACTACAGCGAACCTTCATTCTCATTTTTTAGCGCTCAATTCTTAATTCTTCATTCCTGGCGCTTCAGGAGTTACCTTGTCTTGGCGTCGTGCCCGTGTTATCATTTGTGTACTCATTACTAATTATTTGGAGTGTTATGATGGAAAGGATGCCAGGCGTGAGGAAGAACGGATACCGGAAACAGGTCAAGGAGATTTACCAGTTTATTAGCGACCATCTATACTTTAACCGTCCGGATATTGAGGTGAAGGGAGAGAGATACAATTCGTCGATTCTCTTCAGCTTGATCACAGCGTTGAATAAGGGAAAGGAATTGATCATTGGAGAACCAGGATTAGGCAAGACAACTTCTGTAGAGTTTGTCTGCTCACTGATTTACCAATTCCCTCTGGGCGTGATCTGGGCAAGTGAGGTATCCGGTCATCCGGAACAGACGGAGGAAAAGATCATTGGCAGGCCGGATTTGGGAAAACTCAATCAGGGGGAAGAAGATGTCGTCTGGACCAATTTTACCCAGATCCCGGTCAAGATTGTGGACGAGATCAACCGCCTTCCTGAAACGAAGCAGAGCATGATCCTCGATGGGGTAGATCGAGGAAACTGGGAATATTTGAATGAGATGATTATCAATGACGAATACTGCCTTTTTGCTACTGCGAACTATCAGGACGGGGGGACGAACACGATCATCGCTCCCCTTGTGGATCGGTTCGACGCGATGGTGGAGTCAAGGCATCCCGGGCCCAATCTCTCCTTTCTCATCGGCAAGGGGAAACGAAAAGACCATCTCTTGAGACATTTGAAGTTTGAAAAGGATATTCATCGTATCCTTAAATCGAAGACTGCGTATGAGAAGAAGATGCCAAGGGTAGAGGAGGTCTGTAACGCCTTTGGGGAATATGTTTATGAGGTCCTGGGGGTAAAGCCACTTCAGAAACACGACCGTGACCAGATCCGCGCCGAGATGGAAACCCTGGACCTGGATCAGGACGCGAGCGCTTTTGCACGAATGCTTCTCGCCGAATTCTCTTTTTGCGAGCGTTATGGGCAGAAACGGGTTGTCGAAAATTGCGAAGAAGGGTGTCACTATACCGGGTACTTCTGCCGCGAGATAAAGAACTGTGCCTCGAATCGACTGCCCACGTCTATGAAGCAGTATGCTCAGGGATTGGCATGGCTCCTGGAGGACCCGGAAATCGATATCGAGCATATGAAATCGGTCATTCCCTATACGCTCGCCCATCGTGTTCAGTGGAAGGATGAAATCCTTTCCCAGAGGGAACGATCGAAGAGAGATGATCCGCTTCCTATCTTTCTCGCGAAAGAGGCGGTAAGAGTCGTATCCCAGCGATTCCGGGAGCAGAGTGAGCATTTGAAGGACGCCCTTGCCGTGGGATCCAGAATCTATCAAGGAGAATCCATGGAACCCCTAGAAGGAGACCATCCTCTCTACGCAGAAATAAAGAAAGATGTTGACGGCAGGCCATCATGAATCTCCCGTCCCCGAGATCGCCCTTTACGGGATCAAGCAGGAGTCGAAGGATGAATCCGTCCTCCACGGACAGGAAGCGTGTTGGCCTTCAGAGGGCGGCGCTGACCACAAAGAACCCTTTCGAAGAATTCAAGACCTTCGCTTTTCAAAAGGACGACATTCCCCTCGATCGAATTGTTCGTTCGACGGAGGAGGTTATGGATCATATCCGCCGGGGATATGAAAAGCTTCTGGAAGAGGAAGCGAAAGAACTCGTCTGGATGGTGCAATATAATACCATCATCAAAGCCTACGAAGTGGCTGAGAAATATGTGAAACAGATCGATTATACGGCAGAGGACATTGAAGATTTCTGCTTTGCACTGGAGAATACGCAAAAAATTCCTTACTTCATTCCCGGACCGGCCGGGGTTTACATTTCAGCCCTTTCCAACTATGCTAAGGAAGATGAGATCGATCTGAAGCTTTCTGAGCTTAAGACCGAGATCAATCTTGTTGGATTCCGACTTCCCAAAGGAAAGCGATTGGTGATAGAAGGAGATACCGGCGACTTCACGGGCATTGGGATGGAGGGGGGAGAATTGCTGGTGGAAGGAAATGCAAAGAACTGGACCGGCGCAGGGATGAGATCTGGCAGGGTTTCGGTGAAGAAGAATATCGGCCTTCATACCGGAGAGTGGATGATGGGAGGGGAAATCCACGTTGGTGGAAGGGTGAGGGGGCTGGGGAATATCGTCGAAGGAAAAGTTTTTGAGAAAGATAAACTGGTTTATCCAGGAAAGGCAAGATATCCCAACGTCTACTACTAAAGAATGAAAATGGAATGATGGAATAATGGAAGGATGGGTAAAGAAATTTTTGTCCGCATTTAAACCCAATATTCCAATATTCCAGTATTCCAACATTCCAGTTAGAGTGATGAGTTGTTATGGAAGAAAATAAATTCCAAGAAATGATTGAAGAGATTTGGCCCCGATTGAAGCGGAAGCACCTCTACCCGGAGATTCCGAAACCCAGAATAGGGGAGATCGGTGATACAGCCACGGATGAATCCGAAAAGAATGAAGCCGTGGGGCTGGAGATCAAACAGAAGCAGATGACCATCAACGCCACCTTCCTCTCCGGGATAAACGGTAAGATGCCGGAAAGGAAAGTCATTGAAGCCCTCCTCGATCACGGGATTACCCATTACACCTACTGCCCATGGGATTTCCACACACATCTGATGCTCTACGCCGAAGCTAAGAAGGTCATGGGCGACAAAGAATTAGCCAAGAAGGCGGCGAATTACTTTATCGATATTATCGCAGATACTCACTGTGTCAAGAAGAAGGTGACGGAGATTCCCGAACTCCATCGAGTTCTAAAAAAAGGGACTGTGGAGGAGGTCATTGGCGCACTCTACCAGAGGATCTGGGGGATCGATTTGGGAATCTCCGCAGGCCATCAGGATGTGGTCCGACGGCTTGCGCGAATTCCCTATCTGGATCGTTCCCGTTGGCCGGAAAGTATAAAGAAGTTCTCCCGTTCCATTAAACTCCTGCTTCTCGAAGTACAAAAGGAGCAGGAGGGGAAAGGGGGGCAGGGACAGTCCAACCCTCAAGGGGAGCACGATCTGACCAGTTATTCGAGTGAAGAGGTTGATCAGGGGTTGAGAGATTATGCAAGCAAGACGCTGGAGTTATCCGAATTCAGAGAGGTTGTCGAGGACTTTTCAGATGAGTTGAAAGAGGTCGGTTACGGAAAAGCAGGCGGGATGGGCCGGGGGCAAGGGGCTCCAGTCGATGCGGATATTCTTTTCTATATGAAGCTGGCAGAGAATTACTCGATTCCTCTGAGGAAGGTCCCTCTGGAAGAGAAGGGTGCCCTCCATCCCCATTCTCATTCACCGTGGGAGATCGGTTCACCCGTCCAGGATGTCGATATCTGGACGAGTTTTGGCAAAATTATGCCGGGGATAACGCAGGTCTGGAAGAAAAAAGAAGGGAAGGGAAGGGGAAAGATTGAAGGAGCGCCTGATTGTCTGATTGTCATCGATTCCTCGGGAAGCATGATCAACCCCCGAAAGAGCCTTTCCTATGCAGTTTTGGGGGCAGCCTGTGCAACAAATGCCTACCTGCGAAATAATTCAAGAGTTGCTGTCTACAATTTTAGTGATGCCCCGATGGGCGGGAAGGACATTTTGAACTACACCGACCGCCGGGAAGATATCTATCGAGTTCTCTGCAAATATTTTGGGGGGGGGACAGCTCTTGATCTCGAAGACCTCATGCCGCTGATCCAGCGAAGGAAGAACCTCGACCTTTTCATCATCACCGACATGAAGATCACCAACCTGGAGACATTGATCGGTTTTTTTGGACAGATCCAGAATCGAATCACGGCGGTTCATATTGGAGAAAACCCTTATGCTGTACGATTCGAGAAAGCGGTCGAGAAACGAAAGAATATCAGTATCTACACGGTCAAGCGGAAGCAAGACATCCCTCACATTGTTCTCGGAAGGATTAGCGAATATTTCAATCCCACCCATCCTTAAAAAGCTCTGAAAAACAAATCGCGCTCTCTTAATCTCGTATCTGCGTAATCGGTTCTTAATCGGTGTAATCAGAGGTTGCTGTACTTTTTCAGAAATCTCTCAAAAAATCCTTGACTCTTCTTCGTAGGATCTTGTAAGTTATCTTGAAGCTTTCCCGGGAGGTGTTGGATGAATCAGAGGATTCTGGATGCCAGGTATACCCATAAAGAACTTGTTCGAAAATATAATTGGATCGCTCCGATTTACGACCTTTTTGCTCTCCTGATGGAATCAAAGGCGCGTCGAAAAGCTCTGGAGGTTGCCGGGATTCAGAATGGAGAAAGAATCCTTGAAGCAGCTTTTGGAACCGGTCTCAATTTTGTAGAGATTCTGAAAAGAAATCCCTCTGGATGGGTTAATGGAATCGATGTTTCAACGAAGATGCTGAAGAGAGCAAGGAAAAGGATTTCAAAGACCGAACAAAAGAATTATACACTCTATCTCGGCGATTGCCGTCATCTCCCTTTTGAGGACGAGACATTTGACGTCTTGATGACGCAATATCTTTTGGATATCCTTCCGGTCGAGGACTTTATTCCCATCCTGCTGGAATTCAAGAGGGTCTTGAAGGTGGGAGGCAGAATTGTTCTTGTCAATATGACGAAGGGAGAAAAATGGGTGAATCAGATCTACGAAGGAATTTACAAGCTAAAACCACCTCTCTTGGCAGGATGTAGAGGCGTTTTGGCACAACCCTTTCTTGATGCCACCGGGTTTAAAGAATTTCGACGAGAATTTATCTCCCAGCTTGGGTTTCCTTCTGAGGTCACAAAGGGATTCAAGAGAAATGGAGGATAACAATTTGAAAACTATGTATATTTCAATGATTAAAGATTGGGCATTTTGCTAAAAAGTGAAAAAATAGGACAATTTGGAACTAAGATCTTCAAGTTATCAACAGGCTTTTCACAATTAATGTGGGAATTCTACCTAACTAATTTAATTTATTATATAAAAACAAAAAGGGATCAGTTAGAGGAGGGTCATAACTGATCCCGGCCGATACATCAAATTGGGGGTGAAACAAGGAGGTGATAC
>Ga0214473_10010920_pt1 | contig 10667 bp, 9 predicted proteins | sample RVTome_7_FD_203509 | JGI IMG/M metagenome (GOLD analysis project Ga0214473, IMG submission 203509) | Soil microbial communities from uranium-contaminated site in the Upper Colorado River Basin, Wyoming, United States - RVT98D197 | ecosystem: Environmental > Terrestrial > Soil > Contaminated >... | reverse complement strand
CACAGGAGTGCCAGTTGTTCGAGATTGCATTGGCCGTTTACAGCACCAGGGGAGTGTATTCCCGCATCAGGCGGACCATTCCATGATCGAGCAACAAATAAGTAGGGCGAATTCGCTCCGCATAACCGGGCGGGATCCCGACGAGTCAGGACGGGTTTCGTCCGCGACTCGTTTCACGACCGATCGGCGCGGTCGAAATCCGCTTCGCGTTTTCGCTGGCGCTCGGTCGCTTCTTGAAGGGCGCGTTTCTCGGCGTCGGAAAGGCCGTGGATACCGCCCTGATACACCTTACGCAGAATGCGGTCGATCAACTCCGCGTCTTCGCGGCGTTGGGCAACTCTATCTTCGAACGATGAAACCGATACCTTGGCGGAACCGCGGGCGGCGGCGCTTGCGCGTTGCCGGATGCCCGGCACGCGCCATTCCGTCGATTTCCACCAGGAATCTCCTTTCCACGCCCACCACGCGCCGAAGAGCAATCCGGCCAGATGGCAGGCCTCGCCGCCGTAGTTTTGGCCTCGCTCCAAAATCGTCAGGAAGGAAATACCGCCGAAAATGAGGGCGGCTGTCCGGATCTTCATCGGGAACATCAACATGACCAGCACGACGGCGTTAGGAAACATGACGGCCACCATGCCGAGCAGACCGTAAATGGACCCGGACGCACCGATGGCGGGCATGCGCGGGTCGATGACGCCACGGGAGCCGAGGATGGTGTAGAAGACGTTGCCCATCAGGCCACAGACGGTGTAGATGGTGAGGAACTTCCGCGTCGACCACATCTGTTCGAGTGGACGCCCGAGGAAATGGAGCCCGATCATATTGAGGAGCAGGTGACCGGTATTGGCGTGGAGGTACTGCGCGGTGATCAATCGCCAGACTTGACCGTGCATGACCGCCGCGGCCTGCATGGCGCCGAGTTCGTAGATGTAATAGTGGGCGGTGGAACTGAAGGCGGACACCACGTACACGATCACGTTGATGACGATCAACGTGGTGACGATGCTCCCGCCGGGCATGCGCGGGCGCCGTCCGCCGCGGCCGTGCATCCGGCGGGGTTCAAACTCCTGTGCGTATTCACGGTCGTACCAGGACATTGGGTTAACTTTTTCGGATCAGGAAACCAAACCAAGCAGATAGCGGCCCAAGACCGCAATGGTCTTGCCGTCGACGAATTCGCCCTTCAGCAGCCGATCCTTGACCTCGCCGATATCCACGGCCTCGGCGATGATCCGCTCTCCGCCCTGAAGACGTTGCCCAACGGGAGTCAAATCGGTGGCCACATAGGCGTACATGCGTTCGGTCATGACGCCCGGAGAGGTATAAAAACTCATCAGCGAGCGCATTTTGCCGGCGTGATAGCCGGTTTCTTCCTCCAACTCCCGCTTGGCGGTTTCGAAGGGGTCTTCGTTCCGTTCGATCGTTCCCGCGGGGAGCTCCCAAAGCTCCTGCTCGACGGTGTAGCGGAAGTTGCGGATCATGACGATTCGTTTTTCGTCCAGAATCGGCAGGATTACCACGGCCCCGGGGTGAACGACGACATCACGGGTCACGGGCTCCTGTCCGGGACGGGCGTACACACGATGTTCGACGGAGAACAACGGCGTGGAGAGTAAAGTTCGCTGCATGAGGATACCGGGCGCCAGGTTCGGACTGGATCATCCAAGGCCGTCGATTATAGGGTTGCGAGCGGTTCACGGCAATTTGCGCGAAATCGTCGGGAGAAGGGGCGTCCGTCGCCGAAATCATCTTTCAGTTGGCGGCTCGAAGGGCGAGACGTATCATGCTTCATCCGGCGCCGGCGTTGAAGCGTAGATAAGACTCGTGCGGGCGTCCTTGCCGATGATGCGGGCGGATTCATGAGAAAACGGGTGATTGTACTGGGGTCGACCGGGTCGATCGGTCAGCAGGCCTTGAGCGTCCTTCGGCGCATGAGGGACGACTTTCAAGTGGTTGGACTGGCGGCCGGCTCGCGGAGCAACGTCCTGGCCGATCAGGCCAACTTGTTTCGACCGGAGGCGATTGCCCTGGCGCGGATGAACGATGCGTCGATGCTGGAAGCGTCGCTGGACTATTCGCCACAGATGCTCAACGGGGCGAACGCGCTTCGGGATCTGGTGGATCAGGTGCCTTGCGACTGCGTGGTGAGCGCCGTGGTGGGAATCGGAGGGCTGGCGGCGACGCTGCGGGCGGTAGAACTGGGCCGCCGCGTGGCCCTGGCGAACAAGGAAGCGATGGTCATCGCCGGGTCGCTGCTGATTCCGCTGACGGAGAAGAACGCAGCCCAGATTATTCCGGTGGACAGCGAGCACTCGGCGGTATTTCAGGCCTTACACGCCGGTCGGCGGGATGAGATCCGCAAGGTCTATCTGACGGCGTCGGGCGGTCCGTTTTTGGGCATGGAAGCGTCGGCACTAGAAACCGTCACCGTGGAAGATGCCCTCAAGCATCCGGTGTGGGACATGGGTCCCAAGATTACCATTGACTCCGCGACGATGATGAACAAGGCGCTGGAGGTGGTGGAGGCCCGGTGGTTGTTCGATCTGCATCCGGATCAGATTGAGGTGGTGGTTCACCCGGAGTCGATCGTACATTCGATGGTGGAGTTTTGCGACGGCTCGATCGTGGCCCAGCTTGGCCAGCCGGACATGCGGACGCCAATTCAATATGCGCTGACGTATCCGGAGCGTAAGCCGTGTCCGGCGGAACGACTTGATCTGGCGTCGTTGAGGCGGCTTCATTTTCAACCGCCGGATGAGGAGAGGTTTCCGGCCCTTCGGTTGGGGTTTGAGGCCGCTCGACGAGGAGGCACGGCGGGGGCGGTGCTGAACGCCGCCAACGAGGCCGCGGTGGAACTGTTCCGCAAGGGCGCCCTGCCCTTTCCGGAGATTGCCCGGCAAGCAGAACGGGCGATGAGGCAGCATGAATTCAAGTCCGTTCCCTGTCTGGAGGAACTGCTCGCCGCCGATCGGTGGGCCCGACAAGAGGTAATGAAATGCCCGACCTGTTGATTCAATCGTTTTCGTTCCTCGGTGATTCGTGGCCCCTGGCGATCTGGCACAACACGTGGCCTTACCTGGTGATGCTGATGGGGTTTTCTCTGATCGTGTTCGTTCACGAATTGGGGCATTTCGCGGTGGCGAAGTGGGCGGGGGTGCGGGTGGAGAAGTTCGCCATCGGTTTTGGGCGGGAGTTGTTCGGATTCTCGCGGGGTGAAACACGATATTCGTTCAACATTCTTCCGCTGGGCGGGTATGTGAAGATGCTCGGACAGGAGGACTTCGACGACAAGACGCTGGAGCTGCAAAGCAAGAACGATCCGCGATCTTTCTTGAACAAGCCGGTGTCGCAGCGGATGGCCATCGTGTCGGCGGGCGTGGTTATGAACGTCCTGTTCGCGGGGCTGCTGTTCATGGTGGTGTTCTTATTCGGGCGGGAGGCACTGGCGCCGCGGATCGCATTCGTCGAGCAGGATAGTCCGGCGGAACAAGTGGGCGTGCAATCGGGCGACATTATCCACACGATCAACGGTGAACGCATCTACGAGTTCGATGAGGTTTATTTAGCCGTCATGCTTTCGAAGCTTCATGAACCATTGGAATTCGTGGTCAAGCGAGATGGAGAGTACAAGTCGTTTTCGATCGAGCCGGAATATCGCTCGCCGGAAACGACGCGCGATTCGAGCAGACAGATCATCGGGATTCGTCCGGGAGTGACACGCGAGATTGTGGCCGTCGGGCCGCTGATCGATCCCGCGCGACCCGATCATCCGCACGTCGGCGATGTGATCGTGGAGATCGATGGCACGCCGGTAACGGATGCGAACGTCAACGATCTGATCGGCATTCTTGCGTACACCAGGGGCGATGTCATCGTCGAACGCCCGGACGCGAAGGACCCGGATGCCCCGCCGCAGCGCGTGCGGGTGAACATTCCCCCGGTGTTGCAGATTTATCCCACGGGAGAGCGCGGGGAGGCCGCGTTGATCGTGCTGGGTTTGGAGCCGTTGATCCGCTTTCGGTACGTCGATCCGCGCGGAAGGGCCTATCTGGCGGGAATCGAGGCGGGCGACACGGTTCTGAGTTGGGATGATATCGACTATCCCAGCCGGCGGGAGATGGCCCTTTCGATTCAGGATTCCGCGGAGCGGGATATTCCTTTCCGCTTGCAGAAGCTGGGGGGTCCGGTGGTCAGTGGATTCGTGAGGCCGAAAATGAACCGCCGCGGGCCGGCGACCATGCACGCGGTGTGTGAGGCGATTGCTGAAGCGGGGCGCGGCACGGGAGCACCACGGGCGCGGGTTGCGGAGGTTCGCAAGTACGGCAACGCAGCTCGCGCGGGCATCGAGGCGGGCGACGCCATCATTTCCATTGGAGGGATTCAGTTTCCGTCCATGGCCGACGTCAACGCCGTCGTTCGAGAAGGAGCCGGGAAGAAGATCGGCATCATCGTGCGAAAAAAGGACGAACGGATGGTTCGCGCGGAGGTGGCGGTGGATCCGCCGGGGTCGATTGACGCATCATACAATCTTGTGGCGGATGATCTGCTGCGCATCGGCGGGGTGATTCAGGAAATTGACGGATCGCCGACGCCGGCGTCGCACACGTCCCTGGAAACCGGTTCACTCCTTACGGCTTTGAACGGGAAGCCGGTTGCTCGTTGGCGGGAGTTGATCGATGGATTCCGCGAACACGCAGGCACGAACGTGGAGTTGGCCTATGTGACGGCTTCGGGCGAGAAACGGGTCACGTCGATGCCGATTCCGCACAGTCTGCGGACACTGCTGGGCGTGGGGCCGGAGGCGCAGATCGTCAGTATCGAAGGTGCTCGAACGGTCCGGGTGGCGACGGCGGAAGCCGAGGAATCGTACGCGATCGGCTATCACAAAGGGATTCGTGAGAAGCTGCGGCAATTGCTGGCGACGGGCCAAACGACGGCAACGGTCGAGTATCGGGCCAATCCACTGGCGGACTTGCAAACGAAAACAGTGGCCATTGCCGAGAACATGATTGATCCGTGGCTGGGGCGGATCGCGTTTTCGGCCAACATCGACGTGGCCCCGGAGACGGTGTTGCTGAAGGGCGAGAACGCGCTGGAGGCGGTGCAGATCGGTATTCACAAGACGTATTATTTCATCTTGCAGGTCTACACGATGATGGAGCGGATGATCTTCACGCGGAGCGTGGGGTTGGAGAACATCTCCGGGCCGCTGGGGATCATCGACATGGGCGGGAAGGTGGCGCGGGCGAGTCTGGTGGATTTCCTTTTCTTCATGGCCATGATCTCGGCGAATTTAGCGGTCATCAATTTCCTGCCGCTGCCGATCGTGGACGGGGGGCTAATGGTTTTCCTGTTCATCGAGGGGATCAAAGGCAGTCCGGTGAGCATCAAGGTGCAGGTGGCGACGCAGATGATCGGGTTGTTCCTGATCATCGGGGCGTTCTTGTTTGTCACGTTCAACGATGCGATGAGGCTTTGGGGTTGAAACCCGCGAAGTTGTTCGGTTTCTGCAAGATCGCCGAAACCGTATTTGGATGAAGTCCTCGTAGGTAACAGGCGTCATTCCATCATTCAGCGCGAGATTATCATCGCCCCCACGCAATCCGCCCTGTAGAATTCAAGTGATAGTTTTCCGTGGAAGAGACAATCCATGCCGCGAAATGAACGCAAACTCGGATTGCACGAGGAATTGCTGTTGCTGGTTTTGAAGGACCGCGAAGGGACGCCGGCCGCGGAGGATTCGTATCGGTTTGCTTTGGGAGGGGCGATTCTCGCGGAGCTGTTGTTGCAGGAGCGAATCCGCTTGGCGGAGCCGCGAATGACGGCCGGAACGCGCGCCGGACGATGGCTGCAACAAGTCTTTTCCGAGCGGCATCTGTTGGAAGTGAAAAACACGAGGTTGACTGCCGATCCAGTGCTCGACGATTGTCTTGGAAAAGTCGGGTCTGCGAAACGCCGGGCGTCGCTCAAAACGTGGATCCAACGCATCGGTCAAATGCCAAAGCTACGGCACCGAGTGGCCGAGGGACTATGCCGAAAGGGAGTGCTGCGGGCCGAGGTGGACCAGGTGTTCTTGATCTTCCAACGTAAGGTCTATCCGGAGTTGGACCCGCGGCCGGAACAGGAGGTTGTGGAACGGTTGAGGCGGGCCATCGTCTTGGAGGGGACGCGCGTCGATGCGCGAACAACGATTCTTCTGTCGTTGTGCCTCGCGGCGGACCTGCTCAAGATTCCCATTGCAAAGAAGACCTTGAAATCGAAGAAGAGGCGGATCGAGGCGATTGTGCACGGGGAAACGCTCGGCCAGGCCGCCAAGGAGGCGGTGGAAGCGGCGCGGGCCGCAGCGCAGACGGCTTATTTCGTGGGTTATGGCTGACGCCGGCTGAGTCCGCGGTGTCAAGTGTGGTCAATACTTCGGAGGCAGTGACCAAGCCTCCTGCCACACGGCTGTAACTTCCGATTGGGGATTCCCTGGAATCAGGAGTGGATCCTCCGGACAATGACGGGACCATGTGGATGCAACCGTTCTCCCCTTCGAAACCGCTTATGAACGCTCTCTATCGCTGCGTCATTCTCGTGGTGGTCTATGGTGTCGTGGGGATCGCCTTGGGTGGAGGTCAAGCACCCTGGAATGGTGAGGTGCGGCATTGGGGGACGATGCTTGAGGTGCTTGGTCAGGGACAGACCCAGGCACGGGTGCGAATCGGTGATGCCACCCCGTCCGCCGACGTTGTGGCGGTGGGCGCGCTGGAAGGACTGAAAGGCGAGATTACCATCGTCGACGGAAACGTCTGGATCGCGCGGGACGCACAAGGTGCGGAGGCGATCGACGCGGCGGAGTCCGATGCATCGGCCGCATTGTTGATTTCGGCCCGGGTTCCGGAGTGGCGGACGGTAACGATAAAGAAGCCCATCCAAGCGGAGGAGTTCGAAACATTCCTTCGGAGGAGCGCGGGAAACGCCGGCATCGACACCAAGCGTCCGTTTCCCTTTGTCCTGGAAGCGGCTCTTTCGGTTGACGCACACGTCGTTCGGGGCAACTGTCCACACGCCGCAGCGTCCGGGGAAGAAAAAAGATTGGAGCCGGAGCGTTTTTCCATTCGAGGTCGCCGGGCCACGCTGGTCGGTTTTTTTGCAGAAGGATCGGAAGGGATCCTTACGCACCACGGCGCCGCGACGCACGTACACGTGGTGTTGCCGGGCGAGCCATCGCTGATGGGCCACGTTGATTCCGTGACCGAGGTGCATGACGGCGTGTTGCGATTGCCGAAGACGAAGCGTTGAACGGCCGCCCTATTCCGGTAGGCCGCCTACGATTTGAGAGCTATTGGGGCATCGATTTCGTAATCGCGTTGCGCGGAAACCTTTACCGATTCTTCATCGCGGCTCATGGGTATTGGCAAAGACTCTCCCGGCAAGTGTGGCGTCCATGGTGGTGGAAGGATCGGCCGGAAGCGTCTCCAGCAGTTTATGAATGATGTCGTCGCTGCGCACGCCATCGGCCTCGGCGTTAAAGTTCATCAGCACGCGATGGCGCATCACGGGCCGGGCGACGGAGCGGATGTCCTCCATGGAGACGTAATGCCGACCGTGCAGGATGGCCCGGGCCTTGGCGGCCAGCACCAGATTCTGCGAGGCCCGCGGCCCCGCCCCCCACGAGACATAATCCTGCACGATTCGAGGGACTTCGCCATGACCAACGCGCGTCGCTCGTGCCAGTCGCGTGGCGTAGCGCACCATCGGGTCAGCGCACGGAACGCGGCGCACGGTTTCCTGCAAGGTGAGGATGTCCCGGCCTGTTAGGGTCCGCTCCAGCGAAACCGATTGTATCGCGGTGGTCGTTCGGACGATCTCCACTTCCTCCTGTTCCGTCGGATAGCCTACCAGAATCTTGAACATGAAGCGGTCGAGCTGGGCCTCGGGGAGCGGATAGGTTCCTTCCTGCTCGATGGGGTTCTGGGTGGCCAATACGAAGAAGGGCTTGGGGAGTTTGTGAGTGAAGCCGGCCGCGGTTACCTGGTTTTCTTGCATGGCCTCAAGCAAGGCGGCCTGGGTCTTGGGCGGAGTGCGGTTGATTTCGTCGGCCAGGACGACGTTGGCGAAGACCGGTCCCTGCACGAAGCGAAGAGAGCGCGCTCCGGTGCCCCGGTCCTCCTCGATGACTTCGGTTCCGGTGATGTCCGAGGGCATGAGATCGGGAGTAAATTGGATGCGCGAGAAAGAGAGTGAGAGAAGCCTGGCGAGCGTACTGATGAGCAGCGTCTTGGCCAATCCCGGGACGCCTTCGAGAATGCAGTGTCCGCCGGAGAACAGGGCGACCAACAGTTCCTCGATGACCCGCTCCTGCCCGACGATGATCTGGGCGAGTTGCTTGCGAATGCCCTCGTAGGCGCTGACCAGATTCTGCACGTTGACGACGTCGTCCTCGCCGACGGTCTCGTCGTCCTTTTTGGGTTCCGCTTCCATCACGTCATTCTCATCCATTAGTTTGGCTCGTTGAGGGCGTTGATTAACAGGCGGAGTCGTCCGGTGTTGCGTCGATTGAACGAGAATACCAATCGCGTTTTGTCGGGATACGCCCCCTCTTCGTCCTCCAGCGGTCCAAGCCGCTGCTCGAACCGGCCGCCGGTCAGAATATCGGAAAACCGGACGTTAATCTGCGAGAGTGTTTCGTCCGAAAGGGGGGCGTTCAAACGAAGCACCATCTCCTCGCCGACGAATCGCGACGAATGATAGACTCGGTAAAAGCGGAGAATCTCGTTCGCGGCCTCTTCCGCCCGATCGGTGATGAAAAACAGGTTCAGGTCCTCCGCATCGATCATGCCGTGCGAAAGCAGTTCGCTTTCCACGAACGACCGCCATTGACGCCAGTAGGTGCCGCCCGGCTGGTCACAAAGGACGATGGGAATGGGCGAGGTTTTCAGCGTTTGCACCAGAGTCAACGCCTCAAACCCCTCGTCCTGCGTGCCAAACCCGCCCGGGAAAAGCACCACGGCTTCCGCCTCCTTGATGAACATCAGTTTCCGCGTGAAGAAGTATTTGAAGTTCACCAGTTTGGAATCGTCGGCGATGATCTTGTTGGTGGACTGCTCAAACGGAAGACTGATGGCGACGCCGAAGCTGGCCTCGCGTTTGGCCCCGTGATGGCCGGCCTGCATGATCCCGCCGCCCGCCCCGGTGATGACCATCCAGCCGGCGGCCTGCATCAACTCCGCAAACCGGGCCGCCTGCTGGTACTTGGGATCATCCTCGCGCGTTCGGGCGGAACCGAAGATGCTGACTTTGGGGACCTCCGCGTAAGGGGCGAACACCTTGAATGCATAGCGCAGTTCTTTGAGGGCAGCGTTGAGAATCTTGACATCACCGCGGTCGGCCTTGTCCGCCGCCAATCGGCAGACGGTGATAATCATCTGGGACAACAGTTCTTCCTGCTCGCTAGGAGCGAATTCCCGGAGCAGGCGTGCGATCGCTTCCCCCCGCGCTTTGCGACGGCCTTCGATGGAGGATGTGGAGGCCTCAGACGACTGGAACGACGGTGACAAAGGTCTCTCCATGTCCGACGATTGACTCCTTCTCCCTGCTCAACGAGATTTCCGGGTCGGTCCGGCGTCGCACTATAGGACGCCATTTCGGTTTCGGCCACCTGGCCGCACGGCATGAGGAAAAGGTCTGAGCGCCGCCGTCAAAACTGATGCGCGGCTGTCGGAGAGCTGCACGCCTGTGCTTGCGGTACGGATTCGCCAGGTCTTGTCACTTTGGCGGTGACACTTCAGCATTTCATTCGCTCCCACGGACGCGCCCATCGAACCGATTACGCTTCATCAAGAAAAGGCTGTACGTGAAGCTCGAGCACGATTTCGTCGTGGATGGGAACGCCGCCTTCGCCGGTTTCCGGGATTTGCGACTTGACCTTGCGGGCCTCGTCCACCGCACCGATGTTGATCGCGGTCATGCGAAATCCCAGCCGCTGATAGAAACCCAGCGCTTTGAGGTTGGCGTTCGTCGTGGTCAGCCAGAGCCGCGTGCAACCTTCGTGACGGGCCTTGTCGATCGCGTCGAGCATGAGCGAGGTGCCGATGCGCTGTCCCTCGAGCACCGCGTTGTGAGTGAGGATTTCCATGCCCTCCGTGTCGATGTGGAAGGTGAGCAGTCCGACGATGCGTTCGTTGCGGCGTTCGAGGAAGCCCCGCTCCTGGTGAGGATAGAATTTCCGCCCACGACTCATCACCACGTCGCTGTGCCAATACTGGCGGATGAAAGCGGCGATCTCGTCGCGATCGTGGTCTGTGATTTCGCTCCGACCCATGCGCGTAAGTGTATACGAAATAAGCGGTGTCATGCCACCTGGGAGACGGAAGGGCTGAGTTTCTTGGGACGAAACGCCTCGTCTTGTCCGCATTGCCGGTGTCGCCTATAGTTTCGGGTTCGGAATATGGGCCGATCGACATCGGGTGCACCAATAGCATGAGCGAACCACCACTCGACGTTATCTTCACTTCGCCGCACCCCGACGATATCGAAATCAGCATGGGCGGGACCGTCGCCAAGATGGTCCAGCAAGGATACCGCGTGGGCATGGTGCACATGACCAACGGGGAGCCCACGCCGCGCGGCGACGTGGAAACGCGGATGAGGGAGATGCGCCACGCGGCCGACGTCCTGGGCGC
>Ga0214473_10010919_pt1 | contig 10667 bp, 5 predicted proteins | sample RVTome_7_FD_203509 | JGI IMG/M metagenome (GOLD analysis project Ga0214473, IMG submission 203509) | Soil microbial communities from uranium-contaminated site in the Upper Colorado River Basin, Wyoming, United States - RVT98D197 | ecosystem: Environmental > Terrestrial > Soil > Contaminated >... | reverse complement strand
CTTGATCCTGACTATGGTCATCAGTGGTATTTTGGCTGGCATGGGTGGCGCGGTGGAGACTCTCGGCGTGGTTGGTCGCTTTCAACCTGGCTTTAACACCGGGCTGGGTTTTGACGGTATCACCGTTGCCATGCTTGGAAAGACCCATCCCTTCGGTACGATCCCGGCAGCAGTCCTGGTGGGTGCCATGAAAGCGGGCTCGAGTGAGATGCAGTTCGCCTCGGGTGTCGCCAAGGAGATCACCGATGTGATCCAGGCGTTGATCCTATTCTTCGTCGCCGCGGATATCATCGTGCGCACCCTGTTGCGCATGCGCCAGGGGGGTGGGGAAGAGGTCAAGCTCAGCACCGGTTGGGGTCAACAGTGAGGAACTCACCATGCAAAATACCATGAAAGTTTATTCCCCTTGGAAACGCTTCTTTATCCGCTATTGGTCTTTTTTGTCCCTCGGGCTGGTCATTTTGGCGATCATCCTGTGGAGATACATTGTTGACCCAAACGGCACCGGGGCTGTGTTGAATGCCACCGTCCGTCACTCCACCCCTTTGGTGCTGGGTGCATTGTGTGGCTTGATGGGCGAACGCGCCGGGGTGGTCAATATTGGCATCGAAGGTCAGATGCTATTATCCGCTTTCATCGGTTTCCTCTTCAACGTGTGGACAGGCAATCTGTTCGTTGCCATCCTGGCAGGTATCCTAACCGGCGCCATCCTGGGCGCTTTGCTGGGTTTCATGGCGGTCACGCTGAAGATCGACCAGATCATCGGCGGGACGGTGATCAACATCCTGGCTTTAGGTCTGACGGGTTACTTTTACACTGCCGGTCTCACCACCCAAGGCAAGCTGCACCCCATCGTCATCCCGATATTGTCCAAGATCCCGCTCATCGGGTCGGTGCTGTTCGAGAACCCGCCCATTACGTATACTGCCATCCTGCTGGTCTTTATCATCCACTACGTGCTGTTCTACACCCAATGGGGGCTGCGTACACGGGCTGTGGGTGAGCATCCGCGTGCCGCTGACACGGTGGGCATCAACGTCTCCTGGATGCGCTACGCCAACGTCATGATCGGGGGTGGGATCGCCGGACTGGCCGGCGCCTTCCTCACCCTTGAATCGGTTGGCTCGTTCGAGCGTGCCATGAGCAATGGGCGCGGATTCGTCGCCCTGGCTTGCATGATCTTCGGCAGGTGGACCCCCTTTGGTGCCTGGGGTGCCGCCTTGCTCTTTGGTCTGGCTTCCGCGGTCCAGACCCAGCTCCAGTTTGGTGGGTTGAACCTCCCCCACCAGTTCATCGGTATGCTGCCTTATTTGCTCACCATCATCGTGCTGGCCGGTGTAGGCGGACGTACCCGCCCACCTGCCGCAGATGGCGTCCCTTACGAGAAGGAATAAGCCGCTATGAGCGACGAGATTGCACTGCAAGTCCACAATATCACCAAACGCTTCCCGGGTGTGCTGGCTAATGACCAGGTCAACTTCGACCTGCGCAAGGGCGAGATCCATGCCTTGCTGGGGGAGAACGGTGCCGGTAAGACCACCCTGATGAACATCATCTACGGGTTGTACAGCCCGGATGAGGGCGAGATCCTAATCTCCAGCATGGATGGCGAAGGGGGGCCTCGCCCGGTCCACATCCGCACGCCCAACGATGCCATCCAGATGGGCGTCGGCATGGTCCACCAGCATTTCATGCTCGTGCCCGTCTTCAGTGTAGCTGAGAATATCATCCTGGGACAGGAGATCACGCGCGGCCTCTCCCTGGATATCCAGACTGCCCGGCAAAAGATTATCCAGCTCTCCGAAGAGTACGGTCTGGAGGTTGACCCGGATGCTATCGTTGAAGATTTGCCCGTGGGGGTGCAGCAACGGGTTGAGATCATCAAGGCGCTTTATCGCCGTGCCAGGATCCTGGTGTTGGATGAGCCCACCGCCGTGCTCACCCCCCAGGAAGTGGATGACTTGTTCCGCATCATGCGCCAGCTGACCGAGCGGGGTGTTTCCATCGTGTTCATCACCCACAAGCTCAAGGAAGTGTTGGTTGTGGCTGATCGGATTACCGCCATGCGCCGGGGGCAGGTGGTGGGCACCACCACACCTGCCGAGTCGGATGAGCACAAGCTGGCCGCCATGATGGTCGGGCGTGAGGTGCTCCTGCAAGTGGCCAAGGGTCCTGCCAAACCCGCCCAGGTGGTCTTGAACGTCGAGAACCTGACCATCATGGACGAGCGCGGTTTGGAAGTGGTGCGCCAGGTGGGCTTCCAGGTGTGCGCCGGCGAGATTTTGGGCATCGCCGGTGTGCAGGGCAATGGTCAGACCGAGCTGGTCGAAGCCCTCACCGGTCTGCGCCAGCGTAAATCCGGCAAGGTGGTGCTGGGTGACAAGGATATCCCTGAGCTGAGCCCACGCCTCAACGTGGAAGCCGGGCAGGCGCATATCCCCGAAGACCGCCACAAGCACGGGCTGGTGCTGGCATATACCATCGCCGACAACGAAGTGCTGTGCACTTACTACCAGCCGCCCTTCGCCAGGGGCTTGCAGCGGGATTTGGGGGCGGTGATGAAGAACGCCGTCGAGCTGATCGAGCGCTTCGATATTCGTACCCCCAGCCCAAACCTGGCTGCCAAGAACCTATCGGGGGGCAACCAACAAAAAGCCATCGTCGCCCGTGAGTTCAGCCGCCCGATCCAGCTGCTGATCGCCAACCAGCCTACGCGTGGTCTGGACGTGGGTTCCATCGAGTATATCCATCGCCAGATTGTGGAGATGCGCGACCGGGGCATCGCCGTGCTGCTCATCTCAGCCGAGCTGGATGAGATCACTTCCCTGTCCGACCGCATCGCCGTGATGTACCACGGAAAGATCGTGGCTACCATGCAGGCTGACAAAGCCACGCGCGCCGAGCTGGGCTTGCTGATGGCAGGCTCGAGCCTACCCACCCCATAAAGCGGGTCTGAGACCCACCCCGACCCTCCGGTTGAACCCGGGGGGTTTTTTTATCCACGCCGGCGCCTGACGAGCCAGGGTTTATCCCCGGACCTGACCGAAGAGGTGGGAAAAACTCCACCTCGCGAAGCGGTTTTAAAAACCGGGGAGGTCTGAGGCGGTGAGCGGTAATACGGGAAAATCACCAGAAATTGGTAAAAAAAAGGAATAAAAAGCCATAAAAAGGGCAAAAAAGCCATTTTTATTAATCTTTAACAGACTGTTTAGAGGACATGTATATGCTATTATGCATGAAGAGGCTTATCAACTGAGCCAATCAGTCTGATGAGGAGGAAATTCACCGCAATCTTTCACGTACGCTAGCGGGAATCTAGCCACTAGCGGTGACGTGGGACTGCAAGCCGCAGTAGAGACGCTCCGCCTGGGCGTCTCTACCTCTTTTAAATGCACCTGCGAATGAACCCGGAGGGTTAATTTAATTGTTGTATCTAGGTGCCAGGTTTTTATTCCGTATGTGGGGCTGCTTGGCAAACCGACATGATTTGTGGTCGGGACCGCTGATTTTGGCCTCTACTCGATCGGCCAACCCGGGATCGTTCGATCAATCTCCTCCATCAGTCTCATCGTTTCTTTAAGCGCTACCACTACCCGCTGGTAATGGCTGATATCCTCGCTGCTCAGCGTTCTTCCCTTTCGGTCCTTCAGCCACTTCTCGCACACTTGGTATCCCCCGACCTTGAAATTCCAAACTTCCTCCGGCACCTCGCCAAAGTACTGCTGAGCGTTGATCCACACCTTTCCCCCGTTCCCAGGCGGTGTCGTCTGGGGTGTGGCTGCAAACAACACCTTCTCCACCACGTAATTCCCCGCCACCGGATAGGAGGTGATGAAATCCTCCAATTTAGTTGATTTGAGCAGGTGCAATTCCACCAGATCCTTCCCCAATCCCGCTAACTTGAAGAATAATTCCTTGTCGCTGGTTAAGGGCAATGACGGGAAATCTATTTTCAGGAATTCGGCGTACCTCTGCCGGTAAGTGGGCGAATGTAAAACTGCATAGGCGTAAAAGAATACATCCTCAGGTCCAAAAGTGGTTTTACCATTTCCAAGTCCGTCGTGAATGAATTCCAACCCCAATTTATTGCTGAATTCCTGCATGAACTGCTCTGATATATTAGCTTTGCGCGTGATTTCAACTTGTGTGAATAAAGTACCTTTTGTTTCATCAGGTATTGTATAAAGGTACAGTGGAAAGACATAAGTTCCATCGTATGCAGATAAGCTCTTATGCGCACATAATAATGACGAAACAAGTACACCAAAAGGGTCTCTGGTCTGTCTTGTAGTTAAAAAAGCTAAATTATCTTTATGCAACAAATGACGCATTATTGGTTTTGAAGCACCACCTCGCCCAATCTCCATAAGATTTGGCTGATAAACCAACCACCGAATATCAAAAGGTCTGTAAAGATATTCAACCACATTGGAACGCCAATTGTAATCTCTAATTTTTTTCCGTTCACGAATGATATTCCAGTATTTTCCATCTTCGATGTTTAATAATTTGCAAATACTATCGTCTGATATTGTATTGTCTTCAAGTTTTGAAAACTTTTGGGTTACTTCAGATATATTGAAACCTAAAAACAAATCATCATTGTGCGTAACAATTCCAATTCCTTGCCCTGTCTTCATCTTTGATATATCAAATAATTTGGCAATATCATAGCCTTGTTCATATTCTCTTCTTAATTTCGTGGTTTGCGGCACAAAAAGATAAAATGGCTTCTCTGGTTGGAGATTAGTCCATTCGATAGAATTTAATCTATTATTATTTAATATGTCGTATTTGCTCTCTCGCAAACCCCATAGCGAAGCGTGTTTGATCGTTGGTGAAGGTTTACAAAGATCTTTTTGAACGCCCTTCGCTGCAAGCAGAATCGATACACCCTGTTGGATGTCGAACACATTCTCGTCCTTACCCCCATCTGGCGTTTTTTCTTTCTTCTTGCTGTTCCCATGCAAATCCAGCACATAAATCTCATCGAAACTGTTCATCAAATGCTGCCGCATTCCGCGGAATGTAGGATTATCCAAATAACCATTATTGGTGATGAATGCCAGGATGCCATATCCAGTCTGGTTGATACGCCATTCGCCAAAGCGGATGAACTTGACGTAATCATCCTGTAGCCACTTGGGGTTGCGCTCGCCCAACGGCGCACCATCCACAAAGTAGTATTCTCTCAGGAGTGTACCGATGAAATTAAGTTTGCCGTCTTTGCCCACACTAGCGTTAGCTGAATGTCCCGAATATGGCGGGTTACCCACCACCACCATGATATCGGTCAGTTTCTTCACATGCGCCGCGTCGCTCGATTCCTGCGCGATGTTGAGCCCTAATCCCGCCAACGTCTCCGCCCGCGTCACCCCTTCCTCCAGCGTGTTGGTCAGGTATATGTGGATCCGCTCATCCTTGCCTTCCAGAGGTGCATCCAGGGATTGCATTAACAGTCCCAGTTTCAGGTGTGAGACCACGTATGGCGCAATCAGCAGCTCGAAGCCAAAGATTCTTTTGAGCATCTCCTTGCTTTTGCTTTTCCACTGCCCGCTCTGATTGCGTTTCCCCACTACTTGCTCGTGGATTTTCCGTATGACGTAATACAGGAACGTGCCGGTTCCTGTCGCCGGGTCGAGCACTTTCACGCTCTCATCCGCCAATCCCCAGCTTTTTCCAAAATGCGTCCGCAATAATTCATCTACAGAATTAACGATGAACTGCACTACCGGCTCGGGTGTGTAATACACCCCGCGACTTTTGCGCAGCTTGGGGTCGTATGTCGCTAAAAAGGTCTCGTAAAAATGTACCACCGGGTCTTCGGTGCGTATGCGCCGACCAAAATCCTTCAGGATACTGTGGAAATCCGCCCGGTTGAGCAACGACACAATGTCCTTTAGATACGGGCGGATGATATCGATCTCGTCTAGTTGTTCATTTACGTCCATAAACAAGCGTCGCAGGAACGGGTTGCCGCGCAGGTACTTGTACGCGTCCTCGAAGGTGAAAGGTACTCCCTCCGGTGCAGTCAATTTGGCTGCGAATAGCCCGTAAGTGATTGACTGTGCGTATAGGTCCGCAAACTCGGCATGTGTCAGTGCCGGGAGCAGCAGCTCCACGAATGTCTTGTATTGTTGTGCCAGTGCTTTTTTCAGCTCCGGGTCGCCGCTTTCCAGTGCGGCGATGATCTGGTCGCGGATGAAGTGTGTCACCCCTGCCAACCGCTCTGCAAGTTCCTTTGGTGTTCCCACTGTTGGCGCTTCGGTGGCAAAGAAATCAGTGAGCAATTGAGTTATGTTCTCCGTTGCTTTGGTATCCACCACCAAGCGGTTATTTTTCCCGACATCTGCAATCCGTACCTTGAGCTTTCTTTCCCCATTCACGTACCAACGGAATTCCAGATAATCGGTCAGGATCAGGTTGTTTAGCGCCTTTAGGTAGCGCCTCATCTGGTCCGATTTCTCAACCTTGTCCAAGGCCACCCCCAGGTCCTTGGTCTCAACATAACCCAGCGGCACCTTGCGCCTTTCAACGATAAAATCCGGCGCTCCACAGGCGATATGCTTGGGGTCGTTGGACGCCTCGATGCCTTTGCCTGATACTTCTAGCAATTCTTCCAGGGATGAACGATAGGTATACTCGGTTGCCTTCCCCCCGTGCAAATCCGCTTCGATCTTGGTAAGATAGGTTTCAATTAGACTGGGCATAATAGAAAATTTTGTTAAGAATCACTTGCTGTAAATTTATAAATGATATCTTTTTAAACCCAATATATACGCACAGGTTATCTACTGTATGGCGGTTTGCAGAAAGAACAAATGATCAGTGGTAGGTTTACGCTTCTAGCGTAATGAATAGCATCCTCATATGTTTCGTGATTCTCGTACTTTCCTTGGTTATCCTGATGAAAGCCACCATGTTTTCTTATCTGGTTACAGCCAGTGCAATGTACTGTTACATGAGGATCTTTATAGTTCTCGTAGGTTGTATATGACATAACGAACTCCTTGTAGAAATCTTGGAAATATCACCAATTGAGTATGTGGTTATCCCTCGCATAATAAATCTATCCATATATTATCATCCCCAAAAAGGCTAAATAACACTGAAAAGTCATTTACCAACAATTACACAGATTTATTATAAACATGTTTGTACGCATAATCCATTTTTGCAGATAAAAATTATTTGGAGATAAGTGCTTTTATGGCATTGAGTACTGCATTATAGGCGCCTTTTGCATCTTGACTTGTGACATCGAATCGTTTTCCATGAACCAAGTCATTTCTCAAATCACGGACTTTTGTTGACCATTCCAGAAATTCTGTGGTTGCAGAAAAATTAAACCCTGTAACTTCGAGCACTAGATCACGTGCTAATTCTGTAACACTTTTATATAAACCATCACGTTTAACGAACTTAGATGCAATCTCAATTTCAGGAATACCTTTGTTTTTAAATTTCTCCCGTAAATACTCTGTTAACCAGGCTTCAAACATCACTGCTGCTTCAATTACCGCCAAACGCCAATCGCCAATATCTAGGTAATTCTTGATATTTGCATCCAATGTAGAATATATATTAGGTGGATCGGGCTTTGAAATTAAAGTGCGTAATCTATTATCAACCTCATCAGCTATAGCACCACCGAATCCATATAGCGGACCACTTCCAGTACCAAATTCTTGATGCTGTAGTTGTCCGTCTTCAAATTCAGTAATCAAATGAAATTCCTGGATAACTGAAAGAGTTACCGGTTCAATGTAAGGGCGGTCAGCAATTATCCTGTAATGATCAATGAAGTGATTTATTGCGCGAATTGCTAGTGTACAGAAAAGAGCCATATCCCAACGATATTCTTCTTGTATTTGAGACAGGCCAATCATAATACGGATACTTGAAAAAGATGCTCTGCCTGTGCGATCGCCTGGTACTTCCCCCATTAAAATCGAACTTCGATTCGGATTCACACGCTTCAATGTTCTTAATCCGACGAATATATCAGGTAATGCAATCACGTAATATGGAGCCAATTCTTTACTTGGTAAGTAAACAGGAAATCCTCCTCCAATTATTATCCCACCTGGGTTTTCCCTTGGAGGTGCATATCTTGAATATGGTAGTTGTTGTTCGCCAGCGATATAAGCATCAGCCCATTTTTCTAAAACTGGGTCTGCAAGGCTGTCTTTCAGAAATAGAACGAACGGAAGATCGAAATCTATATATTTGAATAAAGGTTTAGCTTGTGAGTTGTTTACCATTCGATTGATTAGGGTTAATTATTATGCTTATCCAATTATTTCTCTTATTACTGCGCACATGTATAAAAATGATGAGTTATCCTCCATTATTGCCCTCAAATCGTACTTCTCTTTTTTTTTGTGCCTTACAATATTCGACAGGCAAATTTGTCTTATTCTTTATTAATATAAATACTATACCCAAAATTGATGTTTCGTCAAGTTTCTCTCTACACACATAAGAAATCTTAAATTATCCCGGTTTCGGTGTAAACCCCTCGCTGGAAAGCCCTTAAAGGTTTCCGTTTTCGTCTCGAACCATGACTCTTAGTATTGCTTGTCGTCCATTCCTCGAGGTTTAGCAGAAAAACCTTTTGGATCTGCTCAAAAGATGAGAAACCTTAAAATATTGGTCGAAGACCACGAGTTTTGCTAAACCCCTTGTGGAATCAGAACATTTGTGCTATAATCGTGTTGTTGAAATACACAATCACCATAAGATCCTGAAAAGATTAATTATATGCTATTGTTTTTTTATAAAACAATTAACTTTAACCCAAGTGTGTGGCTTTTGTCATTTTCAAATAAGCACCCTTGGTCGCCAGAATATTCGTTTTCAAGAGCCAGCCCTGGCAAGCGCAGTTGAGGACGTTCTTCGGTCTATGAAGTCCGAAATATCGCGAGCGTTTGTACAGTGTCTTCACCTGTAGTGTCTTCCTGGTTTCGCTATGGTTTCACTATGGCTTCACTATGCTTTCACTGCTTCGCGAGCGTTGAAGAATGGTCTATATGAGCGATATTCTAAAACGATCCCTTGTCTCAATATTTAAACACATGTCTAGCGAGTATACTTCATGAGCGAAATTCCAACGGTCCAATGTTCAAACGTGCTTCATCCCTCTTCCCCAAGGAGAAGATAATTGAATGGAATTGAATTTATTCGGATACAACAAGGAGCGTTCTGCGTTCTTTGCAGCGACGAAGTCTCGCGAACGCTCTAAGAGAGCGAGATCATGCTCTTCAAATGCCCCCATCCACCACCCAAAAGGTATTCGTTCCGATTCGTTTTTTTGGGTTCGAATATATTATATACATCACCCTGCAGGCCTGCTGCTATCACAGCCAGGGGTCTCAACCCCCGGAGCGACAGCCCCTCTCCCTGAATAGGGAGAGCTGGCAGTGTCATCAAGATTTCACTGGGCAGGGGTGAGGGTCGATGATACCGGATTGAGGCTCCACAGCTACAAAAAAAATGCTTTTAATTTTAATTATTCCTATGTGTAAAAGGGTATTCTCCCTGCCGGCAGGCGCCGCAAGGCGTGCCCCCGTTGCCCGCCACCACCGCCAGCGCCACGAACTCCCGCTGTGTACATCCTTCACCCGTCAGTTCCCATCCTATCCCGTTCTCGCGCCAGCATGGAAAGTGTTTCCGGGATCAGGATTTTTCTCACCTGTTGGAACCGCTTGTTCGGTAAAAGCGAGTTTAAATCCTGGTTGATGACCGTCTGGGTGACATGCTCATTCATAAACTCGATCAGCCTGCCAAAGTATTCCCTCGGGCTGAACCCCGTCCTCTCCTGGATGACCGCAGCATGATAACCATATCCGTGGGTGAAAAAATGGTGAATATCATAAACGTCTCGCCCGGCAATGGTTTTGTGTTGCGCATACCGGTCGGTCACCGAGACAAGCTTGTTGGCGAACATGGTTTCGATCGTCTGGCTGTTGAGCAGCCGGTCAATCTCAGGGAAATACTGCACTTTATATTGGTTGGCCTCCACTCTCAAATTACTGGCACTTGCCTTCAGGGTGTTACGCCTCCCGGCGCGGCTGGGGTAGCGCAGCTGGAAGAAGAGCACCTTTTCGAATTCGAGCTTAACTGTAAACCCCAGCTTATCAAATACCCGGTGAAAGGTTCTGCGCATGGCAACTTCGTCAGCATTCGGCATCACATCGAAATCCAGGTCAATCGAGAAACGATCCAGGTAACCCAACATGGCTGCACAGGTGCCTCCCTTGAAGGCCAGCCCTTGAGCCAGGATAGGTTGGTCAACGATTTCCATCAGCAGCTGGTTTAGATAAGATTTATGGATGATATCTTCAGGTCTCAGATTCAACATGGGTACCCGATTTCCTTTTGGATTGCGCACACTTTTTCGAAATCGATCGCCTCCCGGAGATCAAAATGGTAGCTTGGGTTGAAGTAAAGCATATCCGCCACTGCCCTCTCTAGCGTGGCGACGAAACCCCCATTTTGCTCGAGGATCCCACACGGGTTGTGCAGGTACACATCTTTGAGCTGGCGGAAGCGGAATGACCACTGCCCGACCGATACTCGCTTTGATTGATCAGTAGCAAAGGAGTAGACGTAGACGCCCTGTGAAATGATTCCTGCCTGTGCCAGCACCGATTCGGTGGTCAGAT
>Ga0214473_10010918_pt1 | contig 10667 bp, 9 predicted proteins | sample RVTome_7_FD_203509 | JGI IMG/M metagenome (GOLD analysis project Ga0214473, IMG submission 203509) | Soil microbial communities from uranium-contaminated site in the Upper Colorado River Basin, Wyoming, United States - RVT98D197 | ecosystem: Environmental > Terrestrial > Soil > Contaminated >... | reverse complement strand
GCTGGACAACCGAGCGCGATAGCTGGACAACCGAGCGCGATAGCTGGACAACCGAGCGCGATAGCTGGACATGGATGGTGGAACGATTCTATGCCAGCCAGGGTTGCGCAGGCGATGCCGTCTCGGCTAGCCTCTAGGCCCATGGTGCGCACCCTGATCGATCACCCCATCAGCGGGCCCATGGTCTGGCCGGGCCAGGACCTGGCCCGCTCGACCGACTGGATCCGCACGTTGTCGCCTGCCGCCGTCGCGGAGATCGACGCGGCCCTGCGCCTGGTCCGGCAGCGTGGCCTCGCCTGGGGCGAGTTCGGGAAGAAGGAGTTCCCGCTGCCCGGCGTCTCGGCCGAGTTGGCCCAGGTCAACCGCGATCTGGAGTGGGGCCGCGGGCTCGTGCTCCTGCGCGGTCTGCCGGTGGAGCGGTACTCCGACGAGGAGCTGCGCACGATCTGGTGGGGCCTGGGCTGCCATCTGGGCACCGCCGTCCATCAGAACGCCCACGGTGAGCTGATCGGCGAGGTACGCGACGAGATCCGGCGCTACGGAGAAGTCGTGCAGCCCGCGGTGCCCAAGAGCGACGGCGTCACCTCGCGGGCCAAGGCCCGCTCGAGCGGGCCCTTACGCTGGCACACCGACCGCTGCGACGTGGTGGCGCTGCTCTGCGTGCGGGCGGCGCATCGGGGTGGGACGAGCCGCGTGGTCAGCGTCCCCGCGGTGAGCAACGCGATCCTGGAGCGCAGGCCCGATCTCCACGCGCTGCTCTGCTCCGACTACCATCGGAGCCGCCAGGGCGAGGAGGCCGGCGGCGAGGCCTCCTGCTACGCGATGCCGATCTTCGCCATGCGCGACGGGAAGTTCACCACCCAGTACTCGCGCACCTTCGTGGAGGCCGCCCAGAAGATCGCCACCGTCCCGCGCATCACGCCCGCGCAGGACGAGGCCCTCGACCTGCTGGCCGGGGTCTGCGACGAGCTGGGCTACGAGATGGAGCTCCGGCCCGGCGACATGCAGTTCCTGAACAACCACGTGATCTACCACGGGCGTACCGCCTACGAGGACGCGCCCGGGGCCGACCGCGATCGCCTGCTCCTGCGTCTCTGGCTGGCCCCGCCCAACAGTCGCCCGCTCCCGGAGGGCTTCGAGGTGCTCTGGGGCAGCATCAAGGGGGGCGCCGTCCGGGGCGGCATCGCCCAGCCCGCCACCCGCGCCTGACTCGTCCGCGCGCACTACTCAATCTTTCCGCAATCGCTCCGCGACCGAGACCCCTCGCCCGCCGCGCGGGCCCCGTCGACCGCGGAGCAGGCATGCTCGTGGTCCACACGCGCGAGGGCCACCGGCCGGACCTGGCCGACGCCCCGCCGGCCAAGGTGGCACGCGGCGCCCCGAGCCGGCGCATCGGCGATCCGGGGCCGATGGGCCGCATCCTCGTCCGCGGCGAGATCGGCCACGACAGCGTGCCCGCGCTGTACCCGCGGGCGGGAGAGCCGGTGGTGGACAAGCCGGGCAAGGGCGCGTTCTACGCCACCGATCTCCAGTCCATCCTCCAGAACCGCAACATCGAGACCCTTATCGTGTGCGGAGTGACCACCGAAGTCTGCGTGCACACCACGGTGCGGGAGGCGAACGAGCGCGGGTACCGGTGCGTCGTGCCCGGTGACTGCTGCGGCTCGTACTTCCCGGAGTTCCACGACATCGGCCTGCGCGTGATCTCGGCGCAGGGTGGGATCTTCGGGTGGGTGACGGATTCGGCGCGGGTGCTGGTCGCCCTGGGAGATGCTCAATGATATCGGCGACGACGACCAAGACCCCGACCTGGTGGACGCCCGGGGACTGGACCGCGTTCTTCGGGTTCGGGACCAACATCCTGGTCAACCTCCTGGTGCTCACCGGGCTGCTGCGCTTCGTGCTGCCGATCGCGATCAAGACCGGCGACCCGATCAAGGGCTGGGAGGCCGGCCTCACCTGGGTGTTCGTGCAGAGCGTCGTGCTGATGGCCGGCGGTTTCATCGGCCCAATCATCCGCCGCATCACCCCGCGCGCCGCGCTGCTCGGTACCCTCGCGGGCGTCTCCATCGCCTTCATCTCGATGCGGCCGGCGATCTACGCTCCGGCCGTCCGCTTTGGAGTTCCCAATCTCGGTGCGGGAGGGCCTCGTCTTGCTTGGAAGGAACGGGGTACCCGGCCCCCCGCCACCCCCCGGCGCCGCCCGCCCTGCCCCGGCGTCAGTCGATTGGTGCGATGCTCTAGCGCGGCCAGACTCGCCGCGCTACCTCGACCACTCGGCGGAGCTTGGCCTGTTGCTGTTCGGGGGTCAGGGGGTTGCCCGCCTCGCCCGAGGCGAAGCCGCACTGCGGACTCACGGCCAGGCGCTCGAGCGGCACGTAGCGCGTCGCCTCGCGAATGCGGGCCTCCACGAGGGCGGCGTCCTCGAGGTCGCCCTGCTTGGTGGTGAAGAGCCCGAGCACCACGGTCGCCTCCGGGCGCACGTGGCGCAGCGGCCCGAAATCGCCCGCCCGCGGCGTGTCGTACTCGAGCAGCAGGCGGTCGTAGTGGGTGAGCCGCGGGAAGACCCGCTCCGCGATGGACTCGTAGCCACCGTTGGCGAGCCACCGCCCGCCCGGCGCATTGCCGCGGCAGATGTGGATGGCGCGCGTGACGCCGCGCACCCCGTCGAACACCGTGTCGTCGATGTCGGCGTCGGCGACCAGCTCCGCGGCCATGTCGTGGCCCCAGCTCTCGAAGGCGGCGCGGTTGTCCCGGTCCACGTGCCACTGGGCGTAGTTGGGCGCGTCCATCTGGACGTAGTCGCCGCCCAGTGCGATGATCTTCGGCACCACCTGCTCCCGCAGGTAGCGCGCGATCACGCGCAGGAAGTCCTCCGGCGTCGGATAGGCGGCCCGGGAGTAGTCGCGGTGCCAGAAGATGCGGTGCCAGCTCGGGGAGGGGATCGTGAACTTGGTGCGGGCGCGCGCGTTGGCCCGGAGGAAGGCGTACTCGTCGCTCACCACGTCGCGGGCGACCTGGATCGGCTTCGTGATGAAGGGCCGGGTGGGGTTCGTCCACACCTGGGCCCGCCGGCCGTCCGGCTCCTTCCAGAGCGACCACCAGCCCGGATCCGCGGGGAGGAAGTCGAAGCCGGCGAGCGGCGCGCGGGCGGCCGCCTCTTCCCGGAGCGGGATGGTGATGACCCACGACGAGCGGCGCAGCTCGCCGTCGGTGATCACGTCGAGCCCCGCGGCCTCCTGCAGCGCGATGGCCTCGCGAACCGCGCGATCCTCGGCCGAGCGCAGCGCCTCCGGGGCCACGCGCCCCTCGCGCGCGCCCTGCCGGGCCTCCCGGAGGTAGGCCGGGCGCAGCAGGCTCCCCACCACGTCTGACCGCGGCGTCATGCCGGGCATGATGCCACAGGCGGCCCGGGGCCGTCGGTCAGCGGGAACTGCCCGGGGCCGTCGATCTGCGGGAACTGCCCGGGGCCGTCGATCTGCGGGAACTGCCCGGGGCCGTCGATCTGCGGGAACTGCCCGGGGCCGTCGATCTGCGGGAAGGTTGGATGCGAGCGCGCGTTCCGGTACACTTGGACTCAGCCACGGGGTCCGCCGAGAGCTGGGCCCCCGCGCGTGCCCCCGCATGCGCGGCGCCGGTTGACCGGCGTGGCGGTTCTCCTCTAATGTCTGAGACGGAAAGGGCTTTGCGCCATGAGCGTCCAACTTGAGTAGGCGATCTCGCCACCGGCGCCACTCCGGGAACCGACCGCCGCAGGGGCAGGGGCAGGGCCAAGGGCAACCGCCGCGTGGCCCGATGCCCCCGCGCCCCGCCCCCCGGTCCGCCACCCCGTCCCTTTTCGAAGGCCTCACCGCCGTCCAGCCCTACGAGAAGTTCAAGCTCGAGACCACGCCCGACCAGCTCTCCATGCGCGCGATGGACATGATCGCCCCCATCGGCCGTGGGCAGCGCGGGCTCATCGTGGCCCCGCCCCGGACCGGCAAGACGATCCTGCTCCAGCAGATCGCGAAGGCCGTCCTCGCCAACCACCCCGAGGTGGTGGTGATGGTGCTCCTGGTGGACGAGCGGCCCGAAGAGGTCACCGACTTCAAGATGCAGATCGGCAAGCAGGCCGAGATCGTCGCCTCCAGCAACGACAATCCCTACCGGCGCCACATCGAGGTCACCGAGCAGGTGCTCGACCGAGCGAAGCGGATGGTCGAGGAGAAGCGGGACGTGCTGATCCTCTTTGACTCCCTCACGCGCATGACCCGCGCCTACAACAACGAGCTCTCTTCGCGGGGGCGCACGATGTCGGGCGGCATCGACAGCCGCGCCTTCCAGATGCCGCGCGCCTTCTTCGGGGCGGCCCGCAAGCTCGAGGAGGGCGGCTCGCTCACCATCATCGGCACCGTGCTGGTGGACACCGGCTCACGGATGGATCAGATCATCTTCGAGGAGTTCAAGGGCACCGGCAACATGGAGCTCTACCTCTCGCGCGAGCTCGCCGACCGGCGCATCTTTCCCTCCTTCGACCTGATGCGCTCGGGCACCCGCCGCGAGGAGCTGCTCTTCTCCGAGGAGGAGATGAAAAAGATCCACCTGCTGCGGCGCGCGCTGTCCGGCACCAAGCCGCAGGAGGCGATGGAGGCGCTGCTCGGCCGCCTCAAGCTCACCGCGACCAACGCGGAGTTCCTGAAGGGGCTCGGCGCCTAGCGGGACGGCCCGACCATCTTGCTGACGGCCTGGCGGAGCTGGCTCAGCGTGAACGGCTTCTCGATGACCGGGATGCCGGTGGTCCTCAGGAAAGGGCCGTAGTCCGCCGAGTTCGCCTGCGCGGTCACGAAGACGATCCGCTTGAGCACCTGCGGATAATCGCGCTGGATCTCCTCGTACAGGGCCTGGCCGTCCATCTCGGGCATCCGGAGATCGCAGAAGACGAGGTCGAAGCGATTGCGGCCGATCAGGTCGAGGCCTTCCTTGCCGTTGTCCGCGGTGTGGACGTCGTGGCCTTCGATCTTCAGCGCGTCGGAGATGAGCTCGCGGACGGCGCGCTCGTCGTCGATCACCAGGATCCGGGCTCGCCCCATGTCGTTCCCCGTTGACGGTTGACCTGGTCGCGGTTCCCGCTATTCTACGATGGGTGGGCAGGGGACTCCAATGATCAGAGCCTCCGGAAACCGGCTGGACCGCCGGGCGTTCGCCATGACGCTGGCCACCGGGCTCGTGCTCGCCCGGGGGGCCTCGGCGCAGCCGACCGGGCGCGTCGCGCGGATCGGCTACCTCACCCCGTCGTCCCTCTCGCCGCGGGGCCTCATGCCCGAGCTGCGCCAGCGGCTGCGCGAGATGGGCTACGTGGAGGGTCGTACCATCGAATTCGAGATCCGCGCGGCCAACGAGGACTTCGAGCGGCTGCCCGACCTCGCCGCCGATCTGGTCCGGGCCCGCGTGGACGTGATCATCGCGGTGTCTTCTCCCGCGATCCGGGCGGCCGAGAACGCCACCTCCACCATTCCGATCGTGATGGCCTTCAGCGGGACCGACCCGGTGGCGAGCCTGTTCGTGGCGAGCCTCTCCCGTCCGGACGGCAACGTGACCGGGCTCACCACTTTTGCGCCCGAGATGGCGGGCAAGCGGCTCGAGGTGCTCCGCGAGTGCGTGCCCGGCCTGCGCCGCGTGGCCGTGCTCGCCAACTTTCGCAACCCGAGCAGTGCGGCGGAAGTGCGGGAGACCGAAGCGGCGGCGCGGACGATGACCCTCGAGGTCCAGGTGGCGGACGCGCGCCTCCCCGAGCAATACCCCGACGCCTTCGCGGCGATGGCCAAGGGGGGCGCGCGCGCGGTCTTCGTCACCGCCGACCCGGTGCTGTCGAGCAACCGCGAGCGGATCCTGCGGCTCGCGGCCCAGCATCGGCTCCCCGCCATGTACCAGTGGCGGGACATCGTCGAGGCGGGCGGCCTCATGTCCTACGGGCCGAGCCTCGCCGAGCTGGCCGGCCGGGTCGCGGCCTACGTGGACAAGATCCTCAAGGGCGCCAATCCCGCCGATCTGCCCGTCGAGCGGCCGAGCAAGTTCGAGCTGGTGGTCAACCTCAAGACCGCCGCCGCCCTCGGAATCACGATTCCCCCGTCGGTGCTGGGCCGCGCCGACCGCGTGATCAAGTAGCGCCGTCCCGGGCGTTCGGCCCTAGACCTTGGGCCGGGGGAAGACGAACTTCTGCTCGGCGACCTCCTGGGGCCACACCACGCGCGGCTTCTGCCCGAGGATCTGGAGCATGGCGGTGCTCGCGTTCGGATTGTCGCCCACCTCGTTGAAGACCACCGGGCCCGCGGAGACCGTCACCCCGCCCGCGAAGGTCGTCTTCCGGATGGCGGCCACCACCGCGTCGGGATCGGTGGAGGCGGCCCGCTCGAGCACGTCGGCGATGACCAGGATGGCCTCGTAGGGGTACGCGCCGCTCGCGTCGAAGTTCCGCCCATTGGAGCGCTTCGCGTACTCCCCCGCGATCTTCTGGACAAGGGGCTTCCGGTAGTTCGCGTAGACCGTGCAGTCCATCACGTACTCGAGCTTTTCCTTGAGCGCCTGGATCTGCTTGGTCTCGTAGAGCCCGGGCGCGCCCGGGCTGATGATGCCCATCAGCTCGGCGCGCTGCCGCGCCACCTCCTCCAGCAGCAGGATGGCGGTGGCCGGCCGCGTGATCGGGGCCAGGACGTCCGGCTTCGCGGCGCGGGCGCGGGCGACCTCGGTGGAGAGATCCACCGCGTTCTCGGGGTAGGGGATGACGTCCACCACCTCGAAGCCGGGACTGGCGCTCTTGAGCGCGGCCTGGAAGCTGTCGGTCTGCGTCTTGCCGAAGAGGTCGTTGGAGTACATGAGCACCACGCGCTTCGGGCTCACCCCGGCCGCGCGGAAGATCTCGGTCATGTACCGCACCGCGTTCCGACCGAAGGTGGCGCTGCCCGGGAAGATCCGGTAGACGTACTGGGTCTTCTGCTGGCCCTCGCGCACCGACTTGGCCGCGTTCGCGGTGGGCGCGTCCGCGGCCGAGATGTCGATGAGGTAGGGCACCCGCCTCTGCTGGGCGAGCAGCGAGATGGTGGCCACGTGGGCGGAATGGAAGCCGCCGGTCATGATCTGGGCGCCCGCGTTGACGAGGCGGTCGGCCTCCGTGCGCGCCACCTCGGCCTTGGTCTCGCTGTCGGCCAGCAGGAGCTCGAGCCGCGTTCCCCCGAGGGACTTGATGCCGCCCGCCGCGTTGACCGCCTCCACCGCGAGCTGGGCGCCCAGGCGCTCGTCCTGCCCGACGTCGGCCATGGGCCCCGTCACCGGGGAGACCATGCCGATCTTCACCGTCTTCGGCTGCGCTCGGAGCAGGGTCGGGACCCCGATGATCCCGGCCGACGTCGCCAGCCCACCGAGGAATCCCCGCCGCGTCACTCGCGTCCGCGCCATTGCGTCCGCCCGTGCCGTGAGGGTCATGACGCCCGCGACAGTAGCATGGATAATGCGAGCATGGAGCACCGCGGGGGGCGCCGCGACTATCACGCGATCGTCGTCGGGGCCGGGCACAACGGCCTCGTCACCGCCTGCTACCTGGCCCGCGCCGGCCTCCGGGTGCTCGTGCTCGAGCGGCGGCACGTGGTGGGAGGCGCCTGCGTGACCGAGGAGACCTTCCCGGGCTTCAAGGTCTCCACCGCCGCCTACGTCAACAGCCTCTTCCGCCCGGAGATCGTCCGCGAGCTGCGCCTGCGCGAGCACGGCTTCGAGATGCTCGCGCGCGATCCCTCCTCCTTCACGCCGCTCCCCGACGGCCGCTCGCTCACCCTGGGGGCGGACGCCTCCGCGACGCGCGCCGAGATCGCGAAGTTCAGCCCGCGCGACGCGGCCCGGTATCCCGAGTACGAAGCCATGCTGGAGCGCGTGGCCGCCTTCGTCGAGCCCACGCTCGACATGACCCCGCCCGATCTGCTGCGCCCCGGCTGGCGCGGCCTGCTCCGGCTGCTCGGCCTCGGGCGGTCGTTCGCCCGCCTCGGCGACGGCGCTGCCGAGGCGATCGAGCTGCTCACCGGCCCCGCCCGCGCGGTGCTGGACCGATGGTTCGAATCCACCGAGCTCAAGGCCACCCTCGCTACCGACGCCATCATCGGCGCCATGGCGAGCCCCTCCACGCCGGGGACCGGCTACGTGCTCTTCCACCACGTCATGGGCGAGACCGACGGCCGGCGCGGGGTGTGGGGCTACGTGCGCGGCGGCATGGGCGGGCTCACCCAGGCGCTCGCGGCCGCCGCGCGCGCCCTGGGGGTGGAGATCCGCTGCGAGGCGGAGGTGGCCAGCATCCTCACGCGCGACGGCCGCGTGAGCGGGGTCGCCCTCGCGAGCGGGGAGGAATGCCGCGCGCCCATCGTGGCGAGCAACGCCGATGCCCACGTGACCTTCCTGCGGCTGCTCGCCCCGGAGGCGCTGCCGCCCGCGTTCCGGAGCGCGGTGACGCGCATCTCCTACGAGAGCGCCTCGCTCAAGATCAACGTGGCGCTCGGCGAGCTGCCGAGCTTCCGCGCCTGCCCCGGCACCGCGGCCGGCCCCCCGCATCGGGGCACGATCCACATCTGCCCCGATCTCGACTACATCGAGCGCGCCTTCGACGACGCCAAGTACGGCCGGCCCTCCGAGCGACCGGTGCTCGAGTGCACGATCCCCTCGGTGGTGGATCCCACGGTGGCGCCGCCGGGCCGCCACCTGATGTCCATCTTCGTGCAGTACGCGCCCTACGCGCTGCGCGACACGACGTGGGACCGGATGCGCGAGCCCTTCGCGGACCGGTGCTTCGCGCTGCTCGACGAGTACGCGCCCAACTTCAGCCGCTCGGTGCTGGCGCGGCAGGTCCTGGCGCCGCCCGATCTAGAGTGGATGTTCGGGCTGACCGGGGGCAACATCTTCCAGGGCGCGATGACCCCCGGCCACCTCTTCTCGCTGCGCCCCGTGCCCGGCTACGCCTCCTACCGCACGCCGGTCGCCGGCCTCTTCCTGTGCGGGGCCGCCGCCCATCCGGGGGGCGGCGTCATGGGCGCGCCGGGCCGCAACGCGGCGCGGGAGATCCTGCGCGCCCGCCGCCGCCTCACCACTTGAAGACCGAGAGCAGGTTGTGGAAGTCGTCGGTCCAGACGCCCACCCGCGGCTCCGGCTCGAGTCGGGCCTCCGTCCAGCGCGAGTCGGACGCCATTTCGCCGAAGTCCTCGAGCCGGCGGGCCAGGATGGCCCAGCTCGCCTCGACCCCGCCGCGGACCTCGCCGGTGTCGCCGTGCTGGAGCAGGCCGAAGTGACCGCCGTCCGCGGCCAGGTTCGCCACCACCGGCTCCAGACGCAGGTAGCGGTTGGAGATGTGCAGGGCGAGGATGCCTCGCGGCCCCAGCACGTCGAAGTAGAGGCGAAGGGCCTCCCGGGTCAGCAGGTGGACGGGAATCGCGTCGGAGCTGAAGGCGTCGACCAGGACCACGTCGTAGCGCTCGGTGGGCCGCTCCCGCTTCACCGCTTCGAGGCGGATGCGGGCGTCGCCCAGCTCGAGCCGCACGGTGGCCCCGCGGCTGCGCGCGTCCACCGCGTAGGTGAAGTAGGCGGGGTCGAAGGCGATGCTGCGCACGAGGCGGTCGATCTCGTAGAAGGTCACGCGGTCGGCGGGGCGCGCGTAGGCGGCCAGGGTGCCGGTGCCGAGCCCGATCACCGCCATGTGCACGGAGCCGGGGCGCCGGTCCAGCTCGGCGAAGAGCTGGCCGATGGGGCCTTTTCGCTGGTAGTACGAGAGGGGCTCGGCGCGCCGCGCCGCCTCGAGGCTCTGGCGGCCGTGCAGCGTGGTCCCGTGCCGCATCTCGGTGTAGCCCTTCTCGTCGCGGTCGCGCGAGATGCGGAGCACGCCGAAGAAGGACCGGCTCTGGCGGATCTGATCGCTGTTGCGCGCGTCCACGAAGCCCGCCACCAGCAGCACCGCGGCCAGGGCCAGGCCCAGATGCAGCGGCCGGCGGCGGAGGAACCACGCGAGCGCGAGCGGCGGGCCGTACACGAGCACCTTGTTGAGCATCCGCTCGGGGGGATCGAGCCAGGCCCCGACGCGCTCGCTGCTCCACTGGAGCACGCGGGCCAGGAACGAGAAGTCGATGCGGAGGGTGGCGGACTCCGAGTAGAGGATCAGGGCGAGCGCGGCGACCAGCGCCACCAGCGCGAGCCCCCGGACCGATCCTCGGCCCAGGCCCCACGCGGGGGCCCCGCGCGCCCGCAGGAGCACGCAGGCCAGCACCATCACGAGCGGGTACTCGATCAGCGACCGGAAGACGAGCGGGGCCACCAGGGCGTTGAAGAGGCCGCCCAGCACGCCGCCGACCGAGATCAGGAGATAGAACAGGGTGAGGTGGCGCGCGGCCGGCCGGTCGAGGGCGAGCGCACCGTGGCAGGCCAGCGCGATCACGAAGAGCAGGAAGAAATGCCAGAGCACCGTCACCCAGATCCGCTCGGGCAGGGCCGACACCATGAGGAAGATCACGAGGAGGACGAGCGGAAGCGTGGCCGAGACCACGACGCGATGCAGCCGGAGCGGCCAGCGGCCGAAGGCCAGGATGAAGGTGAGCAGGTAGATGGCGAGCGGCAGCACCCACAGGAGCGGCACCGCGGCGAGGTCGGTGGTGATGTAGGTGGTCACC
>Ga0214473_10010917_pt1 | contig 10668 bp, 12 predicted proteins | sample RVTome_7_FD_203509 | JGI IMG/M metagenome (GOLD analysis project Ga0214473, IMG submission 203509) | Soil microbial communities from uranium-contaminated site in the Upper Colorado River Basin, Wyoming, United States - RVT98D197 | ecosystem: Environmental > Terrestrial > Soil > Contaminated >... | reverse complement strand
CAGGATGGAGGAAATGGAAATCAGTGAAGTCGCCATACGGCTTAAGGATTTCGGGCGCCTCAATGCCTTCAGTGAGAAACTTGAAGGGCTCCTCTCGGGAGAGGTGAACAAAGAAGGGAAACCTATTTTTGAGGTCCATACCTGGGAGAAGCTATCCCCATTTTACAATATTGCCAGAATGATCGACATGATGTCCTTTTTCATCAGACTCATGTTGATTGCCGTCGTCTTGATCAGTATTATGAACGTGATGATCATGGCCGTTTACGAAAGAATTCGAGAGATCGGCACGATCGCGGCCATCGGCACTTTGCCGGGGAAGATCCTTTCCATGTTCCTGGTGGAAGGATTCCTCCTTGGAGCAATGGGAGCCATCGCCGGGAACATCGTGGGAATCATTGTCATCCTGATCATCAATCGTTTCGGGATCACCTTCGATTTCGGTATGCAGAAAGGGCTCGTCCTCTCGGCGACCATTGCTCCGGTAGATGTGCTGATCATCTCCGCTATTGTGATTTTGATTTCGGTGCTCGCCAGTTTGCAGCCAGCCTTTAAGGCATCCCGGATGGAGCCTATTAAAGCCCTAAGACATGTATAGTACAAGGTGTTAGGAGAAAGGTGAAGGGTGAAGGGGAATGGAAAAAAGATGAAAGGCTTAAGATTTTTTAAATCCTTTTGACCTGTCATCCTGAACTCGTTTCAGGATCTCACCCTATGGACAAAACAAGATGTCCCCCGCCGAGGGCGGGGCGGGATTCAGCATGACAAAAATGGGTTTCTATTTCTAAATGTTAGAAGGAAATTCTCAGATGTCATGCGTAAGAACTTAGCATGTAGAAGGAGAGGTGGGTTATGAAGAAAATTCTGATTTCTTTAATCGTTCTACTCATTGCCGTTCCGGCCTATGCGGTCGACGGCACCCAGCTATTAAAGCAGATCGACCGAAATCTCAACCCCGAATCCTATGAAATGTACAGGAAAATTATCAATGTCGAGCCCAGTGGCCGAAAAATGGAGTACACCCTCTTTTCGGTAAAGAAGGGCGTAGACAAAGTGGTCGCTTTATTCATTGCTCCAGCGAGTGAAAAAGGAAGAAGTACTCTGCGCCTTGGAGATAACATGTGGCTCTACATCCCCAATGTGGGAAAACCGGTGCGAATTACCAGCCTTCAATCGGTCATTGGAGGCGTCTTCAACAACGCAGATATTCTCAGTCTGGATTATGCTGCGGAGTATGACGTGGAAAAAGTGGAAGAAGCAGGGAACGAATATCTCCTTTATCTTAAGGCGAAAAACAAGACCGTGGCCTATGATCGCCTGAAGATGCGGGTTGATAAGAATAGAAAGGTGCCAACAAAGATAGAATGCCTTACCGAGGCGTCCATGCTCATCAAGACCCTCTATTTCAAGGAGATCAAGGATTTCGGAGGAGGGATTGTCAGGCCTTCGGTCATCGACACGGATAGTCCCCTTTATAAAGAATATAAATCCATCATGATCTTTGCCAATATCAAGCAGAAGGATTTCAAAGATGAGGTCTTCACCCTGACCTTCATGCCCAAAATGGAATCCCTGAGAAAATAGAGACGCTATCATTGCTGTCCAAGAAGAGTAAATGTCTTGGGATGCTTTTTGATGGAAAACCGCTCCCTTCAAAACAAGGTTCACCACAGAGACACAGGGGGCACAGAGGGGAATGTCTTATGATCCAATCGGGAGATGACGATTGGATCACAAACTTCCACCCTTCGGGAATAGAGGTACGGCATCATTTCATAGCTCCAGTACAGGACAGGATCGTTGTACAAATCGAATAGAGGGCTTTTTATTTGGCGGGTACCTCCCCGCCAAATAAAACTTCCATCTCCGTGCCCTCTGTGACTCTGTGGTGAAAATTTATCTTGGACAAGAGTGAGACGCTATCAAAAAAGATCTTGGTAGTAATCGAGGAGGATGCATGAGCAGGCAACAAACTCTTTTGGCTCTTCTGCTTGTTCTTCTCATCTCTTCAGTTTCGTTTGCGGAAGAAGAGTATAAATTCGAGATTTCAGAGATAGAGAAGAAGCCTTACCATGTGGGTGGTTACCTGGAATTCAGGCCCAATCTTTTCGTCCTCGACAAGGATGCCGCCCTGTACAAATTGAAGTTCTTCAACCGGAACGAGGGCGATACCATCGAGGATTACAATGGAAGGCTCTGGCTTGAGGGAAGCTATGAAAAAGGGATTGTGGGGGCTTTCTTAAAGACGAACCTCGGTTTGGGTTATTCCTATCAAGGCTGGGACCACCAGACAAGGATCTATGAAGGGTACCTTTCAGTAAAACCCGCTTCATCCCTGACCATCGATCTTGGCAAAAGGACATTCCTCTGGGGGAAAGGATATGCCTGGAACCCAGTGGGCTTTGTCGATCGGCTGAAAGATCCGGATGATCCAGAACTTCCCCGCGAAGGGTTTATCGCCGCCACGGCAGATTACATCAAGAGCTTCAGCGGTCCATTGAAAACGGTCTCCGTTACGCCTGTGATATTTCCTGTTTACCACAATGTGAATGATACCTTCGGAGAGATAAACCATCTCAATGTGGCCGGAAGGGTCTATTTTCTTTTTTATGACACCGATATCGATCTTCTCTTTTTCACGGGCAAGAGCAAAACGAATCGGTTCGGCTTTGACTTTTCAAGGAACCTCACCACGAATCTGGAGGTCCACGGGGAGTTTGCCTTTATCAATAACCAGAAAAAGAAAGCGGTTGACAGCAATGGAAAGGCCTTTGAGTCAGAATTCGACGCCAAGAGCTATCTCCTGGGACTCCGATACTTAACGTCCTGGGATATGACGTGCATCGTGGAGTATTACCATAATGGGACAGGTTTTAGCCACTCCGAGATGAAAGACTTTTTTTCTTTCATCGATAAGGGGTTCGATCAGTTCCTTTCGACCGGCAATAAGAATCTCCTGAATAAAGCCGCGGGTCTCAACAAGGGAAACTTCGGGGTGATCAGCCCGATGAAGGATTATCTCTACCTTCGGGTCAGCCAGAAAGACCCCTTTAATATCCTCTATTTTACTCCTGCCATCACAACGATTATGAACCCCGACCGAAGTTTATCTATTTCTCCGGAGCTTTTGTACGAGGGGATCAAGAACTGGCAGTTCCGGCTTAAAGGATTTGCGATCGCTGGCTCCAAGGGTACGGAATTCGGAGAAAAACAGAACGATTACAGGATAGAATTCAGGGTGAGGTATTATTTCTAACTTGCCACACACTTGAAATCTAGAATGTTCTCCCCACTCCTGTCTCGACCCTATTATAGCATTCAGGGAAGAACGAACCAAAAGAAGCGATCAGCCGAGGGATAAGGCAGCAGGTCGTGAACACAAGCGTACGGAACCCACAATATCGACAATTTCGTCGAACCGGAAAAATCTTGACGAAATGATCAAAATCTTTTGATATTAAAACGAAAATTTATAATTCCGATTCTTCACTGCCGACGGTTTTGTCGAAGAAATTCGATTCCTCAAAGAAGACGTAAGTCACCGAGAACCTGCTAACCTATTTAAATACTTGATGTTTTCTCTATCGCCAAAAATCAACTGAATTCTGGCATCAAATTTGCTTCAATCTAAAGTAGCTTCAGATCTAAGAGGTTTTCATGCTAAGCCGACATAAATTCTTAATCCTCATTCCTGCAATCTTCCTCATCCCTATTCTACTTGGGATGACCCCCTTGAACATGGCTCACAAATTAGCAAGCGGGGGGCCTTTCACCCACTGCAAGCAAGCCCAATGGAGCAATCACTGTCTTTTTCATTCCGTCACCTCTCAGGATGATCCCACCATCGTAAACCTAAATCTGACTCTGCTGGATCAGGAATCAACCCCTGCATTTGATACCCAGGTATTGGATCCTGATTCTATTCATTCCAATATCTCCTTCAATTCTGTTCCTCTTCGCTGCTAATTTTTCCTCCGAAGTACCCTGGCCATTTAATTTCACCCGATTTGCAAACTTACTAAGTTAAGAAAGTCTATCGGCTCATTTCGCCTCAGAGGTCAAGAAACGTACACTGAGGATGCTGCAAATCACAAAGAAAGGAGGTGATTTCCATGAAGCAGACTACCATCATTGGTTTGAGTTTGGTTCTTGGGCTGGCCCTGGTGGCAACAGTGGCACTGGCCTGGGGTCCCGGATTCGGGCCTTTCGGTCGTGGCATTGGAGGACCGGCTTTCGGTTCTCCACCCATCCCAAATCTGACGGCAGAACAATCTGCTCAGATCAAGGCTTTGCGGGATGGCTTTCTGAAAGAAATTGAGTCCCTTCAGAAAGAGCTTTACGCAAAGGGTCAAGAGCTCCGGACCCTCTGGCAAAGTCCGAATCCTGACCAGGCTGCGATTGCAGCCAAGCAGAAGGAGATTTCCACTCTCCAGTCTCAGCTACAGGAGAAGGCCACCAGCCTCGGGCTTGAGATCAGGAAGGTGCTCACACCCGATCAACTGGCTCAGATGCCTGCTTTCAGCCAAGGCGCAGGATTTGGCCCTGGTGCAGGCTTCGGCCCCAGAGGCTTTGGTCCTCCGATGGGCATGAGAGGTCCATTTGGCCGCTGGTAACCCTTAAGAAGCAGGGCGGAAACTTTCCGCCCTGCTACCTCTTTTGAGTGAGAGGCAGAAAGATGAAAACGAGAAAGATTCTAATCGTAGATGATGACACATTCTCCAGAGGAGCAATGGAAAAGCTTCTTCAAAGTCACGACTACGAAGCTTGCTCCTGTGCTGTGGCAGAAGAGGCCATCGCTCGGCTTAAACAGGAACCTTTCAATATTCTTATCACCGACCTTCACATGCCAGGGATGGACGGCTTTGAACTTATCCAGCATGCAAGAGCCATTCATCCAGAGCTCTTGACGATCTTGATTACCGGTTTTCCAGGTGAAGAAATTAAATCCAGGGCAGAGGAGGAAGGGGTAGATGGATTCTTTTCCAAACCAATCCATTGGGATGAACTGTACGAATTATTGGGCACCCTCCCAATATCTGAGAGGCTTCAAAATATGCCCGGGAATACCATAAAAGAAAAAGGACCATCCTTTTTGGGAAGGATCTTCTTCTCGCTTTTATTATTTTTATCCGTCTTACTTAACGTCCAAGCCTTGGAGGCTCAACAACCTTTTATCAAACAAAAGCCGGCTCCGAGAATCGGCAGTCAAGAGGCCTGCTGGCAATCTCCCGATTTAGTCCTCACAGAGGAACAGGCAAAGGCTCTCGGAGCTTTTCAGCATGCCTACCTGGCAGAAGCGATGCCGCTGCGGAAGGAACTTATTCCCCTAAGGTTTGAATTACGTCATTTGATCCGATATCCGGATGTCCAGTCTAAGATCCTATTAGATCGACAGAAGAAGATTTCAGAACTTCAGGCGAAACTTGAATCACTTTCTCTTTCCTACCAGATCAAAGCCAGGTCAATCTTAACGAGAGACCAATTGGAACGACTTCCTACGGACTGCTCACTGGGAATGGATACAGGATTCGAAATCATGATCGGTATCGGCAGAGGGCCACAAAGGGGGTTCCGAAAGTAGCTTTCAAAAACACAGATCATCAATGCCGAAGTACAGTTCCGGATTCAACCATTGGGTGATGAACATGGAAAAGAAGACCAACAAGAAGAAAAAGGCTAAAAAGCAGGAAACCTGGGTATGCGACCCGGCATTGGACCGAACCTATAAAGGGATTTTTAGCTTCGAATACGGGAAATGGATTGATAGGGAAGGGAGCTTTCGAAAGCGCAAGCTGCCGGCGTGTGAATAGAGAGAAAGGTTGTAAACGGTGACGTCCTTATCTGTAGAAATAGGACGAAAACAGAAAAATTGTGGGAGAACGGCCATGGGGACAAAAGTAATTGGAGGAAAAGCGACTTTTTCTGCTTCGGCGAATTTCGGCCAAGGGTCACCGGTCCATCCGACGCTTTCAAGTGTCCACCGTTGGTCAAAAGAAGCGGAACCTGCCCTTTTCGTTTTGTTATTAACCATCACCCTCCCAATCTTCTTAGGCGAATTCACTTTTCTAAAGGGATCGGAGGCAATTTACATGGGATTATTGCGTTTTCTTCGGCTTACCCTTGTCCTTTGCCTTCCTCTTTTGGCCCTGTTGCCCATCGAAGATAAAATCGGTCGAGCCATCCGGAGAAGGGGAGGAGTTCTTCTCCAGATGGAGGAGAAACAAGACCTGGAGATCCATCCTGTCAAGCACTGGTTCTTCCGGCCGTTTCAGGGGATTGGCATCGGCCTTCTCTTTGCCACAAAACTCCTTGGGATCCTTCAAATCGTTACAGGATCAGCGCCGAAAGTCTCTCTCTTTATCCCTCATGGGCAGTTTCAAGCCGGACGATTTTTCATCGCCGCAGGAATCACAGTCTTCGTCTCCCTGCTCCTGTCCGCCCTATGGACCCTGGATGATATGGGGGTCAGGTACTTCAACCGGAAGAATCACGAGATCAAAATGATCGGGAAATACATGGGCACAGTGATGCCTGTCCTCTTTGGGTTCTACGGCATGTTCAGCCTCATAGGAGAGTATCCAAAAACGGAAGCTCTTATTTACCTGTTTCAGATAATTGTCATTCTCTATCCCCCTTTCGCCGTCTTTAGCATCATCCATGCCCATTTTGTACAGAGGAAAGCCGAAAATATCTTAAGAAGGTTGTTCGGAGAAAAAAGGAGCACTCCCCATGGAGGCGAATAAAGAACCTTCCAAGGTGGAAGTTCATAAAGATGAGGGAATCAGCAAGAGGACGCTGATTATGATTTCTTTTGTTGCCCTTCTCCTTAGCATCTTCCCCCATGCCCAATTTGTCCAAAGGGGAGCCGAAAATCTATTGAAAAGATTGTCCGGAGAAGATGGAGGCCTTCCCCATGAAGACGACTAAAGAACCTTCCAAGGCCGAAGTTTATAAAGATGATGGAATCAGCAAGGGGACCGTAATTATGATCTCCTTTGTCTCTCTTCTCGTTGGCTTCATTCTCGGGGCCACCGTGGCCATCTTAAAAACCCAACCAATGGTCGCGCCTACCCCTGCAGCAATGGTCGGCCCCGAAGAGTCTGGAAACAGTACATCGGCCGATTATGAGGAAGAAATCCTACACCCAGAAGTCGAAAGGGAATAGATCATGAGTTTATACAGAGGACATTTTGAATATTCGCAAAGACGGCGGATGACAAAAATCACTTTTTTGATACTGCCATTCATTATCGCCATTTTATCCTATACACCGCTTTATGCCGAAGATAAGACCAAAACCATCATTGGCGCGGTGGAAGAGGTCGTTCTTCTCACGTGGGGGGTGAAGCTCCCAGCCCGCATCGATACCGGGTCAGGGATGACCTCTTTAGATGTACGCGGTCTGACCATCAAAAATAAGGTCGCTCAATTTAGATTGCCAGAGAAATACGGAAATACACTTATTAGCCTCCCTGTCATTCGGTATTCTAAAGTTCGGTCTGCGGATTCCCGGGAGCGCCGGCCTGTTGTGCAGATCGAATTGTACCTGGGGTCAAAGCGCATGCGCGTGCAAGCGAACCTCAACGACCGTTCCCACCTCACGTACCCGTTAAATCTGGGGCGTGATGTCCTCAAACAGGGTTTTATTGTTGATTGCGCTCAGGAGAGGATATTGTCCTTGAAATACTTGGAAGGAGCTTCACAGTGAAACGGCCGGCTTTATGGCTTGCAGTTGCCCTTTTCCTCATCTCCCTCTCTGTGATTGAGTACAGGGTCTTTCGGCTGGGCTATCCCTTGTTTCCGACTTCCCCTGTGAAAGCGTGGGGACTCTCCATGGAGGTTTTTTTTGAACCGACTGGCAAGGATGGGAAAGAAATGGAAATTAGAGCAGGACTTCCCCAGAGCCGTCCTGGGGAGGCCGTGATTGAACAGGGGGATCTGTCCGGATCGCTTCAATTCAATCTCCTGGCGGAAGGACTAAACCAGATCGGTGTCTGGTCAGGAGACCCTGAAGAAGGAAGAGTCCTAAGTTACCGTGCAACGGTTCTCCTGAATCCGAAGCGCCTTGCAAAACCCAAACCGCCGGGAGCCGAGTCCTTTCCGGCCATTATCGCGGATAAGTCCGAGCAAATTCTGGCAAAGCGTCTGGTCGAAAGATATGCCTCCCTTAAGGCCCCAGAAAAATTAAAGGCCATTGGGTCAGCGTCAAAGGGGATCTGGAGAAACCCGCAGCCTGATGACAACGACTTGAAACAGTGGTCAGAGGTTCAAAAAAAGCATGGTGCTGAAGGAGCACTCGAGATCCTTCTGCGAGTGGCGAACTTTCCGATCCGGAAGGTTCAAGGTTTTATCCTTGCGGAAAGTGTCTCCACCCAACCCGACCGATGGTTTGCCGTATGGACAGGTCAGAGATGGAGGCCCATGCAAATTGAAACAGGCGATCTTTACCCCGAATCGGTTCGCCTTCTTCCCTTGATGATTGGTGATACCCCTCTCGTGAAGATATCTGGCGCCAAACTTCAGGAGGTCCGTTGGACCCTTAGTAAGCAGACGCTTAGCAAGTGGCGTTCCCACTTCGAACGTATCCAGCGATCCACCCGGTTCCTCGACCAATGGTCCCTTTTTACCCTGCCGAAGGAATTTCAGGACAATTTCCATATCCTCCTGTTGGTTCCGATTGGGGTGCTGATGATTTCCGTGCTCCGAAATATCGTTGGGTTTCCGACCTTCGGAATTTTCATGCCGGTTCTCATGGCCCTGGCTTTTCGGAGCACAGGGCTTGCCTACGGACTCCTGATCTTTGCAGGAGTTGTACTCATAGGATATCTGCTCCGCCGTGGAATTGATCGGCTCCGTCTCCTGCTCGTTCCCCGTCTCTCCTTCCTGATCACCTTCGTCATCCTGGCCTTCGCAGTCTTCGCATTGATCGGCAGCAAGTTCGGGATGCGGGAATTTATGGCTGTTGGACTTCTTCCCTTTGTCATTCTCTCCATGACGATCGAGCGCTTTTTCATCGTTATCGAGGAATCAGGAACCCTTAGGGCGCTGCAAACGGCCGCGGGAAGCGCCGCTGTGGCCGCCATTACCTATAAAATCATTCAAATCGACCCTCTTCAGCTCACCTTCTTCGTTTATCCTGAGCTTCTGTTTGCCATTATGGGGTTTCTGCTCCTCCTGGGAAACTATAGTGGTTACCGACTTTCAGAAATCTTGCGATTTAAAATATTGGGGGAAAAACCATGATTGTCAGACAATTCCTGTCTCTTCGAAAGGCCGGAGTCCTCGGCATGAATCGCAGAAACACACAATATATCATGCGGTTTAATCGACGGAGCGGTTTTCCCCTTGTGGACGACAAGCTAACGACTAAGCATCTGGCTTTGAAGCACGGGATTCCGACGCCTCCGCTTTATCATGTGATTTCGTATCACGGGGAAATTGCCGGCGTTGAGAAGGCTCTTGGTGACCGTGAGGAATTCGCGCTAAAGCCGGCAAGAGGGAGCGGGGGAAGTGGGATCGTCCTTATTACAGATCGCAGAGAGGGAAAGTTCGTGACGCAGAGCGGGAAGGCGATTTCAAGGGAGGAGATACGTTACCACATTTCGGACATCCTCTCAGGGATTTACTCTCTGGAAGGGCTTGAGGACAAAGCCGTCATAGAGGGTCTGATTCACCCGGATCAGGTTTTTGGAAAGGTGACCTATGAAGGCGTGCCTGATGTTCGGATCATCGTTTACCGCGGCGTTCCCGCCATGGCCATGGTTCGGCTGCCCACGAGGCAATCCGATGGTAAAGCCAATCTACACCGTGGCGCTGTCGGGGTTGGGATCGACATCGGAAGGGGAAAGACCCTTGATGGAGTGAGACGTTCTGGAGCCATCATGCGCCACCCTGACACAGGAGAATCATTGAGGGACATCGAGGTCCCCTTCTGGGAAAGGATGCTTCTGATAGCTGCACAATGCACGGATATGACCGGGCTGGGCTATCTGGGCGTGGACCTGGTGATTGATAAAAATGACGGTCCCCTTCTTCTCGAAATGAACGCCCGGCCCGGGCTTCAGATCCAGATAGCCAATCGGACGGGTTTGGTGGAACGCCTTGGAATGATTGACAGGGCTCCGAAGGAAATTTTTCTTTCCCCGGAAAAGCGAGTCACCTGGGCAATCCAAACCATCGCAGAACCGAGGTCTTGAGGAAGATGGGTTGCGAAATAGGAAAATCTTCAGAGGAAACAATCATGACCCTGAAGGGTTGCCAACAACCATGAAAATAACACCGCCCCTCATCGTCATTCTGATCTCCATACTGGCCAGTCTGCAGCCTGCCCTGAAGGCGTCCAGGATGGAGCCCATTAAGGCCTTGCGCCACGTGTAGGAGGAGAGATGAAAAAATTCTTTATTGGGGGATTGTGCATTCTCTTGCTGTTTTCAGTCACCGCCTTTGCGGCGGAAAAGAAGGAAGGGAGCATCGCCGTCGCATCGGAAGGAAGAACCACTGAGGCATCGGTTGGTGAGAAGTTAGGCCGCAGCTCTTTTTACGTCCTCTTTGATACCCAGCAGGGGAAATTCATCCGGGCAATCGATAATCCTTTCAAGGACGCAAGAGGACGGGCCGGGCAATCGGCGATCGACTCCCTGCGCGTCGATGAGAAAGGGGGCCTCACCG
>Ga0214473_10010915_pt1 | contig 10669 bp, 10 predicted proteins | sample RVTome_7_FD_203509 | JGI IMG/M metagenome (GOLD analysis project Ga0214473, IMG submission 203509) | Soil microbial communities from uranium-contaminated site in the Upper Colorado River Basin, Wyoming, United States - RVT98D197 | ecosystem: Environmental > Terrestrial > Soil > Contaminated >... | reverse complement strand
CCCCGAGAGCGAGGTGGCCGCCAGCCGGGACTACCTGGCGGGCGTGCAGCCCCTGCAGCTCCAGACCACGGAACAGGTGGCGGGCCACCTGGCCGACCTGGTGGTCTACGGACTGCCCGACGACTGGTACGACACGTACGCGGAGCGCATCCTGGCCGTCACCCCCGAGGACGTCCACCGCGTGGCGCGCGAGTACGTGCGTCCGGAGCGCATGGCCACCGTGGTGGTGGGGGCGGCGGACGCGCTGGAGGAGGCGTTGGCGGGGCTGGGCGCCGGACCGGTGGTGCGCCACGCGCTGGCCGGGCGCGGTGGGGGGGAGGACCTCGATGTCTGAGGGCGCTCCGCCGGGGGACGAGCGCGTGGCCGAGCCCGCCGCCGTCGGCGTGGGCCACCTGGAGAGCCGCGTGGTCCACGAGGGGCGGGTGGTGCACCTCAGCGTGGACCGCGTGCGTTACCCGGACGGCTCCACCGGGGAGCTGGAGATGATGCGCCACTCCGGCGCCGCCGCCGTGCTCCCGCTGCTGGACGACGCCGCGGCGGAGGATCCCACCATCCTGCTCATCCGGCAGTACCGCTACGCCGCGGGCGGCTACCTGCTGGAGGTCCCGGCCGGCCGCCCCGACCCGGGCGAGGCGTGGGAGGCCTGCGCGCGGCGGGAGCTGGAGGAGGAGACGGGCATGGTGCCGGGGCGCCTGGAGTACCTCACCAGCATCCTGACCACCCCCGGCTTCACGGACGAGCGCATCCGTCTCTACCTGGCCACCGACCTCACTCCGGGCGCCACAACCCTGGACACCGACGAGTTCGTGGAGCCCGTCACGCTACCCCTCTCCGCGGCGCTGGAGAAGGTGCGCGACGGGGAGATCGCGGACGCCAAGACCATCTGCACGCTGCTCTACGCCGCGGGGTTCCTGCTGGGCTGAGGGGCCGCGGGCCGGCGGGGGCGGGCTATGCAGCGCTCGGGCGGGCGGCGGGCGGGCGGGCGGCGGGCGGGCGCGTTATGCAGCGCGCGGTGGGCGGGCGGCGGGCGGGTCGTGTGGTCAGAGGTGCACGCGTGGTGGGCGGTCGCGGCCGTTGTGCGCCTGGTGGCGATAATTGTGGTCGGAACCGCACGCGCGATTTCGGGCGCGGCCGTTGCACGATTGACGGCAATTATTCGCGCTGAACCCGCACGCGCGTCTTTCGGGGGCGGCGCGTGCGCGTTTCGTTACACGGATACGGGTAGCGGGCGGTGCGGGGTTGCGCCGGCCGCCGTCTGAACGGCCTGCCCGTCCCCTGAACGGCCTGCCCGTCCCCTGAACCGTTTGCCCGTCCCATGAGGGGGTCGCCCGCACCGGGCCGGTGTCCCCGAAAGTGGACGCTCGTCGCGGCCGTCCCATCCGCCACGCCACCGCCGGAAATCACCTAAATCGTTGTGTTCGCGCCACTTGCCGGTCATGGCATCGCGTCCGGCACGCCCGGACCGGAACCTGCCCTTAGAGAGGCCGCGAGCCGCACCGCTGCCCCGACGGGTGGCGTCCGCGGCCCCGGCGCGGCGACGCGCTCCCGGAGACATCAGGAGACACCATGTCCGCATTCGGCGCACACGAGCATGCAGTGGCCTCCCCGGCGCGAGCCCGGCTCAAGGAGCTGGATGACAGCGGCGTGGTGGCGGCCATCCTGGGCGGCGAGCGGCGCGCCTTCGACGAACTGGTGGTGCGCTACAACCAGCGCCTGGTGAACTTCGTCTACCGCACCATCGGTGACCGTGAGCGGGCCGAGGACCTGGTCCAGGAGACGTTCGTGCGCGTCTACCGGCACCTGCACCGCTTCGACCAGGCGCGCAAGTTCTCCACGTGGATCTACACCATCGCGGGGAACCTGGCCAAGAACGAGCTGCGCAACCGGTCGCGCAACCCGCTGGTGCTCTTCCAGACGCTCAAGCAGAACTGGGACGCGGATCATCGGCCGCTGGAGTGGGAGGACAACACCTACCGGCCGGACGACCTGTACCGCAAGCGGCACCTGCGGGAGACGGTGGAGAAGGCCGTGGCCCAGCTGCCCGAGCACCACCGCCTGGTCTTCGTGCTGCGCGAGATGGAGGGCAAGACGTACGAGGAGATCGCCGACATCACGGGCGTGAACCTGGGCACGGTGAAGAGCCGGCTGAACCGCGCGCGCAACAACTTCGCGCAGATCATCGCGCCGATGCTCGACTAGGCTGCACGGTGTGCGCCGTCCCGCCCGCACCGGGGGGCGGCGGCGCCGCCATCGACGATGCGGGACGGTGCGCGCGTCCCGCACGAGCAGGTCCGCGGGTCGGCCTCCTGGCAGGGGGTCGGCCCGCGTGGCATTTTGGGTGTCATGCGCGCACCCCCTCGCCCCCGGCTTCGTCTGCCCGACCCGCTCGTGCTCCTGGTGGGAGCGGTGCTCGTGGCCGCCCTGCTCACCTGGCTGCTGCCCCCGGGCGCCTACGAGCGGGCGCCGGACCCGGCCACCGGCCGCGAGGTGGTGGTGCCGGGCAGCTTCCAGCCCATCGACGCCGAGCCGGTGGGGCCCTTCGACGCGCTGGTGGCGCTGACGCGCGGCATGACCGAGGCCGGCGACATCATCTTCCTGGTCTTCCTGGTGGGCGGCGCCTTCGTGGTGGTGGAGCGGACGGGCGCCCTGCACGCGGGCATCGAGCGGGCGCTGCGGGTCTTCGGGCGCCAGGACCTGCTCATGATCCCCCTGGCCGTGATCCTCTTTGCCTCCGGCGGCGTGCTCTTCAACATGCAGGAGGAGTTCGTGGGGCTGGTCCCCGTGCTCCTCCTGGTCACCGCGCGCCTGGGGCTGGACCCGCTCATGGCGGTGGCCATGAGTATGGGCGCGGCCATGGTGGGCTCGGCCTTCAGCCCCATCAATCCGTTCCAGGTGGGCATCGCGCAGAAGCTGGCGGAGCTGCCGCCGCTCTCGGGCGGGGCGTACCGCATTGGTTTCCTGCTGGTGGCGGTGGCCATCTGGAGCGTGGCGCTCATGCGCTACGCACGGCGTACGCGGGCGGCGGGCGCCAGCGCGGCCGCGGGCGCAACGGCGGAACCGGGCGCAACGGCGGAACCGGGCGCAACGGCGGCGCCGGGCGCAACGGCGGCTGCGGCCGCCACGGCGAATGCGGGTGCCTCGGCGGATGAGCGCGCGCCGGTGACGGGCGGCGCGGACGTCGCTTACCACGCTCACACGCTGATCCTGCTCCTCATCCCTGTGACCTTCGGCGTCTACGTGTGGGGCGCCATGACGCGCGACTGGGGCTTCCACGAGATGAGCGGCCTGTTCTTCCTCATGGCCGTGACGGCGGGGCTGGTGGGGCGCCTCGGCCTGGACGGCACCGCCCGCGCGTATGCCGAGGGCTTCCGCGAGATGGCCTTCGCGGCCGTGCTCATCGGCGTGGCCCGCGCCATCTTCGTGGTGCTCTCTGACGGCGGCGTCATCGACACCATCGTGCACGGCCTCTTCCAGCCGCTGGACGGGCTGCCGGCGCCGGTGGCGGCGGTGGGCATGATGGGCGTGCAGACGCTCATCCACGTGCCGGTGCCGAGCGTGAGCGGCCAGGCGGTGCTCACGCTGCCCATTCTGGTGCCGCTCTCCGACCTGCTCGACATAAGCCGCCAGGTGACGGTGCTGGCCTACCAGTACGGGGCCGGGCTGTGCGAGCTCATCACGCCCACGAACGGCGCCCTCATGGCCGTGCTGGCGGCCGCCCGCGTGGATTTCGGTCGCTGGCTGCGCTTCGTGCTGCCGCTCTGGGCCATGCTCTTCGGCCTGGGCGTGGTGAGCGTGGTGCTGGCCCTGGCGCTGGGGCTGCAGTGAGGCCGGTGCATGGCACCCTTCGTGCTCTACTATCCGGGCAAGTGCTGACCGGGCAACCTACCACTGTGGCCCTCATGCCACGCGACCGCCCGGCGTGCTTCCGGGGCAGCGGTTCCGACAGCCGGAGCCGCTGCCCTACCCCTTCCGGGGAACTTCCCCGCGCCGCGCCAGTAGTACTGGCAATGATATGGGCGCCGTGGCGCCCTTCCTGGGCCGGGAGCAGAACGCCGCATGACCTGTCGGGATTACCTGGAAGACCACACCGAGCTGCTCGACGGGTACCTGCCCGCCGGGCGCGCGGACGATCTGCGCGGTCACGCCCGGGCGTGTCCGGCGTGCGCGGATTACGACCGCACCGTACGCCGCTCGCTGGAGGAACTCCGCCGGGTGGAGACCATCGACGTCTCCGACGACTTCGCGCTGCGCCTGCAGCATCGCCTGCTGCACGTGCGCGAGGAGCGGGCCGGCGCGCTCCGGCGCCCCTCCACGGGGATGGCGGGCGTCGTGGCCGTGGCCGCCTTCGTGGCGCTGGCCGCGTGGAGTCCGTGGCTCATGGAGCGGCTCACGCAACCCGTGGATGCGCCGCTCACCGTACAGAGTTCTCAAGCGACGTCCCCCCTCGGCGCACCCGCCGAAGTGGCCACGCGGTGGGCGCTGGATCCGTGGTACGCCCTCACGCCCCGGGCGCTGCTCTCCGCCAGCGTGGACCCCTATCCGGACGACCCGCGCTTCTCCCTGCCGGGACCGAGTTCGCCGGTCATCGTGGCGCCGCCCGTCACGGGACCGCCCGGTGTGTACGGCGTGAGCGCGCGCCTCAGCGGGGAATACGAATAGCCCGAGCCGTTCCCGCCATGGCGCGTGGCACCCGAGCCCGCGAGTAGCCCATGCCACCCACCGATATCCCGACCCTGCAGCGCGCCCTGGACAAGGGGCGGCGCGGCGGCGTGTTCTTCCTCTGGGGGGACGAGGAGTACCTCCAGGAAGAGGTGGCCGCCACGCTCGTGGAGGCGCACCTGGACCCCGCCACGCGGGATTTCAACCTGGACGAGCTGCGCGGTGGTGAGCTGGCGCCCGAGACGCTGGCCTCCGTCATTGCCACGCCGCCCATGATGGCCGAGTGGCGCGTGGTGGTGGTGCGGGACGTCCAGGCGCTGGCCGGTGCGCCCAACACGCGCGCCGCGGTGGAGGAGGCCGCCGCCGCCACGCCACCGGGATTGGCGCTGATCCTCCTGGCCCGTATCCCGGACAAGAGCAAGGCAAAGTTCTACACCTCGCTGAAGAAGCAGGCGGTCAGCCTGGAGTGCGCGCCGCTGGCGCCGGGGGACGTGCCGGGCTGGCTGGTGGCGCGCGCCGAGGCGGCCGGGGTGAAACTCGAGTCGGCCGCGGCGCGCGCCCTGGCCGGGGCGCTCAGCGGCCAGCTCGGCCCGCTCGTCAAGGAGCTGGAGAAGCTGGTGGCCTACATCGGCGAGCGGGGGGTGATCACCGCCGAGGACGTGGCGGCGGTGGTGGAGAACGTGCCCTCCGAGAACCGCTGGGACTGGTTCGACCGCGTGGGCGGGCGCAGCTTCGCCGAGGCCCGGGCCCGGCTGCCGGTGCTGCTCGAGGCGGACACGGGCGTGGGGCTGGTCATCGGGTTGGGCACCCACTTCCTGCGCCTGGGGCTGGCCGTGGCGGGGGGGCAGCGCGCTCTGGACGCCGCCCTGCCGCCCTACCAGCGCTGGGTGGGCCGTCGCCTGGTGCAGCAGGCGCGCGGCTGGGACATGGCCGGGATCGACGCCGCGCTGGACGATCTGCTGCGCGCCGACCGGCTGCTCAAGAGCGCGTCGCTCACGGACCGCCAGGTGCTGGAGGAATTCCTGCTGCGCCGGGAGGTGGGCGCGGAGGCGGCGGCGTGAGGCGGGTGTGGGGCGGGCGGCGTGGCGCGGGCGGCTTGCGGCGGGCGGGTGGCGTGCAGCGGGCGGGCGCCGCCCTGTTGCTGGGCGCGCTGCTGACGCTGGCGCCCGCGGCGCCGGCCGCGGCGCAGGAGGACGGCCTGGCGCGCGTGGAGGCGCTCCTGCAGGCCGGCCGCATCAGCGACGCGCGCGCGCGCCTGGCGGACTGGCGGGCCAGGGAAGAGGCGGGCGCCCACGCCCGCTTGCGCGCCCGGGCGCTGCTCCTGGAGGCGCGCCTGGCCACCGACCGGGAAGCGGCGGAGACCGCCTACCTGGGCGTGGTCTACGGCTACCCTGCCGCACCCGAGGCCGCCGAGGCGCTGCTCCGCCTGGGGCAGAGCGCCCTCACGGCGGACGAAGCTACCCGCGCGGCGGGCTACCTGGAGCGCCTGGTGCGCGACTACCCGGGCACCGCGGCCCGCACCACCGGCCTGGTCTGGCTGGCGCGCGCCCACCGGGCGGGCGGGCACGCCGCGCTGGCCTGTGAGGCGGCCGGCCGCGCCGTGGCGGCCGCCGACGAGGCGCTCCGGGCGCTGGCCCAGGCGGAGCGCGCCGCCGCGTGCGGAGCGGCAGCGGGCGCCGCGCCGGTCGCGGCGCAGGCCGGCGAGCCCCCCGCCCGGGCGGGTGACCCGCCGGTGCGCGCGGCTGACCCGCCAGTGCGCGCGGCGGATACCGCCAGGCTGGAGACGCCCGACGGCCGCTGGACGGCCCAGGTGGGCGCCTTCCGGGCCGTGGCCGGCGCGCGCACCGTGGCGGCCCGCCTGGAGAGCGCCGGCTTTGCCGCCCGCGTGGTGCGTCTGCCCGAGAGCGAACTGGTGCGCGTGCGCGTGGGCCGCTACGCCACGAGCGCCGCGGCGGCCGCCACCGTGCGGGCGCTCGGCGCGGCGGGCTTCGCCGCCGTCGTGGAGGGGAACGCGCGGGCGGAGCTCCCACCCACGCGCGCCATGGCCCGGGCGGTGCCGTGCGGTCCGGGCGGGCGCCTTGTGTGTGTCCCGGCGCAGGCGGTAACGTTCAGACGATGAGCGCACCGCATAGCACGCCGCGGCAGGAGTACCAGGAGTGGGTCGAGGAGCAGATCGACGACCACAAGTCCGCCCTCAGCCGCGAGGAACTCCTGGCCCTGGCGGACGAGGCCGTGGAGCAGCTCTTCACCACCCCCGACGGGCAGTATCCCCTCACCGAGATCCTGCTGCGCGACGCCGTGGACGCTCTGCTCATGCGTCGCCTGGGTCTGCCGGACTTCCGCCAGTGGCGCAAGGCGCGTCGATCTGACACGGTGGGGCGTCCCATGGAGAGGACGGACGCCGCTGGCGCGGACGGCGGCAATACCTCCCAAGACATTACATAGAAACACCTTAGGCGCTTTTTGAGATTCTGGTACACGGCGTGCTTTGGTTATGATGCGCGCCCGCGACGAGGCCGGCGCCACGGATCCCGACCGATCCGTATCAGGCACAGCGTACCGGAGCATCAACATGGACACGCCGCACGAAGCGGCAGCGGGCCGACGCGAGCCGGAGCCCGTGGGGATCGTCATCCACGATCGTCACGAGCCGGCCAGGCGCCCCGCCATCGCCGCGTTCATCTGGGGTGGCAAGGTCCGCCCCGCGCCGGCGCTTCCCTACGGGAGGCGGACGGCCGCATAGATCGGCGGCGCCCCGCGCGCCGCCCGCAGCACCCTACGGGCCCCGGATCCTTGCGATCCGCGGGCTCGTTTTTTTCGCGCGGTTATGATTACGCATGAACTCCGTAGCTGAGGGGCGCCCCGCCCACGTGGCCGTAGTGGGCGGCGGGCCGGCCGGGCTGGCCGCGGCCGCACGCCTGTTGGAGGCGGGCCGCCGGGTCACGCTGTTCGAGGCGGGCGCCGCGCCGGGCGGGCTGCTGCGCACCGACGAGCTGGGGGGCGCGCTGCTCGACCCGGCCGTCCAGCTCGTGGCGGACAGCTATACCCGCTTCCTGGACCTCGTCCGCCGGACGGGCGCCGGCGCCCTGCTGGTGCGCGCCCCGGGCAAGGACGCGCTCTGGCGCGGCGGGCGGATCCATCCCATCACCTATGGCTCCATGGTCAGCATGAGCGCCTCGGGTGCGCTGCCCGTGACGCTGAAGCTCCGCCTGGCCGCGCGCTACCTGCCCTTCCTGAAGCGCCATGCCGCGGGGCTGGACGCCAACGACCCGCTGGGCACCGGCGGCGCGCGGCACGACAGCGTGTCGGTGGCGGCGTGGGGCGCCGAGCACGTGGGGGGCGGGGACTTCGCGGAGCTGCTGGCCTACCCGCTCCTGGGCGCCTACTACGGGGCCACGCCCGAGGAGACGGGCGCGGCCTTCTACCACGGACTGGCGCGGGAGGGGATGGACGTGCGCGTCTACGGCGCGCGCGGCGGCATGGGCGCCCTGGCCGCGGCCGTGGTGGCGGCGCTGGTGGCGCGCGGCCTGGAGGTGCGGAGCGGGGTGGCGGTGCGGCGCGTCCGGCCGGAGGGGCAGGGGGCGCGGGTGGAGGCGGACGGCGGCGCGGCGGGCGGCGAGCGCTTCGACGGCGTGGTCGTGGCGGTGCCCGCGCCGGTCGCGGCTCGCCTGCTCGGTGCGGACGGCGCGCTCGGGGAGTGGCTGGCGGCCGTGCGCACGCGTTCTTCGGCCGCGGTGGGTCTGGTACTCGACCGACCGGCCAGGGTGGACTGGTTCGGCCTTTCCTTCCCCCGCGCCAGCACGCCGGGCCGGGCGCTGGTGGCCGCCACGGTGCAGGGCAACAAGGCCGGGCTCGAGGGCTCCACGGCGCTGGTGCTGATGCCCGCTCCGGCGCGCGCCGAGGAGCTGGCCGCCGCGTTGCCCGAAGCGGCCGTTGAGGCGCTGCTGGGTCCGCTGGAGGTGGCGCTGCCCGGCGTACGCCGCCGCGTGGTGCGGGCGCGCCATTACACCTTTCCGAACGGCTACACGCTCTTCCCGCCCGGCTACGTGGCGCATCTGGCGCGCTTCCGGGACGACTGGTTGCCGGCGGGGGTGGCGCTGGCGGGGGGCTACCGCGTGGCGCCCACCGTGGAGGGTGCGGTGCGGAGCGGGGAGCGGGCGGCGGAGCGGCTGCTGGAGGGGTGAGGCGGCCGGCGCGTGTGTGCGCCGGCCGCCGCTGTGCGCGGTCCGGACTCAGTCCCGCGGCAGCGTCACCCGCACACGCTGCCGCTTGCGCAGCACCTCCAGCACCACCGGCTCGTCCCGGGGCGCGCGCTCGATGGCGCGGCGCAGCTCCGCCACGGTGGCCACGTCTCGCCCGGCGGCGCCCACGATGAGGTCACCGCTGCGCAGGTCGGCGCGGTAGGCCGGGGTGGCGTCCGGCACCTCCAGCACCAGCAGCCCCTCGTCCGCGCCCAGCGCCAGCGCCTCGGCCAGCGCACCGCTCACCTCCTGCAGGTGGGCGCCGGCCACCGCGCGCTCACCGAAGACGCGCCAGGAGGGGGTGGCGCGCTCGAACAGGGTGATGCCGAAGTCGCGCGCCGTCGAGTCGGCGAAGTGGACATCGGCCCTGTTGCCGAAGAGCTGCAGCAGGGCGGAGTCCTGCGCGGCGCGCTGGCCCAACCCGAAGACACGGTAGAACGCCGAGTCCTGGTCGCCCACCCGGCCCTCCCGGAAGACCCGGAAGCGGCTCGAATCGTTGAACAGGCTGTCACGCTGGTAGCGGAGCATCCCTTCGAACCGGCGCATCAGGCTGTCGGCGGTGAACACGCGATGCGCGCTGTCGCCGCTCAGCACGCGCATCTGCAGGCGAAACGGTATGGAGTCCCGCGAGAAGTTGAAGCGGCTGAAGTCGAGCGTGTCCAGGTGTACGAGCAGGGTGTCCATGAGGTGCGGGAGATGCTCCACCATTACGCTCGGCAGTCTGCGGATGGACAAGCTCCTGGACGCCGAGTCCATGAGGATGCTGACGCGCGCCATGATGGAATCGGTGTTGAACGAGACAATGCCCATACTGGGTGACAGCGCCACGTAGGCGGCTGGCCGTTCACCGGCCGTGAGGGAGATGCGCCGTTCCGCGCCGTCCCTGCGCACCAGGAGGTCCACGTCGTCACCCGGCGAAAGGGAGGCGGCCAGCGAGCCGATGAGTTCCTCACTCGCGGCCAGGTCGTTCACGCTGAGCAGGGTGTCCCCCACCTCCAGGCCAGCGTGCTCCGCCGGGGACCCCTCTACCACCTGAGTGATCACCACGACCGGGCGCTGGGCGCCTTCGGCGCGGCGCCCCGGCTCGAAGCTGATGCCGATCCAGCCGCCCGCCATGGCCGGTCGGATCCACACCCGCTCCGGCTCCTGCGCCAAGGCGGGAGCCGCCAGGGAAGAGGCCAGCGTGAGGGCCAGCAGGGCCGCCCCCGTGACGGGAAGCGCTCGTCTCGTGTTCATCATCCTACTCCTAGAACCAGCTGTTCGTGGCCGTGGCGGCAATCTGCCGCAACGTGGCATCGCGCTCTGCCACCGCACTGAGGTGGTAGCCATTGATGACGGGGTCCGCCGGCGCCCAGTCCAGCGCCGCCCCCGTGGTGCGGGTGATGGCCTCCAGCGCCGCCAGGCGGGACATGGCGTCGCCGGTGCGTGGCTCGCCGGCCAGTTCCGCGTACAGGGTGAGGGCGCTCACGTAGTTCTGCTCCGCCATGCGCAGCCACGCCTCCGCCTCCGCCACCGAACGCGGCTCGAAGCTGGCGTAGCGCTGCGGCGCGGGGCCGGCAGGCGCGGCGCGCGGCCCGGGGCGCGGTGGGGCCTCATCGGCCGCGGCGGTGCGGTTCGCATCCTGGATGGCGGCCAGGCGGGCAGCGTTTTCCGCCGCCGCGGAGCTCGGTCCGGGGGCGGCGTCCTCCGCCGGCGTGTCAGCCGGCGCGGAGGTCGCTTCCGAGGTATCGGCGGTGGCCAGCCGTGGGGGCTGGATGCCGTCCAGCAGG
>Ga0214473_10010914_pt1 | contig 10669 bp, 5 predicted proteins | sample RVTome_7_FD_203509 | JGI IMG/M metagenome (GOLD analysis project Ga0214473, IMG submission 203509) | Soil microbial communities from uranium-contaminated site in the Upper Colorado River Basin, Wyoming, United States - RVT98D197 | ecosystem: Environmental > Terrestrial > Soil > Contaminated >... | reverse complement strand
CACGGCGGCGGCGAACTTGGCGTTGACGGCTTGGTAGGCCGCCCAGTCGCTGCTGCGAAAGACGGGGCGGGCGTGGGCGATGTGACAGAGCGGCCAGAGTCCTTCGTTGGCGAACCCGTAGTAATACCCTTCCTCCTCCTCTTTGGTCAGCCACACGCGCTTGAGCGTGTACGCGGGGTCGTCGGGCGGCACGCGCACGCGGTCGTTCTCGTCCACCGTCGAGGCGTCGGCGTCGCCGCTGCCGTGCGCCACCCACAACCCCTCGCACGCCCGCATCACGGGTTCCAGGGCCGTGACCAGCCCGCTCGCGGGGACGACGCACTCGATCGCCTTCCCGTGGCGCATATGCACGTACGGCTCGCGGTTCGACACCAGGACGAAGGCCCGTCCTTGAAGCCTGCCGCGGACGAATTCTTTGAGCCGCTCGGCCGTCCAGAGCGATTCCGACGACTGGCGCAGCCGGGCTTCTTGTTCGGCCGAGGCTCTCGCTTGGGTGAGGCTGGTCACCATCCGCGCGGCTTCGGACGCCAGGGGACGAAAGAGCGGTTCGTGCAAGGGAGGTTTTCCCGGCGTGTCGTGACCCAGGCGGAGCTGCTTCATCCACTCCGCCATCCGGGCGATCGGTCCTTCGATGCTCCAGCGGACGACGATCAAGGTCGTCACCGCGATCGCGAAGGCGTACGTGAGTAAGCGGAAGAAGTTGTCGGTCCAGATTTGTCTGATTCTCGCGCGGATATAGTCGGCGTCGTGCACCACGGCCAGCGCGCCGAGAACACGCTCGCCGTCGGCAAGCGGGAGGGCGTATACGTGGAACGAACGGCCGTCGCGGTCGACCAGTTCGGCTCGATCTTCCCCCGACGCCAGCACCGCCGGCACATCGAGCAGCGAGGCGGTGTTCTTGAGGTCCGAGGTCGCGGCGAGCAGGACGCCGGCCGGATCGAACACCGCGATTCCGGTCAACCGCTCCCGGTTGCCGAACTTGTCGACGATCCGTTTCAGCGTACGGGGGTTCTGGGCCGCCAACACGGGCGCCGTCGCCTCTTGCAGGCTTTCCGCGAGGAGTTGGGCGCGCCGCGAGAGATCGTTGGTCAGCCGGTCGTATTCCCTCCGGGTTTGATTCAGCGTAAAGAGAGCAATCGCCGCCGTGAGGACGACGACCAGGGAGACGATCAACCGAAGCGAGATCTTCATGCGCCTTCCTTTGCCGGGATCGGGTAGGGAACGTTGACCTAGCGTACGGGTTTTTGAACGGCCGCGTCAACCGGCGGCGCGGTGCGTCCCGGTCCGAATCATCCTGGGAATCGGAGCGCGCATACGGTATACTCGCGCTCGATCATCGGCCGATTCCCTCACGGTGGATGGGTGGAGGAGATGCGATATGCGTATTCGGGATGTCATGTCGACGCGCTTTACGACCATTCACCCGGACGCCACGCTCCGGGAGGCCGCGACGGCGTTCCAAGCCGAGCCGGACCACGGAGGCGTGCCGAATCTCCTGGTCATGGAGGGCGATCGGCTGTTGGGGCTCGTCACGCTGACCGACGTTCTCCGCGTCCTCCTTCCGCCCTCCATCGCCCAGGATCCCCGTCTCGCCCACCTGGCTTGGGACGGATTGATCGAGGCCCAATACCAGCGAGTCCGAGAGAAACGCGTCCGAGACATCATGACGCGCCACGTCGTCACGATCGACGAGAGCGCCGTACTCGCGGAGGCGGCCGAGCACCTGGTGACCGGACGCATCCACGCATTGCCCGTGTTGCGGGGAGGGACGGTCGTCGGCGTGCTGTCGCTTGCCGATCTGGCCAGGCGGATTTTTGCCCGCGTCGGGGGTCAGCCCGAATGAACGATTTCTACCTCGCGACGGGGATCTTCGTGCTGGCGTACGCGGCCATCGTGTTGGAGCGCATCCACAAAACCGTGGTGGCCCTCGCCGGGGCGGTTCTCATGTTGCTCTTCCACGTCGTGAACCAGCACGACGCGTTTCACAGCGAAACCTACGGGGTGGATTACAACGTCATCTTCCTGCTCATCGGGATGATGCTGATCATCAACATCTCGAAGGAGACGGGGATCTTCGAGTGGCTGGCGATCAAATCCGCCAAAGTCGTGAGGGGAGAACCGTTCCGGCTCCTGGTGACCCTGTCGGTCGTGACGGCCGTGCTGTCGGCCCTTCTGGACAACGTCACCACGGTGTTGCTCATCGCCCCCGTGACGCTCCTGATCTGCGAAGCCCTCGAAATCGACCCGTTTCCGTTCTTGCTGACCGAGGTGATCAGCTCGAACATCGGAGGAACGGCCACCCTGATCGGCGATCCGCCCAACATCATGATCGCGTCCAAGGCCGATCTGACGTTCATGGATTTCATCGTGCACCTCACGCCCGTGGTCATCCTGTGCCTGGTGGTGTATCTGATCACGCTTCGGTTTGTGTTCGGCAAGAACCTTCACGTGGCGCCGGAGCTCAAGGCCCGGATCATGACGATGGACGAGGGATCCGCGATCACCGACCGGCCGCTGATGATCAAATCGCTGTGGGTGATGGGGCTGACCATCCTGGGATTCGTCTTTCACCATAAGTTGGATCTCCAACCCGCGACGGTCGCGCTCGCGGGGGCGGCGGCGTTGCTGGTCATTTCGGGCGCGGAACCGCGGAAGATTCTTGAGGCCGTCGAGTGGCCGACGATTTTTTTCTTCATCGGGCTCTTCATCATGGTCGGCGCGGTGCAGAAGGTCGGGCTCATCACGCTCTTGAGCGCATGGATGCTGGACCTGACCCAGGGGAGTCTGTTCGCCACGTCGATGATCCTGCTGTGGTTCTCCGCCCTTGCGTCGGGGATCGTGGACAACATTCCGTACGTGGCGACGATGAATCCGCTGGTCATCGAGATGGCCAAGGGCCTCTGGCCGGAGCTGACCGGCCGGACCCTGCTTCACCACCCCGATCTGCTGCCGGTGTGGTGGTCGTTGGCGCTCGGTGCCTGCCTGGGAGGCAACGCGACGCTGATCGGGGCGTCGGCCAACGTGGTGGTGGCCGGCATCGCCGAGAAGGCCGGCTACAAGATCACCTTCATGCGGTTCTTGGCCTACGGGTTTCCCTTCATGATCCAGTCGGTGCTCATCGCCACGGCGTACGTGTGGCTGCGGTACTACGTGTAGCCCTTCGGACGGTCGGGGGAAGCCTTCGTGGTCTGGATCGAATTCGCGATCTGTTCGGCGCTCATCCTGATATCCGGCAGCCGCCTTGCCCGCGCCGGGGACGTCCTGGCCGAACAGACGGGCATGGGGCGGACCTGGATCGGCGTGATCCTCTTGGCGACCGTGACCTCGCTCCCGGAACTCGCCACCGGGATGAGCGCGGTCACGGTCGCGGACGTGCCGGACATTGCCGTCGGGGATGTGTTGGGAAGTTGCGTCTTCAACCTGATGTTGATCGGTCTCATCGATGTGTTTTACCGCCCCGCTCCGATTCTGTCGCGGGTCGATTCCGGGCAAATCCTCTCGGCGGGGTTCGGGACGGTCCTCATCGGCGTCGCGGCCTGGGGCTTGGTCGCCGGGACCCAGTCCACGCTCTCCTGGCCGTTGTGGGTCGGGCCGTCCAGCCTACTCATCCTTGCCCTGTATCTGATCGTGGTGCGGTTGGTGTTTCGATTCGAGCGAACCCGGATGGCGGCCGCCCGGGAACGGGAGCCGGCGGCTCGCGAAAGGGGCGCGCCGCTCCGCGCGGTCTATCGGCAGGTCGCCTTCCACGGCAGCGTGATTGTCGGCGCGGGAATCTGGTTGCCCTTTATCGGCGGGCGGGTCGCCGAGGCGACCGGTTTGGGCGGCACGGTTGTGGGCAACCTATTCGTGGCGGCCTCGACGTCCCTTCCGGAAATCGTGACGTCGTTTGCCGCGCTCAGAATAGGAGCGCCGGATCTGGCCGTCGCCAACCTGTTCGGCAGCAACCTGTTCAACATCGCCATCCTGAGCCTCGATGATGTCGCGTACGTCAAAGGTCCCTTGCTGTCCCACGTCTCCGCGTCCCATCTGTTCTCAGCCGTGACCGCGTTGATGATGACCGGGGTCGCAGTGGCAGGGCTGATCTACCGCGCCCAGAAAAAGGCCTGGGCGACCATGAGCTGGGACGGCATGGCCCTGCTGGCCCTGTATCTGCTGAACGCCTACATGCTTGTTCTTCTCGGGCGCGCGGGTGAGTGAGGGGCGGGATGTCGCGCGGCGCGTTCGGACTCAGCGGCGCCGCGGGGTCAGGTCCGGCGCCGGTCCCGAAAGCGCGTGCCGGATCGCCCGTGCGGCGTCGGGATCGACGCCGTCGGCAACGCTGAGGCCGCCTCCTTCGAGCGCGCCGACGAACACGCCGTTGTAAAATGCCACGCGATTGGCCGGATGACTCCGGATGCGCGGGCTCGGCGTCACCACCCCGACCAGATTGACCGGATCGACGGCCGAGACGCATACCGCCTCGGCGGCGGGCGGCCGGTCGCGGAGCCGCCGCAGAGCCTCCACCGCCTCGGGCAGGGCGTACTGCTCGCCGCCGACGTTGGAGACGAATCGCCCGCCGCGGATTGTTCCTTGGGATTCCATCCGCCGCAGCGCGGGCAGGATCCGATACCAGGGCGGCGCGGCGTTTTCTCGGGCCATCAGGTCCCGGAACACGATGCCGTAACGGGCCAGGAGCTGCCGGGCCCAGCCGTCGATCGCGTCCTCGGGCGCGGCGGAAGGCGACGACAGCGTCGTCCAGCGCCCCTGGCTGCGCGGCGCCGCGAGCGGCCGGTGGCGGCGTCGCCGGTGCGCGCGTATCGGCGAGACCAGCGACCGCACGGCGCCGAACCCGTCCTGGGTGACCAACCCCGCCGCCACCAGCTCGCGCAACGCGTCGTGAAGCTCCGCCGGCAGCAGATGGGTGGTCGACGCAAGGTCCGGGAAGAACGACGCGCCGCGACCGACCAGTTCGTCCAGGGCGCGCCGCGCGCGGGGCGAGAGCGGCGGAGGGTCCGCTTTTGCCTCGTATCGCCAGCGAAGCCACGGCAGATCGCCGCGCGCCATGAGCGCGATCGGCACGTGTCGGGTCGCCGACCGGACGCGGCCCGCCGACTCGGCCGCCGGACCGGCGGCCGGCGGCGCGATGCGTCCCCACACGACCTCCCCGGTCAGGCAGAGTTCGTCCAGCCAGCGGGGATCGTACGACTCGATTCGGGCGGGCAGGACGGCGGTCTCCCACGCGGCGGCGGGGATCTCGAACCCCTGAAGCTGGGTGATGACCGCCAGCAAGCCGTCGCGACCATGCGCGCGCGTGGCCGGGAGCGTCCGCTGCCAGCGGAGCAGAAAGTCCACGAAGCGGGAAGCTGGGACGGGTTCGATCTCGCGGCGCAGGCGATCCAGCGTCAACCGGTGGATGCGCGCGAGCAGACGCCGGCTGCACCATTCTGTGTCAGTGGTGTTCGGCGTGAAGCGCCCGCGGAGGACGAAGCCCTCGTGCTCGATGGCGAGAAGGGCACGGTCGATGCGGGTCGACGGGATTCCGATGTGGTGTGACAGGTCGGCTACCGTGACGGGGCCGGACACCTCCAGGCGGCCTCGGACCAGAACGACATCGGCATCCTCGGCGATCCAGGCGTGGCGACCCTCCGCGCGTACGTCGGCGGGGTCGCTCCCAGGCCGAAGGTCCGGCAGGGCGGCGCGGACCATCGGCCACTGCTCGATGGCGACCCAGAGCCGCCGTCCTCCCGCATCCGTCGCTTCGATCGCCCGCCCCCCGCGCGCCAACTCGTCGAAGTACGGAGCCCACGCCTGCCCCTCCTCGGCCGACACCAGTCCCATCAGCATCAGGGCGTCGTACAACTCGTCCGCATCCCGGACCAGCGGCCACGCCTCCTCGCGCACGCGCGCGATCGCCTCGGGGTCCAGCGCGCCGAGATCGCGGACCGACTCGACCGTCAGCGTCCGGCGCGTGGCGACGGCGCGGGCGCGGCGTTCCTCCAGCGGCGCGTCGTCCAGGAACGCGTAGGGATTGGCGTTGAGGATCTCGTAGGCGAACGGCGAGGGCTCGCGCGTGTCGAGGGCCGTGATCGCGATGCGCCCGGCCTCGATCCCGCGCAGAAGATCGGTCAGCCCGTCGAGATCGCAGGCCTCGTGCAGACAGTCGTGCATCGTCTGCGCGACCAGCGGATGATCCGTGATCGGGATGTCACCGCCCGGAAGATTTTCGGGGCACGCCATCTGCTGGGGGAAGACCGCGACCAGCAGGTCGTCGGCACGCATCCGTTGCAGCGGCGGGGGGACGCGCTTGCCGTGACGCTGCCGGGGGACGGCGAGCGAGCGGTTCGCGTTCCACCGCCACCGAGTCGCGAAGATCGGCGAGCCCAGGACGGCCTGGGTCAGCACGGGTTCGGCCTGCGATGGCGGGAGCATGGTCGGGATGTCGGACAGGGGAAAGCTCTGCTGCGGCCCGAGGGACAGGACGATCCCGTCGTCGTCGGCGCTGGCCTGCAGCTCGAAGTCGAACGTCCGGCAAAACCGCTTGCGCAGCGCGAGGCCCCACGCGCGGTTGATCCGACCGCCGAACGGGGAGTGGATCACGAGCTGCATCCCGCCGGATTCGTCGAAGAAGCGCTCGATCAACAGGTGGTCGCGGGTGGGCACGAGGCCGACCGCGGCGAGCTGGGCCTGGACGTACGCGATGACCTGCCGGGCGGCGGACTCGTCCACCAGACACTCGGTAGTCAGCCACGCCACCCCATCCTGATCATCCGCTCGCGCGGCCAGTTCGCGCCGGAGGTCGGACAGCGCGGCGGACAGCTCCCTGGTGCGCGACGGCGCCTCGCCGCGCCAGAACGGGATCGTGGGCGGCGCGCCGTGGGCGTCGGTGACCAGGACGTCGCCGCCGCGGACGGACTGAATACGCCACGACGTGTTGCCCAGGAGGAAGATGTCGCCGGCGAGGCTCTCCACGGCGAAGTCTTCGTCGACCGAGCCCACGACGGTCTGCTCGGGTTCGGCGACGACGCGGTAGTCGGCGAGCTCCGGAATCGCGCCGCCCGACGTCAGCGCGGTGAGTCGCGCCCCGCGGCGGGCCTTGATCCGCCTGCCGATGCGGTCGTGGTGGAGATACGCGCCGGTCCGCCCGAACCGCGCGGCGTAGCCGTCGGCGAGCATGGCCACGACCTCATCGAACCGGTTGCGGGGCAGGTTGCGGTACGGCCACGCCGACGTGAATCGGCGATACAGCGCGTCATCGGACCATTCTTCACACGCCGTCTCGGCGACGATCTGCTGGGCGAGGATGTCGAGCGGCGCCTCGGGGATGGCGACGCGATCCAGCTCGCCGCGGCGGACGGATCGAATCAGCGCGGCGCATTCGATCAACTCGTCCCGCGTCAGCGGAAACAGACGCCCCTTCGGGATGTGCCTCAGCGCATGGCCCGACCGGCCGACGCGCTGGAGGAACACGGCGATCGACCGGGGCGAGCCGATCTGCACGACCAGATCGATGAACCCCACGTCGATCCCCAGCTCCAACGACGCGGTGGCGACGACGGCCTTCAGCTCGCCGGACTTGAGCCGCAGTTCGGTCGTCCGCCGGATCTGTTTCGAGAGGCTGCCGTGGTGGGAGAGCACGGCGCCCGTGCCGAGCCGTTCGGTGAGACGCAGCGTCACCCGCTCGGCCAGCCGCCGCGTGTTGACGAACACGATCGTGCTGCGGTGCCCCGCGATCAGCTCGGCGATCCGCGCGTAGACCTCCTCCCACTGCTCGTTGGAGCAGATGGCCGAGAGTTCGCTCGGCGGGACGTCGATCGCCACATCGAGTTCGCGGCGGTGCCCGACGTCCACGATCGCGCAGCGCGGGCGGCCGTCGGCGTCCACCCGCTCGGCGCCGACCAGAAATCGCGCGATCTCGTCGATCGGCGCCTGTGTGGCGGAGAGGCCGATGCGGATCGGGCGCTTCGCGCAGAGGGCGTCCAATCGAGCCAATGAGAGGGCGAGGTGCGAGCCGCGCTTGTCGCGCGCCACGGCGTGGATCTCGTCGACGATCACGGTCTCCACGGTCCGCAGCATCGCCCGCCCCTTGACCGATGTCAGGAGCAGGTAGAACGACTCCGGCGTGGTGACCACGATGTGCGGCGGACGGCGCACCATCCGCTGCCGCTCGCTCGACGGCGTATCGCCGGTCCGCACCGCGGCGCGGATCGGGGACAGGCGATGCCCGGCCCGGGCGGAGGCGACCTCGCTGATCTCGTGGAGCGGGACGGTGAGGTTCCGCTCGACGTCGTGGCTCAACGCCTTGAGCGGCGAGACGTAGAGCACGCGTGTCTCGTCGGACAGGCGGTTGTCCAACGCGAGCCGGAGCAGGTGATCGATCGATGCCAGGAACGCCGCGAGCGTCTTGCCCGATCCGGTCGGCGCGGCGATGAGCGTGTCCTCGCTCGCGAAGACGTGGGGCCAGCCGAGGCGCTGCGCCTCGGTGGGCTTGCCGAAGCGGTTCCGGAACCACTCGGCGATGACGGGATGGAAGACTGAAAGCGGCATGGCGATCTGTATCATACCGGCTTCGGGGCGGGAAAGGCACGGCGGGCGAAGCTTCAGGAACGTCCTTTCGTCGGTTGACACGACATTCCGGGACGACTACGATCGGTCCGCATACGCGGGCAAGGTGGACCCTTTCGGCGGCTCACAATCCGGAGGACCTATGAGCGACTTACTGACCACGTTGTGCCCGATGTTCAAGGAGGAGGTCTACCGCCGCACCGCGCGGATCGGGAATATCACGATACTGGGGGCGGCGGGGCTGGTCGGCGGGATGTTGTGGTACGCGACGTGGGCCGACGAGTTCGGCGACGTGGAGCGGCTCGTGTGCGCGCTGGGAGTGGCGATGTTTGTCGGCGCGCTGCTGTATCAGGTGTCGCGGGAGGCGGAGCGCCATGCGGGGGCCAAGGACGCGCTGATCCGCATCGAGCGCGCCCTCGGCCTGTTCGAACCCGGCCGGCACCTGCCTGCGGCGGCGGTCTACCCCGAAGCCTGGATGGTCCTGCCGCCGAAGGCCCGCTCGACGCGTGCGGCGCAGGTGGTCCTGGTGGTGCTCGGTCTCTTGTTCGTCGTCGAAATTCTGGTCGCGTAGTTGGTCAAGACGCTGAGGGGCCGGCATCGAGAGCCGATGCCGGCCCCTGTGCGTTTACGCCGCCGGCCGGACGTAGACCGCGACGTACTGGACCCCGCTTGTCGTTCGGACAAATCGTCCGAGTATGCCGACGCGGTGGCCGACGAGCCCGGAGTCGAACGCCAGGCCCGGCGCGAACAGCGTCTCCGCCGTCACGCGCACACGGATCGTTCCTTCCACGAGGAATCCCCCCGCGTCGCTCATCGGCCCATCTCCGGGACCGATCCTCAGCAGGAAGAATCCAAGCGGGTTTGCCGGGTCCGGCGTCACCTGTGTCACGTCGCCGACGAATACCTGGCCGGGCAGCACGACCACGCGCGCGGCCAGAAACGTCACACCGCCTGGGGCGGCCGGATCCGGAGCCAGGCGGCCCCACACGCGCACCAGCGAGCCCTCGTGAATCAGCAGCGGGCACGGCAGGTCGTGCAGGGCCTGCACCGTGATCGTGTCGTTCGGCAATGTCACGTCGGCCAGCGCGAGCCGTGCGAGCAGCCGCTGGGGGCCGATCTTCACGGCGAGGATGTCGTCCGTCGCGCAGCCCGCGATGCTCGTGACGATGCCCGCGAAGCGATCGAGACGAATCCGGATGACGCTCGCCTGCAGGACGCCGGCGCCGTCGACCTCGCCACCAACCCGGACGAGCTGGCCGTTGCTCAGAGCGGCCGTCGTCAGCATGTGGCCGAGGAAGAAGACGCGGGTTGCGGGAGGGTACGCCACTGGGGTATCCGGCCCGGCCAGATGCTTGAGCACGAACGTCCCCGCGGTCGGATTGAGCTGGGTGATCAGGCCGTATTCTGCGAACCGCTCGCGTACGATGTGGACAAGCGTGGCCACGAGGCGACCACCGGCGTCGATGGTCCCTTCGACGTGAACGCGGAAGTCCGCGTGGAGATCCGCGAACGACGCCTCGCCGTCGTGGGAGACAATCGTGGTGGCGTCGGTGACGGCCACCGTCACGTGTGCTCCCGAACGCAGCCACAGGTCGAACGTGTGGTCGTCCTCGTGGACGGTTCCGACGGTGCCGGCGACGTCGTCGATCGTCGGGTTGTCGGGATGGTCGGCCGCGAGGCCCGTCGTCACGAAGATCTGCGGCCGGAGGATCAGCGTGCCGTTGCCGGTCTCGGTGAGCTTGAGCGAATCTTCCGCGGAGAAGTCGAGCTGGATCGTCGTCGTGCCGCCGTCGGCGATCTCGATTGCGCCTTGGAAGTTCAGATCGACCTTGCCGTTGGCGACGATCGTCACGGGCTCGGTCGTCTCATCGGGCCAGGTGACGGTCGCGTGGCTGATCTGTAGTCGGAGCTTCGAGTACGTCCCCGCGGGCACCGAGGCCGTGGCGAGAATCTGGTTGATGCCGTCCAGGTCGAGGAGGTTGAGCGTGATCGGCGCGTCATCCGGGAGCGAAATCGGAGCCTGGCCCGCGTCGCCGATCAGCGTGGCCGATTCGATTGTGACCGTGAGCGCCTCGAGCTCGTCGCTCGGCGCGTCGGTCATCGCGAGCGTGACAGTTCCCGCGGCTGG
>Ga0214473_10010913_pt1 | contig 10673 bp, 8 predicted proteins | sample RVTome_7_FD_203509 | JGI IMG/M metagenome (GOLD analysis project Ga0214473, IMG submission 203509) | Soil microbial communities from uranium-contaminated site in the Upper Colorado River Basin, Wyoming, United States - RVT98D197 | ecosystem: Environmental > Terrestrial > Soil > Contaminated >... | reverse complement strand
CTCCCGCACTCGGGCCCCTGTATTCCGATTCTGGATTCTGTTGAAAGAGGGGTATTTATGGCAGGTCCTTTAGAGAAATTAAGGGTCCTGGATATGACCTGGGCGTTGGCCGGCCCTTTTTGTAGTATGCTCCTGGCCGATTTGGGGGCAGAGGTGATTAAAGTTGAAAACCCCGAGGGAGGAGATACTTCCCGGAAGAATTTCCCTTTCGTCAAAGAAGTGAGCTCTTACTTCTTGAGCGTGAACCGGGGAAAGAAGAGTGTCACCGTAAACCTGCAGCATCCTCGGGGCAAGGAAATGGTCCTGTCCCTCGCTAAGAAATCCGATGTGCTAGTGGAAAATTTCCGCCCCGGGGTGATGGACCGGCTGGGTCTGGGATATGCCGCGATGCGAGAGGTCAACCCCAAGATCATTTATGCGGCCTGCTCGGGCTTTGGGCGGACCAGCCCTTATGCCCACCGCCCCGCTTACGATGTGATCGTCCAGGGCATGGGAGGAACCCTGTCGATTACCGGGGAGGAAGGGGGTCCGCCGGTACGGGTAGGGTTTTCCATCGGAGATATCGGGGGCGGGATGTTCACGGCCCTGGGGATTCTCTCGGCCCTTCATGAACGAGAGAGGAGCGGGCAGGGGCAGATGGTGGATGTGGCCATGCTCGACTGCCAGATGGCCCTTCTGGAGAATGCCTTCACCCGGTTCTTCGCCACGGGAGAAGTGCCCGAACGAATCGGTACGCGCCACCCCATTCAAACTCCTTTTCAAGCTTTGCCCACAAAGGATGGGTACATCGTTGTGGCTGTGGCCCGGCAGGATTGGTGGGAGAAATTCTGCCAGGTCATCAACCGTTTGGACCTGATCAGCGACGAACGCTTTAAAACCAATCCAGTGCGGACAAAAAACCATAAAGACCTGGAGGAGATCCTGTCCGCGATCACCCGGGCCCGGACCACTTCGGAGTGGGTTGCCGACATGGAAAAGGCGGACATCGCCTGCGGTCCGGTGAATACGGTTCCTCAGGTGGCCGGCGACCCGCATACCCTTGCTCGGGAGATGATCACCCAGGTAAAACATACCCAGGCGGGAATGTTGAGGGTGGTAAACAGCCCGATCAAGCTCTCCAGGACCCCGGTGAAACTTGAATGCGCATCCCCGGTGCTGGGTGAGCATACGGAAGAAGTTTTTATGAATTTGCTTGGACTCAGCAAAGCGGACATTGCCAAATTGAGGGAAGAAAAAGCGATTTAAACCTAGGACGGTTCCAACTTTTCCTCGGTGGTTCACGCCGAGGCACACTCAGGAGGGGATATGAAAGAAAAAATCGGGTTCATCGGGCTCGGCACGATGGGCAAGCCCATGGGCTTCAATCTGATGAAGGCCGGGTATGAATTAGTGGTCTACGACATAAACCCCAAGCCCGTGAAGGAATTTCAGGAGAAAGGCGCGGCCGTGGGGCAATCCATAAGAGAAGTGGCGGGCAAAGCGGACGTGGTTATAACCATGTTGCCCAACTCCGGGGATGTAGAGACAGTCGTTTTGAAGGAAGGCGGGGTCATGGAAGGGCTGAAGAGTCATTCCATCGTCATCGATATGAGTACGATCGATCCCAGTGTTTCCCGCAAGATTGCGAAGGCCCTCCGGGAGAAAAATATCCCCATGCTGGATGCTCCCGTAAGCGGCGGGCAGATGGGAGCCGAAGCCGCGACGCTGGCCATCATGGTCGGGGGGGAGGAAGAAATTTTTAAGAGATGTTTGCCCCTATTCAAACCGATGGGGAAAAATATTTTTTATTGCGGTCCCAGCGGGAACGGGGAGATCGTCAAGATCGTCAATAATTTGATGTCGGGGGTTTTTAGGCTGGTCTCGGCGGAAGCACTGGCATTGGGGGTGAAGGCCGGGGTTCCTTTAAAGGTGCTCTACGATGTCGTCAATGAGAGTTCAGGGCAGAGCCGGAGTGTGCAAGTTTCTGCGGCGTCAAAGCCTTTCAAGGGGGATTACGAGCCGGGATTTGCTTCGGAGTTGATGCACAAAGATCTGGGCCTGGCTTTAAATCTGGGAAAGGAAGAGCGGGTGCCCCTGCCCATCGGAGCGCTGGGCCAACAGATTTACTCCCATTTGCTGTCATCGGGGTTGGGCAAGAAGGATACGGGGGTCATTTTTAAGGTGATGGAAGATTTGCTGAACATCAAGATAAGATTTTGAGGTCTAGACGATGTCTGGGATTAAAGCCGAGATCGAAAAGTTGCGGCAAGTGGAAGAAACCGCCCGGGCCGGGGGCGGGCAAAAGAGAATCGATGAGCAACATGCCAAAAGCAAGCTTACGGCGCGAGAGCGGATCGAAAATCTCCTGGACCCCGGAACGTTTGTCGAGATCGCCCTGCTGGGCCAGCACCAGTCTACCGACTTTGGTATGGAGAAGAATCGGCCCTGGGGTGATGGGGTGATCACGGGCTATGGCAAAGTGGACGGCCGGCTGGTTTTTCTCTACTCCCAGGATTTCACGGTCCTCGGCGGTTCTGTGGGCCAGGTCCATGGTCAGAAGATCGTGTCCATTACGCGGATGGCCAGACAGGCGGGTTCCCCGATCGTAGGGCTCATCGACTCCAGCGGAGGGAGAATTCAGGAGGGTACGGGCGCCTATTCCATGATTTTTGCGGAGAATGTGGAATCTTCCGGCGTGATCCCCCAGATTTCGGCGGTTATGGGAAACTGCGCGGGAGGCGGGGTCTATTCGCCGGCGCTCACGGATTTCATCCTCATGGTGGAGAAGACGAGCCAGATGTTCATCACCGGACCTCTGGTCATCAAAGAAGTTACCGGCCAGGCGATTGGAAGCCAGGAGCTGGGGGGAGCGAAGATCCACAGCCAGATCTCGGGAGTCGCCGATTTTGTGAGCCAGAACGACCGGGACTGCCTCGCCAAGGTCAAGAAGCTGCTGAGCTATCTCCCTTCCAACTGCACTCAGAAGCCAACGATGGTCCAGTCATCAGATGACGCCGGGCGTTGCGAAGAGGCTTTGGCGGACCTCCTTCCGGACACCTCCAAAAAGGTCTATGATATGCGTCGCCTGATCTCCCTGGTCGTGGACAACAAGGATTTCTTCGAAGTCAAAGCGGGATACGCGCGGAACATGGTTACCGGGTTTGCCCGGATAGCGGGGAAGCCGGTGGGCATCGTGGCGAACAACCCGTTTTTTCTCGCCGCGGCGATTGACAGCGATGCCGCGGATAAAGCCTCCCGCTTTATCCGCACCTGCGACTGTTTCAACATCCCCCTGATCTCCTTCGTGGACACGCCCGGGTATCTTCCGGGGATCAAGGAAGAGCACAAGGGGATCATTCGCCACGGGGCCAAGATGCTGTATGCCTGGAAAGAGGCGACGGTGCCCAAGGTGACCTGCATCATCCGCAAAGCGTACGGCGGGGCTTACTCGGCCATGGACTCCAAGGAGCTGGGGGCAGATATTGTTTTGGCCTGGCCCAGCGCGGAGGTCGCGATCATGGGGGCCGAGGGAGCCGTGAGCGTCCTGTACCGAAGGGAGCTCGACACCGCCGCGGATAAGGAGCGGGTGCGGGAGGAAAAGGTTCAGGAGTACCGGGAAAAGTTTGCAACCCCCTATTACACGGCTTCCAAGAGGCAAATCGACATCCTGATCCGCCCCCAGGAGACCCGGCCCCATATCATCCGGTCCCTGGAAATGCTGGAGAATAAGAAGGTAAACCGGGCGGAAAGAAAGCACGGAAATATTCCGTTATGATTTCGAAGGTTAGACTGGAATTTTGGATGGCGGACCGCCTCGGCCTCGATCAGCCCGGGCCCCTCATCATCGAGGAGCCGTTGGAAGAAGGGGAATCATTACGTTCCCTTTTAACCCGCCTGGCCGGGAGGATTGCACCGTTTGCGGAGGCGGTATTCGATCCCCGGACTCAGAGCCTTTCCAGCGAGGTCAGCCTCTTGTTCAACAACCATATCGACCTCCCTCAGGGGATGGATACGAAACTGAAGGAAGGGGATCGGATTCTTTTCCTGCCCATCTTGGCTGGAGGCTAATAAAAAAGGCATAGAGCATAGAGCAAAGAGTTAAAGACCAGGCAAAAATTTTCCCCGCTATGCCTTTTGCGCTAGGCTCTATGCTTCAAAGCAGCGCCTTTTCATCCCGGATGTCGAAGAGGTGCATGTTTCCCATCGCGGGTTTGAGGCATAGCTTCGTGTGGGGCTTGGCTTTGGTGTCGGGGTCAGCCCGGGCGATCAGCGAGGCCTCGGCGGCTTTCACATCCAAGTATACTTCACTCCCCAGGGGCTCCATCACCTCCACGAGAACATCAAACGTCTCACCCGGAACGGTACAAGGCTCCTCCGGCAGGTCCTCCGGCCGAATCCCGAAGATCACCCGCTTCTGGTCATACCCCTTCACTTTGGCCGCTTTGTCCTCGGGGATTTTTAACTTGAACCCCGAGGCCTGCAAGAAGAGCCCTCCCGGTTCCGAGACCAGGTCGGCTTCCATAAAGTTCATGGCGGGGCTGCCGATGAACCCGGCGACGAATTTGTTCGCGGGATGAAAATAAAGCTCCAGGGGTGCCCCCACCTGTTGCTTCAGCCCGTCCTTCATGACCACGATACGGTCGCCCATGGTCATGGCTTCGACTTGATCATGGGTGACGTAGATGATGGTGGTCTTCAAGCGGTCGTGCAGCTTCTTGAGCTCCACGCGCATCTGCACCCGCAATTTGGCGTCCAGGTTGGAGAGCGGCTCGTCGAAGAGGAAGACTTTGGGCTTGCGCACGATCGCCCTGCCCACGGCCACCCGCTGCCGCTGCCCGCCGGATAAGGCCTTGGGTTTTCGTCCCAGCAGCTCGCCGATATTCAGGATGTCGGCCGCCTCTTTGACCCGCTGATTGATCTCAACCTTGGGAAATTTGCGCAGGGTCAGGCCAAAGGCCATGTTCTGGTAGACTGTCATATGCGGGTATAGAGCGTAGTTCTGGAAGACCATGGCGATGTCCCGGTCTTTGGGCGGCAGGTGGTTGACCAGCTTATCATCGATGTAGATGTTTCCGTCGGTGATTTCCTCCAGGCCGGCGACCATGCGCAGGGTCGTGGTCTTGCCGCAGCCACTGGGTCCAACCAGGACCATGAACTCTTTATCCGGAATCTCCAGGTCGAAGTTTTTCACCGCCACCACTTCATTGAAATGCTTGCTCAGATTTTCCATGACGACTTTGGCCATTGATTCACTCCTTCAGCGCGCCGGTCATGCCGGCGACGTAATGTTCCACAAAAAATGAATAAACCAGCGCCACCGGGACTGAAGCCAGGAGGGCGCCAGTCATCAGGGGTCCCCAGTGGTAGACATCCCCCCGGACCAGTTCGGTAATCAAACCGACCGGAACGGTCTTTTGCGTGTTGGTGGAGATGAAGGTCAGGGCGTAAAGGAATTCATTCCAGGAGAGAGTGAAGGCGAAGATGGCCGACGAAAGGATCCCCGGCAGGGCAAGAGGAACGACAATCTGCCAGAAGACTCGAAAGCGACTGGCTCCGTCAATCATGGCGCATTCTTCCATCTCCTTGGGAATGGATTTGAAATATCCCATGAGCAGCCATGTGCAAAAAGGGATGAGGAATGTAGGGTAAACCAGGACCAGAGACCAGAGGCTATCCCAAATTTTCAACTCGAATATGATCGTAGCCAGGGGGATGAAGAGGATCGTCGGAGGTACCAGGTAACTGAAGAAGATGGAGATGCCCAGGGTCCCGGAGGTCCGAAAGCGCAGCCGTTGAATGGCATAGGCGGCCAGCAGGCTGGCGGCAAGGGAGATAATAGTGGCCAGGATGGCGACGAAGAAAGTGTTAATCATCCACTGGGTGAAGAGAGTTTCTTTGAACAACATGATCACATTATGCAGGGTCGGTTGGTGAATGGTAAAAGGGTTGAGCTTGAGATTATAGAGTTCGGTGTCGGACTTAAACGCGGTAATGAACATCCAGTAAAAAGGGAAGAGGAGGGCGAACAAGAAAATCAGGAGGGGGATGTAAAATTTTATTGACCTTTCGATGAATCTTTCCCGCACGACCTATTCCTCTCTTCGCAGATATTTATAACAGATTAGGACACATATTACCAGAACGGGCAAGATGAAAGCCGAAATGGCTGCGCCTTCTCCAAATTGCCCCCCGGGGATGGCCCGTTGGAAAGAGAGCGTCCCATAGAGGTGGGTGGCATTGGCCGGCCCCCCTTTGGTGATTACCCAGATGAGTTGAAAGTCGGCAAAAGTCCAGATCGTGGAAAAAGTAGTGACGACCGCCAGCAGCGGGGTAATTAAAGGGAGGGTGACATGCCGAAGCCGGTGCCACCCTCCGGCGCCGTCAATCGAGGCGGCCTCATAAAGAGTGGGGTTGATGGTCTGCAGGCCCGCCAGAAGGCCGATGGTGAAAAAAGGAATTCCCCGCCAGACATTGGCGACGATTAAGCAGATTCGGGCGTTGGTCGGGTCGCCCAGGTAGTCGATTTTATGCCCGATGAGGCCGGCCTTCAACAGAACCCAGGTGATCCCGCTGAAGGTTGTGTCAAATAACCACCAGAAGCAGATGGCACTCAAGACGGTGGGAATAATCCACGGCAGGAGGACAATCGCCCGCACAAATCCTTTCGCTCGGAAATCGCGGTTGAGAACGATGGCCAGAGCAAACCCGAGGATCAGTTTGAAAAAAACGGCCGCACCGGTGTAAACGAAAGTATAGTAGGTGACCAGCCAGAAGAGTCGATCCTGGAGAAGGCTGATGTAGTTCGCCAGGCCGATAAACTCTCCGCTCCTTCCCACCATGGTATCCGTGAAGCCCAGCCAGATTCCCAGCACGAGAGGGTAGGCCAGGAATAAAAGGAGAAGAATCAGGGCCGGAACCACAAAGGCAACCCCCATGACCGTGCGGTCTTCCATGAGGCTGGACCAGCGCCATCTCAGGCCCAGCCTCTTCTCGGGGGTCATGGCCGTATTTTCAGAGCTTCCCAAAGTTGGCCCTCACGGACTCTGCATCAGGACTTCTTCGACGGAGCCTTGGGCTTAGGCGCCTTATAGAATCGGGCTGCGCGGTCCTGGGCCTGGGCTGCCGCTGTCTTGGGTGATTTTCCCCCCACGCACACATCGGCGAACATATCAACCACTACATATTCCGCCATGGTAGCGGCAGAGGCCTGCCCCTCGGGTCCGGCATAGCCGTTCCAGAGCATGCGGGAGAGCGAATCCCGGAATGGGGTGTGCTTGGGATCGACCGTCCATACGGGCAATTTTTTGTAATCCTTGAGGCTGGGCGTAACGTACCCCCTCATGGCTTCGATCCAGGGTCCATACTGTTTCTCTTCAAACATATGAAGCAGGTAATGCTTGGCCGCCTGGGGGAACTTGCAGTGCTTGAAGATGAACGCCTGGTTGAACAGGTGAAGCTCCGTGGGTTTTCCGACCGGACCGATGGGCATATTGGCATGGTCCATGTCAGCGGCGATCTCGGGGAATTTTTCCTTGGCCGCATAGTAGATGCTGATCCCGTTGCCGGTGATGGAAATCTCTCCGGCCAGGAAAGCTTTGTTGTTGTGGGGGTCGAGCCATGAGCCCACGCCGGGGATCATGGTTTCGTAATACTCCTTGGAAGCCTCCAGGGCATTCCAGGTTTCCTGCTTGTTGAGGCAAAGGGTCACGCCGTCCTTCTCCACTACTTTTCCCCCAAAGGCCCAGAGCCACCAATGCCAGCTGTTGTTCCCATCGCCCACGGCATGCCCCATGGCAAAGCCGATGGGATGGTTTTTGGCTTTCAAGGCCTTGCAGAGCTTGAGGAATTCGGGAATTTTATCGGGGAACTTTTCAAACCCTGCTTCCTTCATCCAGCTGATCCGGTAGTTGGCGCACAGGGTCGGTGCTCCCACGGGCAGGGCGATCCAGCGTTTCGTCTTCGGGTTGATCCCATACACGGGGCATACGGGCTCCCAGCCGCCGTACTTTTTGTCGAGGTAGGTGGCCAGGTCGGTGACATCGATCAGCCTATCCGGGTAGAGATGGGGGTCGTCATGCCATCCCAGAACGATATCATGTCCCGCCCCCACCGAAGCGGTCATGGCTGCCTTGGTCCGAACGTCTTCCCAAGAGATATATTCTGTTATTACTTTGTTGCCCGTCTTAAGTTCCCATTCCTTGGTATTCTTATCCCAGTATTCCTGGTCGGACTTGACGAAGACCGACCATCGAAGGACCCGGAGGACTGCTCCCTTCTCCGGTTTTAAATCGGGTGGACTCGGCGGGCCGGCAGGAGCCGCTTTCTTGGCCTTCTGGGCCAAGGCATCCAAAGGAGCCGCAGCCAAGCCGGCAGCCGCCGCCCCCGCGAGGCCGGTCTTGATGAAATCCCTGCGGCTCATCCCTTCGTTTTCGCCTTCTAAGAGTTTTCTGTCGTCCATAGCCCTTCACCTCCATTTTTTATCTATTGGAGAAATCCCCAATAGTAAAGCCCTGGTTGGAAAATACAATGCTTTTTCCGGGAAGGCACCTCCACGAGGTCTGAAAAAGAGAAACGATCTTTACCTATGGCAAGAAAAAATTCTTGAGCATCCCTTCACTCTGGGCATTCTTAGCATGTTTTTAAAAGGATTACAAGTTCTTTGGGGACCTGTACCCGTCAATTGTCCGGAGATCCCACGGTTGGTTTCTTGCTGGCTATTTTGATCGCCAGCTTGATGGCATCGAACATAGACTGAGGGTTGGCCCGGCCCTCGCCAGCCTTGCCGAAGGCTACCCCATGGTCCACAGAAGTGCGAATGATGGGCAAGCCCAGGGTTACATTCACGCCGCTCATCTTGGTCCATTCTGAGCCGCCCGCTTTCATGGAAAAGCCCACGAGTTTCACGGCGATGTGCCCCTGGTCATGGTACATGGCCACGACCGCATCGTAGAGTTTGCCTCTCAATTTGCTGAAAACCGTGTCGGGGGGGACCGGGCCGTCCACATCCCATCCCATTTCTTTGGCCTCGGCGACCGCCGGGCCGATCTCTTTCTGCTCTTCATCGCCGAAGAGGCCGTCTTCTCCGGAGTGTGGATTCAGTCCCGCGACGCCGATTCTGGGATGATCGATCCCCAATTTTCTTAAGATGTCGTGGGTGAGGCGAATGACGGTGAGCACTCGACCCTTCTTGATCAATTCACAGGCCCGGCGCAGAGAGGTATGCGTGGTGACGTGGGAAACCCGGAAAGGGCCATGGACCAGGAGCATGGCGTAATCTCGGGTGCCGGTGAGGTGGGCCAGCAGCTCGGTATGGCCGGCGTAATGGAATCCAGCCTTGTTGATCGCCTCTTTATGGATCGGGGCCGTGACGATGGCCGCAACGCGGCCTTCGAGGGCCAGCGCGACCGCTTTCTGGATATACTCCACCGCTGCCTTCCCGGCCATGGGGTCGACGCGCCCGTGTCTCAGGTTCTGAAGGTTTATGTTTTTCAGGTCCAATACATTGATGGTACCGAGGTCATCTTGAACCTCCGCGAAGTCAGAGATCGCCCGGATTTTCAGCCGGCTTTTGGCGATGGACAATGCCTGCTCCATCGTCGGTCCATCCCCGATCACCACGGGCAGGGCGTGGCGATGCAATTCTTTCCGCTCCAGTGCCTTGACGATAATCTCGGGCCCCACGCCGGCGGCATCCCCCATGGTGATCGCAATGGGGATCTTAGGTTTTCCGGCCTTCATATCTTCCTCGCAGATACTGAATAATGCGACAGAGGGCGTCCTTTTCACCGAACCCGCCAGCCTTGGTAACCAGCCGGAGCCCCCGGAAAGGCCCGTCCATCAAGGTGCTGCAGGGGATTCCCGGCAGGACCTCCTCCTCGATCCGCAGAGCGGAAGCGGCCAGCTGTCGGCAGACTCCCATGGCCAGATCGCCTCCCGTAAGCACTAACCCTCCCAGGCGTATCTTCCGAAGAAGGCGGGCCGTCACTTTCCCCAGAGCTGCGGGAATCGCACGTTCTTTCCCTGAAAAATGCTTTTGGAATGTAGTGGTGAGGACAACCCCGGGACCGGTGGAAAGATTTTTTCGCAGGGAGGCCATAAGGGACCCAGCCTCCCTTCCTGCCCATCGGGGGTTGGTTAGATAATGGAGGTTTGGTTCCAATAAAGAGAGGGAGAGATGTTGCCGTACCTCCTCTATTTGCTCCGCAGTCCTGGGGTTCCGGCTGGCCGAGATAATCAAGAGGGGCCTTTGGAAAACATATCTCTTTTTCTTTTGCACTTTCGCGGGAACCCCCAGCTCATCCGCAAGCCCCACAGAACCGCAGGCCAAAGCGCGGCCGGAGAGGAGCTTCCAGGCGGAGGCGATGGCTTGCAGGTCCGATTGCCGGACTGCATCCATAACCAGGAGACGTTCCGGTCTCCGCTCGATTCTTTTGGCCAAATGGGCCGGGTCCTTTCTCACTTCTTTGAGGGCAATGCGGCCTACGGGCTGCCCCACCTCCTTCCGGAGCAGATCCATGATCCGGGAGGTCCATAGAGGATGGAAGGGGTCGCGGGCATATGAAGTTCGTAGCAGCGGGACTCCGTTTACCCGTAAGATACCCCTCTCCACGGTGCGGCCTTGCCCCGGCACGGTTGGGACGATGATCGCTTTGGGAATTTTGCGGGCATCCAGAATCGCCGAAACCTCCATGCCC
>Ga0214473_10010911_pt1 | contig 10674 bp, 11 predicted proteins | sample RVTome_7_FD_203509 | JGI IMG/M metagenome (GOLD analysis project Ga0214473, IMG submission 203509) | Soil microbial communities from uranium-contaminated site in the Upper Colorado River Basin, Wyoming, United States - RVT98D197 | ecosystem: Environmental > Terrestrial > Soil > Contaminated >... | reverse complement strand
TCTGATCATTTTTCCCACCACGTATTGAGCGGTTTCTTGGTATCGTTCGAGGGCCTTCTCCTATGTGTTACAGCAGGTCACATAATTGACCACCTAATAAGGGACCTTTCAAACCCTAACGTGAGGATAACAAGGCTGAGATGGCTCGACCGGTTTTCAACACCCGGTGCAGAATCAATACCCATTTGTTCCGGTCTCGAAGCATTCAGCTCGACTGATATCGGTATAGACGGAGCAGATTTTGGAGTCATCCGTATCTCAGGAATCGAAGAAATCAATCTCAGGAAGAATAATAAAGTTCAATTCTTTACGCCACAAGCATGGTATAGGTCGGATAAATCAATTCCGGAAGGATTTTACCTTCTTGGTTTGCCAAGTGAATCATTGATCAATCAGCGATGAGTCTAAAGAACAGCCTGCGATGTGGATTAATCTCGTCTCAATTCCAGTAATGAGGATCAAGCCCCGTGATAGTTCTGCTGGTAATTTCTGGGATGACCCTCACGCTTTCTACGGCAACCTTCTTCCTTTTACGGATGATATCGGCGGTCAACCAAGAGATATTGAAGGCATGAGTGGAGGCCCTATAATATCTATTGAGAAAGACCCTACTTCAGGTATCCGTTATCGGCTTTTCGCGATACAGCGCAGTTGGCTTCCGCAAGAGCGGAAAATACGTGGCGAATTGGTTTGTCGAATTTTCCCCTCGAAATGATTCCAGATATGCACGAAGGTTATGCTTATTGCTACTCGTAATTCTTTTCTATTGTTTGTGAAATGGTTCTGGTGGGACTGGGTGCATAATTCGAGACGATCATCTGAGAAAGCGGATGAACGAATATGGCGAGACCTTATAAGATACTCCTCTTTATCGTGGTAGGTTTCGTAATACTGGGTATAATCGGAATTCTTCTGGAGAAGGGTGATACCAACAGATCATCTCGCCCTCTCTCAAATCCTCCTGCATATGTCAAGCAGTTCACCGTTTACAAGGAGGGTGACGGTCTAGTGATTTATTTTGTCCTTGCTGATCAGGCAGGACAAATGACGCGATCTGATGGGGTTGTCACGCTGGAAATTAGACACGTCCCGACCGATTACGATGAAATAGAGCGAATCCAAAATGCCTATGCAAGGAAGCATTTCAATACTATCGCACGATATCTGACGGGGGCCGGAAAAAGAGAAGCCATAAAGGAGGCAGAGAAGGTTTTACTGAAACAGGAATTAAACATCAAAAGAGACAATTATATCAGAACCAAGATCGGGCAGGGAACTTTCCAAAGAGATGCCCTGATTTGTCCGCTTGGAAAAATACCATATCGTTCGCTCGGGACGGACATAAAGGGGCAGAAAGGAAAGGCAAAGCTCTTCTTTCTTGGAGAGGGTTGTTTTCTAGAAGCTGAGGAAGAATTTTCCTTTTAGAGCCAGACTATGGAGCCGCCCGTTATACTCTCTTTCTATCGGAAATCATCACCTCTTGGCATTGTCTCAAGGCACGGACTTGTGCAATCCTCGCCCGGTGTAGGATCTCCTGATGCTCTTTTCCAAGATTGACTTGGTTACGCTCCTCTTTGATTCTTATTTGAAAACAGGGAGTTACAATCAGGTTACCTCATGGCCAATCTCGAAATGCAACAGATCGGATGCCCTTGTCCTTCAATGAAAGAATCCTGCTATTTTCATGGGTGGTTCCGTCGATTACGGTCGGATGACGCTTATTCGGAATCGTCAATCTTTTTGATGTGTCCATCACTTTTTGAGCTGATCAGCTGCCCATCAAGAGGACGGTAAGGAGTGTCCAGTCGAAGAGTTCTTCCTGAAACATTCTTTTGCTTAATTTCACAAAAAGGTGTATATTACAATCCCAAATGAGCATGGATCAAGAAGCTCTTCGCTATGTCGCTGAAGACCTGGCGTTCCTTCGCGATTGGAGCGCGGATATCAGTGAACCGGAGATTCGTAGGGGGAGCGCAACCCTCCGCCGGGTCTTGGTCGAAAATGCTTATGGCAACGCTTGGCGCGCAGCAAGCTTCAAACGAGAGCCTCGACTCATCGCGGTCGACCTGAATAACATCGTCGCGCCAGCGGACATCGGAAAGGTTGCATTCGTACTTGCGGCCGGAGCAGATTTTCGGGGACTCTACATCGGCAGCGCCATGGTGAATGAAGGCTCCGAAGTGCTGCCTCCAGTGAGGGACGCCGTCATGCGCGAGAACGGCTTCCCGGGAGAGCGCGAGTTCGGACTTAATGAGTACATGCGCTCACACTCCGCCTTCGCCTTCGGGGAATGGATTACGCGAGCAGACGTCGTCAAGTACATCGCCAATGTCAAAGGAGGCGTGCATCTCTCTGCCTCACAGAGAAGGCGTGAAGCGGAACTGGTTGCCCGCATCGCCAAGATTGAGAAGCGAATTGTCGTACAAGGAATCGACGGCTTGTTGCTGGAACTCGTCGCCATTGCTCAGGCGGTTGGAAGATCCCATGACGCTTCCCGCCTTATCGCCGCAGCTGGGGGCTAAACCCCTCGGTCAACCGGACCTGCAATGGGCTGCGCCCGTCGCAGTCCGGTTACCTCGGGCCGTTATGCATCCTTTCAAATAGAAATCCTCAATTATTTGATCAAACCTGATCTGAGGACTTGTGTACTCCTCAGCCAACTTGCTCTCGGGCTTTCCAGCGGTTCAAATTTTGTTCCCACAATCAGGAGCAGTCGAATTTAATAAAAAGGGCGGTCCAGGGGGTCTCCTTTAGAAAGTATTGGAACAGGTTTATGACTGGGGACGACTGCGGACGTGTACGAGCCCTTCTGTTGGGCGGGGCACTACGGCCACTTCCTACCAGATTAAGCCATCCCCGCTATAAGCTCCAGGTAATACAGCCCGTAGAGGTTCAATCCGGTGGTGTCGCTGCCTCTTTGATAATGCCGAAATCCTTGAACATCCTTTCCATTCGGGTCCATCGCTCTTTCAGATTCTGATCAAAATCCTTGCCGTTAAGAGACCCCGAAAGGGGAACGTAGGTTCAAAAACAACTTGGCAAGCGGAAGACAATGAACAAAGGATGTCCAGACAACCGAGTTTGGACGCTCTCGGGGTACTGCATCATGTAAGGAGGGTGAGGATGTTTTGTCAATTGACAGTGGGGGACCTGTGGGAACCTGGAGTTGGACTTGCTCGTCTCTTTGGGGGGTACCCATTTCTCCAGTCAATCATCTGGCTGCTTCTGAGGAAACGACAGATCTGAGGAAATATCTTAAAATGTTTTAGAACTGATGGAGGTCGATAAATGAAAGACCCGATCGTCGAGGAAGTCCGAAAATACCGAATGGAGCATACGCGTAAATTCAAAGGCAATCTTTCTGCAATATGCGCTGACCTGCGACACATGCAGATAGCTTCTGGCCACAAGATTGTCCGTCTTGCCCCCAGAAAACTGGACCGGCCAAAACAACGTGTTAAGGCGGGCGACGGATAGTCGCCGGCGTGGGGCGAGTGGAGTCAGCACGAGCGGGGTCAATCCCTGACCAGGAGCAATCGGTTTACCGAGAAAGTAATTTGCCCGCACCTGCAGATAACATGCTAAAATCAAGGAAAAGGATAGATCGATATGAAAAGAGAGAGCTTATATTTTGATACATCAGTTCCCAGTCCACATTATGATGAAAGGGCTAAGGAGCGACAAGGTGCAACGATTAAATTTGGGGAAGATGCCCTGCCAAATTATAGGGTCTATATATCAGAGGTTACAGTAGAAGAGTTGGAAGAGACCAAGGATGAGACGTTAAGAAAGAAATTTAAGAGCCTTATTAAAGATTTCAAGGTACTAAAAACAAATAAAAAGATTAGGGATTTGGCAAATGCCTATATTGAAAGGGGCGTATTCCCAGAGAAATATGTTAATGATGCCCTTCATGTAGCTGTAGCATCATTCTATGACTTCTTACGTTGTTTCTTGGAACTTTGAGCATTTGGTCAAAGTAAAGACGAGAAAAAGTGTAAACTTGGTTAATATTTTAGAAGGCTATAGAGAAATTGAGATTGTATCACCCCAAGAGTTATAAGGAGATAGATATGGAGAAGATAGAGTATTTTGATTATCAGAGGGTCGCCAGAGTGATGAAGGTGCCTGGTGCAATCCTAAAGAAGATTGAAAAGGAAGTTAAGGAAGAGTTCCCAAAGGATAAAATGATGTATGAACTTCATGTTCTAAGGGCACTGAAGAGCAGATATTGGGAAAAGGCACCATTTTGATAAGAATACCGCACCGGCAGATAACACCGGCTAAAAGATTGCCATGCAAATCCAGCTTTGCGGGACTTCTATTAGCCGACATCCTCTGAAAGGAGTAAAGGATGAGCACAGCAAAGGAAGAAGTTCGGAAGATGCTTGACCAGCTTCCAGATGACGCGTCATTCGAGGACATCCAGTACCACATCTATGTTCGTGAGAAGATCGAAGGTGGGCTGAAGGATATTCAGGAGGGCCGTGTGCTAACACAAGAAGAAGTTGAAGGAAGGATGTCCAAATGGCTCGGGAGGTAATGTGGACTGAATCAGCTTGGAGAGATCTCGAAGAAGTTGCGGATTATATTGCCAGGGATTCTTCCCACTAGGCGGCAGCATTTGTTCGTGAAGCACGGGATGCGGCACGGACATTGGCTTATCTGGCGGACCGTGGCCGTGTAGTTCCTGAATTTAACGATCAGAGTATCCGAGAGCTTTTTGTAAGGAGTTATCGTCTCATCTATCAGGTAGCTGAGAGAGCTGTATATATTCTTGGATTTATTCATGGTTCGCGCGATCTATTGGCACTTTGGAAGCGAGAAGAACGGTCGCATTCGGAAGACGTCGGCTAACATGGGCCAAAAGATTAACAACCTTTCAGCGGTTCAAATCTTGTCCACAATCAGGCGTAGCTGGATTTAATAAAAAGGGCGGTCCGGAGGTTCTCCTTTGGTGGTCCCTGGTCCTGGCAAGCTATCCACGCTTTTGTGGGTCCCAAAAGCACGGCCACCATATTGGGGATTTTCTAATGGAATTCTGGTTTCCATCTTCAAGCTATACCAGCATGTTTAGGGGGAAGTTCCAAAAATACAACCCATAGGGGTTCAATCCGGCTGTGTCGCTGCCTCCTTGATAATGCCGAAATCCTTGAACATCCTTTCCATTCTGGTCCATCGCTCTTTCAGATTCTGATCAAAACCCTTGCCGTTAAGGTAAGCAGAAGACATATAAATCCTTTCTTTTACCGCCTTGTACTCGGGGGTTTCCATTCCGTTTACCAAGGCATCTTCAAGTTTTTTAACAACCTCTGGGGGAAGACCTGCCGGTCCGACGATACAATGCAATGTGTCACTGGCATAATTATATCCCAGCTCCTTAACGGTTGGTACCTCTGGAAAATGAGGTGACCTTTTCTCCCCGTGTGTGAAAAGGACACGTAACTGGCCTGATTGTACGAAGGGAGGCCAATCCGTACCGCTGGAGACCGTGTCAATGTGGCCTCCCAAAAGGGATGTCCTTGCATCAACAGCCGTTTTATACGGTATATGCACCCACTTTATTCCGTCTTTATGGGCAATGACCTCCATCACCGCGTGCATGCCCGTGCCGACACCCGAAGTGCCATATTTTATTTTGCCAGGGTGTGCCTTTGCGTAATCGATAAACTCTTTGAAGGTCTTCCAGGGCGCGTCGTTTCTCACCAGGGTGCCGCTATGCTCTGACATGGCAATCGCCGCGATTGAGGTAAAACTTTTCAGCGGTTTATAAGGCACCTTTTGCATGAGCGCGGTATCAACGATCGCTGCATTCTGTACAGCGCAAAGGGTATATCCGTCAGGCTTGGCCGCAGACACGACTCCTAACGCAACCGATCCGCCCCCGCCGCCTTTGTTCTCGATAACAATTGACTGTTTCAGGTATTTGCCGGCTCCGATGGCGATGCTGCGAGCAAGGAGATCAATCGTTCCGCCCGGCCCAAAACCTACGATAATCGTCACCTGTCTTTCGGGAAATTCAGAACGCGCTGTTCCAGTAAAGAATACGATAACGAAGAGAGCCAAAACGCAAGGGGTTATTCGCAATAGCTTTAATAGCCTTTCCTTCTTCATCGTGCACCTCCTGGTATGATCCTTACCTATGGTGAAGGTAAGGAGATCTGTAAGAACCTGTGACTGGGATGATTAACAAATGCTTCCCGCCTCCTGCCTGTGGTCTGCTGGGCGATTGTCAAGTTTTCCCCGTTTTGACGCACACCGATTATTACTACAGCGACATATATACCCCATCCCCCTCCTGACCCTTCGACTTCGCTCAGGACAGGCCTCCCCCTTGAAAGGGGAGGGATTGGAAAAACTTCCATGAAAGTGAGAAAAACCCATAAAATCTCCCCCATGTAGGGGAAAAACCCCATAAAATCCCCTCCCCTTCAGGGGGAGGGTTAGGGTGGGGGTGGGGTTTTTGGTGATCTGTCGCTGTAGTATTAGCCTCTGGGAGGTAATTTCAGTAGAGCTCTCACTTCCTCCGGGGAGGCGATTTCCCGGTCAAGTTCCCTGGCGATGCGGACTACCTTTTCCACCATCTCAGCGTTGCTTTTGGCCTGGATCCCTTTGGAGAGATAGATGTTGTCCTCGAACCCCACCCTGACGTTCCCGCCCAGAAGCATAGCCATGGTTATCATGGGCCACTCGCTCAAACCGACTGCACAGACTGACCACGGGGCACCCTGGGGGATGCAACGGTGCATGTGGACCAGATTGTCGATGGTAGCGGGGATCTGGCCAAGCACGCCGAGGACGCACTGAAAGTAGAGCGGCTCTTCGAGGACTCCAATGTCCCTGAGAAAAATGCAGTTATTAATCATGCCGAGGTCGTAGCACTCCAGTTCCGGCTTGACCCCACATTCCTTCATGATCCTGGCCCCGTATCTCATGTCCTCAAGGCTGTGAACCATGACAAATTTGAGGAGGAACTCGTCCTTGCTCTGGCTGTAGATGTCAATCACAGGCGATCCTGCATTGAAGGAGGCCAGGTCCGGCTTGGTGGAGGGATCCTTCGAAAGGTCCACAATGACCGAGAAGCGGCCTTTTACGCTTTCTTTGGGGATTTCCCGGTACAACCAGTCACCGTCTACTCTATGGGCAGTCCCGCCCGTCGTGCAATTGACGATGATGTCGCATCGTTCCTTTATCTCGGCGATAGCCTCCCCAAGGTACTCTGACACATGGTCCGGTTCACCCGTATGAGGATTCCGGCCATGGATGTGGACAATGGAAGCACCGGCATTCCACGCGTCGACTGTAGCCTGGATCTGCTCCTTTGGTGATTTGGGCAGATTAGGATTGCCCTGGGGCGATGATCCCCCGGTGATCGCTGCGGTAATAACAAGTTTTTCCATTTCTTCCTCTTTTCAGCGCCTACGAAAGCCGATAAATGAATATCCATTCGGAAAGTAGGGGGAGAGGTTTGGGCTTAGCGCACTGCAAGACGTACCCCGCCTCGTATAATGCTGTAGCGCAGGCACAATCCTCCAGCCAATACAAATGTGCTTATGATCCCCGAGAGGACACGAAGGGAAAGCAGGTTGGTTATAGAAAGGCTATACAGTAGTAAACCAAGTGGCAACAGGAGTCCTACGATGATGACTCCACCAATAAACAGTGGCGTTTTCAGCAAACGGATAGAGGCCGCGGCAGTATCGCCCGTTTGGCGAACGATCTCGATGTAACCTCCTAAAGTGATCAACAGCAAGAAGAGAAGCGCCATATCTCCTGCCCCCAACAGATGAAACCCCTCTGCACCGAAGGATGCGGGAAAGAACAGAGCGATCATGATAAGAAGGGCTATCCCCGTGTCCAATCCTGACAGAAAGAAGAGAAGAGGCAGAGCCGGCGTATTCCAGAAAGGAATGCTATTTAAAACACCCAAAAGAAAGCCAGGATAGACGGCGACGAGGATCGAGAGCAGTGCAGCAATAAGACCGATTCCCTGTCCTAGGGTTGATGCGTGGGTCCAGGGGAGCCATGCAAACAGTCTGAATGAAGGCAGTGCATAGGCCAGTCCAAAGATAATGAACCCGGCCAGAATCCATGCCCCTCTTCCCATCCACGATGTCATTAAGGCCGACGGACTGGCAAAAAGCCGAAAGACCCGGGTGATGGATCCGAGATCCCCCAGTAAAAAAAGGGTCCCCATCCATACCAAGAGGGGGCCGCTAAAAGCACCTATCCTGGCGACGGATTCATATCTGCCGGCCATATTCAGAATAAAGCTAAACAGGAAGACTCCCCCGCCAAGCCCCGCCGAAAACACATAAATCGCTGCCAGCCATCCCCATGTTTGCTGTCTTTGCGGAACCATCATCATTCATCTCCCGCGTTCTAAAACGTTGGAAGTATTTCTGACCGGGGGAAAATCCCTTCGATATCAAAGCGCTAACGTGTGGGACGGTTTTTCTTTAGCCGCTCAGGAAATCGATATCGACAAAACTTTGTCGATATCGGATAAACGATGTTAAACGTAGGGCAGGCGTCTCGCCTGCCATGTCCGGTCGGCGGGGACGCCGACCCTACGAAAGAAATTACGGCCCCGAAGTCCCGCCTTGGGCTGGATTCCGGGCGAAGTCCTAGAAGAGGCCTAGTCTCTAATGTAGTAAACGGATGGCTTCGTGCCAAGTTCCTCTCTAAGCGGGGTTCCTCCGTACTGAATGATGAGTCTGGAGACCTGGCTGTTCGGGTCGTCCATATCCCCGAAATACCTTGCCTGGGAGGGACAGGTCTCAACACAGGCAGGGAGATGCCCCTTTTCCAACTGATCGACACAGAAATCGCACTTCACGACCGTTCCCTTTTCAAACTCCTTCTGCTTCACCGTTTCATAGGGCGTTGGACTTTTTCCGGCATAATAGATCCCCATCACCCGCAAGAATTGCCGGCTGTCATAAGGGCATGCCAGGATGCAGTACTTACACCCGATGCACTTCCGATCCTCTATCAGCACGATGCCATCCGCTCTTTGATGGGTGGCGCCCGTAGGACACACCTTGAGACAGGGTGGCTTCTGACAGTGCATACAAGGCATGGGAAGAAATTTGACCCTGGCTGCGGGGTATTTTCCAACCTCCTGTTCCTTAAACTTATGGTACTGGATCCCGGGCGGTGTTCCGTGTTCAGCTCGACAGGCGACGGTACAGCTGTTACAGCCCACACACCTCAACAGATCGATGACCATTCCTAATCTCATCGCCCTTCACCCTTCTTATAGACCTTCACTCGTGGTGCGGATTCGAGACCGGCACTAATGGGATCTAAGCATTTATCATCAATGGGAAGCAGCGAATTCCAGTTTGGCCCCTTTTTGCCCAAAGGGTTAGACTGTGCTGAATCTAAACCATAGCAACCTGGAATGCCCACGACATCAGGGTGGAACAGCTCCGAGACGTGCAGTCGTCCCTCTGTTTTGCCGTAGCGTGATTCCACTACCACCGCCTCTCCAGCCTGGAGTCCTTTTTTCTGTGCGGTGGCTGAGTTCATATAAATTCCATAGTGAAGAGAATCCTGGCCGGATAATTCGGCCAGCCAGGGATTCCCTGACACGTTACTCACGTCGTTCGAGAAATAAGGCGTCCTCCAGTTGATCACCCACAAGTCGAAGTCTTCAGGAGCCCTGAATTCAGAATTTTCCACCCAATGGGGAACCGGACGGTAAATGTCAAAGACATACTCCGGATCATCGATTTCGGGGAAAGTGATATGGTGTTTATTAAGATTTGCCCGCAACGCATCGCCCACTCTCTTCAAACGCTCGAAATAGAACGGATGTCTTGTTTCGTTCTTAGGATGATAGTAATACGTATAAAAGCTCTTACGCGGCGCCCAATGGGCTATGAATCCCGTTTTGTTCAGATCCTCTAAGCCCCGGCCACCCCCATGGGGCCAGCCTCTTAGCTGCCTATCGTATATTTCTTCACGGGTATATTTTTTATCCAGATCCAGCTTGAACTCACCCTTCAAACTTAAGCCGTCTGATAGGATCGACGGATCCAGACTGTTATTCAAATGGTCATAAAGCCCGCCTTTGCCATAAAGAATCCCCAATCGTTCCGCAAGCTCCGTAAGAATATCATCGATGTGCTTCGTATCGAAGACAGGTGGAACAGGCTGTCGCAATCGGGCCATGTGCAGTCCTGAGACTTCGTCATTCATGGTTTGATGGGTGGGGGGTAACACCGTGACGACAGACCTTTCCAGCGCACAGTGTTCAGGAAGGACCACATCTGAGAGCATGGTGGATTCATCCATGTGATAAGCGATGGAAACGATAAAAGGTATCTTCTTAAGGCCATCGACAATGAGTTGGGGTTGGATACTCTTCCGGACAGGATTACCACCGACAAACATCCAGGCCTCCACTTCATAGTCATGATGATATTTCCCGGGTTCCAAAATGGCCTTGATAGTCAGGTGGGGAGCCATATGTTTATTCGGATAGAATTCGTGGCTGTCGATGTGGTCCGGCGGAAATTTGAAAGGCATGGGTATGGCTTCAAGTGCGGGCTTCACCACACCATCCTCGTCAGGCGCTAATAACGGCCCTCTTTGGTTATTGCCCAGGACTCCACCAGGGACCTCGATATTGCCGACGAGCATATTGATTATTTTGCCTGTAAGGTC
>Ga0214473_10010910_pt1 | contig 10675 bp, 11 predicted proteins | sample RVTome_7_FD_203509 | JGI IMG/M metagenome (GOLD analysis project Ga0214473, IMG submission 203509) | Soil microbial communities from uranium-contaminated site in the Upper Colorado River Basin, Wyoming, United States - RVT98D197 | ecosystem: Environmental > Terrestrial > Soil > Contaminated >... | reverse complement strand
TCTTGACTTTGATGCCATCACAGCCGGTATGAGTGATACTGATAGAGACAGATTTAGAGCATTAATTGAAGCGATTATAACTAATGAAGCAGCAATTCAATCTAATACCCAAGAATTAATGGACCTTAATGGACAACTTGGCGCACCACAATCATTCGCTTCTACTTCTTGGCAATTGTTTAGGCAAGCAGTATTTAATGGTTTGGGCGGGTTAATGCCTCAATATCAAGCTTGTGTTCCACTTGATACTCAAATTCTTACGAGAGATGGATGGAAAAACTTTAATGAAGTTGGAATTGGTGAAGAAACTATTGGTTATAATCCATTAACGGGTAATTCTGAATGGACACCCATACAAGATAAGTTTATTTATGATAATGCCCAACTAGTAAATATGGGTAATCGTAGATGGTCTATAAATTGTACCGAAAATCATCGCTGGTTAACTGAACGACATTGTAATGGCAGACCAAAGGGATTTTCTCTTAAGGAAACTAAAGACCTTATCAAAGACCCCCAAAGAGTGATAATTACATCAGCCCTAGAGAATATTGGTGGAAACTTAGAAGTAACGCCTGATGAGGCTTCCTTGCTTGCATGGCTTATTTGTGATGGTTCTATTAGAAAATCTCATTTTGAGGCAGTTATAGCTCAAAAAAAACAACCATATGTTTTTTATATTGATGAACTTTTACAAAAAAATAATTGGAAACATTCGCGCTCTGTTGATAAATCGGGTTATGTTAGATGGCGCTTATCAACACCTTGGATAAGGGAATTATGGGAGAGGTCAGGAGCATTTAATCCAGTAAAAATGATATTAGATTTACCAATTGAATCTAGAAAATCATTTATAATATCTTCAGAACAAGCAGAAGGTCATATTAGAAAAAATGGAGAAATACGTATTTATCAAAATCTTGGTGATGTATGTGATGCTTTGGCTTTGGGAGTGTTCTTAAACGGCAAACGACCACGAATTTTAAGTTATGATGGGAAAGCAGCTATTATTAGTAAAAATAATCCCTTTACTTGGTCACGCACCATAAATGTTTATAATAAACAGCCTGTTTGGTGTGTTTCGACTAATTTGGGTTCATGGACTATTAGACAGGGCGAACATATTTGTTTAACTGGTAATTCGATTCCTTCAATGCAAACAGGTGGAATAGCACAAAAAACTGGCTTACATTTTCTACATAAGGGAGAAAAAGTTACGCCAGAAGGTAAATCTTCTGGCGATACTATCGTTAATATAACCGAACCTACTGAGGTATTGGACCCAGAATGGTTGAGTCATCGCCTCGCGTGGGAACTTAAGGGACATGCTACCTAATGTCTGCGTCAGTTAGATTAACATATTCTGGCGCTGATCCTGAAGGTCTACCGGGTATTGATGCAGTAGTTGAATATAATGGTCTGCTTTTAAATAATACTTATACTACTAGCGCCGATTTCTATAGAATTACAGAAATTGGTGGTCTAGATGATACTGAGATAAGAGATTCAAGAGAATCTAAGCCTCAACAACATGGAGAGAATGTATTTGATTCTTATTATGGTGGTAAAACATTAACCCTAACTGGCTATTTTGAAGCCGGGAATTTGGGCAAATTAAGACTTATGCATCAGGACTTAAAGAAGGCATTTGCTGATCTAACAGAAAAACCACTTTATTTGCGCCAAACATATTTTCCTTCTACTGGCGCTCATGGTGATATGGAAATAGATTGTAAGAAATCTGCTCCAATTCAGGTAAGGGAAGCGCAATCTACTTCCAAATTTAAGCGCGAATTCTTAATTACCTTAAAAGCGGGCGACTGTAGATTTTATTCAGTAGATGACAATACTAATGATGTAACAGCTACTCTTACTTTTTCTTCTAGAGGTCGAGTATTTCAAAAGACTTATAACAAACAATACGCATATGCCCTAGATATCAATTCAATGCCTATATTTGGTTCTTATGAATTATTGGTAGCTGATGCGGGATTAATTGTATCTGCTACAGATGTTATTTCTGGCAAGCCGGGAGTTTATTGGAGAATGCAAGAAACTTCTGGTTCTGTAGTAACAGATACTTCTGGTAATTCTAGAAATGGTACTTATCAAGCATCTCCTACTTTAGCTCAAGCTGGTCCTTGGCCTTCTATCTATGGAGTAGTCCTAAATGGATCAACTCAATATATTTCTTCTTCTTATAACCCATTTACCAATGCCACAAGTAGAACATTTATGGGATGGGCTAAAAGAACTAATAATTCTACAGCAGATACTTTATTTGGCTCAAGTAGTTCTTCTGTCGGGCCACATTTAAGATGTACTTCTGGCGCTGATACTGCTCAATTTTCTGCCAATATAGCACAAGGCTACCATACATTTTCTTCTGCTGTTATACCAGTTAATTCATGGTTTCATTGGGCATTAGTATTTGTTGAAGGATCGGATTTGGCCGAATTTTTCATTAATGGAGTAAGTCAGGGAACTATAACTGAAACTGATGCCTATAATGCTTCGCCTGGGAATATACAAGTAGGAATAGCGGGAAGTTCAACCGATCCCTTTCTTGGCAGCATATCCCAATTTACTGTTTATGAAAGAAGACTTTCAACTCAAGAAATATTACAACATTATAACACCGGGATTCAAGTACCGACTATTACCACAATAGAACATGATGGTTCTTTTGAATCTGAACCAATAATTAGATTATATGGTGGTCTGACAAATCCTGTTGTTACTAATCAAACAACTAATGAAACTATAACATTGACTGGTACTATTATTTCGGGCGAATATATAGAAATAGATATAAGCAATAGAACCATAAAGGATCAAGGTGGGACAAATAGGTTTGGAATGTTAGATGCTTCTTCTGATTGGCCCAAAATACCAGTTGGAACTAGTAATTGGCAAATTACTGCTTCTGCAATATCGGATTCTCCTTATATGAGAATCATTTGGCAAGCCGCTCATCTGTAGTCCATGAGTGCATCTTATTCAGATCTAATTCTGGGAACGCCGGGTTTAGTTTCCTACTGGCGGCTGGACGAGGCCAGCGGGACCACGGCGGCAGACAGCTTCGGCCCCAACGACGGCACCTACGCGGGCGGCTACACACTCAATCAAAGCGGGGCGACGAATGATTCGAATGGAGCCGTGCTTCTAGATGGCACGACGGGTTACATCACCGTGCCCGACCACGCCACGCTCGATCTCGCCGACGGGCCGTTCACGCTGGAGGCGTGGGTCAAGCGCAGCGGTGGCCTCGGGGCGAACCGGGAGATCATCAGCAAGAACGCCAACGCCTACACGCTCTACTTCGACATGAGTAACAAGCTCGCTGCCGGGAAGTCCGGCGTGGCGAACTGGGCGCGCTCCTCCTCAACCGTCACGGATACGACGACGTGGCACCACGTCGTCGCCACGAAGAACGGGGCCACCCGCGCCATCTACATCGACGGCGTAGACGTTAGCGACAACCCCGCCGACGCCACGCTTGCCGACAATGCCAGCGCCTTCCAGATCGGGGCCGAGGGCGCCGGGCTTTACTTCACCGGCAACATCGACGAGGTTGCCGTCTACAACGTGGTGCTGTCGGCCGCACAGGTGCTTGAACATTATTATATTGGTTCTGTTTCTGACCCCAAAGTAATACAGCCCTTATCGTCTTTAACATATTCTACTTCTGCTCCTCTTTGGGATTTCTATTTAGCCAATTCTCAGACCTTTGAAAATTATGGTCAATTAAGTGAAGCTACGGGTAGACAATTACAATTAGTTTTAAATCGCCCTGGTTCTCTTAATTGTTCGATACCTTTGACTGATGATATAGCTCAATATCTTGGTCCTATTATTACTTGTGTTAAAGCCTTTAGAAATAAAGAATTTGTATGGTCTGGCCCAGTTTGGACAATGGAACAGAGATTGCCCGAAAATAAGGTATCTATTAACTGTGTTGGCTGGCAAGAATTATTAAATCATAGAATTCTAAAAACTAAAACTACATATACTTCTATTGATGCAGGCCAAATTGCTTTTAATCTTCTCGCATTAGCTAATGCAGATCAAGCTACCTTAATTTCGGAAGGCTCTCTTCAAACTAGTAATGTTATTCCTTCTAGAACTTATGAAAGATTTACCAATATTGGGCAAGAAATACAGTCCCTTAGTGATATAGAAAATGGTTATGATTATGAAGTAACTCATGATACTAGATTATTGAATATATACTATCCAATGAAGGGTTCTGATAAACCAGATATTGTATATGGATATAATTGGGGGCCAAATAATTTAGCCAGTGTTAATATGTCTGTTGATGGTTCATTAACAGCAAATAGAATTTTGGCGCAAGGTAAATTTATAACTGCCGATACTAGTACATCTGCTTCTAGTGAACAATTCCAATATGGTCTATTTGAAGCTGTTGAAAGCATTACTGAGGTGGCAGATAGTCAAATAGTAGCTGCTTTTGCCCATGCAGAACTGGCCCTAAGAAAAACTCCAAGAGTTATATATCAAATAGTGCCCAGAAAACAACCTAAATCTGGTTTTACTCCACAGCCTTTTGAAGATTTTAATTTGGGCGATAGATTATATTTTACGGCCAAATATGGTAATTTAAGAATAGAAAAACAACCTGTTAGAGTATTTGGTATGAACATATCTATTGATGATAATGGTGTTGAACAAGTAAGTTCCTTACAAACAATGGCAACAGGGTAGTTATGGCAACTCAACCCACATTAGATAATTTATTTAGTATCTTAAAAGATATATCACAACGATTGAAAACTGCCGAAATTTTAATAGGTCAAGGCTTGCCTCAGTTTAGCAATTCAACACGCCCAACTGCTTCTGATGTGGAGGGCGCGATTATTTATAATACCGATACCAATAAACATCAAGGATCAGATGGTACCACTTGGAATGATCTGTATTAATGTTTATAATGTAAATATACTATTTAAAGGAGTAATAAAATTACTGTACTTACACCAAGATTTCTCCAACCTAGCGGATTTGATGCCCGTGCAGATCGCCAACCATTAGAAGATATTGTACAGGGAGAATCAATTGTAAATAACAATGATTTAATTCCTACTTCTGGCGGCGGCTTAATAATGAATGTGGCTGCTGGTAGGGCCTTTATAAAGGGCGATACCAACACTAATCAAGGATATTACCATTTAATTAATGATGCTTCTGTTTCCGTTACTCATACCAATACTGGCGTAAATCACGTAGATAGACTTGTCTTAAGAGTTTATGATAATATAGAAATAGGAGGGGGGCAAGATAAAGGAACTGTAGAAATAGTTCAAGGTTCTAATGATGCTACTGCTACTTTGGTTAATTTAAATGGCGCTGCTGTTGTTCCTGATACTGCTCTTCTTATAGCTAATGTATTAGTATCCTCTGGTGGTTCTATTACATTTGAAGATAAAAGATCAAAGATTTTTGTGGGAGGAATTCTTGACGATGCCGTAACCACGATCAAGCTCGCCGACGGTGCGGTAACCGAGCCCAAGGCGGCCGATGGCCTGTTCGCCCCAGTCGGCGCCATGATGCCCTACGGCGGCACTACGGCCCCGACCAACTGGCTGCTGTGTCAAGGCCAGACGGTGCCTCAGGCGACTTACCCGGCGCTCTACGCGTTGCTTGGCACGGCTTATGGTTCCGACGCGGGCGGCAACTTCACTCTGCCGGACCTCCGGGACCGAGTTCCCGTTGGCGCGAGCGGGACCATCGCTAGGGGTGCGACAGGCGGCGCAAAGACGCACACGCTGGCTACGACGGAGATTCCTGCTCACGCGCACCCCATAAATCCCGTCTACATCAAGCTCCAGGCGGGTGGCGGGGCGGGCCTCGCCGTAGGAGGAACCGAGGGCAGTAGCAATAACACCACGCAAAATGCGGGGGGCGGGGGGTCTCACAACAACATGCAGCCCTACCAGGGCGTCAACTACATCATCAGGGCGCTGTGATGCCTGACGCTCAATGGCAATTAATCCCCCTATTATTACTTTATCTACTTCATAAATGACGGAAAACGGCATTTTAGCCCAAATAGAGTCTCTTAGAGAGAGACATAAAGAATTTCGCTTAGAATCTGCTGAAGATAGAAGAGAATTATGGAAAACTGTTTATAAACATGGAGAATTAATTTCAGCCCAAAATCAATCTAATAAAGATATTAGACAAGATATAGTTGAGCTTAAAGGTTCCTTTCGTTCGGTACAAGTTGCTCTTTGGGGGGTCGTTGTGGCTCTATTAGGTGCGACAGGAACAGTTATTGTAGCATTATTGTAAGGTGGGTAAACTTATCCTCTTCTCATAGCTCTATTATAGTATAATAGCTGTTATGAAAAATAAGAGTAGGTTAGAGCCTTACCGGGAGAGGATTCAAGCAGCGTTAGAAGCAGGTTATACGAAAACACAGATCGCTAGGTACTTGAAGATTCCTCGATCAACGCTGCGCGAATTCATTGAAAGTTGGGGGTACGAATCTATTAATAAACCGGATGAAAAAGAGTTGCAACATATATTGGGGAATATAGCTGATGCCAGTAAATAAACTAAAGAAGATCCTTTTCGTTCCAGATTCTCACCATCCTTATGTAGATCAACGCGCCTGGAATTTGATGATGAAATCGGCTCAAGATTTGAAACCAGAAATTATAGTATGTATTGGAGATTTGGGTGATTTCTTTTCCGTTAGCTCGTTTGATAAATCTCCTAGACGCGCTCTCCAATTAGATAAAGAAATTAAATCAGTTAATAATGCTCTTGATGAATTAGATAATTTGGGCGCTAAAAAGAAAATCTTTTGTGAGGGCAATCATGAAGATAGATTACGCAGATATCTTCAAAATAAGGCCCCAGAATTATTTGAATTTATAGATATAAACAGTCTCTTACATTTAAATAAACGCAAATGGAAACATATAAAATATAAAGAAAGCACACGTCTTGGAAAACTTTTCATAACTCATGATATTGGGAGTGCCACTAGATATAATGTTTATCGAGTTTTGGACACCTTTCAACATTCTGTAGTTACTGGGCATACTCATAGATTTGCTTATATTGTTGAAGGTAATGCTGCCGGGGAATATATGATTTCAGCACAATTTGGATGGCTCGGAGATTTGTCACAAGTTGATTATTTACACCAAATTCGTGCTAAAAAAGACTGGTCATTAGGCTTTGCCTATGGAAATATGGATAAAGATGGTAATATATATGTAGTACCTGTTCCAATAGTGGATTACAAATGTGTCGTAAAAGATAAATTATATGTTGGTTAAAAAATACTTATTTAATATGTTATCTATAATTTTTTATTATGTATTTGACGTAGAACCCAAATGGCAACAGGGAAGTTCAGAGGGGAAATGCAAGTGTCAAAATGGTGGAGAAGAAAAAAGAGAGTGATCTTCTTTTAAATCTTAAGCAAGCTGATACTGCTAAAGATTCTGCGCTTAGAATTTTAAAAAATCATGGATATAGTGACGTTGTTATCCCCCCGCCAATTGAGCGCAATGTCCAAATCGACCGGATCTACTTCCTTGTCAAAGTTGGACGGTCATACAAGCCCCGTACAGTCTTCATTAAGGCCGCTCTTCAAGAGAACTCTGTAGAGCTTGAAACTTTCAAAGGTTGGTTAATAGACAAACCTGAAGGCTTCTGCTACTAGTACTTGCTTGGCAAGTATGATAAGGTTGCTTGCAGCCAAGTGTCATGCTTGGCCTCTACGCTAGGGAGTCAGAGTGGCCAAGCCTGGCTCCCTAGCAATTAACTGTCAACTATAAAGAAAGAGACATGAGTATTTTAAAGACTCTTGATGAAGAAATTAGTTCTTCCAAAAGAAAGATGAAAAGTCTTGATCAAGAAGTAAAAAAAATGATTAGGGCTAGGGAAATACTTTCTGGTTCTAATCAGAAAGTTTCTAAGCAAAGAAGTAAGAATGAAATTAAGATGGCTCTTAGTCAAGTAGAAAATCTCATTAAGGCCAGAAAAATAATGACAGGAAAAGAAATAACTCAAATTACTGGTCTTGATAAGAATGAATTCTATTTGGCTGCAAGAGAATTAAGAAAACAAAAGAAAATTAAGCCCCAAAAAAGAATTTGTATTCCTCATAGCGGTGGTGTTACCAGAGAGTATGAGTGGGTTGGGGAACCCCTAGAAGACATGGTACACTAGTTGAGTTGTTGGTTGGGTATCAGTGGGCCAGTCTTGAAGGGGGACTGGCCCACATTTTTCTTATATGAAAATTATTTTAGATAATTATATTAAGATCAAAAATACTGATCTGTTGCCCAATATTTCAAAACAGATCAAGAATGCCTTGACTTTTGAGAATGAAGAAAAAATTTTAGGCAAGAAAGAACATCTTTGGGGCTGGCAAGATCTACCGGATAATATTCATCTTTATAGTGAATCTAATGGGCATTTAATATTACCGCGCGGTTTTACTCAGAATTTAATTCAGGGCCTTAAGGATTTTAATACTGAATTTGAATTAGAAGATCATAGATCTGAATCAAATATAGAATCATATTTCTTTTCTTCTATGAAACCTATTAACTTGCGCCCTTATCAAGAAGATGCCGTAAATGATATATTAAAACATCAACAAGGAACTTATCAAGCCCCATCAGGTTCGGGTAAAACTCTGGCTGCTCTTGAAGCTATTAGAAGATCAGGTCAAAGATCTATAATTATAGTTAATAAAAAGAATATTGCAGAACAGTGGAGAATCAGAGCAAAAGAATTTATGGGTATTAATTTTGGTTTAATTGGTGATGGAATATGGGATGAATTACCAATTACTGTTGCTATGCAACAAACTTTATATAGTTCACAACATGAATTACTACCGGATTGGTGGAAACAGTGGGGATTAGTTTTACTAGATGAGAGCCACGGAATTGTACAAGCTTCTACCTATCAAGATATTATACAGAAATTTCCCGCCAAATATCGTTTTGGTTTATCAGCCACGCCAAAGAAAGGTTCAATTAATCCCATTTCCCAATGTATAATTGGACCAATATTTCATGTTACAAAACATGAAACACTTCAAAAACATAACATTTTAGTTGAACCCCATGTTGAAATTGTAGAAACTGACTATACTTATTCATATACCTCAACTATAAAAGTTAATAATTGGGAAAATTGCCCAATACAAGGATGTTATAAAGACAGATACCATATTCATAGAAATAATTATACTCAGATGATGGATAATATTGTTAAGAATGTGAGTAGAAATTCTTTAATAACAGAAAAAATCCTTATTAACCGAGGCCACTGTAATTTGGTTATATCTAGACGCCTAAACCATTTAAATGCCCTGAGAGAGTTAGCTTCAAGCGCAAAATGGCCTTCTGAGAGACTTTTTATGCTCACTGGTAAGGAGTCTAGAGAGGAAAGACAGCGCGTAGTAGAGAAAGCCGAAGAAAGTGATGTAGTAATATTTTCAACCATCGCTGATGAAGCTCTAGATATTCCAAGACTTGATAGGATATATCTTATATATCCTACCAAAAATCCTGATTTAATCAAACAACAAATCGGTCGCATAGAAAGATCACATCCAGATAAACAAGATTCTGTTATTTATGATTTTTATGACAAAAACGTAGGAGTATTAAAAAACCAATTCTATACAAGAAAAACAGAAGTATATGAACCTAGAGGGCTAGTGATAAAATCTTGAAATTAACGGAATACCTACGACAAGAGGAAGGCAAGGAGAGGCATGAGTAGCACGGTTCCCCTTCCCGCGATTCCGTTAGTGCGGCCTGAGTGTCGGCCCTACTGCTGTCCCGTTTGTGCTGGTTGCGGAACCGTTCCAGCAGACTTCTACACCAAGCTGGGGATTGAGACTTCAATGGACCGTGAACAATGTCGCGCCTGTTTGAGCATGGGCGTGGTTTGGAGTCCGGCATGACCCCTCTACATGGGAGAGAAGAATGACGATCACCGAAGAACACGCAACGATGGCGATTGGTCACTTGTCGGCGGACCTAGCTGCTCGGGCCGACGCTTGGAATGGTAACGCCCCCGAGTGGTTCCCCGAGCCTCCCGAATGGCTAGAGCTTTGGCAGAAGGCGCTTGAGGCCACCGAGCCCACCCCCTAGATGCCACCAAGAGAAGAACAGAAACAGGAGCGTAGATGTAAGGCGTTGCTTTTGCCGGGAAACAGCGAACTCGATCACGATGCAATCAGCGACATTCGGAGAATCACTGACGAGGCGGGACTGACTGATGTGGCTTTTCTCGATGACGCGGTAACACGGTTGCGGATTGAGCGCGACTCCCTCCGCTCCAGTCTCCAAGAAACAGTAGAGGCGTTGATATTTATCGAGCGTAACTCGTTCACCGAGAAGGACAGCACCGACCAGATCTTGTGCGGCACAATCCGCTTGGCTAGAGAGAAGGCCTGCGCTACCCTCTCCACCATCTACAAACGTTACCCGGAATTGAAGGAGGGGGAATGAGCGAAACCGCCCTATACATCGAAACCGAAGGCGGTAATGACAATGTAGAGGAAGTCGCAACCGAAGTGTGGCCCGCCCGCAAGCTGCCGTTCACCTGTGAGGACGTAGAGGCGCTGGTGAAGGCGACGAAGATGACCGTCGGCTTCCTCGGCACAGGG
>Ga0214473_10010909_pt1 | contig 10675 bp, 13 predicted proteins | sample RVTome_7_FD_203509 | JGI IMG/M metagenome (GOLD analysis project Ga0214473, IMG submission 203509) | Soil microbial communities from uranium-contaminated site in the Upper Colorado River Basin, Wyoming, United States - RVT98D197 | ecosystem: Environmental > Terrestrial > Soil > Contaminated >... | reverse complement strand
CCATCCTCACCATCGTGTCCTCGGTCCTGGCGATCCTCTTTCTCTCCTGGGACAATACGGATCTTATCCCGGCACGAAACCTGGTTCCTTTTAAGAAGCGATTCGGCTTCCTCATGAAGACGATTCCTTTCCATCTGGGTTTCGGACTTCCATTCTTGGTCCCGATTCTGAATATCGTGTTTCTTTCTTTTGCGCCGGTTGGGGCGACCCTTTACTATCTGGAAAAACAAGGAATCAAGAAAGGCTAATCTTTTAGCTTTTTGAAATGGGCACGAGAAAAGGTCATGGGCGTCGAGCGGCTTCTTCGTTTTCTGTTTTGGGAGAAACCCCCATGACCTCAGCCATCAGCATTCAATTTCAAAAAGCTAAAAGGGTAGCACTTATGAAAGGGGGATGCGCCGTGAATGAACAGATCAAGCTGGAAATCACAAGCGGGATCGGAGTGATCACTCTCAACCGTCCTGAGGGGTTTAACGCCTTTCATGTCTCCATGATCGGCAACCTGGCGGAGACGCTCATGGGCTTGCGCAGCCATGCGGACGTCGTCGGTATCGTCCTGACAGGCGCAGGCAAGGCCTTCTGTACCGGCGGAGATCTGAAGTGGTTGAGCACCTCCGGCATGCCTGCCGGTGCGGCCTTCCATGCGCTTGCCGCTGCATACCATCAAGCGATCGTTGAAATTCGGAAAATGCCCAAGCCTGTGGTGGCGGCTATCAACGGCCTGGCCGCCGGTGGCGGTTTTTCCATGGCTTTGGCCTGTGACTTCCGGGTGATGGATCAATCCGCGATCTTCAGACAGGCTTACACAAGCAATGGTCTGAGTGTGGACGGCGGCGGGACATACACCCTTCCCAGGCTGATCGGCCTGGCAAAGGCCATGGAGATTCTTGCGTTTGATCGCCCCATCTCTGCCGAGCAGGCGCTCTCCTGGGGTCTGGTGACGGAGGTGGTTGAGAAGGGACAGTCTGTGAACAGGGCCATGGCCATGGTCCGGGAAATCGCGAAACTCCCCCTCTCCTCTTTCCTGGCTTCCAAGAAGCTTCTCACCGATTCCTTTCACACCCCTTTTGAACACCAACTGGAAAGAGAACGGGAATTCCTGGCCTGGTGTGCAGATCATCCGAACGGGCGAGAAGGAATCAAAGCATTCCTCGAAAAAAGAAGTCCGGTTTACAATAGCAGAGAGCCCGGAGCGAGGAATTTATTTTAGCTTGGAGGCAAATTGCTTGACCTGGTAGTCCCACTCCTGAGTCACCAGGTCCACGCGGGTTTTCCCCTTCTCCTCGCAGAGGGTCGCAGTGACGTAGCCCCCTCCTCCTTCAAAGGTAATGCACTGAGGGTTTTCTTCTTTCACCTCAAGCCCCAGCCCCCCTTTGCCGAACGACCGTTTCAGCTCTTCCAGAACCTTCCCCGGGGCCAGCGCTGTTTTACATTCCAGACTCAACATGCTCCGTGACCTCCTTATCAATCATCCAAAACTTCGTAAACCGTGACGGCTCGAGTTTTCCCCTTCACTGTTTTCTTTCCCACCTTTTGAATATGGAATGGATCCTTGACCGCGTTGTAGGTCGCCTCCCCGATGAGGATCTGATTGGGTTGTGCGATCTTTTCGAGCCTTGATGCCGTGTTCACCACATCCCCGATCACGGTGTAATCCATTCGCTTGGGTGAGCCGAGGTTGCCTGCAACGACGCGGCCGCTGTTGATGCCGATTCGGATGTCGAATATCCTGTCCGGCTCCATGGTTTTGTTCATCTGGAGCAGTGCCTTTCGCATGTCCACGGCAGCATAAATCGCTCGATCCGCATCGTCCTCTCGTTCAATCGGCGCACCGAATATGGCCATGATGGCATCTCCCATGTACTTGTCGAGCGTGCCCCGGTAGGCAAAGATAATATCATTCATTTCGCGAAAAAACTGGTTGAGCAACTGACTCACTTCTTTGGGAGAAAGCCTCTCGGAAAGAGGAGTGAAGTTCACGATATCCACAAAAAGAATGGTCACTTCCTTTTCTTTGGGGGAAAGCATGTTGTCTTCATCTTCGCTCTCTCCGCTGATGATGAGATCAACGATCTCGGGGGAATGAAAGCGCTCAAGCCGGCTGCGCATGAGTTCCTCCCTCCGGACTTTTTCCATCAGGTTCGCCTGTTCGAGGACCACCGCCATCTGATTGCAGATGGTGGTCAGCAGATCAAGGTCAGGCTTTGTAAACGCTCTGGAGGAACGATGGCTCTCCATCTGAATCATTCCGATCACCTCCTCCTTCCGCCACAGGGGAACCGACATGGTGGTGTGAACCTTGCCGGCCACAAGATCAGAGGTGAGGATGGAGAGTTTTTCATTAATCACCTTATCCAGGATCGACTGCTGCAGGCCCAGTTCCCCGGCGGGTTTTTCAGGCTCTCTCTTGTGCTTAATCACCTTGGGGACAACCTTGCCGTCTTTGGGATCCCGCAACACAATGAAGCCGAAATCAGAATCAATGACCTGGAAGGCAAGATCCAGAATCGTCCTCAAAAGCTGGTCCTGGTGGGTGGTCGTCAGCAGCGTCCGAGTCACCAGGTATAGAACATAAAGGATCTTGTTGCTTTTAGCGAGATTCAGGAGACTGATCTGACTGGTTTCTTTTTCCTCCGCCTCCACTTCCGACAGGAGTTCTTCCTCTTCAAGGGGAGCCTGGCTTCTTATGGAGGCGATCAGATCCTGTGCTTTGTCGTCATATCGGATGGCCAGTTTCAGGAAAGTGTCCTGTCCTGGCTGAAGCCCCGCATCCCGATCCTCTCCCTGGGCAGCGGTCAAGGGCTCGTCGTCCCCGATTTCGTACTGGAAGCTGAGCACCGAGGTCCCTATCTCCACAAGATCATTATGCCTGAGGATGCGGCTGGTGACGCGGGAGCCGTTCACATGGGTGCCGTTGTGGCTGTCGAGATCCATGAGGAGGTAACCGTCCGGCGTTTTCCTGACTTTGGCGTGCCTCCGCGAAGCCGCGTGGTCGAAAAGGACAACGTGGTTGTCCTTGGACCGTCCTATGGTGATCACCTCTTCCGTGATTTTGTAGTTGAAGCTTCTTCCGTACCCCGTGACGACTCTGAATTCAGGCATGCAGGGACCCTCTCTCTCCTCTCAGCCTTCCTCTCCCCAGGTTCTTCGGCTCCGGCTGATTTTCTTTTGGACGATCGACCAGGTCTTGCTCATGAGGAAAGACTTCTCAAAACGCTCCAGCATCTGATTAAACATCTCATAAGGAATCGTCAAGGAGAGTTCATCGGTCTTGAAAAACTTCCGCGCTGAGGGATCCCACCCTCCCAGCACAGGTCTTGGCCTCCCTTCGGAAAGATATTTGAGAGGCCACGTAATGAGATTGGAGCATGCCGCCCCCCACGGAGAGGCAACCACCTCCGGGTCATGGGTCACAAAGGCCGCCAGTTGATGAAGGCCGCAGAGGGTCTCCGGCCGTGCAAAGAAGGCCACCAATTCAGGCACTTCCTCTGCGCTGAACTGGCTCAAAGGCTTTACGACGCAAAAGGCTTTGGGCGCACTCCTCGGATCCAGATACGCGAATATCCCTCTCAGCACATCAGGGGAATCGCAGTAATGCTCCCCCTCCATTCTCCCCGGTATTCCTGTCGAAACGTAGTGGATAATGGTTTCGGTCTGGGGTTTCATGAACCCCAGAAAGAAAGCGCCTCCGGGGCACCCGAAATGACTGGCATCAAAAAAAGCCGGCCTTTTCTTTTTTCGGGCCCGCCAGATATGGCCGATGACGCAGGAGAAGTCACCAAAAACTGCCTGCCAGTTGATCTGCTGGCTTTTCTCTTTCTCTCTGGTCGGCAGATCCAGAGGGGAAGGGGTAAATCCCTCTGCCGGCTTTTCATCCGTATAGAAAATGCCCATGGGTTCTTCATCGTAACCGAGGATCTCGAGAAACCTCGGCAGCGCTTTCCATCTCTCTTCCATTTCTTTCCCCTTCTATTTTTTAGGAATCAAGGCTTTTGCCTTCCCATTCTCTGATGAATCGATTGGCGAGCTCGCGCGCGTCCGGTCTGATCTTGGGGTAGGTCCCTGGTACACGCTTTGGGTCACCGGAATAGACGGCCATAACTGCCTCCTTTCGGGCATCCCTGATCCAGGGGAAAAAGGGCGGATTTGATCTCCTTGCCCGTCTCGAAAATTTTGATGCAGCAGGGGCGGAATGTCAAGGGAATTCAGGGTGAACTGGGAGCCAGTTCCGCAGGAACAAGAAACAAAAAGGACTCCTGAAGATTAAAGCCTTTCCCCATGCCTTCTGCTGAGCGTCTTCAGGAGTCCTAGTGATAGAAAGGCCTCGACACGGTTTAGTCTGGAGGAAAAAACTGGGTCTTGGCCCTTTCCATTGAAAGAAAGCAAGAATGATACCAAAGTTATGATCTCTCGCAGAGGACACACAGCACAAAGATTTCCCAAGCCCCTAACAAGGAAGATCGACTTTCATCAGAAGCCTTTTCCCTTTGCCCGTAAGGGGCGCCGCTGCACCCGCAGACACAAGGCGGATTCCAGCGAACCCATCCCTATTCTGTGATCAGAGGAAAAACAACGACGGAAAGCACCGGCTACCGATGCACAAAAAGTGACAAGGTGATCAAAATTAGATACGTCACCGATAGACGTTTTTCATCAGCCTGCTAGAGACGATTGATGGCGTCTATGAGGTGACGCAGTCTGGCAAAGTCTCTTCTGTCGAAGTCCACAACCAGCCTCGGAAGATGAACAAGTTCCGGTTCGTCCGATTCGGCAGGCAGTGCCCCGGACAGGGAGATACCCCCATGGGGCATCAGAATGTCGTGGAAACTGGCTTGGAGCTCCTCTGCCGCTGCTTTAGTGAGCGGAGTCAGGAGACGGATAACAAGTTTTTCTCCAACATATCGCAGGCTGTGATAGCGGGAATAAAAGACTTGGATGTTCCTGAGCGCATCCTCCAGGGAATCCACCCTCTCAAAGAGATCCATGTCCGTTTTATGGATATATCCTCTGTCCAGGAGTTCCTCCTCCAGAAAGTGGATCCATCCCGTCCAGTAAGTGCCTCCCGGCTCATCAATGAGGACGAGGGGCAAGGGCGCCCTCTTACCGGTTTGAACCAGGGTCAGCGTTTCCATCGCTTCATCCAGAGTCCCAAACCCCCCGGGAAACAGCGCCACTGCATCCGACTCTTTGAGAAAAGCGACCTTGCGGTTAAAAAAGTACTTGTACGTAATGGCTCGCGGGTTGTTGGCCACAACCGGATTCATCTGCTGTTCAAAGGGCAGCCGTATATTCACCCCGAAGGAATTCTCCGGACCCGCGCCTTCGTTCACCGCTTGCATAATCCCGGGACCCCCACCGGTAATAACCATGTAGCCTGCTGCAGCAAGCTTTTTGCCGAGTTCCTGAGCCAATTTGTAGATAGGCTCTTCGGCTCCAGTCCTGGCCGAGCCGAAAACCGTGACCTTTCTCACACGGCGGTAAGGGCTGAAAATCTTGGTCGTAAACCGCATCTCTTTGAGGGTCGTGTTCATGATCTTAAGGTCAATGCGATCTTCGCTCTCCTGACCTGACTTCAGCGCCGCCAGGATCATTTCGCGCACGTAATCCGGATGGCGGACGTCCCCTGCGTGACGGATCAGCCGATCTATCGAGTCATCGACCGGCCCGTTTGTTCTTGTGAAATGAAGTTCCATGGTCCTCCTGACTCTCCAATATCTCGTCGCGATGTTCCCGCTGATTTTCTAGAGTGCTACTTCTCCACTACTTTGATCTCACCCGCATAACGCCCTACCACTGCGTCATCCACACAATTTTCCAGATCTTCGTCTGTAGCCTTCTTAATGTCCTTGAGGGCATCAATGGGACACAGAAACTGGTTTCCGGCCCCATCTTTCACGCGAACGTAAACCTGTTTTTTGCCTTGCTCCGCCATCGTGAACCTCCAAATCTCTTTTTTTATTACATCGTGGAAGCCATGATAAGATTCTTTTGCGCAGGATGCAAGCCAAGTCGCCAGTCCCTTTCATCCAGAGCTTCCGTCAACGGACCGACCTATTAAAAAAATGGATTGACAGAGAGAGGCAGCCGGACTATATTACCAAGTAGCAATTTAGGAGGAGCCGCGATGAAGCCGTTTCTCAAGGTGATGAAGGCCCTGTCTGACCCCAATCGGGTCAAAATAATCAAAATGCTCCAGCAACGGGTGATGTGTGTCTGCGAGTTGAGGGCCGCCCTCAATGTTGCACAACCCACCGTGTCAAAGCACTTGAAACTGCTGGAGGACGCTGGGTTGGTTGCGTCTGAAAAGGATGGGCTTTGGGTCAATTACCGGCTCACCGACGGCAGCAGCAGCCCTTACGCGGCGACGAATTTAGGGAACCTTCGTCATTGGCTGAACGATGACCGGCAAATCATGGATCTTGTAAAGAAGCTCCCCTCCATCCGTCGCGAAGACGTATGTAAGAAATAGTCCTCCCTATTCTCTATATTGCCAGATCGAAATGTAGTGATAAAAGGAGATCCTGAGTTGAAAGAACGAACAAAGCTCCTGCTCATCATTCTCATTTTTGCCTGCGCCTATTATATCCCCTGGGATCATCCCATCATCCGGCAATCCGGACTTGAAGCCTTCATGATGCTTCAGGAGTATGCGCGAGAGCATGTACTGACCTGCTTGATTCCTGCGTTCTTTATTGCAGGAGCCATCGCGGTCTTTGTTTCCCAGGCTTCGGTTCTCAGATACTTTGGCGCTACGGCTAACAAGATTCTCTCTTACTCCGTCGCTTCCGTCTCAGGCACGGTTCTGGCTGTTTGCTCTTGCACCGTCCTTCCCCTGTTCGCGGGCATTTACATGAGAGGTGCCGGGATTGGTCCGGCCACAGCCTTTCTCTATTCCGGCCCCGCGATTAATGTCCTCGCTATTGTTCTCACAGCCCGGATTCTCGGCTGGCAGTTGGGGCTGGCTAGAGCTGTCGGTGCGATTCTTTTTGCGGTTCTGACCGGGCTTCTCATGGCCTTTTTCTTCAGAAAGGATGATGCAACACGCACAGCAGGCCAAATATATCTTCCTGATGCAGAGGAGAGGGGAAGGACTCTGACCCAGGATGCTTTGTTCATGTTGACCATGGTTCTTATTCTTGTCTTTGCGGCCTTTGCGAGACCGGCGGCAGGTGACTCAGGACTCTGGTCATTTATTTTTGCTGCCAAGTGGTACATCACGGCAGGGCTTCTGATCATCCTTATGTGGATGCTCAAAACCTGGTTTCGCAAAGATGAGCGTGTGGGCTGGGTCCAATCCACCTGGGGGTTCATGAAACAAATCTTTCCCCTCCTGGCCGGAGGCGTGCTCGTCGCAGGCTTCATGCTCGGCAGGCCGGGCCATGAGGCCATCATCGCTGAACACTACATCCAAAGCCTGGTGGGCGGGAACTCTCTCTGGGCTAATCTTTTTGCATCCGTCGCCGGCGCGCTTATGTATTTTGCCACTTTAACGGAAGTCCCCATCCTGCAGGGGCTCATTGGTGCGGGTATGGGACAAGGCCCAGCCCTTTCATTGCTTCTCGCAGGTCCTGCCCTTTCCCTTCCCAACATGCTCGTGCTTTTCGGCATTATGGGAGTGAAAAAAACGTTGACCTTCTGTGCCATTATCGTGGTTCTTTCCACTATTGCAGGAATGATCTTCGGATCCATGGTTGGATAGGGGTTTAGATTGATGACCGATGCCGATGTGTCACAGATAAAAGTGGGCAAATTCACAGCCGGTATCATCGGCCTGAAACCGGTTCTGGAGGATATGGCTGGGGAATGGGCTGAAAAGCCCGATGCTCAAGTTGCAGCAGAATTGGTTGAGCGACTCTCGGTCAAGAACTATATTTCTGAAAGCGCGAAAGTGTCATACGGCATGGCTTTCTTGCGGGAATTCAAGAAGCTTATTGGAAAACCATTCGAAGATGAACCCGTTGAACAATTGGAAATAAAGATCCTTGGACCTGGGTGCGCGAATTGTGATCGACTCGAAAGGGAGGTCATGGAAGCGGTCAGCGAACTGGATCTCCCCGCAGGCATCGACCACGTCAGAGATATCCGGGAAATAGGCAACTATGGGGTCATGGGCTCCCCTGCTCTGATCATCAACGGCAAGGTCAAAGCAGTGGGCAGAGTTCCCATGAGAAGTGAAATCACAAAATGGCTGAAAGACGCACAAAACAAGTAACGCGGAATAATGGAATGAAGATAAAGGAGTCATGGGCCCGACCGAGCATTGAAGTCATGGCTAGTCGGTCGAGGAGAATCATTCAATGGTTTACACCAACACTCCACTACTCCATAATTTTGATTGAAGGAGGTTGCATCATGGATATTAAAGTTCTGGGGCCGGGATGCCCCAAGTGTCAGCAAACTGAAAAAAACGTTAAGCAAGCCGTAGCAGATGCCGGTGTGGACGCCAAGGTTGACAAAGTAACGAACCTCTTGGAGATTGCCAAGTACGGCGTTTTCGGTACGCCCGCTGTGGTTATCGACGGCCAGGTCAAGAGTGTAGGCAAAATACCCACAAAGGATGAAATCAAGAAATGGATAGAAAAGAAATAATGGAACACCCTGAAACTAAGATTCACAACTTGGTCAAGGAAAAATACTCCGGTATCGCAAAGGGCGATGCCAGTGGATGCATGCCTTCCTGCTGCGGTGGATCTTCTTCACTCGTCAACATCGTGGATCTTGGGAAAGCCCTGGATTACACGGAGAAGGATCTCTCCTTGGCCCCTGGAGAGGCAAACTTGGGGCTGGGCTGCGGGAACCCTATAAGCAAAGCTGACTTGAAGCCGGGAGAGATCGTGCTGGACCTTGGAAGCGGCGCAGGGTTCGATGCCTTCCTGGCTGCTCAGCAGGTGGGAGTGTCGGGGAAGGTGATCGGCGTCGATATGACTCCCGAGATGATTGAGAAAGCCAGAATCAACGCTAAGAAACTCAACGTGCCCAACGTGGAATTCCACCACGGGGAAATCGAGAGACTTCCTGCAGAAGACCACTCCATCGATGTGGTCATCTCCAACTGCGTGATTAACCTCTCCCCGGATAAATCAGCCGTATTCAAAGAGATCCATCGTACATTGAAACCGGGCGGCCGCATCGTTATTTCAGACATCCTCCGTTCGGGAGAAATGCCGGAAGAAATCCGCAGCAACCCGGCTGCTTATACCGGCTGAGTGTCCGGAGCCATTTCACCCGGTGAGGTGAAAAGGATTCTCTCCGAATTGGGCTTTAGTGAAATCACAATCAGCCCGAAAGAGCAGAGCGAAGATATCATCCGTGCATGGAATGTGGCGGAATCTGCGGAAAAGGTGGTCTTTTCGGCCTACATTCAGGCTGTGAAACCATGATCCGCAATTTCGATTGCGATACGCGGATCACAAAAATACGTATTTTGAAGGAGAATTGAAACATGGCTGAAGAGTGTTGCGTACCGGGCGGCAATGTCATGATCCTCGCCTGTTCAGGCGGTTCCAATGTGGGGCAGCTGGCCAATAAGGTGGCTGTGGAACTAACGCAGGAAGGCTTCGGCAAGATGTATTGTCTTGCCGGAATTGGAGGACATCTAAGCGGATTTGTGCAATCGGCAAAAGACGTGCCCCAGATGGTGGCGATCGATGGTTGCGCAACGTGTTGCAGCAAGGCGATTCTGGAACACGCCGAAGTGCCCGTTAAATCTTATCTCATCCTGACAGACCTGGGCATCGAGAAGAACAAGAACTTCCAGCTAAGCAGAGCGGAGATCGACCGGGTAAAAAACGCTGTTAAAGAAGCCTGCGGTAGAATCTCTTTGCCGAGCATAAATGATATTCAGACCAGGTGTTGACAAATTGCATGCGGTCTTTTTTAGAATGCGAGGGCCAATTTTAGACACCTGAGTATATACCCGCAAAGGGAAATTGAGATAAGACTTTCGGAAATGGGGGTCAAATAAATGAGTAAACGAGTCTATAAAATCAGTCTATTTTCTCTTGTTCTTCTTGTGAGCAGCATGTTTTTTCTTGAGAGCGTTGCAGTCCTGTACGCGGAGCCGGGTACCCCACCTACGGTCCCTGCGAAGAACATGGTGACCATGGTTGATATCGGGGCAAAGTCCTGCATCCCCTGCAAAATGATGGCTCCTATTCTGGAAAAACTTGAAAAAGACTACAAGGGCCGAGCCGCCATTGTCTTCCTTGACGTGTGGAAAGATCCTGAGCAGGCCAAACGATTTGGGGTCAGCGTGATCCCCACCCAGATTTTCTACGACAAACAAGGGAAGGAAGTCCTTCGTCACACGGGATTCATGAGTGAAGAAGCCATTGTCGCGCAGCTCAAGAAGATGGGAGTCAACTAGCGCTGAAACGGAGACATGAATGCTGGACACGATATTCCTCACCATTAACAACTGGATCGTTGCAGAATCCGCCATCGCCGGCGTGGGCTCCTTTCTATGGGGCATGGTCAGCGTGCTTTTCAGCCCGTGCCACCTCGCGTCCATTCCTCTCATTATCGCATACGTCGGAGGCCAACGGCAGATCCTCGGATCCCGCCAGGCTTCCTACTATTCGATAGCCTTCACCTTAGGACTTTTCATCACCATCGCCCTTATCGGAATCCTCTGCGCTCTTCTGGGACGCATGCTGGGGGATATAGGCAACTACTG
>Ga0214473_10010908_pt1 | contig 10675 bp, 8 predicted proteins | sample RVTome_7_FD_203509 | JGI IMG/M metagenome (GOLD analysis project Ga0214473, IMG submission 203509) | Soil microbial communities from uranium-contaminated site in the Upper Colorado River Basin, Wyoming, United States - RVT98D197 | ecosystem: Environmental > Terrestrial > Soil > Contaminated >... | reverse complement strand
GATGAAGATGGCTTCCAGATGTGCCCGTACGAGGGATGCGATGGCAGCACCGTCCTCGATGGTATCGATTGGGAGCGTTTCCGAGAGGATTACCCCAAATACCCAAAAATCCCCGAACGGGGAAAGATATACGGGATGTAATATCGCCGGTGGCGCCAGGCTCATCTTTCTCATCATTTCGTCAGGAGCCCTGCGGGCTTCCAACCTACGGCAACGCTATTTCCCCCTACTCCCACTCTATCGTCGCCGGGGGTTTGGAGGAGATATCATAGACCACGCGGTTGATCCCCTTGATCTCATTGATGATGCGGTTGGAGACGTGCGATAGGAAATCGTCGGGCAGACGCGCCCAGTCGGCGGTCATGGCGTCCAGCGACGTTACAGCCCGCAGAGCGACCACGTTCTCGTAGGTGCGCTCGTCGCCCATGACGCCCACAGACCGCACCGGCAATAGCACCGCCAGCGCCTGCCAGATATCGTCATATAATTTCCATTGGCGAAGCTCGGTAATGAATATATGATCGGCCTGGCGAAGAACGCGCAGTCTCTCAGGGGTAACGACACCCAGTATCCGTACCGCCAGCCCCGGCCCGGGGAAAGGATGGCGGCTGATGAACTCCTCGGGCAGTCCGAGCTGACTTCCAACCGCTCGGACCTCGTCTTTGAATAGCTCTTTTAACGGCTCGATTAGTTTCAACCGCATTCTTTTGGGCAGCCCGCCGACGTTATGATGAGTCTTGATTGTCGCCGACGGCCCTTTGAAAGAGACCGATTCGATCAGATCGGGGTACAGCGTCCCCTGCGCCAGGAAATCGACCCTGCCGATCTTTTTGGCCTCCTTGCTGAAGACCTCGATAAAGGCCCGCCCGATCTTCTTGCGTTTCATCTCCGGATCGGCTATGCCCTTGAGCCTTTGAAGGAACAGCGAGGACGCGTCCACCGTCTTCAGATTGATTCCGAAACGCTTGCAAGCCGCTTTGACCTGCGCGGCCTCGTCGAGCCGCAACAGGCCGTTGTCTATGAAAATCGACATAGCCCGTCTGCCGATAGCCTTGTTCAAAAGCATGGCCACCACCGCCGAATCGACGCCTCCGGACAGGGCGCAGATGACTTTGCCGTTACCCGCCGTTCTCCGAATATCGTCCACCGCGCTTTTGATAAACGACTCCGGCGACCAGACAGCCTTGCACCGGCAAATGTCGAAAAGAAAATTATGTAAAATCGTCCTGCCGTATTCGGTGTGGGCAACTTCGGGGTGAAACTGAACGCAGTAGATTTTCCGTTTGAAGTCGGCGAAGGCGGTGTAATCGACGTTGGGCGTGGATCCTATTTTCTCAAATCCGGCTGGCAGCCTTTCCACGTGATCCCCGTGGCTCATCCAGACCTGACTTTCGGACGGCATATCCTTAAAGAGCCGATCGATTTTCGTTACGCTCATAATCGCCCGTCCGTATTCACGCCGTTTCGACCGGCCGACGGCCCCGCCGAGATTGATGGCTATCAAGTGAAGACCATAGCAGATTCCAAGCACCGGCAGGCCGATATTGACCAGATTCATATCCAGTTTCGGGGCGCCTTTATCGTGCACCGAGGACGGCCCTCCGGAAAGGACGATTCCGGCAACCCCTTCGAAATCATAGCCGGAAAAATCATGATAACAGTTGATAATCTCGGAGTATACATTATGTTCGCGGATACGCCGGGCAATAAGCTGAGTATATTGCGATCCATAGTCGACAATCAATATTCTCTCAGGCGCGCTCAAATATCCCCCCGCTTTATTATCGTATTGCGAAGCCAGTTCTCATCGTCTTTTTCAGGGTAATCGACATTGTAATGCAGGCCTCTCGATTCCTTCCTCATTCTCGCGCTGAAAATCAACAGCCGGGCGGCGATGGCCATATTGCGAAGCTCGATTACCTCGGCCCGAACCGGATTCTTGCGGTAGAAATCGATTATATCGTGGCTCATGATCTGACAGCGAACGGCCGCTTTGCGCAGGCGGTTGTCGGACCGAACGATTCCGACATAATCCCACATGAGTCTGGTTAACGTATGCCTGTCGTGCGAAATAATAACCCATTCGTCCGTATCGAAAACCCCGGATTCGTCCCAGCGGGGAAATTCCGGAGGATATTCGACCCTGTGATATATATTTCCGAGGTCGTCCGCGGCAAACCTGGCGAAGGCCACGGCCTCCAGAAGCGAATTAGAGGCCAGCCTGTTGGCGCCATGCATGCCGGTCATGGCCACCTCTCCGCAGGCATATAGATTTTTGATATCGGTCCGGCCGAACTCGTCGGTAACAATCCCGCCGCAGAAGTAGTGGGCCGACGGCACCACCGGAATCGGCTCTTTCGAAATATCGATTCCGATACTCTCGCATTTATTGAATATGGTGGGGAAGCGGCGCTCCAAGAAAGCCTTGCCCAGATGACTAACGTCCAGATAAACGCATTCGTCGCCGGTCCGTTTCAATTCCGAGTCGATGGCCCGGGCGACAATATCCCGGGGAGCCAGCTCGCCTTTATCATGATATCTTCTCATAAACTGCTCGCCGGATTTCAGGATCAGCCGCCCACCCTCGCCCCTCACGGCTTCGGAGATCAAAAACGACGGTTCCTCCGAATGAAAAAGGGCTGTTGGGTGAAATTGCACAAACTCCAGATTGCCTATCCTGGCCCCCGCAAGGTAGGCCATGGCGATACCGTCGGCGGTGGCAATATCCGGGTTGGTCGTATGATGATATATTCGTCCGCCGCCGCCCGTGGCAAGCAGAGTTATCCTGGCCCTGAATGTCTCGACCTTCTTCTCCTCGACATTAAGCACGTAAGCGCCGTAGCATACCGGCGTCTCCTCGGCGGACACGTCATTTCCCAGATGATGCTGGGTGATGAGGTCGATAGCATAGAAATGCTCAAAAAGATCGATATTGCCGTTCTGCCTGGTAGCGCTTATCAGAGCCTGTTCGATGGCCCGGCCGGTGAAATCGGCGGCATGGACTACTCTTTTGCGCGAATGCCCTCCCTCGCTGCCGAGATCGTATTCCCTGTCACCCGCCGGTTTCGAGAACTCGACGCCTATTCTATCGAGATCCGCGATGCATTCCGGGCCGATCCTGACCACTCTTTCGACAATCTTCTCGTCGCATAGTCCCGCCCCGGCTTTCAGCGTATCCTCGATATGATCTTCGAAACTATCGGCTCTCGACATCACCGAGGCGATGCCCCCCTGGGCCAGATTGGTGGCGGCGTCCCATCTTTGTTTCTTGGTCACCACGGCGACCTTTCCGTAACGCGAAGCCAGGTGGGCGAAATACAGGCCTCCTATGCCCGAACCTATGACCAGTATGTCGTAATCCCTGCTCATTTGCCGATCAGCCTGAAAAAACCGTCTTCATTTTCCATTTCGATCCTGATGTCAAGGTAATATAACGGACAGCCGCAATTCCAGATTTTTTCCAGTTTGACCGTATCCTTCAGGGTGGTCACGATAAAATCGCCGCCGGACTTTTCGAAACGATCGAAGATCACCCTGACATCGGATGTATTATAACGATGATGATCCCGAAACTTGATGAAATCGACCGTCCGATAACCTGCCTGTTCAAGACTCCCCATAAATGATTCCGGGTTTCCCAGCCCGCAGAAGGCGAGGCAGCGCCGGCCGCTAAAATCAGCGGCCTCGGGGTCGATAGATTTGATTCCGGTAACGATTTTCCGGGCTCTAAATACCGGCTTATTCGCCGGCAGCTTATTCCGCCAGTTAAATGCCGCGTCGGGATCCATAATGATAATGATATCTGCTCTGTGCAAGGCCCCGGCCGGTTCTCTCAGTCGTCCTGACGGCAACAGCATACCGTTTCCGAACGGTTTTTTGCCGTCCAAACATACGATATCGACGTCCCGTTTCAGCTTCCTGTGCTGAAAACCGTCGTCGATTATTACAGGATCATGGCCGTCCTCCGCGGCCCTCGAGGCAGCCGCGGTCTTATCAGAACTGACATATACCTCTAAGCCGGAAATTGATCTTACCAGAACCAGCGGTTCGTCGCCGCAATCTTCCCAGTCTATGTCGCTTTCCCCTGATACGATAATATCGTCTTTTTGTATCCGGCGGTAACCTCGGGCGACAACCGCCGCGTTTTGGCTTTCGGAAAGATATTTCGACGCAATGAAGGCGACAATGGATGTTTTCCCCGAACCGCCGGCGGTCAGTCCGCCAACCGAAATAACCCTGGCCGGGACAGATATCCGGCTCCGGCTGTTCCAGTAGATATCCCGGATGAATATCGCCGCGCGATAAAGGATCGTCAGGGGATATAATAACGCGGCCGTCAATTCGATTCACCCATCAGGTAACGAACGGTTCTCTCGGAAGCCCCGGTCATGGATAGAATCGCCTGTCTGCATTTCAGGCCTTTAGCTTCGAGATTCCGGCGATCCGGGATCGATTTTCGAATTATCTTCAAAATATCCTCGCAGTTGTTGACCTCGAATGCCCCGCCCGATTTCAGCAGCAACAGCGCGGCCTCCCGCGCGTTGTCCATGTACGGACCGAAAATTACCGGTTTACCGAGGGCGGCCGGCTCGAGGGGGTCGTGACCGCCGATCGGGACTAAAGATCCTCCCACAAAAGCCAGATCGGCGAGGCTGTAAAAATCGCGCAATTCCCCCATGGTGTTGACGATAAGAACCGAATCGAGGTTTATCATATCGCCCGCCATATCCGAGCGCAGACGGTATTTGATCCCGTGAAAGCCAAGGACACCGGCCATATCGTCGATCTCCTTCATGTGCCGGGGAACGAGGATAAAACCCACGTTCAATTCAGATTGAATTATTTTCGAAATGACGTCGGCCAGGATTGCATCTTCCCCCTTTCTTACCGAACCGGCCACGAAAACCATTTTCCCTTTTTTCTCGATTGAAAGTCTGCGGCTATTTGTATACTCTTTATCCAGAATCTGGTCATATTTTAAATTCCCCGCAACGGTCACATTCTCGGCTCCCAGCCGCCTGAATCTTTCGGCATCATCGGAGGTCTGCGCCAGAACGCGGCTAAAACGTCGAAGCGCCGGGGCGAAAAGCGGTTTAATCAACCTGTATTTGCCGAAAGAGCTTTCCTTCATCCGGGCATTAATCAGAAAGAGTTTCACCCCGAGCTCATGCGATACGGTGAGCATTAAAGGCCAGATCTCCGTCTCGACAATTACCAGCATTTCCGGCCCCAGCCGCGCGATTACCCGCACTATGGATGATTTCAGCTCCAGGGGCTGCAAGAATATGTAGGCCCGATCGCCGAACAGCTCCCGGGCCCGCCGCATGCCTGTTATGGTCGTCGTGGAAACGGCGAACTGCAGATTCCCGTCCCTCTCGATCATCTTCGGCAATACGGATTGGATAATCTTCAACTCCCCTACCGACGCGGCGTGAAACCAGACCAGTTTTTCCGGCGATTCCCTTTTCTCTATGAAGCCGAATCTCTGTCTGATGCCGTGTCTGCCGAAAAGCGCCTTAACCAGCAGATACGGAGACCCCAATATCAGCGCCAGACCGACCAGTGTTCTATATATAATAAGCAAATCAACCTGTCCCGTTGATAGCCGCTTCCGCGTCCCGAGCGAACCGTCGTATGTCGTCTTTAGTGATATTAGGAGGGACAACTATATGCTTGCCCATCACGATTTCCACACGCGAAAATGGTTTGGGAATAATAAAGCGATCCCAGCTTTTCAACCGCCATGATCGCGGCGAAACACAGCTGATTGGGACCAGCGGCAAGCCGCTATTGGAGGCCAGAAAAATAGCCCCCGCTTTTACCTTTTCCGCAGGACCCCTGGAGCCGTCCACGGTAAGAGCCAGATCGCAGACTTTGCCGCCTCTGATTATCTCCAGAAGAGCTCTTGCTCCATCGCGGCTGGCCGAACCGCGGAATACCCGGTAGCCCAATCGTTTTATAATGCCGGCGATCCATTCGCCGTCGAACGATTTAGAGACCATGATCCCGGCATTCCTGAATCGATGAGTGTAGCAAAGGCCCAGAAGCCGCGAATGCCAGAATACGAAAATTACCTTCCCTGAAACCGCCCGAGCGGCTTTGAGATTTTCCTGGCCCGTCCAGTGAACTCTCCACGTCTTCCCGTATAATAGAATGGCAATCGGTCCCAGGATCGACGCTAAAAACAGGGATATCTTCCGGCCGAAAGAAAATCCATTATCCATAAATAGAATCTATTCTAAATGGGGGTGGATGTCAATCGCGCCGGCGTTCGATCAGGTTAATCGCGATCTCGGCGGCTTTTTTCGAGGCTCCCTGTTCTCCGAGCCGCCCCCTGATGCTAGCCAGTTCTCGGACCATGGCATCACGATAATCTGCCCGCGAGAAAAACCGATCGATTTCAAACGCTACCGGTTCCGGTCGGCAATTCCCCTGAATGAATTCCGGCGCGATTTTCTTCTCGGCCACCACGTTCACGAGGCCGACATAGGGAATCTTGATGAGTGTCCGGGCGATCAGGAATGTTATCAATGATGTCTTGTACAGCACAAAAAGAGGCCGCCCCAGGATGGCGCATTCCAGGGTAGCAGTACCGGAGGCGACCAGATTGAGATCCGCCTGCGCCATGACGTCGTATGTCATGCCCCTGGAATAAATAAGATCATCACCGCCGATTTTCCGGTAATAACCGTCGTCGATACCCGGTGCGCACCCGACTACGCTTTTTAATTTCATTCCGCCGCCCGTTGCCCGCTTGACCGCCCCCCTCATTACCGGCAGGATCTTTTCGACCTCCTGCCTGCGCGATCCGGGGAACAGCCCGATATATCTATCTCCCTGTTTCAGATTGAGCCTCGCCAGCAGATCATCCCGATTTAAAGCGGTTCTGACAATCTCCAAAAGCGGATGTCCATGCCATTCTGCCCGAACCCCGGCCTTTTCATACATCTCTTTTTCAAATTCGAATATGACGACCATTAAATCGACCAGCTTTCTTATCTTCGCCACCCTTTTCTTACCCCAGGCCCAGACCTGCGGGCTGACATAATACATGATCGGGACATTCATCGATCTGAGTTTTCCGGCCAGCCTGAGATTGAAACCGGGATAGTCTATCAATATCGCCAGCGACGGTTTACGATCCTCCACGTGCTTTAGGATTTCCTTTTCCACCTGCCTTATAAAGGGAATATGTTTGACAACCTCCCAGAATCCCAGAAACGAAAGCTGATTTATATGGAAAAGTATATCCACGCCGGAAACGTCCATTCTATCCCCTCCGAGACCGAACAGATCGTATCCGGGACGAAGCAATTGCAACTCCGCAGCCAGCAATCCGCCGACGTTGTCGCCCGAGGCTTCGCCCGCTATTATGAGGATGGATTTCTTCAAAGCTTTTTCAGATATTCTTTACAGCGATTCTCTATTTCCGTGGCCAGACGCAGCACGTTCAAACCGTCGCGCCCGGAAACAACCGGGGGATGTTCGCCTTTTACCGCTTCTATAAACGACGTTATCTCGAAACGCAGGTTGTCGCCCTGCGGTATTTCGATATTATTTCTGACCACGGCCCGGCCGTCGGGTAGATTGAATCGTCCGAATATGGGCGCGTTCTTATACGAATCATCGTCGCTTGTCGCTACAACGTATTGCTCGGCCTCGCGGGAGGCCATATCAATCGACGTGTATCCCGATTTCTGAAAGATGCGAAGTTTCCGCATCTCTTTTATGGAAATCCTGCTGGCAGTTACGTTGGCCACGCATCCGCCGGGAAAGGAAAGCCTGGCATTGGCGATATCGACCGTATCGGTTATCACGGCTACCCCGGCAGCTTCGATCCGCTCCGGATAAGAACCGGTTAGCGCTAATATCAAATCGAGATCATGCACCATCAAATCAAAAATCACGGCTACGTCGTCGCCCCTGCCCTTAAATGGAGCCAGCCTGTGGGTCTCGATAAATTTGGGATCGGATATGCCCTTTTCAATCGCCATAAACGCCGGATTGAAACGCTCGGAATGTCCGATCTGCAAAATAACATTTTTCTTTTCGGATAACGTTACCAGCCGTTCCGCCGATTCGATATCGTGGGAAATCGGTTTCTCCAGCAGGACGGCGACGCCCGATTCGAGGAAACGGGAGGCGACCTCGAAATGATTGATTGTCGGCGCCGCGATAGCGACAGCGTCGATTTTACCGAGCATGAATTTGATATTATCGAAATTTGCTATATTATATTCCGATGCAAGCCCCGCGCTTTTGGATAAATCTATATCGTAACAACCGACAAAATCAACGGCACTGTCGGCGGCCAGTTTGGAGGCGTGAAATTTGCCCATATGGCCGCATCCCACAAGCCCCACTCGCAATTTCGAACCTATTTTATTACCCCGCGTTCGCTTTTTCGGATAAATTCCAGAACTTTTTCCACTTGGGGAATCATCTTGATCCCAATATTGATTTTTTCCAGCGCCTGGGTTGTATTCAATTTCTTCGACATCAAAAACCTGAGCAGCTTCTTTAATTCCGCGATCGTCTCTTCGGAAAACCCCCGTCGCCGCAGACCGATCGTATTCAGACCCAGGCATCTTAGCGGATAACCCGCCGCCAGAGTGTACGGAAGAATATCCTGCGTGATCCTAAAACCTCCTCCTATCATGGCGTGTTCGCCTACCCTGGAAAATTGATGAATTACCGTTCCCCCGCCGATAATCGCCCAATCTCCGATCTGGACGTGGCCGCCCATCTGAACCGAGTTGGCCAGAATCACATTATCGCCGATTATGCAATCGTGAGCGGCATGGCAGTAAGCCATAAACAGGCAGTTTTCCCCAATCTCTGTCCTGCCGTGGGCTTTTGTCCCCCTGTTCAATGTCACGAATTCCCTGACCATGGTATTATCCCCAAGTATCAATTCGGTTTTCTCTCCGCCGAATTTCAGGTCCTGGGGAGGGCCGGCAATTGCCGCCCCATGATATATTTTCACATTCTTGCCGATCCTGGCGCCCGACTTAATCGATACGTGCGAATCGATCACGCACCCTTCGCCGATCTCGACGTCGTCCTCGATTATCGAAAACGGCCCGATCTTCACGTCTTCGCCGATACGCGCTTTGCCGGAGACAATCGCTGTGGGATGTTGTTGCATAGTTAAATCACCTTATTCCTCATCATGCCATTCTGAAATATTCACGGAGTATGTAAATACCCTGATCTTATCGTGAATAGCAACCGCATATTCCAATTTTTTGTCGGGACCATAGGTTACAATTATTCCTTCAATCGATTGCCCCGGCTTCGCGATCTTCTTTTTAACGTAGCCCATATAACGCGATATTTGCCCTATAACTTGATCCGCCGACTTTCCCCTTTTTATCTCAATCACTACGAGGGAATTGGTTTTCTTATTTCGGCAGAGTAAATCGATTCGCCCAACATCCGTCGGATATTGCTGTCCGTAAGGCTCACCAGGTTGCCTATATATTTCAAGTTCTCCATTAAAGACTAGGCCATATTTGATAAGACGGCATATTTCCTCCTCAAGATATTTCTCTTTGGAGACGTCCAAGGAAGGTACCTCATCAAGATCTTGAGTCAGTTTAGTTACCGTTTCATCGAGATATACTGATTCCGTATTGCCATCATCGAATATTATGGTACCAAATACTACGCCATCCTCTACTCCATCTAAACTCACCACAGTCCCTATTGCTTCTCCCTCATCAAAATCGCATTTAATCCTATCTCCCACTTGAAACTTTGAAATTTTGGTTGCTTCAAGCATATCATTTGAATTTTTGCTCTTATTCACTATAAAGACATCATCTCCATCAACTCCGAAATCTATTAGAGTTGAATTTGCTTCTGCTGGTAGCAACTTATCAACTTGCTTAGAAGTTAAATTTGAAACTTTCTTCGTTGATTCGTCGAGAGAAACTTCTCTTCCCGCATTCGACTCTGGTTCCAAAATCCTACTTTCAATAATAATAGTGGGTTTATCAGCCTTGCCAGCCAGCCGTCTTAGTGCTTTTTCAGCCTTTTTTAAAATCCTATCGCCTCTTCTCAAAAGCTGCCAGGTACTTCTCGCCTTTGAGAACATGCCTAAGTTTTCATAAAGCTTTGCGAGATTTTCTATCGCATAAGTGTCGTTTGTATCGCAGGAAATCGCCAAGCTGTAATAATGAATTGCGTTAGAATAATCATTTGATTCTTCATAAACGAACCCTAGCCAGTTCAATGTCTCTTCCTCGTTCGGCTTAATTTCATTCGCTTTCAATAAGTGAGGGATCGCTTTTTCATATTGCTCCATCTGGTAATAAATTATTCCTTCGTTACGATGATATAAAGGTTCTGAATCATTTAGTTCTACAGCCTTGGTAAAATCATTTAGGGCAGAAGGATAATCTGCTAATTCGTCGTGAATGCAACCAATATCGTTGTGTAATAATGCTTTATCTACATTGGCCGGCGCAAGAGGCAAAGCTTTGGCCATATATTCCAACGCTTTTTCTAAATTAAGTGTTCCCTCTTCGCATTTTGCCATCCAATGGTGTAGCTCCCAATCCTGTCCATTCAATATTAGCGCTCGGTTTAAATATTGCAATGCTTTATTATAATTTTCTCCGTCTACAAGAATTTCTGATATTTCCTTGAGTAGATTAAAATTATAAGGGTC
>Ga0214473_10010907_pt1 | contig 10675 bp, 7 predicted proteins | sample RVTome_7_FD_203509 | JGI IMG/M metagenome (GOLD analysis project Ga0214473, IMG submission 203509) | Soil microbial communities from uranium-contaminated site in the Upper Colorado River Basin, Wyoming, United States - RVT98D197 | ecosystem: Environmental > Terrestrial > Soil > Contaminated >... | reverse complement strand
CGCCTTGGATGGGGATTGGTGTCGGTGAGGGCGCCGGTGTAGGAGTTGGTGTCGGCGTCGGTGTCGGAGTCGCTGTTGGTATCGGTGTTGGTGTTGGCGTAGGTGTTGGTGTCGGCGTAGGTGTTGGCGTCGGCGTAGGTGTTGGTGTTGGCGTCGGTGTTGGTGTCGGCGTCGGTGTTGGTGTCGGCGTAGGTGTCGGCGTCGGCGTCGGTGTTGGCGTAGGTGTTGGTGTTGGTGTTGGCGTCGGTGTCGGCGTTGCTGTCGGCGTAGGTGTGGGTGTAGGGCTTGGAGAGGATTGGAGAGCTTTGCCGGCACGGTCCCATGTGGCCCTTCCACCGTAAAGCGTGAAAGCCATGCCGTTGATCGTCTTGCCCTCTAGTCCAACCTGGCTTGCCGGCACTTCCAAACGCACCCACTGTCCTGCGGCAGGCAATGGTCCCATATAGGCTCGAGTACCAAACTTGATATTATCTGCTCCCCAATATACACGGTGCTCCCAATCGTTCTCGTTCCACTGCAACATCACTTCGCTGGGAAGATTCGTGGGGTCCAAATAGATATACGCAAACAGTAACTCTCCCAGACCTAGTGTGAGTGTGTTGCTGGTACCATAGAAGTAATGCTCATGCATTCCCGCATATACAAGTGATTGATGCGCTAATGCACCAGAGTAGGCTGTCGGATTTGACGCGGTCCAACTCCAAAACTCGCCATCGCCGCGAGGGACGGCGCCCGACGGCAACGCATCTTCTACCCAGACCGTATCCGGTACCAGGTTTGAGCCATCATCCGGCAGGCCGCCGCCAATATGACCAATTCCCACTCGGACGCGGTTGCTGACAAGACCGCGAAGGCTGATACGAACCAGCACATCCCCAACATCCTGGAGGTCATCGCTTAGCCTTACAAGGATCGACGAAACTGATTCACAGCCTGGTACCGGGTCAACGTGCTCGACAAGTATTGGATAGATGCGATGATTGCCGTCCTCCATGTCGGCTGTTACGTTCGAGAAGGTTTCACCAGGAAGCAGAGTGAGATTCCAGGCGAATAGAAGGATTCGAGTGCGGTTATCGTTTCCCCAGTTTTCTAAAGAGGAAGGCTGGAAGGGTTCCGGTTGAAAAGTCACTGATTCGAGCGCCAGTGCGCGAGTCGAATTAGGTTGACTTAGGAGTACGGGGATCGTGGTTGCTGCCGACGTGTTTGCAGTGGCAATCAGCCCCTGAGCCAGAGCGGAATTCTCCAAACGCGGGATTGAGAAAAGCAGAATTAATAGCAGCAAGATCCCAAAGAGAAAAAATTTTGGCCGGGTTTTTGCCGATCTGGTCATCAGTACCCCTCTCGCATTGACGTAATTTCCTTGTTCTTATGGCGGATGGTGCAGATACAAAAATGCGCACGCGATCGCGGTCCCTCCCTGTCCTCATGGAGGTATAGGGACGGCTGGGGCTTAGAGCAGAAAATGGGGCTTTAAAAAGGAGGAAGGGAAATGAGAACGCCGGCATCTTTCACGTTTCGGCAACCAGACAATCTCTTGCTGTCTACAGCAGGATTTAGAGACTCACGGCTTTGCGTCCCCACCTCACGGTGAGTTTGCCCTTATCGGAGCACCAAGTTGCAAAAGATCAAGCGCCGCGCGTCGGGAGGTGATGCGGCTGCAATTGAATTAAGACATCTTTTTGCAACATTTGTCAATGATTCGTATTTATTATTTGGGTAAAGATACAGTCAGCAGAACCCCCCTGCTGGATGACGTAGTCCAATTTTACTTGCTGAAACGGGTTCGCCTTCGGACGATCGAATGCCCGACTGCTTGACGGCTCCGAGGTGGCAAATTGAGATTTCCGACTTGAGCGAACTCGGCATGGCAACTAGGAGCCGACCTAGAGCGGGCTCCGGCCGCAGATCGGGTCTTCCTCGGAGTCTCTTGTGGCAATTTTCAAACGAGAAGGCAGCATGATAGTTGATAGAGTTAAGTTGAGAGCGTGCTGATGCGTGTGTGAAGTCGAAACCATCTTCCAGCTGCCCGGAGCTGCGGAAAAAAGCAGGTAAATAAAGATGGCAAGCGTTGAGTTGAGAAAAGTAAAAGAAGTTAGCGCGGATAACCCCTCACACTGATCACACGCAAACCGGCCTACAAACGCTTTGCCCTTGTCTCACGTCTGCTTAAGATAATTGCCCTGCGACTGCTCTTGGTGGGTAGATCAACCATTTTTACGCTGACGATGCTCGAATTGTGTGTCCGGTTATTAGCACCGCAACAACTTATTTCTTTCCGGCCGGACATCTATGTCCCGGAGGCAGGGCGCGGCTGGCATCTAGCCGCCAATCTGAATACAACGATCAAGACCGGCGAAGGCGAAGTTCACCTGTACAAGGACACCAATGGACATCGTATCGGCGTGTCAGGCGCCCTGGCTGAGTTATGCAGACTATAAAATCCTCGCACTAAGTGATTCATTTGTGGAAGCATTGCAAGTCGAATAACTAATAAAAGATACGTCCCTATTTAAAGCGACAGGTACCAGGCAATAGCAACATTGCAAGATTTAGGATTGGCACACATAGTTTACGGGTGTAAGGCAAGGAATCTGCCAAAAGCTGAGTGACCTCTCCGCGACTGTATTGAGTTTATGCGCTCGACGACATGATCGCATCGGTGCCCAAGGCCAAAGTTCAAAGGAGGCTAGCGTCATGCGCAGCTTTTTAATCAGATTGCTTAGCGTATTGGTCGGGATCGTCGTCGCACTATCGCTTTCTGAGATACTTCTACGGGGATCTCATATCGGCCATACAGCGACCCTCATGCTTTATAACAATATAATTCTTAAACGTAAACCTCATGTGAAGTTCATGAATCTCATAGAGAACAGGAATTGGGTTGAAACTAACAATTTAGGATTCCACGATCGTGAGCGCGACCCCGCAAATGGAAACTACAGAGTTCTCTTTCTCGGTGACTCCTTTGTAGAAGCCACACAGGTAGGTACCGATAACCTGTTTACCCGTCGTTTGGAGAATATGTTCAGCAGAGATGGTCATAAAATAGAGTGTATTAACGGAGGCGTTTCTGGTGCGGGAACAGCCTATGAGTATCTTTTATGGAAAGAATTCTTTGAACCTAACATCAAAGTCGACCAATTGGTCTTGTGCGTTTTTATGGGTAATGATCTGAAGAATAACAACATAGAACTGTCTTATCCACCCAATGGCAATGCAATCTTCCTCAATCGCGACGGTAGTGTTTTCACAAACGAGGTCAAGCTGAGCCATTTTAAAAAAGTTGTCAACATTTTCCGTGACTATTCTGCCGCGATCAACACGCTCTACGAAAGCGCTTACCTGATTAGAAGAGCCCACCAAAAGAAAAATGTGGAAGATGAAGCGCAAGCGCAATTTGGAGAAAATAAGGAGAGACCAGGGCAAGCTGAAGGGAATTCAAAAGCGTGGGAAGCTTCCGTGCAGGGAACTGTGGCTCTTATAAGAAAGTGGAAGTCTGAACTCGACGAGAAAAACGTTCCGATGGACATTGTTATCATAGACACCCCCGAGAAGTCGTATAACAGATTTCACATTGATTTTATTGATAAGCTAAAGCAAATCTGCGAACAGGACCGCATCGGCTACCTTAGGTTAAAGCTGACTGAAAATCCATACGATGCATATTCGTTCGATGGCAAGGCATTAGGACATTTTAACTATAGGGGACATCAGATGGCCGCCGCTGAGCTCTCTGATTACTTCGAGAGTCATTACAAAGAGATTCTTAATCAATGAGATCTTTAATAGAGACTGAAAAGACTTGACGAAATAGTGTTAGATCGCTTAGTAGAAATAAACGGCGCCAACTGTTACTCTTCCGAAAGAATTTCCCTTGTGAAAGATCATTTTTTCAAACCAAATGTAATTTACTCCCTTCTGCTTACACAGCATATGCTCAGTTTGTGAAGTTTCATGATGCAAGACTCAGAGATCTTCTGCCCTGGTTTAGCGCTTCCCAGCGACGGTTTTTCGCAGATAAGGCAAAAGAGATTGGGTTTGCATTTTGCGATATGACCAATCCTCTTCAAGAAAGCGCAACAGACCATATAGCGCCAGAAAAACTGCTTTACTACCCGACGAATCTCCATCTCACAAAATACGGGCACGAAGTAATCGCGAATAACCTCTCCCCTCTAATTGGTAACTAACTCCTTAGCACCGCAACTCGGCGCTCACCGATTTGCAAACAATATGGCAGCGATAGAGTTGGCATCAGAATGGGGTGAAACCGCGGCAGCTGTGGGTGCCAAGTCGCATCCCCGGCGCGTTGGTTATTTGCTCAATTTCAGCATCTTTCTGACGCTTCTCATCATCGTGGCCTCCGCAATGGTTCCGTATGGCACGTGGGAGCTCCGGTGGGAGATTGGGTTTACCACTCTCATCTTCTGTCTTGCGGGTTTGCGTCTGCTCGAAGGTCTGCTATCTGACAACTGTCGCATAAGCTCTTTCGGCTTAATAGTTCCGCTGCTTTTGCTCTGCGGCTTTTGTCTGCTTCAGACGCTGTCTTCGAGCATTTCTGGCCAGCAATCGGCAAACTTTGCAGGGAACCTTTGGTGGGCCATCAGTGCCGATCCATACGAGTCGCGCAGATTTGCTCTGAAGTTGTTGGCGCTAGTGCTCGGCGGCGAAATGCTGACTCGCTACACATCAAGCTCAGCCCGATTGAGAGTATTTGCCTACGCTGTCATCGCGGTCGGCGTAGTCAGTGGGCTGGCTGCGCTTTTTCAAGCGGTACCGAAGTTCGAGCTCTCTTTGACATCTGTTTCAGTCAGGAGGCTATGGCAGTTTGGAAACCTAAATCATTTCTCATTGTTGTTGGAGATGATTTTTGGCGTCCTGTTAGGGCTAATCGCGGGCGCAGGCATACGACGCGACCATCTCTTGATTTACGGATCAATGACTCTGATAGTGTGGGCGACAATACCGCTGACAACTTCGCGCGGCGGCATTGTCACGATGTTTTGTGTTCTTCTCTTCGTAGCAGCATTTTCTTCCGGCGTCAGAGGCAGGTCAAAACAAAACGGTTTCGGGCGGCGCGCCTCGATCCGCCATGTGGGCCAATCATGGATGATTCGCTCTGTCCTTTTAGCATCATTGCTTATTGTTGTAGCCATTGGCGTCGTGAAGGTAGGTGGAGATCCGATGGTGAGTAAGCTTGATAAGATTCCAGGCGAATTGAATCCAAGCAGTCAGAGAAACAGCAGCCGGCTCAACTTCTGGCGTGCAACGTGGCAGTTAATTAAAGACCATCCCTTGGCTGGCAGCGGGTTTGGCGCTTACTGGATTGCGATTTCACCGTATTACGACAGTGCAGGCCACGTTGTGCCTTATCAGGCCCATAACGATTATCTGGAGTTGCTGGCGAGTGGCGGGATTATTGGAACATTGTTGGTTGTATGGTTTGTGATTGTTTTAGTGAAGCGCGCGCGCGAACAGCTTAGGTCGCCTGATCGATTTCGACGTGCAGTGTGTTTTGGAGCACTCGCTGGACTCTTTGCGGCTGCAGTACATAGCGCCTTCGATTTTGGCCTCCATAATAATGTGAATGCCCTTGTGTTTATGAGTCTGGTGGTTCTGGCTACCTCAAATGTGCCGTGGGATTCCAAGTAAGCGGGTCAGTACCACCAGGTGACCAGGTCATTGCCACCGAGATGGCAGGTCAGTACCACCTCGCGGTAGAAGCTGTGAATAAAATCGCCAGACTTATAAATGGTTGGCAAACGGATCCGTTGTCGCTTGCTAACGCTGCTCGTCCATTCAACCACATCTATGAAGCGACAGAACCGAGTAGCGGTAGCGACCGGGTCGCCTGATTGTCGATTGTCGATTGTCGATTGCTGATTGTTGATTCCCTTGTGAGTCATCTAGAGCGGACGGGGGGATCTTAAGGCCGTCGTTGAATCTGGCAGTCGGCAATCGACAATCAGGCGGCCCACCCGCTACCGAAGCTGTGAATAAATTGCCCAACCTATGAATAATGATCGAGCGGATACTAAAATTGTTTCTTCACTCAACCACGGAACCGAGGAGCGGTAGCGACCGGGTCCGCTTGGCAACCACACAGCTTGGATGGGCTGGCGGCCCCGGTCGCTACCGCTCTTCGGTTCTGAGGTTGTGTGATGCTTGTTGGGTCGAATGACTGCGCATGAGGACGGCATCGGACTCTTCTCCGCTGTCCAAGTTGAGCGGAGGCGGAGTATTAGCCAAGCGACAACGTACGGCAACGATTGAGTGATTTATTCACAGCTTCTACCGCAAGGTGGTACTGACCTGTTGACCGGATCAACAACTCAACTTTGGTTATAGCCCTCGGGTGCGACGGCTTTATTTCCAACTCCCTCAAAACTCCTGGCTCCAATAATCTACGGAGGAAAAACTGATGTTTGCTAAAACGTTACAGTCTCTACGATCAAACTGGTTGAGCGTGCTGCTTGTTGCTGCGCTGGCCATTCTCTTTCTTGTACCGCTCACGCGGGCTGCTTTAAACGCAGGTGTAACCGCGCCGCAAAAGAAGAATGAGCCGGCCTGTCCCGCAAGTTCTCCAACGGTGGGGCCGCCAACAGATATGGACCAGTGCAAGAACGATGGGTGGAAGAATTTCAATGTTCCGCATTGCTTCAAGAACCAGGGCGATTGTGTGAGTTATGTAGAAACAGGGAAGTAGCAGTGGCCCGCATCCCAATACTCTGTCTCAGTGTGCCTGTGGCTTGGTAATGCTCCGCTGATACCTCTCAGGTGAGTGGGTTTTTCCATGTTGACTGGCAATGAATCTTGAGCGGGGGCGGCGGCAGACTGGAACTTGACCCGTTCCTGTACAGAGGCCTGCCTTGCCCCTTCCCAACCTGAGAGATTTTCAGCCTGTACCTGGCCTCTTTACAGCCTGAGAGATTTCCAGCCGCACCTTGCTCTCTTTACAGCCTGAGAGATTTCCAGCCTGCACCTTGCCCTCTTTACAGCCTGAGAGATTTTCAGCTGCACCTTGCCCTCTTTACAGCGCATAACTTCACCGATTCGGCAGCGGCCTAGTCTTGTAATGCGAACAGTACTCTCCCTTCTTGGCATTCTCTGTTGCTTTTGGCTGGCGTGGATTAATGCACGCGTCGGGTTGGCGCGCATCCATTATCTGTCAGGGGATCAGGAATATCTGCTCAGTGACGCAGCGACCAAACTCAGTCCAAACGATCCCGATGCACACTATCGCCGCGCCAACGCTTTACTCGAAATCAATCAAACTGCAGAGGCCGTCAAAGAGTATGAGCAGGCTGTCGCACTCAGGCCTCGGGATTTCTACCTGTGGCTGGAGCTCGGTTATGCGCTGGTCCAGAGCGGCGATGATGCTGGCGCTCACACGGCTTACACGACCGCAGTTAAGCTGGCGCCCCACTATGCTCAACCTCATCAAAGACTGGGCGAGTTTTTGCTGCGGACTGGCAGTCGCGAAGAAGCCTTCGTAGAGTTTCGCCGTGCCGCCACGAGCGACCCCGCTCAACTGCAAGAACTGATTGATCTCGCATGGAAAGAGTATGGGGAGGATGGAAGCGCAGTCCAGCGCGTGGTTGCGCCGCAATCACCCCTAGAGACTCTTGCCCTGGCGCGATCTTTTCTTGAGCACGAACGCACCGCCGAAGCGATGAATCTCTTCCGAGCAGCGGGAGTAACAGAAACGCCAGAAAGACGTCAGTTACTGGCTGAGCTGCTAAGAGAGAAAAAGTTTGTGGAAGCCTATGAGGTTTGGTCGGGCAGTCTTGCCCTTCGCAATAGTGGCTTTATGGCATCCGTCACTGATGGCGGGTTTGAATCGGAGCTTAATAAAGACAACCTGGGTTTCGGGTGGCATGCCACTGAACGGTCTAAAAAAATTGCCGTATCCCGTGATCCAGATATGCCTGATTCGGGAGAATTTAGTTTGCGGGTGAGTTTTGGCGGAGATTCAAACCCTTCGGAGGATGTCGCTAAGCAGTTGTTGATTGTGAAGCCGGAGACTAGCTATCGTGTGCACTTTGCTGCTCGCACGCAGAAGTTGGTTACCGGCGGATTGCCTTTTCTGTCGGTAGTTGACGCGTCGGACCAGCTGCTTCTGGGCAGGTCGACGCCGCTGCCCGCTGACACTCAAGGTTGGGAAAAGCACACCATTCAATTCAGGACCGGAAGTTTCACTCAAGCGGTAAACATCAGCCTGCGTCGGGACAAGTGCTCTTCATCGCCTTGTCCAGTTTTTGGCTCTCTCTGGCTGGATAGCTTTTCGCTTGAAGTTGCCGAATAGACTTTCACGCGGCCAGTTTAGCTTGCGACAATATGCGTCTCCCCAGGACACTGAAGTCTGGCTTCCCACGTGACCATTATTGTGCGGATAAGGAGGTGGCGGTGTCAGACTCTGGAATAGACTCGAGTCAGCGGGGCCACGATCGAAGGAAGAAACCAAGGATCTATGTGCCTTTTCGTGCCATCGTGCGCGGCGCGAATAGCCAGGGGGAAGAGTTTTCGGTTGACACTGTTTTGGATAATATGAGTGGCGATGGGCTCTATATGCGCATGATGCCGTTGGTTGAGAAGGGTGGCAGGCTTTCGATCGAGATTGGATTAACAACACCGTCGGGTGAGGAATCACAACCATCACGCACGATGGTGGAGGGCGTAGTCTTGCGGTCTGAGATGAAGGCGGGTGGCGTCTACGGCGTTGCAGTGAAGTTTGATCGAGTTCGCTTCGGCTGAATAGAGATAGAGCGGAAAAAGAGCACTCAAGGAGTTGAGACCCCGGGCCCACAAAGCCCGGGGATTTTTGTTTGGGTCAATTGCAAGTTGGGAAGGGGGCAAGGCAGGCTTCTGGGCAGGAATGGCACTTTGGTAATTGCAAGTTGGGAAGGGGGCAAGGCAGAGCTTCTGGGCAGGGATGGGTCAAGTTTCAGTCTGCCGCCGCCCCCGCTCAAGACTCATTGCCAGTCAACATTGAATAAACCATTCAACTGCAGGAACCTTGAGATTCTTAACAAGTCTGAATGAATTCAATGAGGGTGCCAGACTTGACTTGAGTGGCTGATTCAATGTTGACTGGCATTGGAACTTGAGCGGGGGCGGCGGCAGACTGAAACTTGACCAGTTCCTGTTCAGAAGCCTGCCTTGCCCCCTTCCCAACTTGCAAGTCTTCACAGTATTCTTGTCGGCAACGAACTCCCACAGCTTAATCATTTGAACCCGAGCAAAAGATTCATCTGATCCGTATGAACAAATTAAGTATTCTCGTTAGAGCCTCGTTTGCTTACTCGTTGACTGCCTGTTTTTGCCTGGCCCTGAGCTTCCAGGGTGTGCTCGCACAGTCAGTAGAAACAGCTCAGCCCGTCGAACAAGCACGCACCCTAATCGATGCCGGAAAGGCTGACGAAGCAATCCAGCTTCTCAACAATGCTCGCAACACGGCATCTGCTGTAGACGTTGGCTACCTCCTCGGCCTCGCCTACCATCAGAAAGGCGATTACGCGCGAGCGGTAGAAAATCTGGCCATATCCATAAAGAAATTGCCTTCAAAGGATGAGCGGTATCGCCGGGCTATTCAGGTGCTCGGTACGTCTTACTACCTGCTCGGACAGTATAGTGCGGCAATCTCTTATCTCAGCGAAACGAGTCAACTAATGCCCGACAGCGCGGAGATTATGTACGCACTCGCTACTTGTTACGTACAGACCAGGAACGTAACTAAATCGCGTGAAGTGTTTGCGCGGATGTATGGCGTTCCAGAGTCGGCGGCTGCCGCTTACTTGCTCAATGCTCAGATGCTGGTGCGGCAGCAGTTTGAACAACTTGCTGAGCAGGAGTTAAAGGAAGCACTCTCACGCGATCCTAAATTGCCGCAGGTCAATTTTCTACTAGGAGAGATGGCTATCTTCCACGCGGATATTGATCGTGGCATCGACTTTCTCAAAAAAGAGATTGAGCTTAATCCGGCATTTGCTATGGCCTATTACTGGCTTGGAGAGGCTTATTCGAGACAACTCAAGTGGGACCAGGCAATAGCGCCGCTGCAGAAGTCGATCTGGCTTAATCCATATTTCAGTGGTCCTTATATAGTATTGGGAAAGGCTTACATGAAAAAAGGGAATCTCGAGAATGCCGAGCTGATGTTAAGACGTTCTACGCAGATGGACCCCAGTAATTTTTCGGCTCATCATTTATTGGCGCAGGTACTGCAGCGCGCTGACAGACAGGAAGAGGCGAAGCGTGAGTTTGATATGGCGGAGAGGTTGCGCAGCATTACTGATAAAGAGCCATGAGGCAGGAGGCAGGAGGCAGGAGCAGGAGGCAGGAGCAGGAGGCAGGAGGCAGGAGGCAGGAGCAGGAGGCAGGAGCAGGAGGCAGGAGGCAGGAGCAGGAGGCAGGAGCAGGAGGCAGGAGGCAGGAGGCAGGAGGCGCAGGAGCAGGGAGGCAGGAGCAGGAGGCAGGAGGCAGGAGGCAGGAGCAGGAGGCAGGAGGCAGGAGGCAGGAGCAGGAGGCAGGAGCAGGAGGCAGGAGGCAGGAGAGCAGGAGGCAGGAGCACAGGAGGCAGGAGGCAGGAGGCAGGAGGCAGGAGGCAGGAGCAGGAGGCAGGAGCAGGAGGCAGGAGGCAGGAGGCAGGAGGGCAGGAGCAGGAGGCAGGAGGCAG
>Ga0214473_10010906_pt1 | contig 10675 bp, 9 predicted proteins | sample RVTome_7_FD_203509 | JGI IMG/M metagenome (GOLD analysis project Ga0214473, IMG submission 203509) | Soil microbial communities from uranium-contaminated site in the Upper Colorado River Basin, Wyoming, United States - RVT98D197 | ecosystem: Environmental > Terrestrial > Soil > Contaminated >... | reverse complement strand
AGAAGCCGCCTGGTATTTGATGCTGGAAGCGAGTGCGCCCTAGCGCCTCTCCAGCCTTGGAGGAATGCGCATGACGCAAGAAGTCTCGGCCGAGACCTCACTCCCGGCCCCGCCGCCCGAGCCGCCCAGCCGCCTGACCTTGTGGCTCCGTCGCGCGATGGTCTGGGCGGCCGGCGCCCTCGTGGTCTTTGCGCTGGGGGCGCTTGGCAACTGGTGGTTCCAGGTGCGCCCGCAGGTGGCGCAAGTGCAGCAGCTTACGGCTCAGCTGGAGACGGCGAATCAGGAGCTCGAGGTGCTGCGCCCGAAGGCCGCCGACGCCGATCGGCTGCAAGCCTCGTTCGATCAGGCGGAACTGCAGCTCCTCACCCTTCAGGCGTTGGCCCGGGTGCATGAGGCGCGGGCCGCGCTGGCTTTGGGGGAGGGCAGCCGGGGCAGGCTGCCGGCGCTGCTCGCCGACGCTCCCCTGGCGCGGCTGCAGTCCCTGGCGGATCCGGCCGCGGCCGAAACGGTCGGCGCGATGCGCGCGCGACTGGCGATGGCGATCGATGAGATCGAAAGCAACGACTTCGCCGCCCAGGGAGATCTTGAAATCCTGGCGAACGGCCTGTATGAGTTGGTCAGGGAGTTCAGTTCGGCGGAATAAACAAACCCGCTTTCCGAAGGAAAACGGGTTTGGGTTTTCGTCGCCTCGCCGTGTTTCGCTCGGATCAGGGACGGGCGCCGATGGTCAGATGCGCCTCGACCTCCTCACCTTGCCGCAGCACGGTCAAGATAACCTCCTGGCCGACGGTGGTGTTTCGGATCAGGTAGGAGAGCAGATCCGGGAAGTTGCGCAGGGCGGCGCCGTCGACGGCGATGATGAGATCGCCGCCGGCTGCGAGGCCGGCGCTGTTGCAGGGTCCCGCACCAATCACCCCCGCCTGTTCGGCCGGCCCGCCCGGCGTGACGCACGTTACGTACGCTCCGACGGCGTCCGCCGGCAGGCCGAGGCCCTCTAGAGTCTTAAGCGTCCAGGCCTCGTCGCTCAGGCTGGTAATCCCCAGGTACGGGTAGTCATAGTGTCCGCTCTCGATCAGCGCCGGGACGACGCGCCGGACGATATTGACGGGGATGGCGAAACCGACCCCGCTGCTGGCGGCGTCTCCCGAGACCGTGAAGGATTCGGTGCGAATGGCGCGGTTGACGCCGATGACCTGGCCGCGCAGGTTCAGCAGCGGCCCCCCGGAGTTTCCCGGATTGAGGGCGGCGTCCGTCTGGAGGATGTCGGCGGCGGTGAAGAACGAATCGCCGCCGGGCGCCGCCCGTTCCGAGTCGAGGGTGCGCCCGATGGCCGAAATCACGCCCAGGGTCATCGTCCCGGACAGGCCGAATGGATTGCCGATGGCCACGACCATATCCCCGACGTGAATGCTGTCGGAATCCCCCAATTCGAGAGGAACGATGATGTTCTCCGGCACGTCGACATCGAGAAGAGCCAAGTCGGAGTCGGGGTCGGTCCCCACCAGCGTGGCCCATGTCTTTAGGCCGGCCGGAAAATCAACCTCGATTTCATCGGCGCCTTCGATCACGTGCTGGTTGGTGACGATGTGACCCTCGGCGTCGATGACGAAGCCCGTGCCCTGGGCCGTCGGAACGGAGCTGTTGTGGGGCGGACCGAGGTTGGTGTAGATGTAGACCGTCACGACGCCCGGATTCACGCGCGTGTAGAGCTCAGCCAGGCTCGTAGGGTCGAAACCTCCCGGAGGGACGACGGCGGTAGGTACCGAAGTAGCCGTTGAGTGGGGCGGCGCGGTAGGGAGCGCCGGCGCCGCAGTGGGAGAGCCGAGGTTCATCGGCGTGAGCACGCAGGCGAGTAAAGCTCCGGCCAGGGCAAGCATCCCAAGAGAACGTCGTGTCCGCATTCGATACCTCGATACAGGTGGCGTCAGTCTCGCCGCAGAGATGCAAGTTTCTGAAAGAGATCCTTCTCCTCGGCGCTAAGAGACCGAGGCAGCTGGATCTGGAGGTGGGCGAAGAGATCGCCTTTGCGCGCAGGCTGTTGCAGCCCGGGCAGACCGCGTCCCTTCAGTCGAAACGTCGCGCCGGGCTGGCTGCCGGCGGGGATTGTCAGGACGACCTGGCCGCCCGGGGTAGGGACCTCGATCTCGCCGCCCAGGACGGCGGTGTAGAGATCGACGTCGACCTGGGCATGAAGGTCGTCGCCCTCGCGCGTGAAGCGCGGGTCGGGGGCAACGTCGATGAGCAAGAAAAGATCGCCGCCCGCCTCGCCCTGGCCGGAGACGCGCACGCGTGTGCCGCTGCGTGCCCCGGGAGGAATCCGAACCTCCAGCTTGCGCCCGTTGCGTCGAAGTTCGCGCGTCGTTCCGCTGAAGGCTTCTTGCAGGCTGATGGCAACGGGCTGTTCGAGATCCCGCCCGCGGCTGCGGGCCCGGCCGGCGGGTCCTCGGGCCGGGCTGGCTCCGAAGATGGCCTGGAAGAAGTCGGAAAAACCCCCGCCGAACAGATCGTCCAGGTCGCCGACCTCCACCCGCATGCCGCCGGGCATCTCGCCCATCCACTGCGTCCAATCGAAGCCCCCGGGCCGGCCGCCCGTCCGCTGCCACGCATCATACGAGGCGCCCAGCTGATCGTACTTGGCCCGCTTGGCGGCGTCCCCCAGCACTTCGTAGGCTTCGTTGATTTCCTTGAATCGTTCCTCGGCCTCGTTGTCGCCGGGGTTCTTGTCCGGGTGGAAACGCACGGCCAGCTTGCGGTAGGCGCGTTTGATGGCCTTCTCGTCCGCATTGCGCTCGACGCCGAGGACTTTGTAGTAGTCCTTGTATTCCAAAGGTCGTCCCTCGGCACCATTCTAAGGGTCCGGAGGAAGGCGCGTCAAGGCAGGCCCGTATCCCTGCAGGCGATGGCCCTTAGCATTGCGGCGCCCGACGGGCGGCTCCCGTTGCCCCAATCCCTAGGGAAGAACCTCCCGACCTCACCCCCGTGCCACTCGCGAAGCAGCCCGCAGGGCCTCTCCGCCTGGGGAAAGTATCTGCGCCCCGCGGAGGTCTTGCGGAGAGGGGGATGAGGAGCAAATAAGAGGGGATGGGGGCGTCAGCCCCCATCCCCTCTTAGGACCTTTCCCCTCCCCCTGTGTCCTCGACTTCAAGTTGGTGCGACGTTCAGCCCAGGGGAGCCCTTTCAGGGTGCCTCGCGAGGGCAGGGGTGGGGGCGAGAAGATTCGCATCACAGCCGAGACTTTCGGCGATGAGTTAGCGGAACCAAGGCAGATAAACCAGGTGTCGTCGCAGCATGGAGACCTCCTGAACCTGCGTCTGTAGGTCTTCCATGCTATGATACCTATATGAGCGTCGTCCCCCAGCGAGAACGAGTGCTTGTGGTGGACGAAGACCCCGACGTCCTCGATCTGCTGGCGCGGCAAGTCCTCGAACCGATGGGATACCTGGTCGCCACGGCCGACGATGCCGGCGCCGCGATCCAGCAGGCCCTGAACTTCAGCCCCGACCTGATCCTCGCCAGCCTGACCCTCCCCGGGCTCTCCGGCAAAGACCTGCTGGTGGCGTTGCGCTCGCAGGGCATGGATGTGCCGATGCTCGTCACGGCCTCCGAAGGGATGGAGAGCGACGCCGTCCAGGCCTTCCGCCTCGGAGCGCGCGACTACCTCGTCAAGCCGCTGCGCGAGGCGGAGGTCGTCGCCGCCATCGAGCGCGCCCTCAACGACGTCCGCGGGCGGCACGAGCGCTCGCAGCTCGCCGACGAATTGGCCGAGAGCAACCGCCAACTGGAACGCCGCGTGCGCGAGCTGACGACTCTTTACGGCATCGGCAAGGCCGTCACCTCCACCACCCATCAAGGACAGCTCTTCTCCAAGTTAATGGAGGGAAGCCTGTATGTGACCGAAGCCAACATGGGCTGGATCCTGCTGCAAGAAGAGGGGTCCGAGCAGCTCGTCTTGCGGGCGCAGAAGAACATGCCGCCGGCGCTGGCCGCCAAGCTGCACCAGGCGTGGGATGACGGGGTGAGTTCGCTCGTGATCCTTTCAGGCGAGGCGCTCAGTATCCACGGCGAAGGCTTGGGTCAGTTCAAATTGGCTCGCTTCGGCAAGGCCGCGCTGATTGCGCCGATCAAAGTGCGCGAGCAGGCGATCGGCGTGCTGTGCGTCGCGCGGACGGACCCGCGCCCGTTCTCCGACCGCGAACAGGCCATGCTCGAGGCAGTGGCCGATTACGCGTCCATTTCGCTGGTGAACGCGCGGTTGTTCCAGGCTCTGGAAGGGCGCGCCCGCCACCTGCAGCAACTCATCGATCAGATTCAGAGCGGTGAAGTGCGGCAGGGGCTGCGGGCCCTGCTGGCCCAGGTGGAAACCGCCCTGGGGGAGAAGGACGGAGCCGGGTGGGGACGAGCGCTGGAGAGCCTAGGCCGCGGCCTGGACGCTTTGCTCCAGGCGGCGGACAACGCCGCGGCTGAACCGCGCTCCGAACCGGAGGCCGCGGCCCGATAAGTCGCCGACCGTCCGGCGGCGCGATCTTCGAAATGCAAGCGATGCCTTCGACGCTCATCCTCGTCGCCGACGACAGCCGCGAGATTCGCGACTTCCTCGAGCAATCGGTCCTCACTCCGGCCGGATATACGGTGCGGACGGTCGGCGACGGAATGTCGGCCCTGACGTTGGCGCGCGAGCTGCTCCCCGACCTGGTCATCACCGACCTGCAGATGCCCGGGTTGTCCGGGCTCGACCTGATCCGCCGGCTGCGCGCCGATCGATTGTCGCTGCCCACCATCCTGATCACCGGGGAGGGCTCGGAAGGGGTGGCGGTTGAAGCGCTCCGCGCCGGAGCGGCGGACTATCTGACGAAACCCTTCGAGGCCGAGCAAATGTTGGCGGCCGTCGGTCGGGCGCTGGCCGAAGGCCGCCGCTGGGCCAGCCTGGAAAAGGGCGTCAGCGAGGCCCGCGCCACCGCCGCCGCTCTGCAGCAGCGCCTCTCGGAGCTCGAGGCCCTGGCCCAGATCGGCCGCACGGTGACGGCCACGCTCGACATCGAACCCGTCCTGACAGCCGTCGTCGAGGCCGCGGTCCGATTAACCCGCGCCGAAGAGGGCAGCTTGCTGCTGCTCGACCCGGAAAGCGGTGAGCTCTATATGCGGGCCTCGAAGAACTTCGACGAGGAGTTCGCCCGCACCTTCCGCCTACACGTTCAAGATTCCCTGGCCGGCCAGGTGATGGCCACCGGCGAACCCGTGGTCCTGGATGAACGTTCCCCGCAGAAAATCAAGACCTCCTACCTGGTGCACTCTCTGCTCTACGTCCCGCTCCAGGTCCGCGGCCGCAGGACGGGCGTGCTCGGGGTGGACAACCGTAAGGCCGGGGGCAATTTCGCTCGCGAAGACATGACGGTGATGATGGCCTTGGCCGACTACGCCGCCATCGCCATCGACAACGCCCAGCTCTACCAGCGCACGGAAGCCGAGCGCCGCCAGCTGGAGACGATCCTGACTCAGACCGAGAGCGGAGTGCTGGTGCTAGACCCCGAGAATCGCCTGATCCTGATCAATCGCGCGGCGCGCCAGGCCTACAACGTAGGCGGCGACGTCATCGGGCGATCGGTCGTCGAAGCGCTGGACGACCCCGAGCTGCTCGCCCTGATCCGGGCGCCGGGTTCCCAACCGCGCCGCGAGGAGCTGGGGGTGCGCGACGGACGCGTCTTTCACGCCCAGCGCACGTTGATCCCCGGGGTGGGGCAGTCGATCGTCATGGACGATATCACCCACCTCAAGGAGCTCGACCGGATCAAGTCCGAATTCGTCACCACCGTCTCGCACGACCTGCGCTCGCCCCTGACGGCGATCCTGGGGTACGTCGAGCTGATCGAGCGGGCCGGGCCGGTGACGGACCAGCAGAGGGAATTCGTCCGCCGGGTTCGCCTGAGCGTGGAGCAAATCACGAGCCTGGTCACCGATCTGCTCGACCTGGGGAGGATCGAGGCCGGACTGGACGCCTCCAAAGAGAAGACGCCCCTGGCGGTGCTGGCGCGCTATGCCATCGAGGGACTTCGCAACGCAGCCGAGGTCAAACGCATTGTGGTCGAGGCGCGCCTGCCCGAAGATCTACCGATGGTGACGGGAGAGCCGTACCGCCTGCGGCAAATGATCGGCAACCTGCTCGAGAATGCCATCAAGTATTCCCCCACCGCTGGTCGGGTGGAGGTGTGGGCCGAGGCGGAGGGCGATCAGGTGATCCTGCGGGTGCGCGACTTCGGGCCGGGGATCCCGCCGTCCGATCAGCCGTATCTCTTCGACAAGTTCTTCCGGGCCAGCAATGTGCCGGAAGATGTGACCGGGACGGGTCTCGGCCTGTCGATCGTCAAATCCATCGTCGACAACCATCAGGGACGGATTTGGGTGGACTCGAAGCTCGGGGAAGGATCGACCTTCACGGTCGTTTTGCCCTGCGCCGAGGCCTAAGACGAACGCTCGTCGCCGAAGAAACGCATGCGCGGCCCGTGGGGCCGCGCAGGTGGTTTAAAAGCGCCTCCGCCGGGGCGGTGAGGGGGGTAACCCGGCGGAGGCATTCGCCAAAGGAGGAGACAGCGATGAGCAGTGGGGTGCCCCGTCTCAGTCTCCGACGCTATAATAGCCGCGGCCGGCGACGACAGACCACTGTCGAAGGTCATGTGGGCCGCGTGACATCCTTCGTCGGGGCGACACAGGTGATGCAACCACCCTCAGCCACCTCATGACTCAAAGCGCTGAATTGCGGCGCAGGCTTCAGCGCCTCGGTCGGCATCGACCTGTCGAGCGCTTCACCGCGACCCCGGCCGTCTCGACACCGCTGACGGGTGAGGAAGTCGCCACGCCTCGGGGTGCGGCCTTTCGGCGCCAGGCGACCTATCCCCTCGACCATGAGCACGGGCAGCGGCCCCTGGCCAGCCTGCTGGCTTTCGATTCTCGCCTGGCGGCCGATGTGGCCCGCCAGCCTGGCCTGGGCGACATCGCGCTGGGCCAACTGACCTTCCTCGATACCGAGACCACCGGGTTGGCCGGCGGCGCCGGCACGCTTGTCTTCCTGGTCGGCGTGGGTCGCTTCACACCCACCGGATTCCGCCTGCGCCAGTACTTCCTGCGCGATCCGGCTGAGGAGCCGGGCATGCTGCACGCGCTACAGGAGGACCTGGAGGAGTCGTCCGGGTTCGTGACCTTCAACGGACGCGGATTCGACCTGCCGCTGCTCGAAATGCGCTACGGGATCGGGTTGAGGCGGCGCTGGAGTCTCTCCAGTCTCCCTCACTTCGACCTGCTTTTCCCATCCCGACGTCTCTGGCGTCGGGCCCTGCCGGACTGCTCGCTGGGGACCCTCGAAGCGCACTTGCTGGGAGTCGAAAGGACCGAGGAGGACGTTCCGGGAGCGATGATCCCGGGCCTGTACCTGGATTATCTGCGCAGCGGCGATACGACGTCGATGTCCCGAGTGCTATACCACAACGCCGCCGACATCCTGACCCTCGTCGGGCTGGCGGCGATCGTGCTGGAAAGGTACGAGGGACCCGGCGCCGCCCTCAGCGGCTCGGAGGCCCTGGCGATCGCCCGCTGGCACGCCGAACGGGGGAGGCCCGAATTGGCCGAGACCGCCCTGCGACACGCCATCGAAACCAGCCAGGGGGATTTGCAGCAGGAGGCCCTGCGCAGGTTCACGACACTGCTTCGCTCGCAGCATCGACGCGCCCATGCCCTGGAAGCACTGGCCGCGTGGAGCCAGCTCTCACCGGCAGACCCGGAACCGCGGCTCGAGGCTGCCAAGTACTTCGAGTGGGAGGCTCGCGATCCGAGCCAGGCGCTGCACTGGGCGGATCAGGCGCGCCAGGCCGTCGAATTGTGGTCCGAAAGCTGGCGTCGCCGCGACGCTCTGGCGTCGATCGACCATCGCATTCGACGGCTGATGGGAAAGATGGCTCAATCCGCCCCGGCGGCCTAGCCCGTCCTATCGCGCACCCGCTACCGCGCCAGCAGCCCCCATCGTTCGCGCACTCGACGCTCCGCCTGGCCGAATAGGACCTGGTCCGCCAGCAAGCCAACAGCGATGATGACCAGCATGACCGCCACCACCCGACTCATGTCGTTCAGTTCGCGACCCATGGTCAACAAGGCGCCCAGGCCCGGGAGCGTGTAGAGCAGCTCGCCGGCCATCAGGGACCGCCAGGCAAACGACCAACCGAGCTTCATCCCGGTGAGGATGGAAGGCAGCGCCGAGGGCAGGATGACGTTGGGATAGAGCTGCCAGCCGCGCGCCCCCAGGGTACGCGCCGCCCGCAGGTAGATGGGCGGCGTGTTGCGCACACCGTCCTCGGTCGCCTGGGCGATCGAGAGCACCGATCCCATCACGACCACGAAGAGGATCGCCGTCGGGCTGAGGCCGAACCACAGCAGCGCCAGCGGCAGCCAGCAGATGCTGGGCAGGGCCTGCATCCCCATGACCACCAGGCCGAGGGTGTCCTTGACCCATCTCAGCTGGGCCATCAGCAGGCCGAGGGTCAGCCCGACGACCATCGAAATGAGATACCCCTCGACCAGGCGACCCAGGCTTCCGCGGATTCCGATGAGGAAGGTCCCGTCGCGAAATCCCTGGACGAGCGATTCGAGAACGCCGGTGGGGGACGGAAACAAGTAGCTCGGCCAGAGCTGACTGCGGGCCAAGAGCTCCCACAGGACCATCAGGCCGATGAAGAATCCACCACGGCGAATCCAGGTGGCGGGTCCATAGGTCAGAATCGATCGGCGGACGGCGGTGTCAGCCTTCGCTTCGGTCATCGGCCACCTCGCCTCCAAGACGGAGGTCGCGCGCGATCCGGGAGGCGTGTTCGGCGGTCGCCAGGTCTTCCACATGGCGGGGCCGCGGCAGCTGGATGCGGTGTTCGGAGAGAATCCGGCCCGGACGCGGCGAGAAAACCAGGACACGGTCTCCCAGAACGACCGCCTCGCGCACGTTGTGAGTCACAAACACCATCGTCTTGCCGGTCGTGAGCCAGACCTCCTGGAGTTCCTGGTGGAGGCGCTCGCGGGTAATGGCGTCCAGCGCCCCGAAAGGCTCGTCCAGGAGCAGCACAGCCGGATCGACGGCCAGGGCTCTTGCCAGAGCGACGCGTTGGCGCATCCCCCCGGATAGCTGGTGGATCCAGGCCTCGCCGAAGGATTCAAGGTGGACCATTTGAAGCAGGCGTTCGGCCGCCGCCACCCGCTCGGAGTGGGGGAGTCGCTTCATCTTCAACCCGAACTCGACGTTGCCTTGAGCGGTCAACCAGGGGAACAAAGCCCCTTCCTGAAAGATCATCACACGGCTCGGGTCGGGCCCGAGGATCGGCTGCCCGCCAACCAGGACTCGGCCACGCGATGGGATCTCCAAACCCGCCAGGATCGACAGCAGAGTCGATTTCCCGCAACCGGAGGGACCGACGATACACAGGAACTCTCCATCGGCGATCGTCATGTCGACGTGCGCGAGAGCCGCGAGCGAGCCGTCGCGCGTCGGAAAGTCCTTCTCTACACCCTGCACCACCATGCTCATGGTACGCCCCCGCCCCTGCGCTACTCGACCCGCGGCAGGCCGCCGGCGTCCAACACGTCGTTGAGCAGCGTTAGATCGTAGATGTGTGTCAGGTCCGGTTCTTCGGAGAGGAAACCCGCCTCAAACGCGGCGTGGGCCGAGGCGAGAAGAGAAGTCGACAGAGGGTCCCATGTTGGACGGAGGCGAGACCAGGCCATGGCGATGACTTCGCCACCCAACCCACGGCCCGTCAAGCGCTCGATCTCCGCGTTGACGGCCGCCTGAGCTTCCTCCGGGTGCTCCAGCATCCACTGCGTTACCGCGACATGTGCCTCCAGCCACGAACGCACGAGGTCGGGGTGGTCCTGCAGGAAGCCGGTTCGGACGATGATATTGGCCGTGACGAAGTCGCCCCCGGGCCACAGGTCGCGTTCATCCAGGAACAAGGCTCCGTTGGCTTCCACAATCAGGCGGCTCGCCCACGGTTCGGGCACCCAGGCGCCGTCGATCTGCTTCAGCAGGAACAGATCCAGGATCTGCGGATTAGCTGTGGGCACGACCGTGACGTCGCCGCCGTGTTCCACGGTCTCCAGCCCGTTCGCCACCAGATAGGCGCGCAGGGCCACGTCTTGGGTATTGCCCAGTTGCGGCGTCGCCAGCCGCTTCCCGTGCAGGTCCGCCGGCGTGTGGATATCGGCCTCGGCCCGGACGACGAAGGCGGCCCCCCCGCTGGTGGCGCCGGCCAGAACGCGCAGGGCCAGCCCATCGGATTGGACATAGCCGTTGATGGCTGGATTGGGCCCGATGTAGGCCAGGTCGATCTGATCGGCGAAGAGCGCTTCGATCACTGAGGGGCCGGCGTTGAACACGGTGGCCTTAATCCGCACATCGGGCCCCAGAGCCCGCTGGAAGTCACCGCGCGCCAACCCGATCAGGGCCTGAGAGTGCGTGATATTGGGAAAGTAGCCGAGGCGTACGACGGGTTCGGAGCCGGCGCCGTTGGATGGCCCCCCGAGCGAGCAGGCCCCGAGGAAGGCGCATGCGAGCAGAAGAAGCTTGGCGTTTCGGATGGAGTTTCTGGGCAATTGACGCATGGGGGATTCGGGAGTGGACATGACGGATCAGCGGTCCGCTGTCGCCGAC
>Ga0214473_10010905_pt1 | contig 10676 bp, 7 predicted proteins | sample RVTome_7_FD_203509 | JGI IMG/M metagenome (GOLD analysis project Ga0214473, IMG submission 203509) | Soil microbial communities from uranium-contaminated site in the Upper Colorado River Basin, Wyoming, United States - RVT98D197 | ecosystem: Environmental > Terrestrial > Soil > Contaminated >... | reverse complement strand
GCCCGCGCCAGGAGGTCGCTGATCCGCTCCTCCTTGTGGAGGATGGTGTAGCGCCCGGGGAAGCGGATCTCGCCGGTGATCACCACGTTCCGCTGCACGTCCCAGTTGGGGACCTGGCGCACGAACACGTTGTCGTACGGCTCGAGCCGGACCTCGGGCGAGCGGGCCGTGCCCACCGGCCGCACGATGTAGCCGCTCTGGTCGAAGACGTAGGACGAGTCGAGCGGCACCCGGAGCACCACGGCCAGGGAGTCGCTGCCGTCGCCCGGCGTGGCGCGGGGCCGCGACACCTCGGCCTCGACCAGGTACGCGTCGTCCCGCAGCCCGCCGGCCAGGAGGATGGCGTCCCGCAGGGTCATCGAGTCGGCGAACGCCACGACCCCCGGCTTGTGCACGGCGCCCAACACCGCCACGTAGCGCTGCGGCCGGAACTCGGTGCGGGTGAAGATGCTGACCGAATCACCCTCCAGAAGCACGGGGTTTTCCGCCCCGGCCCCGACAAACGAGAACCCCAGCAGCTGCCGGCTGGAATCGGGCAGCACGCGAAGGATCTGGGCCCGGCCCTCGTAGGTCTCCGGGCGGAACCCGCCGGCGATGGCCACGAGGTCGCCGAATCGCATGCCCGCTTCCACCCGGTACGTCCCCGGCTGCCACACGCTGCCCTCGATGGTGACCGCATGCCGCCGCCCGCCGCGGATCCCGAACACCGTGATGCTGTCGCCCGCCGCGAGCGGCAGGGGCGCCGCCGCCGAATCGAGCGTTTCGGCCAGGGCGACGGTGAGCACGGTCTGCGTGGTGGCCGGGTCGGGGCGGCGGTCGGCCGGCAGGATCCGGGCGATGGTGGCCGTACCGGTGGCGGCCCGCGGCGCCAGGCCGCCCGCGATGGCGATCAGGTCCCGCAGGCCTTCACCGGGCCGAAGCTCGTAGGCCGCGGGCCGCATGACCTCGCCCACCACGGCCACCCGGGCCCCCGTGATCGGAACGAACACCACGTCGCCCGGGGCGAGGGAAATGTCCGTGGGGACGATGCCGTGTAGCAGGTAGTCGTAGAGGTCCACCGTGCCGACGAGATCGCGCCCGCGCCGGACCTCGACCCGGCGGAAGCTGCCGCGGGGCTTGAGGCCGCCGGCTTCGTAAATGGCGCTCAATACGCCGCCCGAGGCCGCGAGATAGTAGGTGCCGGGCCGCTCCACCTCTCCAGTCACCCGGATTCCCTGGACCCGGACCCGCGCCACCGACACCTGGACCCGGGTGCGCGCATTGGCCGAGCGGGACACGCCGGAGTAGACCCGGGGCAGGCGGGAGTAAAGCAGGTCCCGCACCTGGCCCATCGAGAGGCCGTTCACGAACAGCTGGCCCACCTGGGGTACGATGACGAACCCCTCGCGCGTGACCTCCAGCGTGTGGGCCAGCTCGGTCTCGCCGGTGAGGATCAGGACCAGCACGTCGCCTGGGCCGACCCGGTAGGCGTCGTCCACCGGCCCCGACACCATGGGCTGGAACTGGGTGGTCGGCTGGCGGAAGACGTCGAGGCCGAAGAGCGTGAGCGGGGCCGGGCCGGCGCGCGCCGCCTCGGCTCGGTGGAGCGAGTCCAGGCGCAGCGAGTCTCGCGTCATGCGGGCCCGGGTGGTATCCAGCGATGCCCGGGCCGAATCCCGTCCGGTGGCCGACCAGATGCCCAGGATGGAAACCGCCTGGAGCACCTCGGTGGATGGCGCCGGTGCGGTCCCTGCTTCCCCACCCAGATACGCATCGAGAAGGTCGGACGAATACCCCGCGGCGCGGAGCCGCGCCCGCAGCTGGTCGCTGGTGAGGCCCGACCCTTCCAGCCGCTGGCGGAGCATCTCGCCCAGGGCTGGCTGCTCGCGGAGCAGCCGCGCGATCTGCTCGGGCGTCATGCCCGGAGGCAGCTGCGGGATCTGGGCGCGGGCCGACGCGGACGGAGCCAACAGCGCCGCGGCGAGCAGCAGCAGGGGGACGGAAAGGCGGGGGGGTGGCGTCACGAGGTGCGTAACATGGCCGATAAGTCGCTCGCGGTCAATGGGTTAGGGGCGGGTCGGTCCGGTGGTGGGGCCGCCACTGATGACTACCTCGGGTGCGAGGTGGTCCGTCACGGCTGGTGCGGGGGTACTTACATTCCATCCTCGAACCGGAGGGCGGCACCATCCGTACGCTGCATGAAATCCAGGCACCCGCCGAACGTGCGCTGCTGGTCGGCGCGCCACGGCGCGGGTCCACCGATGCGCTGCACTGCGAGGAGCATCTCGACGAGCTGGCCCGGCTGGCGGACACCGCCGGCGCGGTCGTCGTGGGCCGCATGGTCCAGCGGGTGCAGAAGCCGACACCGCGGTACTACCTGGGCGAGGGCAAGGTGGAGGAAGTGCGCGTGGCCGCCGAGGAGGCCGGGGCCACGCTCCTCCTGTTCGATGAGGAGCTGTCGCCCGTCCAGGGCAAGAACCTCGAGAACACGCTCAAGCTCCGCGTCATGGACCGGGCCGAGCTGATCCTGGACATCTTCGCCACCCGGGCGCGCTCCAAGGAGGCGCGCATGCAGGTCGAGCTGGCGCAGCTCGAATACCTGCTCCCCCGCCTGGCGCGGATGTGGGTCCACCTCTCGCGCATCCGGGGCGGCATCGGGCTCCGGGGCCCGGGGGAGACCCAGATCGAGACCGACCGCCGCATGATCCGCCAGAAGATCAGCCGCCTGAAGACCCGGCTGGCCGACTTCGAGCGTCACCGCGCGGTGTTGCGCGAAGGGCGGCAGCGGCGTGCCGTACCCACGGCCGCGCTGGTGGGCTACACCAACGCCGGGAAGTCGAGCCTGCTGCGGGCGCTGACCGGCGCCGAAACGCTGATCGAGGACCGGCTGTTCGCCACGCTCGACACGCTCACCCGCGAAGCCTCGTTAGGCGACGGGCGCCGCGTCCGGCTGGTGGACACGGTCGGGTTCATCCGGAAGCTACCCCACCATCTGGTCGCGAGCTTCCGCGCCACGCTGGAGGAAGTGGGCCAGGCCGATCTGCTGCTCCACGTGATCGACGCGTCGCACGCCCAATGGGAGGAGCAGGTCCAGGTAGTGGACGCCGTGCTGGCACAGCTCGGGCTCGACCTTCTGCCCGTGGCCCACGTGTTCAACAAGATGGATCTGTTGGACGATCGGGTCGGGTTCCGGGACCGGGTGGCGGCCCGGTTCGATTCCGTGGCATGTGTGAGTGCGGTTGAGAATGAGGCGGGGGAGCTGCTGAGCCTCGTTCAGGGATTGGTTACGAGGTGAGCGGTGAGCTGTGAGCTGTGCGCTGTACGCCCTTTAACACCTCAGCGACGTCGCGCGCAAACCGTCTGGCCGAGTAGCGATCCTCCGCCCGCAGCCGTCCCTGTCGTCCCACCTCGCGTAGTGCTTCTGAGGGAAGTGTCAAGGCAGAGGCCAGGGCGGCGGCGAGCGCCGGCGGTTGCCGCGGCGGGACCAGCCAGCCGCCTTCGGTAAGGATCTCGCGGGGTCCGCCCTCCGCGGCGGCCAGGACGGGAACTCCGCACGCCATCGCCTCCAGCACCACCCGCCCGAACGCCTCGGGGCGCCGCGAGTAGTGGACCGCCGCATCCAGCTCCGGATAGACCAGCTCGACCTTGGCCTGAAACGGGAGCTGGTGCACCTGGGTGAGTCCCGCGGCACGCCGGCGCTCGAGCTCCCGGGCCAGGTCGTGCTGGAAGCGGGTCTCGGCCGCGGTGTCGTAGATGTTGCCGCCCACCAGCACCAGGTGCGCTTCCGGGAATTGGCCGGCAACCCTCGAGAACGCCTCGATCACCTCGAGCTGGCCCTTCCATCGTGCCAGCACCGCGGGCATGCCGATCAGCCGGTCCTCGCGGGGAATGCCGAGCCGGTCATGGATCCAGAAGCTCCGGTCCCGGGGGCGGAAACGGTCGAGGTCGACGCCGTTGGGGACAACGAGCGGTTGAGCGGTTGAGACGGGCGGCTGAGCGGGTGAGCGGTTGAGCGGTTCCCTTCCACCCCATGCCGTCGCGACTGCCCGTGAGTTCGCGATCAGTGCGTCGGGTTTTCGCCGGGCCAGCATCTTCCAGAGGACACCCGTTGCCGTCGGCGGGAACTCATGCAGATGCCACACGACCGCGGGCCCGCCAACCGCCGAACCGCTCAACCGCTCAACCGCTCGACCGCTCAACCGCTCAACCGCCGGGACAGGGCGGTAAAGGGTGGCCAGGTGCGTCTTGAACGACACCGAGTAGAGCACGGCGGCGTCCCGGACGTACGGGTGATCGGCCAGGCGGCGGGACCAGCGGCGCAGGGCCAGCAGGGCGGCCGGCACCGTGGTGAGCGCGCCCAGCCGCTGCGATCCCCGGAGCAAGGTCTCGGGCCCCTCGACCACCTGGGCCGGAATCCCCAGCTCGTTGAGTATCCGGATCAGCGGGCCGTCGCGCGGCGTGAGCACGCGGAGCGCGATGTCCGACTCGAAGGCCCGCTCGGCGAAGTCGAGCAGCACCCGCTCCGTCCCGCCGAGCTGGGCGGAGATGGCCAGCGCGGTGACCCGGAGCCCGGGACGTTCAGACGAGGGCACGGTACACGTCCGCGGTGCGGCGCGCGGTTTCGGCCCAGCTGAACCCGCGGGCCCGGGTTCGGCCCCGGGCGGCGAGGTCGCGGGCGGTGGCCGGATCGCCGGCCAGGTCCACCAGGGCATCCACGAAGCGCTCGGGGTCGCGGCTCGCCACCACCACCGCGGCATCGCCCGCCACCTCGGCCAGGGCCGCGGCCCCGGACGTCACCACCGGCAGGCCCGAGGCCATGGCCTCGAGCAGCGGCAGGCCGAACCCCTCGTAGTGCGACGGGAAGAGCAGCACGTCGGCCGCGTGGTACGCGGCGCGCAGCTCCCGCTCGGGCGCCTCGGAGCGCTGGACGGTCAGGTCGGTGAGCTCGAGTGCCGCGAGCTCGGCCTCCTGGCGGGCGGTGAACCGGCCACCCACCTGGAGCAGCCACGCTTCCACCCCGCGGGCGCGGAGACCCGCGACGCCGGCAATCACCGCGGGTACGTTCTTGCGCTCGACCGTACTCCCGACGTGCAGCACCACGTACGCGTCGGGCGGCAGCCCCAGCCGCTGGCGGATGGCCGCGCGCGGTTCCGCGGGCGACTCGAAGAACTGCTCGTCCACCCCGTACGGGACGACCTGGATCCCGTCGTCCCGGCCCAGCCAGCCGGCCAGCTCCCCGCGGAGCCATTCGGTGGCCACGATCCAGGCCCGGGCCCGCCGGAGCGACAAGAGCACCCGGCGGAGGAGCGCGTTCCGCAGGCGGCCGCGGACGGTGAAGGCCCGGCGGCGCACCGTGATCACCGGCAGCAGATCGTGCACCGTGACCAGCGTCCGCGTGCGGTGGGCCCGCACCAGATGGGCGTACGAGTGGTCCAGCACGTGCACCAGGTCGGCGGACTGTCGCGCCACCCGCATGGGGTAGCGCACGTAGCGATGCAGGTAGCGCTGGGCCTCGCCCCACAGCGAGCCGCCGGGGGGGATGTGCGGGGCGGAGGGCCGCTCGATCGCGTCGTCCTCCCAGGTGAGCGGCGCGATGGGGCCGGCGACCGCGAACGCCAGGTCCGGCGCCGCCCCGGGCAGCAGGGCCGCGAGCCGCGAGGCGTAGCGGTCCATGGACGGCCACCGCTCGAGGGGGGGATCGGGGACGAGGAGGATGCGAGTCATGCCGCCGCGGACTCGGGAAACGGGAAAGGGGAAACGGGTAACGGAGCAGTACGCCCCCAACGTTTCCCGTTTCCCGTTTCCCGTTTCCCGTTCATTTCTCCGCCTGAAGCTCGACTTCGAGATACCAGGCCGGGAAGATCCACGCCAACCGGTGCTCGTAGAAGTCCGGCCAGCGCGCCGCCACGCGGCGGGCGAGGGCGTCCACGGGGCCGCCGTGGAACCGCAAGACCCGGCGAGCGACGCGGAACCGGGCGCGCGAGTAGTAGGCCAACGGGTGGTCGCCGGTGAAGTAGTCGAACGACCGCCAGCCGAACCGGTGCACGTGGGTGGGATCGGTGTGCGCGTTGGCGCAGGAGAAATGCGGGGTGGTGAGCAACAGGGTCCCGCCCGGCGCCAGCACTCGATGGATTTCGCCCATCAGGCCTGGAAGGTCGCGCACGTGCTCCAGCAGGTCGAAGCAGAAGACCCGGGCCAGCGCGCCGTCCTTGAAGGGGAGCGCGGCCTCGACGTCGAGCACCACGTCCGGGCGGACGGCGCGGGCGCGGTCGGCGCGCAGCGCGCCGGGAACCCGGCGAACGGAGCCGCAACCCAGGTCGAGATCAGGCATGGGGAAGAGCCAGAAACGGGAAACGGGAAACGGGAAACGGCGGTCCGTGCCCCGAGCGGGCACCCGTCAATCCCGGCGCCGGGAGGCCGTCACGTCCTCCGGAGGGTCGTTTCACGTTTCACGTTTCACGTTTCACGTCCACTTCCAACAACCCCAGCTTGAGCAACGCTCCCATCGAAAGCCACCAGATGGTCCCATGGGGCGCCGAGGTCAGCGGCGACCCGATCAGCAGCACGAGCCCGGTGGACACGATCAGCGCGCCCATGCCGAGGGCCAGGGCTTCGGACGCGGTGCCCCGGAGGGCGCGGGTGGCGCGCGCGGCATAGGGCAGGAGACCCAGGACCAGAATCGCCAGAAGGAACAATCCGACCACGCCCAGCTCGACGCCCGCGCGTCCAATGTCGCCGTCGCTGCCCTTGAAGAACCCCGCGGGCATGGATTGGAAGATCTGGAACGGCACGCCCACGCCCGACCGCCCCAACCCGAATCCCAGCGGTTGCTCGGCGATGGCCCGGCCGGCTACGGTGAGCGGCGCCCAGACGTAGGTCCAGAGCAGCCCCTCCTGGAGCGCCACGGTCTGCCAGCGCGAGACGATGGCCCCGGCGGTGAAGATCGTGCCCAGGTGCACGGCGATGAGGAGGACCGGAATCAGCACCAGCTGGCCGACCGAAAGGCCGCGATACCAGCCCAGGACCAGAAGCCCGAGCCCTAGGATGAGCACGGCGGCCCGCGTGCCCGAGACGGTCATCCCCACGAAGAAGAGCGGAATCAGGAGGCCGGCCAGGAGCCGGCGGCCCCGGGGCAGTACGCGGCTGGTGGCGAGTCCGGCCGCCAGCAGGATGCCGAAGACCATCATGCCGGCGAACGGCGCGGGGAAGGTGAAGGTCGAGAAGGCGCGGAACTCGGAGCGCCGGCTTCCCATGATCTCGTAGAAAATGGACGCGCCGTGGCGCACCCGGGCCAGCTCGCTCACGGCCAGCGCGGCCTGGGGGCCGGCCCGGTACTGCACGATCCCATAGACGGCGGTGACGACGCAGAGCAGGAGGATGAGCCCCAGGTAGGCCTTCACCTGCCCCCGGGTGCGGATCGTCGTCAGCGCGATGAGGCCGGTGAGCGGAAAGAGCGACCAGGCGCGCAGGCCGGCCAGCTCCACCACGGGGGGCGTGCCCGGATGGATGAGGTAGAGCGCCGGCACGGCGATCAGCAGCAGCATGAGCGGCACCGCGCGGCCCGGGCCCACGAGTGGCGCCCGGCGGAGCGCCATGCCACCGAACCACACCACCGCGGCCCCCGCGAGGCAGAGATCGGCCAGGACGTAAGGCAGCGGGCCGGGAAACCGGTCCTTGAGCCACCCCTGGAACGTGGCCGCGGTGATGCTGGCCATGATGAGGAAATGCACCACGCCGTCATATCGCAGGACGTCGGTCCATCGATCGCGCGGAGCGGCCTCCAGGGGAGTCACGGCTTCCTATAAGGGGGTGACGGGGGGAGGCCGTCAATCGGGGGCGCATCTTCCCGGGACCGGGCGAAGAACCGCGCCACGTCGGCCGAGATGAGCTCCGCCGCGGTGCGCGGGGCGCCGTCCCACCCGACCAGCTCGTACCCGGCGTCGTGCAACAGGTCGAGCGGCTCCCGCGGGTCGCCGCCCCGGTCGCGGATGATCGCCGAGTGGAGCTCCAGGAACACCAGCGGTGGGGCGGGCGAGGTGAGCGTGCGGCGCGCGCCGCGCAGCACGGCGGCCTCTGCCCCCTCGACGTCGATCTTCAAGTGGGTGGGGTGGCGTCCCACCCGCCGGCAGAGGCCGTCCACCGACACCGCCTCCACCCGGGTGCGCTCGCCCGCGGTGTGATGGGCCGAGGGGGGGACATAGTAGCCCGCGGCGATCACGCCCGCGGCCACCAGCGCGATCTCGCCCTCGCGCTCGGCCGCGCCCGCGCGGATCACGAGCAGCCGGTCGGCCACGTCGTTCAGCCGGGCCTGGCGGGTCAGCATGCGGATGGCCGCGGGGGAGGGATCCACCGCGACCGCGAAGGCGCTGGGGCCCCCGAAGTGGAGGGCGGCCAGCGAGAACGCGCCGTAGTGGGCACCGAGGTCGAACAGCACCATTCCCGGCCGCGCGGCGCGGGCGAACGCGGCCAGCTCCCGGGCCTGGGCCGGGTCGGTCACGTGCGCGGAGTAGGCCTCGCGCCAGACCGACGGGTGGCAGCGGACCCGCCAGCCGGGAATCGGCTCGCCTTCGTCCACATTGCCCAGCAGGTAGCGGGCTTCGTCCAGCGCCCGGCGCAGCGTGAGGCGCGGGTTCCGGAGCCAGTTGCGGAGGCCGCGGGGCACGAGGGAGCGGATCAGCCGCGCTCCGGTCATGCGGTCACGAGCGCGGCATGCAGCAGGTCGGACAGGCGTCGCGCCTGGCGGTTGGGTTCGCACAGCTCGGCCGCGCGGGCCGGTCCCGCGATGCCGAATGCCGCCCGGCGTTCAGGGTCCGCCAACAATGGCTCGAGGGCCGCCGCCAGCGCGGCGGCGTCGCCCGGCGTCACCAGGAGGCCGCAGCCCGGAGTCACGATCTCCCGGGCGCCGCCCAGCGCGCTGGTCACCACGGGCAGCCCGGCGTGCAGCGCTTCCACGAAGGTGAGGCCGAAGGCATCCGGCGCGGTGTTGGGCTGGCAATAGATGTCGGCGGCGGCGTACAACGCCGAGGTGTCGTGCCGTTCGCCCAGGAAATGCACCCGGCCGCCCAGCCGGCTCCGCTTCACGGTCCGCACCAGGGTCCGGAGGTAGCGCGATTCGGCCGGTCGCTGCGGCCCGCCCACGAACCAGAGCTGCCAATCGAGTCCCTGGGGCAGCCGGGCGAGCGCGTCGAGCAGAACCCCGTGGCCCTTCCCGATCTCCATACGCGCCACGTGCAGGACGACCCCGGTCGTCCCCGTAGCGCCGGAGTGGGCCCGGAGGCGGGCGCGAGCCGCCTCGGGAGCCGCGGGCGGCGGCGCCACCGGAGGATGCACCACCTCGAGCGGCACACCAACGGTGAAGGGCGCCGCGGCGCTGGCGGTGAAGCGCGAGTTGCACAGCGCGAGCGTGATGGGGCAGTCGGCCGCCCGGCGTTCCCATTCGTCCTGGGGCTCGGGCGCGCCGTGGAACCAGCGGACCAGGGGCAGCCCCGCCTCGCGCACCACGGGACCCAGCAGCGACTGAGCCCAGCCCCCGTGCACCATGACGATGCGCGGCGCCACCTGGGCGAGGATGGCCCGCAGGCGGCGCTGCCCGTTGCGGACGGTCCAGGGATAGCGGCGGCGGACCCGGCCCACCGTGCCCGCGACCCGGTCGGCCAGCTCGTTCCGCAGCCGTCCCTCGAATGCCAGGGCATAGGAGTGCCGCAGGTCCGATCCGCTCTCGTAGCGCCGGAGCGTCACGAGCACCCGCTCGATCCCGCCGTACAGGTTCCCGCTGTGCAGGTGGAGCACGGAGAGCGGGCTGGTCATGGCGAGCGGATCTCCTCGTACACGGCCAGGGTGGCGGCCGCCGTCCGGTCCCAGGTGTACTGCTCGGCCGTACGGCGCGCCGCGCCGCCCAGCCGGATGGCGAGCGCCCGGTCGGCGACCAACCGGGCGAGGGCCGCGCGGGTCTCGTCGCCGTTCCGCGCCACCAATCCGTTCTCCCCGTCGCGCACCAGCTCGGCGATTCCGGCCCGGGGCGACACGACCACCGGAAGCCCCGCCGCCATCGCTTCGGCCACGGCGAGCCCGAATGAATCGTAGATGGTGGGATGGATCAGCGCGTCGGCCGCGGCGTAGGCCCGGCCGATGTCGGTCACCGGGCCCGCCCAGCGAACCCGCGGGGTGGACCCCTGCCAGCGCTCGGGACGGGAATGGCTGGCCACCAGCAGCCAGGTGCCCGCCGCCGCCGCGGCCTGGATGGCGGGGGCGAGGCCTTTGCGAGCGTCGCCCACGTAGAGAGCCACGAAGGCGTCGTCCGGCAGGTCGAACATCGCCCGGTTTCGCACCCCGCCCGCTCTCTGGGTAAAGCCGTGCGGAATGACAGCGACCCCCTGAGTGCGACCATACCACCGGGCCACGTCGTCGCGGGCCGCCGTGCTGGGGGCGATCACCCGCCGGGCGCCGCGGACCACCGCGCGTTCGCCGGCCACGACCAGCGGTCCCACGAGCCGTTCCCCCGGGCTCAGCGCGCCCGCCGGGCCGGCGGCGGCGCGCCAGGCCGCCAGCACGATGTGGGTCGTCACCACTTCGGCCGAGCGCGCCACGTAGCCCTGGGCGTGCACGATGTCGTGCCGCCGGCGCACGGCGCCGAACGCGAGGGGAAATCCCAGAATGCGGGCCGTGGTGGGGCGCCGGGGCGCCGGCACTCGGTGTAC
>Ga0214473_10010904_pt1 | contig 10677 bp, 6 predicted proteins | sample RVTome_7_FD_203509 | JGI IMG/M metagenome (GOLD analysis project Ga0214473, IMG submission 203509) | Soil microbial communities from uranium-contaminated site in the Upper Colorado River Basin, Wyoming, United States - RVT98D197 | ecosystem: Environmental > Terrestrial > Soil > Contaminated >... | reverse complement strand
GAGTTCCCGGAATCGGCGCGCGCACTCGCCCTGGCCGGCGCCGAGCTGGTCGCGGTCTCCACGGCCAACATGTCCCCGTACCGGGAAGCGCAGGAGGTCTACGTCCGCGCCCGGGCCTTGGAGAACCAGCTCTTCGTCGCGCTCGCGAACCGCGTGGGAGCCGAGGGTCGGACGCGGTTCGTCGGGGGGAGCGGGGTCTGGGACCCGTCGGGCGGAACGCTGGTCCAGCAGGACGGAGGCGAAGCCGTGCTGGTGGCGACGATCGACCGTCGTGCGCTGCGGCGCGCGCGGGGGCCATTCAACTATCTGCGAGAGCGGCGCCCCGAGTGCTATGCAGCCCTGACCCGGCCGCACCGTCGTCGCGGGTAACCCGCGGCGCGGGCGGGGCTCGTGCGGTTCGGTGGCCGGAGAGAGGGAGGACGCCATGTTCGAGTGGCCGCTCGTCGACTGGGACGCGCTGCGACGGACGCGACGGGAGCGGGTCGCGGACGTCATGCGGCGGCTGGACGTTGACCACTTGCTGCTGACCGGGCACGACAACATCCGGTATGCGACCGACTATCGCTCGATGCTCGTCTCCGACGGGTTCGACTGGTACGCGGCTGTGGTCGACGAGGTCGGAGAGGCGACGATCTTCGTTCCGTACGTGTCGGAGGACGTCGCGGCGCCCCAACCCGATCTCCCGTGGGTCAAGGCGTTCGTCGCGACCCCCTCGTGGACGCCCAGCGTCACCCAGGAGGCGATCTGGTTGCGGCTGCTCGTGCGCGAGATCCGGCGGGCCAACGCACGGCGCGTCGGGGTGGACTTTCTGACCTTCCAGTTCGTGGATGGGTTACGGAAGGAGTTGCCGGGCGTGGAGTTCGTGTCCGCGGCGCAGGCCCTCTACGACACGCGACGCGTGAAGACCGCGAACGAGGTCCGACTGCTCGAAGCCGCAAGCACCGTGAATGCGCTGGCCATCTCCGCGGCGCTGTCTCGGGTGGTCGAGGGAATGACCGATTTCGACGTGCTCGCGATCGCGATGGAAGGGCTCCAGCGCGCGGGTGTCGAGTTCCTCACGCACTCGGTCTGCGTGGCGCGCGATGACCAGCTGTCGGGCAACTGGTTTGCCACGGGCAAGCGACTGTGGGAGGGGGACGCCTTCTTCTTCGACATCGGCTGCTACGGGGTCGGTGGATACGCCTCGGACGTGTGTCGCACGGGCTTCGTCGGAGAGCCACCGGCCGAGGTCCGGAAGGCGTACGTCGCGCTGCTCGAGGCGTACCGGGCCGGCCAGGCGGTGGCGAGGCCGGGCGTCAGGGTCTCGGCGATCGATCGGACCATCAACGACGCGCTCAGAAAGCAAGGGTGGAAGGAGACGCCGTACTCGATGGGTCACGGGGTGGGGCTGAGGGTGTGTGAGTTGCCGATCATCTATCGGCCCGGCATGATGACGAGCGACGCCGTTCTGGAAGCGGGCATGGTCATCGCCCTGGAACCGGAGACCACCGTGGTGCTTCCGGAGGGCCCCGTGGTCCTGAAGGTGGAGGACAACTTCCTCGTGGAGCGCGCCGGGCTGCGGCGCCTCTCCATGTCCGGGTACGGCCCGAGCTGACCGAACGCGAAGCTCCACCACACCAAGAGGAGGAGGACTGGCGTGCTGTACCCAGAGACGATGGCCGATGCGCTACCGGACAAGGACAGAGTCGCAGAGGCGCGCGCCAAGCTGGAGGCGGCCGGGGTCAAGTACGTGTTCTCGAACTGGATCGACCTCCTGGGCGTCCCGAAGACGAAGCCGGTGCCCCTGTCGGAGCTCGAGACACTGTGCGCCGGGAAGGGTCCTCAGTTCGCGGTCCACTCGGTCTCGATGGTGCCAGAACTCGGCCCCGCGGACCCGGACCAGATCCTGGTTCCGGACCTCGACAGCCTCGTGGTCTGTCCATGGAATCCGACGTACGCGTGGGTCTTCGGGGACCTCTTTTTCGAGGGCGCCCCGTATGCGGTGTGCCCGCGACTGGCCCTCAAGCGGCAGGTGAAGGCGGCGGCGGCCGCGGGGTACCGGTTCCTCGCCGGGTTGGAGCCCGAGTTCATGGTCATGCGGTACACCGAGGACCGACAGGTCGCCAAGGCGTTCGACGATGACCCGCTCCCGGGCCGGGGGTTCCGGCCGAGGCGGCAGGCCTTCGGCTACGACTCGGAATTCTCGCTGGACGCCATGCCGTACCTCGGCCAGCTGATCGACATCTTCGGCTCCCTCGGGTGGGATCTCCGGAACGTCGTGTGCGAGGGCGCGTACTCGCAGTTCGAGCTGGACTTCGGGTACACCGATGCGGTCGCCATCGCGGATCGCTTCACGTTCCTGCGCGTCATGCTCAAGGAGGTGACGAAGAAGCACGGCTTCTTCGTCACCTTCATGCCGAAGCCCAACCAGGGCGACTGGCGCAACGGGGCGCACATCAACCACAGCGTGCAGGCGCTCGACCGTCCCGGCGTCAACCTGTTCGAGGGGGCCGACGGAGACTGGAGCGCCATCGCGTTCAACGTGCTGGGCGGACTCATCAAGCACGGCGGTGCGCTCACCTGCGTCGCGTGCTCGACGGTCAATTCCTACAAGGGGCTCATCGGCCGGGCGGGCGGGCTCGAGGGAGGGACGCTGACCTGGGCGCCCACGCACATGTGCTACGGGAAGAACAACCGCTCGGCGATGCTCCGCTTGCCGCAGACGCGGAAGGCGATCGAGAACCGGGCGGCCGACATGTGCGTGAACCCGTATCTGGCCCTGGCGATGACGATCGCCGCGTCGCTCGACGGCATCCGGGAGCGGCTTGACCCCGGCCCACCGGTCGACAGGGCGCTGTACGACGTGACCGACCGGGAAGCCGCCGAGGCCGGCATCCGGCGGCTGCCCGGGACCCTGCTCGAGGCGGTTCAGCTGTTCGACCGGGACTCCTTGGCCAAGGAGACGCTTGGCCCGACGATGCACGGGCTGTACAGCCGCTACAAGCACGACGAGTGGGCGCGGTTCCACGAGCACGTGACGGAATGGGAGAAGGTCGAGTACCTGCGGTTCTTCTGAGGAGACAGACCATGGCTCGCTATTTCGCTGGACGAGTACCACGACCGGTGGCGTTCACGCCGCGATGAAGCAGAAGGGCTACAGCTACGCGCTGCTCTGGGGCAAGACCGGCGGCACGTACGAACGCGCCGGAGACGTCCTCTACCTCGCGAACTACTACTCGACGCATTCCGGTCACGAGCCCGATTCGAAGCTGTGGAATGGCCGAGCCTTCTCGGCCATTCTCATGCGGCCCGGCGAGGTGCCCGATCTCCACACCGACGAAGCCGGCCCTCCTCGCCTCGACATCGTGACGACCGACCGGGTGGAATGGCACTGGGACGTGCCGACAGGCGTCGGGGAGGCGCTCAGGAAGAAGGGGATCGCGGGCAAGGTGGCCATGGCCGGGACGGATTTCCTGCCGGTCAAGTCAACTCCTTGAAACGAAAGAAAAGCGCCAGAGGCCGCCTGTAAGCCGGGTTCTGTCCGCCGGCTGGAACTCCTAGGCCGGCGTGATGGTCATTCCTCTGGGCGGCCGGTTGCCCGGCCGCTCAAGCGGCCTGACCCGAGGGCACCGGGCGGGCCACCCTCCACCCCTGGGGGAGACCCCGGGGGCTTGCCCTCCTATTCGGCCTTGCACCGGGTGGGGTTTACCGAGCCGGCCTGGTCGCCCAGGCCGCTGGTGCGCTCTTACCGCACCGTTTCACCCTTGCCACGGCCGCGAGCGCGGCGTGGCGGTCTCTTTTCTGTGGCACTGTCCGTGGGGTCGCCCCCCCTGGACGTTATCCAGCACCCTGCCCTGTGGTGCCCGGACTTTCCTCCGGCCCTCCCCACCGATGATGAGTCGGTCGGTCGGGACCGGCGACCATCCGGCTGCCTCTGGCGCCAGTCAAAAATCAAAGAGCGTCTGATCGCCTCGATTATACTGCCATACCGCCCGGCGTTCTCTTTTCTTGCCCCCGGCCGGGCTTCTGTGCCAGGCTCGGGGCGAAAGCGCGACGGCCACCCGAACCGCTCGGACTGAGAAGGAGTCAGCATGGATCCGGCAGCGCCGCAATCGAGTGCCCAGACGACGCCCGGCGGGATCCCGGCCGGTGTTCGCGACGACCTGAGGCTCGGCGACATCCTGGTCCGGGAGGGGCTGATCACGGAACCCCAGCTCCGCGACGCGCTCCGCCGCCAGGGGGACGAGCCCCGGAACCACGCGTTGCTCGGCGAAGTGCTTCTGGAGATGAAGCTGGTCACGCGCGAGCAGCTGAGGGAGGTCCTGGACCGGTACGGGAAGAAGGGCCGGATCGGGGAGGTCCTCCTGGCGAGCCGGATGATCAACGCCGAGCAACTCGAATTCGTGCTCGTGGAGCAGAAGCGGACCGGTCAGCGGCTGGGCGACCTCCTCGTGAAGCGGAGCTTCGTGACCGAGCAGCAGATGAAGCAGGCGCTCTGCGTCGCGCTCGGGATCCCGTTCGTGGACCTGGACAACGTCCTCATCGATCGGACGCTGGTCGCTCTGATTCCGGTCGAGGAGGCGGAGTCGCGCGGGGTCGTCCCCGTGGCGCAGATCGGCGACGTCCTGACGATCGCCATGGACGACCCCACCGACCAGGGGGCGATCGAGGCGCTGGCGTCGCGGACGGGGCGCGCGATCGAGGTCGTGACGTCGACGCGGGCGGCCTTCCGGCGGGCGTTCGATCGCGTGTACGGGGACGCCCTCGCACCCGCCGCGGCGCCCGAGCGGCTCGAGTTCCTCGTGGGTCCCGACACCCTCGCCGGTCCCGGGGGCGACACCGCCGCCGACATCCCGCTGGCGCCGGAGCTCCAGCAGGCGGAGGAAATGGTCCGCCAGCTGATCGCGTTGGGGATGCGCTGGCGCGCGACCGACATCCACATCGAGGCGCTCGACGGTAATCGATTCCGGACACGATTCCGGATCGACGGCGTCCTGCAGGAGCTGAATCTCGGGCCCCTGGAAGAGTTCATCCAGCGGGGTCAGCGGGAGCTCATCTCCCGGGTCAAGGTCCTCGGCAATCTGAACATCGCCGAGCGGCGCCGACCCCAGGACGGGAGCTTCCGGGCGCGCGTCGTCGAGGAAGGCCGGTTCGTGAAGGTGAACTGTCGGATCTCGCTCGTCCCCACCCACTTCGGCGAGAACCTCGTCCTCCGCATCCTCGATCCCCGGAACATGCCGCGGCGGGTCTCGGAGCTCGGCTTCTCGCAGGGGCTCAGGGACCGACTGCTTGAGCTCGCCGAGCGGATGGCCGGGATGCTCCTGATCACCGGGCCGACGGGCTGCGGCAAGAGCACGACGCTCTACACCCTGCTCAACACGATGTGGCGGGCCGAGATCCGGATCCTGACCGCCGAGGACCCGATCGAATACATCTTCGAGAACTTCAGCCAGTCGGAGGTCAACGAGAAGATCGGCAACACGTACGGGAGCTACCTGCGCGCCTTCCTCCACCAGGACCCCGAGATCATCATGATCGGCGAGATCCGGGACCCGGACGCGGCCGAGATGGCCGTCCGGAATGCCCAGACGGGGCACCTCCTCCTGAGCACGCTCCACACCAACGATGCGGTGGGGACGGTGGCGCGCCTGACGGACCTCCGGGTGTCACGGAGCCTGATCGCCTCGACGCTCCTGGGGGTGCTCTCCCAGCGGCTCGTGCGGGCGATCTGCGCGGCGTGCCGCGAGGACTACGTCCCGACCGGGGAGCTCGTGGAGGAGTTCTTCGGCGACGCGCCGCCCGAGATCCGGTGGTATCGGGGACGCGGCTGCCAGCGCTGCAACTTCACGGGGTACCGGGGGCGCATGGGCATCGGGGAGCTCTGGACCCCGAGCGAGACGGACATGGCCCTCATCGCGGGCGGCGCGCCCTACGAGGAGATCCGGGCCAGCGCGCGGCAGAGCACCCTGCTCATGGCCGAGGAGGCGAAGGAGAAGCTCTTCGGGGGCAAGACCACGCTGGAGGAGCTGAAGCGTGCCCTGCCGCACGTGACCCTGGCACAGTTCCGGAACGTGTCGACGGGAGCCGAGGCGTAGGCCCCCTTCGGGCTAGGGGCCTGTCGGAGGAAATCACCTTCGAGCAGCGGTCCGAGCGGCGGCTTTGCCGCCGCAACCCTCCTGGGGGAGGTCTCGGAGGGGGCCGTCGAGGCCCCCTCCGATGAGCTAGGGCTGGTAGAAGAGGATGCGGCCGCAGGACTCGCAGGTCAGGACCTCCCGCGACTGCCGCACCTCCTGAAAGCGCTGAGGCGTCAGCGACACCCGGCACCCGGAGCAGATCCCGCTCGCGCCGACGACCGAGACGGCGAGTCCGCCCCGACCCCGGAGCAGGCGGGTGTACTGGACGAGGAGATCCCGCGGGAACTCCCGGGCGAGTGAGTCGCGCTCGCCGCGGACACCGGCCAGGTCCGCTTCGAGGGCGCGAAGCTCGTCGGAGGCGGCGGCCTCCTGGTCCCGCGCATCCTGCTCCTGGCGGGAGAGCCGCCCCTCCGCCTCGGCGATCTCGCGCGTCATCCGCTCCTGGGCCTCCATGAGCGCGAGGATCTCCTCCTCCATGCGGCCTTTCTCGACCTTCAGCGTCTCGATCTCCGCCAGGACCGCGGAGTACTCCTTGTTGGTCTTGACCTCGTAGAGCCGCGCGTCGCCCTTCGCCCGCTGGCTCTGCTGGAAGTCGAGGTCCTTCTCCTTGGTCCGCAGCTCCTTCCGAAGCCCGTCGAGTTTGGTCCGCACGGCGTCGACCGCGGCCTTGGCCTGCCGGTAGCCGTCGCGGATCACCTGGATCCGGGTGGGGATCCCCTCGAGCGTCTTCTCGAGCCCCGCGATGCGGGTGTCGAGGAGCTGCAGGTCCTGCAGCCGTTGAAGTTCGAGATCCATGTCAGGTCGGTGGGCCCACCCGGACTCGAACCAGGACCCGCCGGTTATGAGCCGGTGGCTCTGCCAGTTGAGCTATGGGCCCTCTCCTCTCGGGATGCTAACAGATTTCCCCATCCCGAACAACGAGCATCCCCCGGCGACCCCCGGCACCGTGTCAGGCCTCACTCGACTCGCCGCGTCGGCGGCCTCACTGCCCGTCGTGAGATCCCTCGCGGTGCTCGCCAGGGCTTCACCTGGCTGCACGCACTCGGTTGATTCGTCGCCTCACGCCGGGGTGTTCCGCTGCGAGCCGCGGCTTCGCCGCGGCCTCCTGGGGGGAGGTCCGGAAGGGGGGCGAAGCCCCCCTCCGGGTCACGATTCGAGGAAGCTCCTGAGCTTCTTCGAGCGTGACGGGTGGCGGAGCTTTCGGAGCGCCTTCGCCTCGATCTGCCGGATCCGCTCCCGGGTCACGGCGAAGTCCTGCCCCACCTCTTCGAGAGTGTGCTCGCACCCGTCGGTCAGGCCGAACCGGAGCCGCAGGACCTTCTCCTCGCGCGGAGTCAGCGTGGCGAGGACCTTGTTCGTCTGCTCGCGGAGGGAGAGCCCGATGATGGACTCCACCGGCGAGACCACCTGCTTGTCCTCGATGAAGTCGCCGAGGTGGCTGTCCTCCTCTTCGCCGATGGGCGTCTCGAGGCTGATCGGCTCCTGGGCGATCTTGAGGACCTTGCGGACCTTGTCCACGGGGACGTCCATCTTGGCGGCGATCTCTTCGGGGGCGGGCTCGCGGCCGAGCTCCTGGACCAGCTGGCGGGAGGTCCGGATGAGCTTGTTGATCGTCTCGATCATGTGAACCGGGATGCGGATGGTCCGGGCCTGATCGGCGATCGCCCGCGTGATGGCCTGCCGGATCCACCACGTGGCGTAGGTCGAGAACTTGTACCCCCGGCGGTACTCGAACTTGTCCACGGCCTTCATCAGGCCGATGTTCCCTTCCTGGATCAGATCGAGGAACTGGAGGCCCCGGTTCGTGTACTTCTTGGCGATCGAGATCACGAGGCGCAGGTTCGCCTCCACCATCTCCTTCTTGGCTTGGGCCGCCTTTTCCTCGCCCGCGCGGATGACCTGAACGATCCGCTTGAGCTCGTCGAGGCGCGCCTCGGCCTCGGCCTCCACGCGCTTGATCTTGCGCTGGGCGTAGCGCGTCCAGCGCTCGCGCGGCCCGAGGCGCCGATCGCTCGACGTATTGAGGAGGTCCGAGTCTTCCGCCTCCTCCAGGGAGCCGAAGAAGTCCTGGAAATCCTCGGGCCGCCCCCGGTCGGGATCGCTCCAGAGCAGGATCTCGCGCTCGGCCTTGGCCGCCTTCTGCACCATGTGCTTGAGGCGCTGCGCCAGCCGCTCGATCACGGAGGCGTTGAGCCCCATCTCGCGGAGGGTCGCGAACACGCGCTCCTCCTTGGCCCGGATCGTGAGATCGAGCTTCTGCCGCTTCCGGTGCCGGGGCCCGATCTTCCTCCGCCCCTTGTGGAGCGCCTGCGTCTCCCGGACCAGCCGGTCGACGAGCGCAAGAGAGGCGAGGACGTCGCGGACCAGCTCGCCCTCCCGCTCCTCGACGAACTCCTCGTCCGAGGTGTCCACGATGTCCCGGACGGAGAGGCGACCCTTCTTCAGCCCGTCGCGCAGGGCCTGGAACTCCCGCTTCGCGAGATTCGTGCCCAGGACGGCCCGCGTCACTTCCTCCTTGCCTTCCTCGATGCGCTTGGCGAGCGAGATCTCGCCCTCGCGCGTCAGGAGCGACACGCGGCCCATCTCCCTGAGGTACATCCGGACGGGATCTTCGGTGCGGCCGATCGGCCCGGGCGTGAGGTCGATGGCGTCACCGGATTCGTTCGCCGGGGGTTCCTCGCGCTCGTCGAGCGTATCCTCGATCTCGGCCGGGATCCGTGCCGTCTTGGCCGAGTCGACGACCTCGATGTCCATGGCGCCGAACATCATCATGATGTCGTCGAGTTGGTCGAGGGATACCAGGTCGGCCGGCAGGGCGTCGTTCACCTCGTCGTAGGTGACGTAGCCCTTCTGCTTGCCCATCGAGATGAGTTTGTCCAGCTCTTCCAGCTTCGGATCTTCGCTCATGAATCCCGATCCTCCGTTCATCCGGGTTCCACGTCGCCCCGGTGGGGCGCGACGGATCGTGGCTCGGCGAGGGCCCGCATGAGGCGGGCCTCGGCCTGGAGGGAGGCCTGGAGCGCGGTCACCCCGACGCTGCCGTCCGCCTGCGCCTTCACGATGGCCGCGCGGATCTCGCGGATCCGGCGCTGGCGCTCGCGCCGCTCGAGGCGGTGGCGCATCTCGGTGATGAGGACGCCCGGCTCGGCCCACGCCCGCTCCTCGACCAGGAGACGGGCGAGGAGGCCGCGCTCGAGCTCGCCGGGGAGCCGTTGCACCAGGGCTTCGGGTCCCACCTCCGGGTGCGTCTTCAGGGCGACCAGGATCTGGCGGAGCCCCTCGTGGCCCAGATCGCGCGGATCGGCGATGGCGGCGAGGGTCCGCCGCGCCTCGGGGACCTGCACCAGGAGCTGGACCAGATCGCGGTCGAACTGCGGGGGCACCGGGGCGGTTGGTGACGGCGGCCCCGGCCGGGGGCCGGGCCCCGGCCCGAGGCGCCGCGCGAGGTTCCACAGGTCGCTGGGGTCGACGCCGAGCCGGCGGGCGGCCTCTCGGCCGAGCTCGATGGCCTCGTCGGCGTCCCGTACCTTCGCGAGGAGCCCGACGACGCGCTCGATGCCGGCCGCCTTGCCACGGCCGGTGGTCGGATCCTCCTCCTGGAAGATGCGGTCGATCGCGTAGAGGAGGAGGTTCCTCGCCTCGCGGCAGCGCGCCGCGAAGGCCTCCGGCCCCTCCTGGCGCAGGAACGTGTCGGGGTCGTGCCCGGCCGAGAGCGTCGCGACCCGGAGGAAGAGCCCGCGGCGGGTGAGCGTGTTCGGCTTCCGGTCGATCGCCCACCAGTGAGGCTCGCTCGACTGCTCGAGGAGCTCCTCCGCGCGCCGCGCGGCGTCGGCCCCGGCCCGATCGGCGTCGAAGAAGAGGACGACCTCGTCCGCGTAGCGGCGCAGGAGGTCCAGGTGGTGCGGCGTGAGCGCCGTCCCGAGGACCGCGACGGTCTCGCCGAAGCCGGCCTGGTGGGCCATGAGGCAGTCGATGTAGCCCTCGACGATGAGCGCGCGCCGGGCGGTGGCCATCCGCTCGCGCGCCCGATGGAGGGCGTAGAGCGTCTGGCCCTTCTGGTAGAGCGGCATGTCGGGGGAGTTCAGGTACTTCGGCTCCTCGCCCGCGAGCGCCCGGCCCCCGAAGGCGATCACGCGGCCCTGGCCGTCCGCGATCGGGAAAATGAGCCGGCCCCGGAACCGGTCGTAGTGCCCGCTGCCCGTCTGGCGCGCGATGGCGAGGCCCGCCTGGAGGAGCGCGTCGGGCGTGAAGCCGTCCGTCCGGGCGGCCGAGAGGAGATGCTCCCAGCCCTCGGGCGCATACCCGAGGCGAAACGCGCGCGCGGTCTCGGTCGTGATCCCGCGCTCGGCCAGGTAGCCCCGGGCCCGCTCCGCGTCGGCGCGCTGCCAGAGCCACGTCTCGTACTGGCTCGCCGCCCACTCGGCGACCCGGTAGAGCACCTCCCGCACTCCGGCCTCCGCCCGCGCGCCGGGCCGAGTCGGGAGCGGCACGCCCGTCAGATCGGCCAGGACGCGCACCGCCTCGGGGAACTCGAGGCGGTCGTGCCGCTTGAGGAACTCGAACG
>Ga0214473_10010903_pt1 | contig 10678 bp, 9 predicted proteins | sample RVTome_7_FD_203509 | JGI IMG/M metagenome (GOLD analysis project Ga0214473, IMG submission 203509) | Soil microbial communities from uranium-contaminated site in the Upper Colorado River Basin, Wyoming, United States - RVT98D197 | ecosystem: Environmental > Terrestrial > Soil > Contaminated >... | reverse complement strand
AGGGCAACAGAAGCAAACGAGACATCGATGATCGGTTGAGCGCCCTCTACGAACTGGTGGGGTTAAAGAAGGAAATGGGAGAGCGCTACCCCCATATGCTAAGTGGTGGGGAACAGCAACGGGTCTGTATTGCCAGGGCGATGGCTGTCCAGCCAAGGTTCATTCTTTGCGACGAGCCTGTTTCATCCCTGGATGTATCGATCAGGGCCCAGATTATCAACTTGCTCGAGTCTCTTCAAGAGGAACTAGAGGTGTCTTATCTGTTCATTTCTCATGACCTCTCCGTCGTCCATCATATCAGCGATACCGTAGCGGTCATGTATCTGGGGAAGATTGTCGAGATCTCGCCTAAGCGTCAGCTTTACAACGGTCCTTTGCATCCTTACACAAGAGCACTGATCTCCGCAATCCCTATCCCTGATCCGGATTTAGAGCGAAAACGGCAGAGAATCTTGATCGACGGGGAAGTCCCAAGCGCGCTGACTGTCTTGCCTGGCTGTCGATTTCAGGCACGCTGCCAGCAGGCCAAAAGGCAATGCGCGGAGGAAGAACCTAAGCTGAGAGAGGTTGAGCCAAGACATTGGGTTGCGTGTCATCTGGTTTGATGGGAAGGACTGCTGATTTAATATTCAGGCAAAGATTTACCGGCTTCTCAATGCAGCGATAAGGGGGATCGGGCCAAGATGATCGGGTATGTCATCAAAAGACTGCTCTGGTTTATTCCTGTTCTGCTGGTGATCCTCACGTTACTCTTCCTATTGCTGCAGGTGGTGCCGGGCGACCCGATTCGTGCCGCTTTCGGTGGGGAAAACCCTCTGGATGAGCAGCAAGTTCGGGCGTTGCGTGCCGAGCTTGGTTTGGATCGTCCGCTCTACATCAGATATGTTTCATGGTTATGGGGTGTCCTGCATTTTGATTTGGGGATTTCGATCTATTCAGGCACCACGGTGAAAAAGCAATTGGTGACCCGGATCCCGGTAACAGTCGGTCTCGTCGCCTTTGCATTGTTCATCACACTCATTTTCTCTATCCCCTTCGGAACGTTAGCCGGCTACTATCATGACCGGTGGCCAGACTGGATTTTACGTACGATATCCATTCTTTTTATCGGTCTGCCACACTTTTGGCTCGCGGCGATAGCGATTATGTTGCTGATGACGTTCAGTGGTTGGTCTTTGTCCGTAGAATACGTCACCCTCTTTACGCAGCCCATCAAAGCGCTGAAGCAATTAGCTTTACCGGCTTTTATCATGGCACTTCGTCCGATCTCTATTGCTACCCGAATGATACGCTCATCCTTAATTGAGGTTTTGGAGGAAGACTATATCCGAACGGCGCGGGCAAAGGGGGTCACCGAAGGATTACTTACGAGACGCCATGCTTTACCCAACAGCATCATTCCAGTCGTGACGGTCTATGGCTTGGAGGGGATCGTCCTTGTTGGAGCATCCGTGATCATCGAGACCATCTTTGGTATTCCAGGGATCGGCTCCTTAGTCGTGGAGGCGGCGAACAACCGTGACTTCTATGTTCTACAGGGGAGCATCCTGGTATTGTTATCCTATGCACTGCTTCTCAATCTGGTCATCGATTTACTCTATGGATGGCTCGATCCCCGAATTAGGTATGGACGATGACAAATCCTGAAACGGAACAAGAATCAAAGAAATGGTTGCGACTTCGTGAGGTTTGGGCGCTAAGTCTAAGGGAGCCTCTCGGAGTTCTTGGAGCGCTCCTGTTTCTTAGCCTGATCCTTATGGCGATAGGCGCTCCTCTATGGGCACATAAGGATCCCATGACGACCTCCATTTCTCAGGCCTTCAAACCGCCTTTAAGCCATTTCTGGCTCGGGACAGACCACCTCGGCCGTGACGTTTGGAGCAGATTCGTCTATGGCTCGCGAATCTCTCTTATTGTGGCCATAAGCGCCGTGGCATTGGCGTCCGTAGGAGGCGGCCTTTTGGGAATCTTCAGTGGGTTGGTAGGAGGAAAGACGGACTCGTATCTTCAGAGGTTCATGGATTCACTGCTTGCGATACCGGCGATCGTTCTTGCGATTATTATCATGGCAGTCTTAGGAACATCAACCCTAAACGTGATTATAGCCATAACGATTGGAGGCTTTCCCAGGGTAAACAGGGTAACCCGGTCGGCCGCTGTTTCTATCAGAGAATGCCTCTTTATAGAATCGGCGGTCATCGCTGGTGCGTCGAAGTGGCGAATTACGATTCGTCACATCGCTATGAATTGTGTCGCTCCTTGGCTTGTCTACTCTTCCGCTCTCTTAGGGGCTGCCTTCATCGCCGAGGCATCCCTGAGTTTTCTGGGGATGGGCGTTCCCCCTCCCACGCCTTCCTGGGGAAGAGACCTGTCCGAGAGTCTCACCCGGTTTGAATTTGCACCTTGGCCGTGTATTATCCCGGGTCTCGGGATTAGTATGGCTGTTTTTTCCGCGAACTTCTTAGGGGACGCCCTCCGCAATCTTCTGGACCCGAGGCTTAAGAGAATCTAAAACACCGCGGTCTCGCTTTGGACGCAAGAATCAACTTCTTCGACACGGCCAACTCCTATGGAAGGGGCCAATCCATCGAATAAAAATGAAAGGAGGAAGTGCCATGGTTCAAGGGAAAAAGAACGTCTTATTATGCCTCATGTTTGTGTTTACGATCTTTTTCATAACCGGATGGGTTGAGGAAATCCAATGCCAGGAGAAGTACCCGACAAGACCCGTTAATCTCATTGTTGGATATCCCCCCGGAGGCGCAACAGATCTTGCCGCACGTGTATTAACCATTTATTTGGAAAAAAAGTGGGGTGAGCGTGTCAATGTGATTAACAAGCCCGGTGGAAATGCCATCCCGGCTGTTTTAGAGGTCATTAAAGCAAACCCTGACGGGTATACATTGCTGGCGGATGTCATAACATCGTATTCAATGTTGCATATAGCTTTAAAAGATGTTCCTTTTAAACCCACCGATCGAGATATTCTCGCCGTTTGGGCTTCAACGCCAAACGCCTGGTTTGTCCCACCTACCTCTCCATACAAGACGCTGAAGGATGTTGAAGCGGAAGCGAAGAGAGACCCTGAAAATTTTACATGGACTTCCCTAGGGGGTCCTTCTCCTCAAGATTTCTGTATGAAACAGTTTTTCAAAGCCATTGGTGTTGATGTTTCAAAGACCAAACCTGTCATGGTTAAGGGCGGGGCTCAGACGATTGTCATGGCAGCGGGTGGTCATGTCAAGCTGGGTTTTTCTGCCATAGCTACAACGATTCCAGCTGTTAAAGCTGGGAATGTGAAGGCCGTGGCCGTAACAAGTAAGACCACGTCCCGGTGGCCAGATTTTCCGGATATACCTACTACCCAAGAGTTAGGCTATGGGTCGATCACTTTTTCGGGATGGGTTGGTGTTTCGGGACCGCCCAATTTGCCTCCCTTTGTGGTTGAAACATGGAATAAGACCTTACAAGAAATGACAAAAGACGCGGAAATGGTTTCCAAGATGAAGAATGTTGGATTGGAACCCTATTACCTTAATTCCAAAGAGGCCAGAGAATTCGTCTTAAAAGAAATTGAAGAGGGTAGGAAATTGTGGGCAACGAAGTGAACAGGATTGGTGGATGCTGTTCAGGCAAATGGTTTTCAATTTGTAAAAGAAAATACTACTTAGGCCAAGGTTCAAACCTCTGTTCGCCAGAGGCTCACAGGTAGATGAGATCCTCCACCTGTGAGCCTTTGTACGTAAAACTAAAACGATCGGGGTTGCTTCTAGAAGAATAGAAAAAAACTTGAAGATGATGAATTGGATTGAAGGATTGGTACTCTTGGTCATAGGGCTCATTGGTCTGGTGGAAGGCCTCCGCTTAATTGACAGGATCGATCCTGATGCAATCACGGATGTCTTAGGACCGGGGTACTACATTTTTTCCCTTGGCTTGATCCTGATGGTCACAGGTATCGCCTACTTTCTTACCAGTTACAGAAACATTTTCAAACTGAAAAGGAATGGTTTGAATCGTGAGATGGAAATCCAGAAAATCAATAAGGCCGTTTTTTATATGATTGGGGTCTTTTTAATCTATATCATCCTTATCGATATGTTTGGATACTTAGGGCCATCGTTCTTCTTTTTCTTGCTTGAATTTAGGCTTGCTGGGGTTAAATCATGGAAGAGGAATGTTCTTCTAACGCTCATTGTAACTGCGGTTTTCTATTTTGTTTTTGTCCAATACTGCCGTATCGTGTTTCCACACGGAGTTTTGTTACCATAGCATTTTGGTTTTCTCTGGGTAGAGAATGGACCTGCTCAACGGTTTAATCAATGTGTTTTCTCCACTGAATCTGTTCTATTGTCTCCTTGGCGCTATCCTGGGCACTTTAGTCGGCGTGTTACCCGGTTTGGGCCCGGCTACGACGATGGCGATCCTTTTGCCAATCACAATGCATCTAAGTCCCACTGGATCGATCATTATGTTAGCTGGGATTTATTACGGAGCTCAGTATGGAGGATCGACAACAAGTATCTTGGTCAATATTCCTGGGGAAACGTCATCGGTACCTACCTGTTTCGATGGATACCCCATGACCAAACAAGGGAGGGCCGGAGAGGCATTATGGATCGCAGCAGTAGGCTCATTTATTGCTGGCACATGTGGGGCGATAGGGATTTCTTTTGTTGGAGTTGGAATCGCAACGTACGCCCTAAAATTCGGCCCTTCGGAATACTTCGCACTTCTATTTTTTAGTCTAACAGCACTCATCAGCGTTTCCGGAAGCTCCTTTGTCAAAGGATTAGGTACCGGAGTCACAGGGCTCATTCTTGCATCCATGGGTACAGATCCAATGACTGGAGTGGGACGTCTTACGTTCGGCACGATTGGACTGACGCGGGGGTTAGAAATTATTCCTGTAGCAGTAGGGCTTTTTGGAATAGGAGAGATCCTGATTAATGCTGAAGCAGGTATCGCAAAGATTTATGAAGGTAAATTAGGGAAAATGATGCCGAGAGGGAGAGACTTAAGGAAGGGGCTGGTAGCCAGCCTACGAGGAACGATATTGGGTTTGCCGCTTGGAGTCATACCTGGAATCGCACCACCGGTAGCTTCATTTTTGGCCTACGATTTGGAGAAGAAGCTTTCAAAGTACCCCGAGAGATTCGGCACAGGGGTGATTGAGGGGGTCGCAGCTCCCGAAGCCGCCAACAATGCGACCGCACAAACGGGATTTCTTCCCCTCATGGCCTTCGGAATACCAACGAGCCCAGCAATGGCCATTATTTTGACTGCTTTGATGATTAACGGACTGAAACCGGGTCCTTTGCTCTTCCAAGAACAGAAACTATTTGTCTGGACTGTCATCGGAAGCATGTATGTAGGTAATGTGATCCTGCTGATCCTGAATTTGCCCCTGGTGGGACTATGGGCACGCATCAGTGTGTTACCGTATAAATATTTGGGCCCGATCATCTTAGGAGTTTGTGTAATCGGAGCCTATTCATCGCGCAACACCATGTTCGATGTTTGGGTGGCACTCGGGGCGGGTGTGGTGGGATATTTGATGAGAAAAAAACATTGGCCACTGGGCCCGTTAATCTTGGGGTTCGTCCTGGGACCTCTTTTCGAGGAGGCCCTCCGCCAGTCGCTCTCCATAGGTGGGCCAATGATTTTTCTCAGACGGCCTATCTCAGTTGTTTTGCTCATATTGTCGGTGATTGTCATCCTGACATCTTTAAGGTATTTAAAACGTGTTCCAAAGGGAACTTTGGAAGCCGAATCAGATATCTAATGAACGGATGAACCAAATCATAAACCGCACACGTTGAACAGTGAATCTGGTGTGGCCTGAGAACTGGAGACGCTCGAGGAAGATAGACATGGGGCGAGAAACAAAGGCGGACCCATGAATGCAATGGAGGGTTGTCAAAAGCGCGTTTGAATGGTCAGAAATGAACTTCTTAGAAAGTCTTTATAAAAATTCCTGTTGAATACCGCTCAGCTCTGCTGGGCGGATGAAAACAGGGTCGCCGAAGGCGAAATGGTTTAGTGAGTTGCTGAAAAACCGTAGATCACTGTCACTCCCGCCCCTGCTTTCGCAGGGGTAAACTTGTCCCCGCGCAGGCGGGGAGCGGGAGTCCAGACGGCGTCCCTGCGAAAGCAGGGAACTATTCAAAGCAACTGGGTTCCCGTTTTCACGGGAACCCCTGGATTCCTGCTTCCGCAGGAATGACAACATGGAAATAGGTTTTGAATTTTAATGCCCCGCAGCTCTGCTGCGGGGTAGTTTACTCATAATCCTCGGAATCTGTCAGATCTGACAATTTTTAGAGCAAATTTGCATTTTCATTTATCCATGACTTCACTTAAAGAGGGAAAAAATGAATTTGGCAAGAAACCTTGAAAGCTCGGCATTCTATTTCCCGGACGAAACGGCTATTGTAGAAGAAAACAGGGAAATCTCTTTCTTGGAATTCAATCAAACGAGGTTATTATCTTGAAGGAATTACCCAAGGGGAGTACGGGCAAGATTTTGAAGCGAGAATTGAAAAAACAAGTCACCGATAGGCTCAAAAACCCATAGAGGATTGAGCTTAAGGATATAGGGTGAAAGAGGAGTCCCTTTTAGGAAGGAGGTGAGGAGGGCAAGGGTGGGGTTGAGAAGCTGTCAGGGTGAAGGAACGACTCCGTTTCAGAGGTTTGGAGATCGTTTCTATTCTATCAAATAAACGGGAAAGGAGAGAGGTGCCATGTATCGAAAGACAAAAAAGTGTCTATTGAGCGTGTTATTTGTATGGATAGCTCTTATGTTCACTGGATGGGTTGCACCCGTCCAAGCCCAAGAGAAGTACCCAAGCAGAGCAATTGAAATCATCGTTCCGTTCGTTCCCGGTGGTTCGACGGACCTTGTCGGTCGACTGATTGCTGACAATTTGAAAAAGAAGTGGGGGGTGCCTGTGAATGTCATCAATAAACCCGGCGGTAATACGGTCCCTGCCAACCTGGAGGTCCACCAGTCAAAGCCGGACGGCTATACCGTCTTTTCTGATAGCCAGTCAAGTTGCAGCCTATTGGAAGTCGCAGTGAAGGATCTGCCTTTCAAGGTTCTTGACCGAACGTTCATCGCCTTTGCAACTGCCAGTCCCCATATTTTCTATGCGAATGCTGCATCTCCCATCAAAAACCTGAAAGATGTTGAAGCGGAAGTGAAGAAGAATCCTGGAGAGTTCACCTGGGGTTCATTTGGTGGTGTCGGGGCCGGGGACTTTCTCTGGAGACAGTTCTTTAAAGCGATTGGTGTGGATGTAGCGAAAACGAAGCCCGTTGTTACTCGTGGTGGAGCTGAAATCGTTTCCTTCGTTGCCGGCAATCATATAAAATTGGGGACGGCCTCGCCCACCTCAGGTCTCTCCCATGTTAGAGCTGGGACGGTCAAAGTGGTGGGAGTATCAGGTTTTAGGTCTCCAGACTTTCCGGATGTGCCAACGGCTGTGGAACAGGGCTATCCGACGGTTACCGCTGTCTTTTGGACGGGTATTTCGGGGACGCCAAAGCTTCCCTCCCACATTGTTAATAAATGGGAAGAAGCCATACAAGAGATGCTGAAAGATCAGGAATTCATTTCTAAATCGAAAAATCTTGGATTTAAGCCATTTTACCTCAATTCACGTGAGGCCAGAGAATATGTCAGGAAAGAAATAGACGAGGCAGTAATTCTTTGGGGCGTGAGGTAAACCCTGTTAGAAAGGACGTGGTTTTGCCCCCGCCCTTTCTGTGACGGATCGAAGTTTTCAATATATTATCCCCGCCATGAATGGCTGGGCTTTCTAACGGGGTAAACTTGACCGCCCAGTGTTCCGCAAGCCCTGCCTTATGCCTGCCTGCCCTGTACCATGCCAGGTTCAGGGCCTGCCCCGCCCTCGGTCGGGACCGGGGCCGGTAGGCAGGGACGCGGAGCTTTAGTCGCCAGTTCCAGAACCAGACGCGAACCATTCGTTCTTCAAGGGTCCGAATGGGTTTTTTTAGAGGTGGAGCGAAAAGAGTATGAATTTCAAAATACTCATTGAAGGGATATTGGTTCTGGTTTTTGGTCTTGTCGCAATGATAGAAGGGCTCCGGTTAATCCTTTACAGGGATCCCTATGTTCTCTATGACCCGCTTGGACCAGGGATTTATATTCTGGTGTTGAGCCTTGGTCTGATGGCGGTATCTGTCTTCCACTTCGCCATAAATTATAGAAAGTTTCCAGGTATGAGAAAGGTGGCGGCAAGCAAGAAGATGAGGGTCCAGTTGTTTAGCTCGATTGGGATTTTGGCCCTCTATATCTTGCTGGTTCATTTCGTCGGGTATGTGGTCGCAACCCTTACCTTTTTCTTTCTGGAGCTTAGGGTCTCAGGAGTCAAGTCTTGGCGTACCAATGTTATTCTCACTTTGGTCCTCACCATCGTTTACTATGTCATCTTCGTAAAATTCTGTGACATGGTATTTCCGAAGGGGCTACTTTTTTAAATGAAGGGTGTTTTAGAAAAGAGGGGGTGTTTAGGGGATTGGATCTGATCCATGGAATTATAAATGTACTCGAAATACACAACCTCATATACTGTTTCATTGGTTGTGTCTTGGGAACATTGGTGGGTGTTTTACCCGGTTTGGGGCCAGGGGCGACTCTATCAATGTTGTTGCCGATCACCCTGTATCTGAATCCAACGGGGTCAATCATTATGTTAGCGGGGATTCTTTACGGGTCGGCCTATGGGGGGTCGACAACAAGTATATTAGTGAATATTCCAGGGGAAGTTGGTTCCGTGGTCACCTGTTTTGACGGGTTTCCCATGACGAAGCAGGGCCGGGCAGGGGAGGCCTTATGGATATCGGCTGTGGGTTCATTTATCGCTGGCACTTTGGGTGTGATGGTGCTCTCCTATACTGGTCCATTACTTGCGAGGTATGCTCTCAAATTTGGTCCCCCGGAATATGCTGGGCTCTTATTTTTCAGTTTGACGGCGATTGTGAGTCTTTCCGGGGTGTCGATAGCGAAGGGGATAGGGGCTGGACTTGGTGGTATGATTCTCTCGAGCGTGGGTGTCGATCCTGTGACGGGGGTGACACGGTTTGCTTATGGGATGATAGGAGCGATGAGAGGGATCGATCTTGTTCCCATGGCGATCGGGCTCTTTGGGATATCGGAGATCTTGGTCAGTGCTGAGGCGGGCATTGCCAAGATTTATGAGGGTAAGCTTGGGAGGATGATGCCGAGGGGGAAGGAGCTGAAGAAAGGGCTTTTGGCGAGTCTCCGTGGGACGATCTTGGGTATACCGCTGGGCATATTGCCCGGAATGATTCCGGGCGTGGTTGCCTACCTGGCTTATGATTTGGAGAAGAAGATCTCCAAATATCCTGAGAAGTTTGGTACGGGAGTGATCGAGGGGGTTGCATCGGTGGAGGCGAATAACAATGCGGTGACCCAGGGTAATTTCATTCCTCTCATGTGTCTCGGGATTCCGACGGGCACATCATTAGCCATTATCTTGGCAGCATTGATGATGTATGGGTTAAAGCCGGGACCGCTTCTTTTTGTAGAGAACAAAGAGTTTGTCTGGACGGTAATTGGGAGCATGTACATTGGGAACGTGATGTTATTGATTCTCAATCTACCACTGGTAGGACTTTGGGCGAAAATAAGCACGCTTCCCTATAAGTATCTGGGTCCCATCATCCTGGGGATTTGTGTCGCCGGGGCCTATTCACCGCGCAACACCCTCTTTGATGTTTGGATTGCTTTTGGGGCAGGGGTATTAGGATATGTGATGAAGAAGAATGACTGGCCCCAGGCGCCGCTCATGTTGGGATTTATTTTAGGGCCCATGTTGGAGCTATCGTTTCGGCAATCTCTATCCATGGGGGGTCCCACGATCTTCTTCACTCGTCCTATTGCCGTTGCCTTTCTTGTTTTGGCAGTCATTGTCTTAGTGTTCTCCGTAAAGTTCCTCAAACGTATTCCAAAGGAAGTCAGGGAAGAATCAGATCAATAGGGTGAGAAAAGGCATAAGGCCTTTTCTTGAGACGATTGGATTCGGGAGGGAGTAACGGTCGATGCATTCAAAAGAAATCTCAAAGTTCGAAAACCTCAAGGCTCACATTATTGTTATCGGTGGTGGGGGAACTGGCCTTGCGGCGGCGGTGGCCGCTGCGGAAAAAGGGGCGAAGGTAATCTTACTTGAGAAGCGGCGCGCCGCAGGCGGAAATACTGCGCTTGCAAGAGGTATTTTCGCTGCAGAGAGTCCTGTGCAAAAGAGGATGAAGATTGATGCCGAGAGGGATAAGCTTTTCAAAATCGCGATGAGCTATTCTCATTGGAAAGTTAATCCAAAGATTGTTCGTGCCTTTGTGGACAAATCAGGAGACACCATTCAATGGCTGGAGGAGAAGGGACTGAAGTTTGAGGACGTTCTCCATTACTATCCTAATCAAATCCCCCGGGTTTTTCATGTGCCGGAAGGTCGCGGTGCCGGACTTGTCAAATTCTTGGTAAAGAAATGCGAAGAGATGGGTGTCCGGGTGCTTTATGGAACGGCTGCAAAAAAGGTCTTGACGGGCGAGAAAGGAAAAGTGACCGGAGTTCTTGCGGCAACAAAGGAGAGAGAGTTTAGAATCATTGGAAAAAGCGTGATCATTGGGACCGGAG
>Ga0214473_10010902_pt1 | contig 10679 bp, 4 predicted proteins | sample RVTome_7_FD_203509 | JGI IMG/M metagenome (GOLD analysis project Ga0214473, IMG submission 203509) | Soil microbial communities from uranium-contaminated site in the Upper Colorado River Basin, Wyoming, United States - RVT98D197 | ecosystem: Environmental > Terrestrial > Soil > Contaminated >... | reverse complement strand
TTCGTTTTAATCTGCTGCTATTTAGTGAGTGTTAAAATAGAGCTTAATGAAAGCTAAGCTTTTAAATAAAATGGTTTGATGAATTTTTTCATACACATTTAATGAATACAATTTATAATAATATGCCGCCACATTTACTAACCAAATTACTATTGATTTTGTTTCTGCTATCAGTTGATCTATATGGTCGATCATTAGAAACTGACACTGTAGTTATAGCTTCTGTCGGGAATTATAAAATATATAAAGACCAATTTACTGACAGGTACCTGAATTATTTGTTTGCGACCGGTGCGAAGGATAATATAGTCATTAGAGAATCGATACTTAATAACATGATTAACGAAATCTTACTTTTTTATTTTGATAATAATGAGAGGCTTTTTTCTGATCCCGAATATCAAAAAGAATTATCCTGGGATGAAAAGCAATCGGTGCTGGCTTATCTTAAAGATCAAGAAGTTTTAGCGAAAATTAATGTTGCTGAAAGCGAAGTAAGACGGGCATTTGCAAGAGTTAATGAGAAAATCGCGGCAAGTCATTTGTATGCTCCTACATTGGAAGAAGCTGAGAACTTATATAAACTTTTAGAAATTGGTGTTGATTGGGATAACCTAGCTGCGCAAGCATTTACAGACAGTACGCTAAGAAATAATGGCGGTTATTTAGGCTACTTTACTTGGGGCGATATGGACCCCGAATTTGAGGAAGCAGCGTACTCGATGAAAGTTGGAGAAATTTCAAAACCCATTAAGACCAAGCACGGATACAGCATAATCAAGCTAGAAAATAGAATTGCAAATCCACTTTTAACTGAATATGAATTTCAAACAAAAAAAAATAAACTTAAAAATGTTTTGCGAATCAAGAAAAAACCTAAATATGAAAAAAAATATCTTGAAAGTATTTTTGATGAATCTAAATACTTTGTAAACCAAAAAAATATCGATAACCTCTCCGCCTATTTCGGGTTTTCGGACATAAGTAAATCAGAGAATTCGTATCGGCCAAATCCAAATGAAGTATGTGCTGCTTACAACGGCAAAAAATTTTCCGAACAATTTATTATTGACCAGATAGTGCAAATACCCAATTTTCATAGAAGCAAAATTGCTTCTCAAGAGAAATTGAAGCAGGCAGTAAAAGGAATTGTAATCCAAACTCTGCTGTATTCTGAAGCTGTTAAAAAAGGTTACGATAAAAATCAGATGGTAATTGATGTTGCAAATAAATTAAAAATGCAGGCATTCCTAGAAAATAAATTGCAGGAAATTCTATCAGATACAAAAGTTACAGATTCGGCGCTGTACCAATACTACAAGAAAAATCCTGAAACATTTAAATCGCCAAATGAAATTAGTATCCAGGAGATTATTGTAGAAAGTAAATCTTTAGGCGATAGTATATTGAATATGCTTAGGCAAGGAGAGGATTTTGGCGAGCTGGCAAAAAAATATTCACAAAGAGATTTTTCAAAAAAAAATCTTGGAATTATTGACTATGCTCCAATCTCAAAATTTGGTTTTTTAAAGTCGGATTTTTGGCAAGCTGAAATCGGTGAAATTATTGGACTGAAGGAGCTACAAGGCGCTTATGGTATATTCAAAGTACTCGGCAAAAGGAAAGGTGAACCAAAAAAGTATGAGGAAATTAATAACAGTGACATAAAATATGCTTACAAAAATGATTTTAACAAAAATATCATGGAGGAATATTTAAATAATATTCGTAAAAATGTTCCGGTAAGTATAAACTTAGTTGTCTTAAATTCTTTAAATATCATGTTGAACTAGAACTTTAACTGACTTATATTAATAGTATAAAAAATCAATGGGAAGTAATTATGAAAAAATTTTTACCATTTACCATCCTCTTCTTTCTCTTACCCATAAATATGATTTTTGCCGGAGTAACCGGAAAGATTAACGGAAAAGTTAGTGATAAAAAAACCGGCGAAGCCCTTCCATTTGTTAACATTATTATTGAAGGAACAAATTTCGGTGCAGCAACAGACATCGATGGAAATTATGTTATTCTCAACATTCCTCCAGGAAAGTATAATGTTAAAGCCCAGTACATTGGATACCAGCCAGTAAGAATCGAAAATATATCTGTTTCTATCGATCTGACTAGTACAGTCGATTTCGAGCTTTCCGAATCAGCAGTAGAATTGCAAGAAATTGTTGTTCAAGGGAAGCAAGAACTTATCAAAAAAGATGTGACGTCAAGTCAATCACTCATTTCTTCAGATCAAATAGGCGCATTACCTGTTGCCGAATTGGATGATGTTTTGCAGCTTCAAGCCGGCGTTACAAGAGGAGCTGATGGAGATTTTCACATTAGGGGTGGTAGAACTTCTGAAATTGCCTATTGGGTAAACGGTATTTCGATAACCGATGGTTATGATAATAGTCGGGGAATTCAAATTGACAATAACAGCATTCAGGAACTGCAGGTAATCAGCGGCACTTTTAATGCTGAATATGGTAATGCCATGTCCGGTATTGTTAATACCGTTACCAAAGAAGGCGGCAGAGATTTTCATGGAAGTGTTCAGGTTTACAGCGGGGATCACATAAGTAATTTCACAGAATATTTTCCTAGCATTGATGATGTAGACCCATTTTCAAGTTATAACATTCAAGGAAGCTTAGGCGGCCCGGTTCCTTTAACGGATAATATAATTTCATTCTTTATTAATGGGCGCTATAATTATGATGATGGTTACTTTTATGGTCAAAGAAGATACAATCCTGACGGAACAATAGGGAATAACAGTATTGTTGCCATGAATTGGCACAAAAATCTGCAAGGGCAGGGAAATATAAGTTTTTCACCCTTACAGGAATTAAAAATAAACCTCGAGGGTTTATATTCAAAAGAGGATTATCGGGATTATGCGCACGATTATCGATGGAATCCTGACGGTGATGTAAAAAGATTTGCAAAAAGCTATAATGCCACAGGTACTATTACTCACATGCTGTCCTCTTCCACATTCTATACTGTAAAAGGCTCATATTTTTCCAAAGATTTTAATGAACATACATTTGATAATCCTTTTGATTCACGTTATCAGCATCCAGATTCATTAAATAATATATCATATGCTTTTAGGACCAAAGGAACAAACCTTCACAGGTTTTACAGGCAGACAAATACATTTATAGGGAAAATTGATTTCACAAGTCAGTTTTTGCAGCAACATTTAGTAAAATTTGGTGCAGAGATAAAATCTCATCAAATAAAATTTGATGATTATAACCTTGAGCCGAAACGATTGAATGGAATACCGATTGAACCATTTCAACCGTCAATTCCTGGCATAGATCAAACCAATCGCAGGAATTATGATAATGATCCCATGGAGGCCTCTGCTTACTTACAGGATAAAATCGAATTCGAAAATGTAATAATTAATGCCGGCCTGCGAATAGATTATTTTGATTCTAATGGGAAAGTTCTGGTGGATGTTAAAGATCCAAATATATATGCTCCACTCCGCTCGGAAGTACAGTCATTGAGCATTCAGGAAAGAGAACCCTTTTTTTATAAGGATGCAGGGACAAAGTTCAAGGTTAGTCCACGCTTTGGTATTGCTTATCCTATTAGCGCTACAGGTGTCGTTCATTTCTCTTACGGTCATTTTCTTCAAATTCCCACCTTCAATTATTTATTTCAGAATGGACCTTACAAGATTCCAAATTCCGGAATTAATGTGGGTGTTTATGGAAATCCGGATCTTGAACCTCAAAGAACAACTATGTATGAAATCGGATTCAGACAAGAATTTTTTGATAATTACCTGATAGATATTACCGGTTACTACAAGGATATTAGAGACTGGGTGACCGCAGGACCCATTATTCAGACATATAATCTTGTTACATATTCTATATTTACTACAAAAGATTATGCAAACGTAAAAGGAATAACTTTTACATTTAATAAAAGATTTAGTAATTATTTTTCCTTTGATCTCAATTATACTTTCCAGGTTGCTGAAGGAACTAACTCATCTCCGGAAGACGCATATAATGCTGAGATTGGAAGCGGTGAACCGAGCCTTTTCTTAATACCAATGAATTGGGATCAAAGCCATTTATTTAATGCTTCTCTTTATGTAGGTGCTGATGGGTGGGGTGCCAGTTTGTTAGCACGGTACGGAACCGGCTTGCCGTATACGCCAAGCATTACTCAGTATACAGCAGACAGAGGGATAACAACCGGTTTGCTGGCAAATAGCAGATATAGACCAACTCAGTTTACAGTGGATCTAAAACTAAATAAGTCCTTTGCTTTAGAGGGTATAGGTATTAATGTCTTTTTAAGAATATTTAATCTGTTAGATAATAAAGTTGCCGTAAATGTGTTTGGAGACACCGGGCAGCCGGACTTTACTACTGAGACGCAGACTATAGGATATGATCCGAGCAGACCGAATACTGTTGAAGAATATATAAAATATCCATGGCATTACGGCGAACCCAGAAATGTGCAACTTGGATTTGAAATTTCATTTTAATGGCTAATGAATTCCGGAGGTTTTTAATGTCCACCTTTAGAAAAATTATTGATGCAAAGCAGAAATCCCGACTTGGCGGGACTATTTTATTTATCTTCTTGATTTTTTTCCTATCAACTCATTTATACGGGCAGTATGTTCCGAGTAAGGAAAGAGGAGATGCCAAGTACAGAAGGAAAGCCCAGATGGAAGGTAATCAGATTAGGACTACCGTTTTTAATTATGGAATGACCGGTCGAGAAGCCGGAGTACCGATAACAGAGCAAACTCCTTATGAATGGCCTAAAAACACCGGACAGGTTTACCTTGCTGTTGCAGGAATTGTGGTTGGAGCCGAAGTTATTGATGACCAGGGAGCAACACAAAGAATTATTTCCAGAATGCATTATTTAGAATCCCCCGATGGTAAAACATGGAACTTTGAACCGGTACCAGGTTATTACAATGAAAGCAATCCGGTGGGGTTTGCAACAAGTAACGATCCAACCACATGGCCCAAATCTTGGCCTGATAAAATCAGTGATACTGATGACCCGGGCTGGCCCGGTAAATGGAATGGTTATTTCGGAAAAGATGTTTTTAGTGCTGACCAGGAGATGTTTTTTCACGCAACAGATAATAATTATGATAGATATTCATTCTATTTCCCTGACACGACAGATTTAACAAGAAAAGGATTAGGAATTGTACTTGATGTCAGATTGATGGCATGGTCGCAGATACTTGTACAGGATGCTTTGTTTATTTTGTTTAAAGTAAAAAATGATGGCACCGAACCGCTAAATAAAGTTGGAGTTTCAATTGCCTGGGCTGATTTTGTCGGAGGAGAGGGACAAGGAAATATTTCTGAGTTTGATCTGACAAATGATATCGCATGGTCAAGGAATGAAGATAACCTCTCTCCTGATGCTGCATTTGGTTCGGATCCGGTTGGAATTGTAGCCGGCGCATTTCTCGAAACACCTGGAAATGCTCTTGACAGGATTGATAATGATGGTGATGGTGAAACCGGCGGCCCAAAGATTACATACGCGATGTTAATCGGAGAAAGCGATACAGTTTCCATTCCTAATAGTGATCCACGGAGATATGATGGTATTGATAATAATGGAAATGGATTAATTGACGAAAGCAAAACTCACATACCATTCGAAGAACAATTAGGTGTATCTTATGCAGATCGAATAGATCAAAACATGGATGGGGAACAAAATAGTCCTGTAGTAACCCAAGAAATGGTGAATCAATCTGCAAGTGATAAATGGAAAAGATGGCCGCCGAATCCTGAAACAGATGCGATTCAAGATAGTTCTGTTCATCTTATAATGGTTGAAGCCGAGGATTTAGGAAGGGCATTTGCTGATAATATAGACAATAATGATAATAGCGAAGAGGGAAGTCCGGTTATTACGCAAGAGATTATCAATCAAGCATCAGCGGATGCTCCGTATTTTAGATATAAAGTTCCAAATGGAGTTGATAAATATAGTAAGTCCATTATATTATATAACGTGACTTCGGCAGTATTAGGTAAGAAATATGCAGACGGTAAAGATAATGATAATAATGGTGCTGTTGATGATGGTATTGATGAAGGTATTGATGAAATGATCGACGAAACTAGAGATGATGGAATTGATAATGATGGCGATTGGAATCCAACTACAGATGATGTGGGTTTAGATGGGTTAGCTGACACAGGTGATCCTGGTGAAGGCGATGGCAAACCAACAAGCGGTGCAAGATTTGGTCTACCCGGTGAGCCTGGTATTGATGTTACTGATGTTTCTGAGACTGATCAAATAGGAATTACGGGTTCATTTTATAAACCATCATCAGAGTGGATTAGTACATACACCGATACTTATATCTGGTTCAATTTTATGGTTCCTGGCAGCTTTACCGATAAAAACGCTATAACTACTGGAGATTATAACTTATTTATTTCTTCCGGGTTATTCCCACTCAAGCCAGGTCAAACCGAACCGGTTTCATTAGCAGTAATTTTAGCAAATACAAACTCGTCAATCGATCCAAATGGTCAAGCCAGGAAACAAGCAGTTCTGAAGAAAAGAGTACGTGCCCAGGAAACTTACAATAATGATTACCAGTTTGCCAATGCACCAATAACCCCAAAATTAACAGCTATTCCGGGTGATAATAGGGTAACATTGTATTGGGATGATGAAGCTGAAAAATCATTTGACCGATACATATCGAACATTGGGGGCATTGGTAATGATTTTGAAGGTTATAGAATTTATAGATCTTCTGATCCGGCTTTTCAAGACGCTAATATTATTACAAATGCACAGGGTTCACCCGCGTTTAAATTACCTATTAAACAATTTGATTTAGATAACGGAATAGCCGGATATGATTCTGTTGGATTTGAGGGAGTTCTTTTTTATTTAGGAGATGATTCTGGATTACTGCATTCCTGGGTAGATTCAACCGTGAAAAACGGATTCACATATTATTATGCTATTACTTCTTATGATTTTGGCTATTCATTCGGAAAAATAGCACCTTCAGAATGTGATATAAGTATTTCATTAAATCCTGACGGCACTACTAAAACAATTGGTAAGAATGTTGCTAAGGTTAAACCGGAAGCGCCATCAGGAGGATATGTACCTCCAACATTGGGTAAAGTTGATTTGATAGAAGGATTCACAACAAGTAAAATTTCCTATGAAATTGTTAATCCCACTGAAATTAAGGAAGGGCATGTTTATTATATTACTTTTGAAGATACAATAAAAAAGGGTGCTACCGGAAAACCCGACACTTTAACCACTAAAAATTATACGCTTATTGATTCATCAGCTAATGTTACTTTAATTGATAAGAACAATAAAATAAGTGGGGTTGAACCACCTCTCATTGATGGCTTCAGATTAAATTTAGTAAATGAGAGCAGAGTAAGTTTAAATGAAGATCTATCAGGGTGGAGTAACACTTCCGTAACACCATTTGTTTTCCAAAAATATGCTTCACGGTTTGTTCAAGGTCAGGAGAGACCAAATGATTATATTGTGGCTTTTGGCGATGCTGGATTTGGAACTTCTGCTCAGTTTGAACATGATCGAAAAATATACCCGGCTATTCCTGTAAATTTCAAAGTTTTTAATAAGAACAAAAAAGAATTCATACAATTCGGCTTCCTGGAATTTGATAATTCTGGCCCTCAGCCGACTGGTTGGTTTTCGTCTAATGGCGGTGCTGCTCAAGATAGAATTGTTTTCTTAGAACCAAAAGCAGACGATGATACAACAATAATCCCAACTTGGTGGTTTTATTTAGATAAAGCTGATACCAGCGTTGCTCCGCATGTTTTACCGCAGGCAGGTGATACAGCAAAGCTATTTCTCAAGAAGCCATTTCTTTCAGCTGATGTCTTCAGGTTCGTATCAAAGGCGAGCTATATTGATAATGCCCAGGCAAAAATCGATTTAGATAATATTAAAGTTGTTCCCAATCCATATTTGGCAAATGCTTTATGGGAACCAAAGAATCCTTATTCAAGCGGACGTGGTCCACGTTCAATTCACTTCACCCATTTACCAAGCAAATGTACTATCAGGATTTTTACTGTTAATGGGGAACTTGTAAAGGAAATTGAACATGAAAATAATTTGTCTGATGGAACCGCTGAGTGGAACTTATTAACAAAAGATAATCTCTCAGCTTCTTACGGTGTTTACATCTATCATGTTGATGCTCCTGGCGTTGGTACTAAAGCTGGAAAATTTGCAATAATAAAATAATTGAATCCCAAAGTATTTGGATTAAATATTTAGGAGATATACAGCATATGAAAAAGATTTTACTGGTTACTTTTTTGCTATTCGCTTTGTTTCAAAGCAATGGCTTTGCTCAGGTAACTAAAACCGGGACAACTGCAGCAAAATTTTTAAGTATTGGTATAGGACCCCGTGCCAATGCAATGGGAGGTGCTTTTACCTCGGTGGCAAATGATGCTTCAGCGTTGTACTGGAATCCTGCGGGTACAGCCAATTTGAGCAATTATGAGGCTATGTTTACTTATACAAGTCTCTTTAAGGACCTGAACATAAATCTTAATTATGCTGCAATAGTAATTCCTGCTGGAAGCGCAGGTAATTTTGGAATCGGTATTACAGCACTTGATTATGGCGATATGAATGTAACAACTGAATTATACCCTGAAGGAACCGGAGAAAAATTTTCTGCATCGAGTTATGCATTTGCTCTTTCATATGCAAGAAATATTACAGAAGATTTTACTGCGGGAATTACAATAAAATATGTTAGTGAAAAAATATTTAATTCATCGGCAAGTGGTGTTGCCTTTGATATAGGAACAATTTTTAATACTCCTTTTTATGGAATTAAATTCTCTAGTATTATTACAAATTACGGTTCGAAAATGCAAATAGCAGGTGAGGATTTGTTAATTAGGCACGATTCTGATCCCAACAGAAAAGGTAATAATGAAAGTGTTGATGCTTATTATAAAACAGAGAAGTTTGAATTGCCTTTGAAACTACAAATTGGTCTCTCAAAAGATTTTCAATTATTTGAAGATCAAAGATTTACAATAGCTGTTGACGCAACGCATCCGAACGACAATACCGAATATGTTAATGTTGGCGGAGAATTAGCGCTATTTGATGATATATTTAGCCTGCGCGGGGGTTACAAAGCTTTGTTTTTGGAGGATAGCCAAGAGGGATTGACCCTTGGAGCAGGCTTGAATTACACTTTAGGAATATTGACCATCGGAATTGATTATGCTTTTCAGAAATATGATTTCTTAGGAGACACTCATAGCTTTGGAGTAATGTTAAAATTCTGATTTCAATTTCTTATGTTCGCAAGCAGTTTATTTTGATGCCGCCAACCGGCTACCGGAACTCATATTCATCAGCTAATTGTGAACAGAACTATTAATTAGCATAAAATGTTTTGTTCAATAAATGTTATGATCGAATTGCTTTATTAGCTCCGAAATATCGTGGCTTTTTTATTTAGATCAATCTTAAACAAAAAATTATTTTAGTGCAAAATTAACTTGATAGAGCTTTTGTAACTTTTCTCTTAACTCATTATTGTTTTAGAAGCCGAATCCTCATATTTTTATATTAATATTTAATTCACTGTTTACTCTTGAGAAATCGTATGATAATAAGATTACAGCATTCTTTTAAGTTTCATTCATATCATTCTGACTTTCTTAGACTTTGTTCTATAAATAAAAAAAATGTATTTCTTACTCTAATTAATATTTTCCTATTTTTCGCTGCAAACCTTCACTCACAAAATTTTTTAATTGATACCACTTTCAATCTTCCCGGGCAAGTAGATTCGATTAGTACAACATCAATTGATTATCTATCTGTTCCCGGATTTTTCCAGTTGCAAACCGGGGAGAATGAAAACCTTGCTTTGAGGCGTTCCGCTTACATAGTCTATCAGGGAACAGCTCCAACAGATACTGCCCTGAGGAATGGTAATAAACTTGTTGACGGCAGTAAATCGTCACCATCTTTTGTTTCAATTCTTGCCGGAAGTCAAGGTGCTGAGGCAGAAACTTACATGATAATTGACTTAAAGGCCGTAAGAAATGTTAAAAAGGTAATCATATACACGTTTGCAGGTAATCCAAATCTTAGACCAAGGGCATACTCAATTTTTGCTGGGCTTGATACTCTAACCATGGAAAGAGTATTTCAACAATTTGATAATCTGGTAGTAAATCCCGTTGCGGAATTCGATGCTATTGTTTCACAATACATAAAAGTAGTTATCGATGTTATACCTCAGAATTTCAATACAACAATTGCTGAAATTGAAGTTTTTGGTGAGGGATTTTTACCACAAGGATTCTTTTATTCATCGGTTAGAGATATTGGGCAAAATGTAAATTTTAGCACGTTTGAATTTAAAGGAAATATTCCCGATGGAACGAGTATTTCATTTAATTTCAGAACAGGTGATTCTCCGATAGTTGATACTACTTGGAGTAACTTTGGTGACGAGCTGATTCAATCCGGTGAATTGTTCGAAGTTTATGAACCAAGAAAGTATATTCAATACCGGGTAAAGCTTACAACAACAAATTTGCTTTCTCCTTTAATTGACGAGGTGAAAATAAATTATGATATTAAGA
>Ga0214473_10010901_pt1 | contig 10679 bp, 11 predicted proteins | sample RVTome_7_FD_203509 | JGI IMG/M metagenome (GOLD analysis project Ga0214473, IMG submission 203509) | Soil microbial communities from uranium-contaminated site in the Upper Colorado River Basin, Wyoming, United States - RVT98D197 | ecosystem: Environmental > Terrestrial > Soil > Contaminated >... | reverse complement strand
TCCGAAAAGGTTGAAGTCATCCACCCCGAATATAAGCTAAAAGAGAAGGTAAGTTATATCGGTCTGCCAAAGAGATTTATCGCCGGCACAGTGATATTCGGAGATAGGGATGAATGTGCCGGGAATGTCAGTGTTACCCTGAAAGGGCAAGGTGCCAAACAGACAAGTGTGACCAATAATTTTGGTGACTTTGAGTTTGAAGGGCTGGAGGCAGACCGGGAATTCTCAGTAAAGATTGAACATCCGGGTTACACCCCTCGGTCTTTCAAAATTCAAACGAAAGTGGATGTCTATTTGGGAGAAACCCTCTTAAAACGATCCCGAAAGTAAAGTCCCGGGCTTCCCCGAAAGGAAGTTCCGTTCTGGTGAGAACGAGAGTCAAACGCTTGGCCATAAAATCAAATTGTTTAAAGGAGGAAGGTGATGAGATTTAAATTCATACCGCCATTTAAGGTGGACTACCCACCTGGCGTGGAACCCATGCCCGTTCGGATTATACGTGAAATTGAGGCAGAGGGCCTACTGAAAGGAATCGAATGGGACTTTGACCTGGGTATGCCTGGACCCATTGTTGAGAACCGCGAAGAACTGGCTCAAATTGTCCCGGGTGTCCTGAAACTTGTTCGCGAAGCCTGTGAGAGTGGGAAGTACGATGCCATCATCTTAATTGGGGGTTTAGAGCCGGGATTATATGCAGCTAAAGAGATCGGTGCCCAGTTCGACATACCGGTTGTTGGCTGCACGAGCTCCGAAGTCGCCTTCGCTTATATCTTGGGACATCGATATACGATCATCGATACCCTTGAATGCATGGCTATCAATATACGTCAGAACATCATGTCTTATGGCATGAATGAGAAATGTGCTTCGGTAAGATCGATCGAGTGGGCGGTGCGAAACAAGCTGAACCTTGATCCTCCGGAGGCGGTGGAGGATTTCGTGAAGGAGTGTATTGAAGCCATCGAGAAGGATGGTGCTGATGTGATTGTGATAGGATGTGCGGCTTTAATTTACATGCAGCAATTGGCTCAGAGGCGGCTCGAGGAATTGGGCTATGAAGTTCCGGTTTTACATCCGTTTAAATGCGCAATTGAGATGGCCAAGGCTCTTGTGAATATGAAGGTAAGTCAGAGCAAATACGCATTCCCGAGCGCAGTCCCAAAGAAGAAGTCTATACCACGATAAGAGTGATTGCCTTTCGCGTCGTTCCTTTCGGTCATCCAGACGATGCAGCCGATGACACGGTTCTTCGTGAAGGTACGTGGATTCGAAAAACACGCCGGTTCCGATTCTCGATATCTTGGGGAAGGGGACAAGAACTTGGACCCGAGAAGATAGAGTGGGAAAAAGGCTTACGGATAATGGTATCCATCTTGGAAAAAGGAGGAGCATATGCTGTTAAGAAGGAAGGTGTTTCTGATTAGTTTGGTGGTACTCTCCGCTCTTATTCCTGGGACCCTCTTGGGCCAAGAGTATCCAAGCAAACCCGTAACCCTTATCATTCCCTTCGGCCCCGGAGGCGGTCACGACTTGTTATTCCGCGCCGTGACCAGCGTAGCGCCGGATTATCTCGGGCAGCCGATCCTTATCAAACTCATGCCAGGAGGGGGTGGAGCCATCGCGGCCGACGCTGCAGCGAAGGCTTCACCGGATGGCTATACCTTGTTCGCCGGAGGCAACACGCCAAACTCTGCACTGCCGGCCATTGAGGGTCGGGGAAAAGGTCCGGACCAATTGGAGGCGGTGTGCCGAGTAAACTACAATGCGGGCTTTATTGCTGCGCGGCCTGACGCTCCATTTAAGACATGGAAACAAGCGATGGAGTGGATGAAGGCCAATCCTGGTAAACTGGTCGTTGGGACCCCAGGCCCTTGGAGTCCTATCGATGTGGTTTGGAAATACCTCATGAAGGAAACCGGCATCAGCGTAAAGCTTATTCCCTTTGACGGGGGAGGGCCGGTAATTATCGCTCTCTTGGGTGGCCACATCGATGTTGGCTCGTTCCTTCCCATTATGTATCTTCCCTACAAGAACACAGGAAAGATTCTACCCCTGCTCACGCTTGACGACAACCGCCTCCCTGACATACCGAATATACCCACGAGTGTTGAAGAGGGCATCCCTGAGGCTACTACGGTCAATATGCTTTCTCGCCCATGGCGGGGCGTTATGGTTCCTAAAGGAACGCCTCGTGTAATCGTAGACAAGGTGGCAACGGCTTTCAAAAAGATGACCGAAGATAAGTCCGTCATAGCCATGATCCAGCGATACGGGGACCAGATTCACTACTTAGGTCCTGAAGAGTTTAGCAAGGTTTGGAGAGCTGAGTTCGAGGTTTACAAGGAACTGGGCAAGGTTTATAAGAAGTGAGCTAAAGTTTTTTCAATTTTCGATGGGCGACGTAGGCTATGGGAGAAGTCTTTCTGGGTCTCGTCAAGAAACATTTCAAAGACATCTATCTTCTCTGTCTTTGTAAGGAGCTCATCGAGATTGATGAGAAACAGTTTTCAGGGCTGCTTTGGGAGACGAAGTGAAAAAGAGGGGTGACATCGTAGCGGGTTTTTTTGGTAGCTTCATCGGGGTTGCCGTGATGATTGGGGCTAACCGATTGCATCTGGGTACACCTTCAGAGCCCCAGCCCGGCTTTTTCCCCTTTGCAGCAGGAATTATCCTCGTCGTTTTATGCGTGATCCTTCTTCTCCAGGCCCTTTGCGGCCGCGATCAAAGAACTGAATCCTTTGGTGAGTTATGGAGGCCTGCTATTCTGGCAGCGGGACTGTTTGTCTACGCCGTTGTCCTTGACTCTTTGGGATATATCATCGCGACGATTATCTTATCGGTGGTTGTCCTTCGTGTCTTGGATACAAAGACATGGTTGAAACTCGTAGGAATCAGCCTTGTTCTTTCCCTCGGGACCTATTTTTTATTTGACCGGTTATTGGATGTGTCGCTGCCCGGTGGTATTCTAACAGGACTCATGTAGGAGCACATATGGATGTCCTTGGAAATCTGGCGAGTGGGTTTGCCATAGCCTTGACTCCATGGAATCTTTTATACGGCCTTCTGGGAGCAATTCTTGGGACTGCCGTCGGGGTTTTGCCAGGTCTGGGGCCACCTGCAACCATTGCTCTGTTGTTGCCGGTGACCTATAAGATCAGCCCGGTCTCGGCAGTGATCATGTTAGCTGGAATTTATTACGGTGCGATGTTCGGAGGATCGACGACCTCGATTCTCCTTAATATCCCGGGAGAGCCAGCTTCTGTCGTGACATGCCTGGATGGATACCAGATGGCGCGGCAAGGCCGAGCCGGCCCTGCCCTGGGCGCGTCAGCCATCGGGTCTTTTTTTGGCGGGGTCGTCAGTATTTTCGCGCTGATGTTGATCGCTCCGAGTCTGGCTGCGGTTGGTCTTAAGTTCGGTCCTCCGGAATATACGTCATTAGTCATCCTTGGTTTGATGATGGCCGTCTACTTGTCTGAAGAGTCTGTCATCAAGGGACTGATCATGATGATGATTGGAATCCTGCTGGGGACCGTAGGGATTGATCCGGCCTTTGGGGCCGAGCGGTTCACCTTTGGCCTGCCTCGGCTCACAAGCGGCATAGACTTTGTGGTGGTCGGTATGGGTCTCTTTGGCATCGGAGAGGTCTTGATCAATCTCGAAGCCCCAGAGGTTCGAGAAGTCTTCAAGACTTCCCTTAAAGGAATTCTCCCCAATCTCGATGATTGGCGCAGATCCTGGGCTTCGATGATCCGCGGCTCCGTCCTTGGGGCGCTCATCGGGGTCCTGCCGGGCGGGGGAGCCGTGATCAGTTCTTTTGTCGCTTATGCTCTGGAGAAAAGGATATCCAAGCACCCCGAACGCTTTGGCAAGGGTGCGATTGAAGGGGTCATGGCACCTGAAACGGCCAACAACGCAGCGGCCACCTCGTCTTTCATTCCCCTCATGACCTTGGGAATCCCCGGCAATCTATCCATCGCGCTGATCTTCGTAGCCCTGATGATCCACGGAATCCGGCCGGGTCCCATGCTGATCCAGGAACATCCGGATCTTTTCTGGGGGGTGATCGCCTCGATGTTTATCGGGAACGCAATCCTTCTGGCACTCAATCTACCCCTCATCGGGATGTGGGTCAAGCTGCTCTCTGTCCCCTATCGGTACCTTGTTGTGGTGATCGTCGTGATCTGCGTCATCGGAGCGTACAGTGTGAATTACACGGCCTTTGATGTGGGAGCCATGATGGTCTTCGGGATTTTTGGGTACCTGATTCGAAAAGCCAGGTTCCCTGCCGCCCCCTTAGTCCTGGCCATGATTCTCGGTCAGATCCTTGAGCGTTCGATGCAGCAGTCCCTGATGATGGCTGGGGGAGACTTTATGATCTTTCTTCGGCGTCCCATCTCGGTTGGATTGTTATCGGTGGCAGGGTTGCTGATGCTTACGCCCGTGGCACGCCGGCTCTGGAAAAAGCGGCACCGTTTCCAGTGAAGGGTGGTCTCTTGATGGTTCTTGCCTTCAAAGATTTTCTCTCAAAGAGAGTTTAGGACATATGACAATGGACTTTCATATAATTGCAATCCATGAAGGCACGGAATAACCTATTCTCATGATGAGTCTAACAGGAGTTGGGACGAGCTATGCTTAAATTAGAATCCGTCTCAATCAAATTTGCGGGCGTCCAGGCAGTAAACAAAGTCAGCTTTCAATTGGCTCCCAATTCCATCAACGCCATTATCGGCCCGAATGGGGCCGGGAAAACCACCCTTTTTAATCTCATCAGTGGCTTCTATCACCCCACGGAGGGGAAAATATTCCTTGATGGTGTGAATATTACCCGTATGCCTACCTATGAAAGGGTGAGATTGTTCATGGGGAGGAGCTTTCAGATCACAAACCTCTTCCCGGAATTGACCGTCTCCGCACACCTGATCGTCGCCGCTTCAAGGGAATCAGTGTGGAAACTAACCTATTCAACAGAAAAAAGAGTAAAAGAGGTCCTTCAAGAAGTAGGGTTGTGGCATCAAAGGGATGTTCTCTGCAAAGACCTCACGGTCCCCGATCAAAAGAAATTGGATTTTGCCGTCATGCTGACACAAAAGCCAAAATTATTGCTTTTAGACGAGCCCTTTGCAGGCCTTGCACAAGAGCAGATTGATGAATTGAGTTGGATCGTCCTCGATATGGGGAAGGATAAAACAGTCCTTCTCGTTGAACACAGGATGGATGTGGTCATGAAGTTGGCCCATCGAATTATTGTCATGGCCCGAGGGGCGGTCATTGCGGATGGGACTCCAAACGAAATTCGGCAAAATGAACTCGTCCAAAAGGTTTATTTAAAAGAGGTCTCTTAAATGCTCGAACTTAAAAACCTCAATGCCGGTTATGGTCCCAGTCAAGTGATTTTTAACCTTTCGATGAATGCCAAGGAAAAAGAGATTGTCAGCATCATCGGTAGAAATGGGGTTGGGAAAACGAGCACCCTCAAAGCCATTATGGGACTGATTGACATCGTTTCTGGATCCATTCAGTTTAACTCCACAGAAATATCCAGGCTCCCCACTTACAAGAGGGGGCGTTTGGGAATGGCCTATGTCCCAGATGACCGGGGGATCTTTGGAAATGTGACCACGGCTGAAAATCTGAGGATCCCCCTGATTGGCCACAAGATGAAAAAGGGGGATAATTTAGACCTTGTCTTTTCGCTCTTTCCCATTCTGGAAGAACGTTGGAATCAGAAGGCAGGCACCTTGAGCGGGGGAGAACAACAGATGCTCACCATTGCAAGGGGCCTTGTGGTGAGGCCCAAGTTGCTGATGCTGGATGAGATATCGGAAGGATTGGCCCCAGAAGTGATTATGAATTGTTGCACCGCTTTTCATAAACTTAAATCGGAAACAGCGATCTTGCTTGCGGAGCAAGATGTGAGGGTGGCTTTGGAGATCTCAGACAGGGTCTATATCATGCTGAACGGGTCGGTCGCCTTCCATGGAACGGTTTCCCAGGTCCACCAGGAAAAGGCGATTGAAAAGTATATTCATCTTTAGCGAGTGGGACAAGAAATAGGGATATGGAAGAAAAGCTATTCAAGAAGCAGCCCAGAGTCCAATTCTTAATCGGGTATGCGATTCTCACTTTTTTTTTCCTGGTGTTTCCCTTCTTTACCCCTTATAAGGGGCTGGTGGAAGATATTATTATATGGACGCTGTTTGCGGCCAGCTTCAACTTGGCCTTCGGATTCACAGGGATGGTTTCTCTTGCCCACGGAGTTTTTTTTGGAGTCAGTGCTTATACGGTGGGAATGTTGTCGATCTTTTGGACCCGGAGTGTGGTGACGATTCCGATCGGCATTGCCACGGGGACTCTTACAGGATTTATTGTAGGATATGTTTCCTTAAAAAGGGCCAGGATCGATGTTCACAGAGCCCTGAGGCTCGCCTATCTTGTATTGATTTCCATCGCAGCCTCACGCGTTGCCTTGTATATCTTCTTAAGCCCATTGGGAAAATACAGTGGGGCCGAGATGGGCCTCTTGGGTTTCCCCAATTCTCCTCTCCGTTTTGTTGGCGATCTAAAGCTTGATGTAACCTCACGTCTTCAAACTTTCCTGATCGTAGGGATCGTCGCACTCCTCATGATCGCTTGGCTCCATCGAATGGCGTCCTCTCCTGCGGGCATGATCATGAAGGCGATTCGGGAGAACGAGATGCGCGTCAGCTTTTTGGGCTATAACACCTTCCGCTTCAAACTTCTCATTTACGTCATCTCTGCTTTTGTCGCATCCGTGGCGGGGTGTCTCTATCTTCTTCGGTCCGGCTTCATTAGCACAGACCCTTTCGATTTCACTTTTACTTCCGAGCTTGTCGTTATATGCGTTCTTGGCGGAAGGAACGCGTTCTTCGGCCCCTTGATCGGAACGCTGATATTCCTGACATTAAAAGATCTGATCAGTTCTTACACGGCTTCATGGAGTCTCGTTCTGGCGGTCGTGTTGATCTTCTCCGTTCTCTATTTACCCAACGGTCTTGCTTCACCGGTCTTTTCAATGCCGGGCGTCTTCTTGAAATGGATGAAAAAAGAGAGACCGTCCCGTGAAGAATCGTCTCCTCAACTGAATTGAGGTTTGCTGTGCATGTGCTGATATTTACACAATTGATCAACGGCTTGGTTTCGGGGGTCCTGATCACCCTCATCGCTATTGGCGTTGCCCTGACCTTCGGGCTGTTGAAAGTAGTGAACCTTTCCCATGCCGCTATCTATACTCTTGGTGGTTACATCGGACTGACGGTCTTTCAACTGTGCGGAAATTTCTGGATCGGGATGATCTTGGCGGCCATCATCGCGGGGTCGGTAGGAGTCCTTCTAGAAAGGCTCTGCATCCGGCAGGCTTATCAGTATCCTGTTCTCGGCTTCCTGATTACCTTCGCATTGCTCATGGGTCTCACTCAGGCGATCCGTATCATCTGGGGGCCTGGCAATCAATTGGCTCCGCAGCCCCCTTACTTGATGAAAGTCATCTATCTCGGTTTTATCCCCGTTTCAAGCTACCGGTTGTTCGCTATTCTTGTGGCCACATGTATCATGGCGGGGATGTGGATCTTGATCAGTAAGACAAACATTGGACTGATCGTCCGTGCATCCCTCGACAACAAGGCCATGGTGGATTCATTTGGGATCAATTCTTCACTTATTTTTACCTTTATTTTCGGACTCGGCAGCGCTATTGCCGGTGTTTGCGGCGTTCTGGGCTCGCCTATTTTCGGGCTTTTTCCCGATGTGGGTACTCAGATGCTGGTGCTCTGTTTTGTCGTTGTGGTCATGGGAGGGCTCGGAAGCATCCGTGGAGCCATGCTTGCAGGGCCCATCATCGGCGTCGTGATTTCCTTTACGGCTCTCGTCAGCCCGGGATTCAGCGACGCCGTTATCTTCATACTGATGGCGGGAATCCTGCTCACAAGACCCACCGGTTTTTTGGGAGACCGGTTGTAATGGTCGAAGAATTTAAGGCCTGCCCACCCTTAAGGAGTTTGCCTCTTCTGCCTCATAAGGAGCACCAAGGGGTATGAAAGTCGTCGAATCGATTCCATTGTTATAAGGAAAGGAGGAAGTGATGCTCAGGAAACCATGGGGGAAAAGCTTCGTTTTTATGCTTCTATTGTTGGTTCTTGCTCTCAGTTCTCAGGTCGTTCATTCCCAGGAATACCCTACCAAACCGGTGACCCTCGTCATCCCGTCAAGCCCTGGGAGTGCCACCGACATATTCATGCGTGCCGTTACCAGCGTGGCAACAGATTATCTGGGACAGCCGATCATCAATAAGCTCATCCCTGGCGGAGGAGGTGCGATCGGCAGTGATTCAGTGGCTAAAGCCCCACCGGACGGCTACACCTTGCTGGCAGGAAGTTCTCCTTGGAGTACCGGGCTTCCAGCCATTGAGGGACGGTCAAAAGGTCCGGACGATTTTTTAGCCGTGTGCCGGCTCAACTATAGCCTTGGCTTCATGGCTGCCCGGCCGGATGCGCCATTCAAAACGTACAAGCAGATGATGGAGTGGATCAAAGCCAACCCCGGCAAACTCATCGTGGGAACCCCGGGCCCCTGGACGCCCCCCGACATGGTTTGGAAGCACCTGATGAAGGAGACCAGCACCTCTTTTAAGATTGTCCAGTTTCAGGGGGGTGGCGAGGCGTTAATCGCTCTCCTGGGTGGCCACATTGATGCGGGACCCGTTCACCCCCTCATGGCGATGCCTTATAAGGACACGGGAAAACTCGTATTTTTATTCTTCTTTGATGAAAAGCGCCATCCCGATTTCCCTCATGTCCCTACGAGCTTCGAAGAAGGTATGGATGCAAGAGTCAATACACTGGCTTGTTCCTGGAGGGGTATCTTGGCTCCTAAGGGCACCCCTCGGTCGATTATTGATAAGCTGGCTGGGGCCTTCAAGAAAATGACCGAAGATAAATCAGCCAAAAGCATGCTGCAAAAGAGTGGGGATAAAGTGAACTTCTTGGGGCCTGACGAATTTGCCGAGGTTTGGCGGGTTGAGTTTGAGACGTATAAGGAACTCGGAAAAATCTATAAGAAATAGGCAATGAATTTTTCCAAAAAACCTTATTCTAAGATAAGAGGAGGTGACCGATGAATATTTTCAGTACGAATTTCGATTATGAGAGCCGAATGAAGAAAGTTAGAAAACAGATGGAGGAGCGAGGCATTGATGCGATTCTCGTCCATCTCTGGCCAAACCAGTACTATCTTTCCGGAATGTATCCCCATCTTCCCTGGTATCCTGTGGAAGTGTGCGAGCATACCGAATCCCCATTGATCGTATTCAGAGATGAAAAGAAAGAACCTGTCTTCCTGATCACCTGGTTATCGGGCAACGGCCTAAAAGAGGGAACCTGGATCAAGGATGTAAGAATCCACGATAAGGAGCCTTACGGGAAGCTATCGTGGTCGGAATATACAGCCGAAGTTCTCAGGGAGAAGGGGGTAGACGAAGGTGTTATCGGGATCGAAGAAGATGTCTGCGTCCTGAGCACCTTTAGGAAGCTTCAGTCAGCACTTCCCAAGGTTCGGTTTAAGGGGGCGGATGAGATCTTCCAGCTCGTGCGGATGGTCAAAGAACCTGAAGAGATTGCGCTGATCAAGGAATCCATTCTGATCGCAGAATCCGGCTTGAAGGCTGGAATGGAAACAGCCCAAATAGGGGTGCTCGAGAGCGAGATCCAGAAGGCAGTCGAAATAGAGATGAAACGCAGGGGGGCGATCAGAGAGGTGGAGACCATGGTCCAATCCGGACGAAGGACGGCCAATCACCGAGCCTTCGGGACGAATTGGAAGAAGATAGAGGAGAACGACCTTGTCACGATCGACATCGGTTGCGTATACAAAGGATACGGTTCTGACTTAACCAGAACCTGGGTCGTAGGGAAACCAACCGAAGCGCATAAAAAGATTTCGAATCACCTTCTAAAGACCCATGAAAAGATCTTGAGCCACATGCGGCCTGGGGCGAAGATCGGCGAACTCGATGGGTTAGGACGAAATGAGTTCGAAAAGGCAGGATACCTCACGAGCAAGACCGCGATGCCCTCCAATGGAAAAGGGTTAGCGGGCATTACCGTTCATGGAATCGGCTTGGGCCCGATGCATGACCCGCCGCACCCGTATGACAAAGACATCGCACTGGAAAGCGGCATGACCCTTGCCGTTACAGGGTGTGCACGCTTTGCAACGTTCACGATCCGCTTTGAGGACGACGTAGTGGTCGTGCCAGGAGGTATCGAGCTTATCAATAAGCTCATTCCTTGGGAGCTGTGACCTCAGCCATTAAGGTCCCTACCCTCACGAATGGGTGACGGTTCGTTTTGAGAACAAGGCACGCGTCGTAGAGGAAAAGGACATTTCTCAATGGCTCCGGAGCCTCTAAACACAATGGTTTCATCCTTGAGAGTAGCCTGGTTCTGAGGGAAAGGGTGAAACAGGTTTTCTATTCATATGAACCGATGGCTGCTTTGGGTGAGTTGTTTTAGCTAAGATCCCATCAATGAGATAAAGTCATTTTAAGGAGGTTGAAAAAGATGAGGACAAATATGAGATTGCCGGTTATCGTTACGCTGGTTTCTGTTCTATTGCTGTTCGGGATACCCGGTTGGTCCCGTGCCCAAACGACGGAGATG
>Ga0214473_10010900_pt1 | contig 10679 bp, 9 predicted proteins | sample RVTome_7_FD_203509 | JGI IMG/M metagenome (GOLD analysis project Ga0214473, IMG submission 203509) | Soil microbial communities from uranium-contaminated site in the Upper Colorado River Basin, Wyoming, United States - RVT98D197 | ecosystem: Environmental > Terrestrial > Soil > Contaminated >... | reverse complement strand
TCGTATGCCGCGCCGGCCGCGCCACGGCCCGGCACCAGCGCGGCCTGGCCGAGGCCAAGGACGCGCGGATGGCCGCCGTCCTCGAGACCGAAGGCGTGCGGATCCACCGGCCGGACGCCGCCTTCCTGGCGGCCTGCCGCGCGCGGGTCGCGCCCCTCCTGGACGACGCGGCGCGCTGGGTTGGCCCCCGCGCCGCCGCCGCCCTCGCCTCCGTGCGCTGACCCCTCCCGGGTCGGGGGCTTCCGCACCTCCTGCCTGGGCTCCCCGTGAACCCGGGACAGGGAACCGGGACCCCGGAACTCGGCGGCATCTGCCGACACCCCTGGCCCTTTACAAGCGTTGGGGAGTTTGATAGCGTGATGTTGCCATTGACTTGCCGAGGGGAGTCCATGCTTGGGGAACGGCTGCAGCAACTGGAGGTGCGGGTGCGCGAGGCCGTCGCGGTGCTGGACAATCTCCGCGCCGAGCGACGGAGCTTGGAAGCCAAGGTGGCCGCCCTGGAGGCCGACGTGGCCCGCGGGGCGGCGGAGACGAAGGCGCTGGCCGCGGAGCGGGACCAAGAGCGGGCCCACCGCCAGCGCCTGGAGGCGGAACGGGAGGAGGCCCGGGTCAAGGTCGAGGCGCTGCTCGCCGAGTTGGGACGGATCGAAACAGCGGTGCGGGACGGGACGGCATGAGCGGTGAGGAGCGGGTGCTGCACGTCCAGATCTTCGGGGAGGGCTATGCCCTTCGCTCGGCCGACCCGCCGGATTACGTGCAGCGGGTGGGGCAATACGTGGATGGGAAGTTCTACGAGGTCGCCAAGGGGAGCCCCAGCCTCCCCCCGGCGAAGATGGGGATCCTGGCCTCGCTGAATATCGCGGACGAGCTGTTCCGCCAGGGGGCCAGCTTCCGGGAGTCCGAGGCGGCGGCGGCCGCCAAGGTGGCCGAACTGGTGGCCCTGCTCGATGCCGGCCTGGCCCCGTCCTAGTGTCCGGGTCCGTGGGTGTCCCGGGAGGCCCCATCCTCGGGGGGGACTTGCACCCGGCGGGCCGTCGTGATAGGGTCTCGATAGTGAGCGGCAGGCAAGAGAACCCCTACCGTGTTCGTGATGCGGTGACCATTTTTGAGCCAACAGACTGCAGATCGGGGATGGGCGCACGGACGTGGTGAGCACGCCCTCCGCCCTGCGGAGGGACGCCTGAAGCGTTCGGCCGGTCCCCACCTGGTATTCCAGGTTCAAAGACTGCACTAGCACACGGCACAAAGGTAGGGGTTCCTTTTTTTCTGCTGCCGCGGGGGAGCGGCAATTCCAACCCCGGCGAGCCTGCGATCATCACCCATCATCCCGCTCCATCCTTCCCTCGGCCCTTCTCCTCGCCTGCTCCCGCCGTTCCGCCAGTGGAAGAGGAATCCTATCCGGGATCGCGCCGCCACGGGCGGCCCGCGGCCCGCCCCTGAGGGCGTCGCGGATGCGATGCCCGGTTTCGCCGTGAGCTGCCGCCCTGCCCGCCCGGATAGGGCGGGCAGGGCGGCCCGGGCGCGCCCCGAGACGTGGCCCTGGTCCGCCGCGCGCCGGTCGCTCGTTCCAAGGAGGTGAGGCTCCCATGGAGACCTCCCTGATCATACTCATCACGGCCGCGGCCATCGTGGTCGCCGTGGCCGTCGGACTGGCCGTCGGGCTGGTGTTCCGGCGCCGCATCGGAGCGGAGAAGATCCGGGCCGCCGAGGAACAGGCCCAGCGCCTGCTGCGGGACGCCGAGCGGGATGCGGAGACGCGCCGCAAGGAGGTGGAACTCGAGGTCAAGGACCGCCTCCTGCGGGCCCAGGCCGACCTGGAGCGCGAGGGCAAGGACCGCCGCCAGGAGATGCAGAACGTGGAGCGGCGCCTGGCCCAGCGGGAGGAGTCTCTGGCCCAGAAGCTGGACCTGCTGGACCGCCGCGAGAAGGAGCTTTCGGGGCGCGACCGCGACGTGCAGGCGAAGGAACGAACCGCCGCCGAGGGCCAGACCAAGGTCCAGGCCATGCTGGACGAGGCGCGGCGCACCCTCGAGCGGGTGGCCGGGATGACGACCGACGAGGCGAAGAAGCATCTGCTGGCCTCCCAGGAGCACGAGGCGCGGCTGGAGGCCATGGCCCTGGCCAAGCGAATCGAGGAGGAGGCCCGCAACGAGGCCGAGCAGAAAGCCCGGGAGATCCTGGCCATCGCCGTGGACAAGTGCGCCTCGGATTTCGTGGCCGAGGCGGTGGTCTCGGTGGTGGACCTGCCCAGCGACGACATGAAGGGCCGCATCATCGGCCGCGAGGGACGCAACATCCGCGCCTTCGAGAAGGCCACCGGCATCGACGTCATCGTGGACGATACGCCGGAGGCCGTGATCCTCTCGGGATTCGATGCGGTGCGCCGCGAGATCGCCCGGGTCTCGCTCCAGCGCCTCATCGGGGACGGGCGCATCCACCCGGCCCGGATCGAGGAGGTGGTGGAAAAGGTTAAGAAGGAGGTGGAGGCCACCATCAAGGAGGCCGGCGAGCAGGCGGCCTTCGAGCTGGGGATCACCAACATGCACGCCGAGCTGCTCCGGCTGGTAGGCCGCCTGAGGTACCGCACCAGCTATTCGCAGAACCAGCTCCAGCATACCAAGGAGGTGGCCCGGCTGTGCGGGATCATGGCGTCCGAGCTGGGGCTGGACCCGACGTTCGCCAAGCGGGCGGCCCTGCTCCACGACATCGGCAAGTCGGCCGACGGGGAACACGAGGGTACCCACACCCAGATCTCCACCGAGCTGGCCAAGAAGTACAAGGAACACTGGAAAGTGGTGAACGCCATCGCCGCCCATCACGAGGACGAGGAGGCTCAGTGCATCGAGGCCATCCTGCTCCAGGCGGCGGACACCCTTTCGGCCGCCCGGCCGGGGGCCCGCCGGGACCTGGTGGAATCCTACGTGAAGCGGCTGGAGAAGCTGGAGCAGATCGCCAACTCCTTCAAGGGGGTCAGCCGGGCCTTCGCCATCCAGGCCGGGCGCGAGGTCCGCATCGTGGTGGAGGGCGACCAGGTCTCGGACCAGGGCTCCTACCAGATGGCCAAGGACATCGCCAAGAAGATCGAGCAGGAGACGGAGTACCCCGGTCAGATCAAGGTGACGGTAATCCGCGAGACCCGCGCCGTCGAGTACGCCAAATAACCTGTTTACGGTTCTCAGCTCACGGTGCCCGGTTCGGCCGGCGGGATGGTGGGGTCCGGCCCTGGGGGGAACCGGGAACCATGAACCGCGAACCGTGAATCGGGAACCAGGGAATGCGGATCCTGTTCATCGGCGACGTCGTGGGCAAGCCGGGGCGGCAGATCCTGGCGCGCCTGCTGCCGCGCCTCCGGACCCAGCACCGCCCGGACCTGGTGCTGGCCAACGCCGAGAACGCGGCGGGCGGCTTTGGCGTGACGCCGGCCATCGGCGACGAGCTGTTGGCCCTGGGGATCGACCTCCTCACCTCCGGCAACCACGTGTGGGATAAGAAGGAGGTCGAGGGTTACATCGCCAAGGAGGCCCGCCTGCTGCGCCCGGCCAACTATCCCCCCGAGGTGCCGGGGGCCGGGGTGCACGTGCTGGAGCGCCGGGGGATTCGGGTGGGGGTCCTGAACCTGCAGGGCCGCGTCTTCATGCCCACCATCGATTGCCCGTTCCGCGTCGGGGAGCGGGAGATCGAGCAGCTTCGGGTGGCCACGCCGGTGATCCTGGTGGACTTCCACGCCGAGGCCACGTCCGAGAAGCAGGCCTTCGGCTGGTGGATCGACGGCAAGGTGTCGGCGGTGCTGGGAACTCACACCCACGTGCAGACCGCGGACGAGCGGGTGCTGCCCGGCGGGACCGCTTACATCTCCGACGTGGGGATGACCGGGAGCCAGGACGCCGTGATCGGGATGGAGCGGGGCCAGGCCATCGAGCGCTTCCTGATGCAGCTCCCGCGGAAGTTCACGGCGGCCTCGGCCAATCTCTGCCTGTGCGCCGTGGTGGTGGACGTGGACGAGGCCGCGGGGCGGGCCACGTCCATCCGGCGCCTCCAGGTCCGGGAGGATGACTGACCCTCGGGGAGGGGCCCGGTGCTTCCCGAGCGGGGCGATGGCAGCACCGGGATGAGCCCCGGGAAGGATGAAGGGGGGAGGGCGCGTGATGGCCGCCCGGATCATCGACGGCAAGGCGATCGCGGCGCAGGTGCGCGAGGAGGTCCGCAAAGGCGTGGCGGACCTTCATGAGCGCACGGGGAAGGTGCCGGGGCTGGCGGCGGTCCTCGTGGGGGACGACCCGGCGTCGGCCACCTACGTGCGGAGCAAGCGGAAGGCGTGCGAGGAGGCCGGCATCGCCTCGTGGTTGCACGACCTCCCCGCGCGCACGGGGCAGGCGGATCTGCTGAGGCTCGTCCAGGAACTGAATCGGGATCCCGCCATCCACGGCATCCTCGTCCAGCTTCCGCTCCCGGAGGGGATTGACGAGCGGGCGGTCCTGGAGACGGTGGACCCGGCCAAGGATGTGGATGGCTTTACCTTCGCCAGCGTCGGCCGCCTCGTCGAGAACCGGGCCACCCTGGTGCCCTGCACCCCCGCCGGCATCCTGGAACTGCTCGACCGCGAGAAGATTCCGATCCAGGGAAAGGACGCCGTGGTGGTGGGGCGCAGCGAGATCGTCGGCAAGCCGGTGGCCATGCTCCTCCTGCACCGGCACGCCACCGTGACCATCTGCCACTCCCGCACAGCGGACCTGCCGGGGCACTGCCGCCGCGCCGATATCCTGGTGGCCGCCGTGGGCCGTCCCAAACTCGTCACGGGAGAGATGATCAAGCCCGGCGCCGCCGTGATCGACGTGGGCATCAACCGCGTGGACGGCAAGCTGGTGGGCGACGTGGACTTCGAGTCCGCCCGCGAGCGCGCCGGCCACATCACGCCCGTCCCCGGCGGCGTCGGCCCCATGACCGTCGCCCTCCTGCTCCGCAATACCCTGGAAGCATGCGGCCGCGGCGCCGGCACGGTTCCCCTCAAAACGCTCTGAGGCCCTCTCCGCGAGGGAGACGCCGCCACCGAACGGGTGAGCCGGCGATTGCACGCCAGGGCGGTCGCAGGCTAGAGCGTTTTTTCTGAGAGACTCGATACCGTTTGCGTTTTCCTCCTCGGGAGCGTAAGTCGCTGCGAGTTCGGGACTCACGTAGTCCGAGTTGGCTCGCCCGCCGGCCGCCGGGCTTAGAGCGTTTTTAGGGGGCTCGCGCTGGACTTGCGGCCGGTTTTTGACTATGCTACATGGACAATCAACATGGCGGGCCAGGAGGCCCGAGGGAGGAGTGTGATGGCCATGAAGGAGTTTGCGGGGTTCTATTACGAGGAGGGCCTGGACGAGAAGACGCGGCAGCTCGTGGCGCTGGCGGCCTTTTCGGTGGCCGGCTGCGCCACCTGAGTGCCCGGACGCCTGGCGGCCGCCAGGAAAGCCGGTGCCACGGAGGCCGAGATCTCCGAGGCGCTCTATCTCGCCATGCGGGGCGCTGCGCGCGCCACCTGGTCCTTCATCAAGTACAATATCCCGAACGCGGATGAGGACAACAAGACCCGGAAGGATATCCACGACGGCGCCCTGGTCGGGGCCCGCAAGTAGTCTCAGCCTTCCTGGAAGGGCTCTTCGGCGGCCCCCGCCCCGGATGGGCGGGGGCCGCTGCCTTTTTCTGGGGGCGGCACGGCGTCGGCCATCGCTCGCACGCGGGCCACGATCCATCGGAGACTGGAGTGAGCATTGGAAGGCAGTGGATCGGGTCAGTTGGTGGGGTGGGGCTGGCCGGTGCCCAAATCCGACGGCGGGGGTGAGGCCTCGGCGGCGGCGGCGGGGCCTCGCCGGCCGCCGGCCGCCGCCGCGCGTGGTTCGGTGCCCTGGATGAAATACTCCCGGACGGCCGTCTGGTCCGTGGCGCTGGCCGGCCGCCCGGTGGAAGGGTTCACGGGCACCATCACCACCCCCTCGGGTGGGGTGAAGTCCTCCTCAGGCAGGTCTCGGAACGCCTCCTGCCCGAAGCGGAGCCAGAGGGGGACGGCCAGAGTGGCGCTGGTATCGTGGCTCCCCAGGGAGCGCTTCACGTCGTACCCCACCCACACCCCGGCCGCCAGGCTGGGCGTGAAACCCACGAACCAGACGTCGGTCGCTTCCGAGGTGGTGCCGGTTTTGCCGGCGAGGGGGCGGTGGAGGGCCCGCAGCTTTGCCCCGGTGCCGCGCTCCACGACGCCCCGCATCACATTGGTGAGCACGAACGCCACCTCTGGGCGGAGGACCTGCTTGCCCTCGGGGAGGAACTCGTCCAGGGTGCGACCCTGGTGGTCCGCCACCCGGCGGATGGCGTAGGGCTCGTACCGCATGCCGTTGGCCGCGAAGGCGCCGTAGGCCGAGACCATCTCCAGGAGCGTGACCTCGGAGGCCCCCAGGGCCAGCGCGAACTCCCGCCGCAGGTGACTGGCGATGCCAGCCCGCTGGGCGAAATCGATCACCGGGTCCGCGCCCACCCGCTGGATGAGGCGGACGGCCATCACGTTCACCGACCGCTCGAGCCCGCGGCGCAGCGTGGTGGGCCCATGGTACTTCCGGTCGTAGTTCTCGGGGGACCATTCCACGAGTTCGCCTCCCACCCGGAAGCGGAAGGTGATGGGGGCGTCTTCCAGCAGCAGGGTGGGGGGCAGGCCCGCCTCGAAGGCCGCCCCGTAGACGAACGGCTTGAAGGCCGAGCCGGGCTGTCGCTTGGCCTGCATGGAGCGGTTGAACTTGCTGCGCTCGAAGCTGTACCCGCCCACCATGGCCTTGATGCCGCCTGTCCGCGGGTCCAGGGCCAGGAAGGCCCCCTCCATGGCGGGGTCCTGCTCCAAGTCGAACTGGGCCAGGCGGCGGGGCTCGTCCACCGCCACCACCTTGACCTTGAGGGGCATGCCCTCGGCGAAGGCCTCGGCGGGATTCTTGAGGCGGGTCCAGGCCAGGCGGTCGAAGGGGATCTCGCCCCGATAGCGCCCCACCTGCACCTCGATGGCGGTGGGGCGCACCCGCGTCACGACGCCGGCGGCGATATCGCCCAGCTTGAGGCCCAGGTAGGCGGGGTGCGGGCGGTCCGCCACCGCTCCCCCGGCGCGGCGGTACCCGCGCGTCTTGTCGATGTCCCGCAGGCCGCCGATCACGGCATCCTCGGCCGCCGCCTGCAGGCGGCGGTTCAGGGTGGTGTAGACCTTCAGGCCGCCGTGGTACACGGCGAACGTCCCGTACTGGTCCTCGAGCTGCTGCCGCACGTGCTCCACGAAGTAGGGCGCGGTCTGGGGACCCCGGCCGGCGCGGAGCACGTCCACGGGGGCCCGCAAGGCCTCGGCGAACTGGGCGGGCGTGAGCGCTCCGACGCGGAGCATCCGGGAGAGGACGTGGTCCCGCCGGCGCCGGGCCCGCTCCGGTTCCAGGATAGGGGAGTACCTGCTGGGACCGCTGGGGAGCCCGGCCAGCACGGCGGCCTCGGCCAGGGTGAGGTCGCGGACGGACTTGGCAAAGTAGGTCTGGGCCGCGGCCTCGAACCCATAGGCGCCGTGGCCCAGGTAGATCTGGTTGATGTAGAGTTCGAGGATCTTGTCCTTCGGGTAGCGGCGCTCGATCTGCAGAGCCAGGAGCGCCTCCTTGATTTTCCGCGTGAATTTCCGGTCCGGCGTCAGGAAAAGGACGCGGGCCAGTTGCTGGGTGATGGTGCTGGCCCCCTCCACGGTATGGAGGGCCCGCAGGTTGGCCCACATGGCGCGGAGGATCGCCCGGGGATTGACCCCGCGGTGCCGGTAGAACTGGGCGTCCTCGACGGCCAGGAGGGCCTGTTTCAGGTGGGGGGGGATCTGCGCCAGGGAGACCAGCATGCGCCGTTGCTCGAAGAGGGAGGCGAAGGGCTGGTCGTCGTCGGCGTACAGGGTGGTGATGAGGCTCGGGCGATACTCCTCCAGGGTGTCCAGGCCGGGGAGGTCCTTCAGGTAGGCGGCCGTCAGCCCGGCCAGGGCGCCCGCGCCCGCGGCGGCGAGCACCAGGGCCGCCAGGAACAGGCGCGTCACCCAGCGGAAGACGCTCCGCCTGTGCATCGGCGGGGAGGCAGGTGCGTGCGGGGAGGCCACGCCGGTCATTATACTGCCCCGGGGGCGGGAAACAAGGGGCCGTCTTGCGCGGCCGGGGCGCATGTGGTACCTATGCACGCGCTTCCCATGCCGAGGGCGAGGCCTACGCGATGCCAGCGATCCCCGTGAGAGACGAGGCCCGTCGCCAGCTCGACGTCCTGTGCGCCGGCACCGCCGAGGTCATCAGCCGGGAGGACCTCCTGGGCAGGCTCGAGGGGGCCCTGGCCGCTGGCCGGCCCCTGCGGGCCAAACTGGGCGCGGATCCCTCCGCCCCCGACCTGCACCTGGGTCACACCGTGGTGCTCAACAAGCTCCGGCAATTCCAGGACCTGGGACACACGGCCATCTTCCTGATCGGCGACTTCACCGGCATGATCGGGGATCCCACGGGCAAGTCCGAGACCCGCAAGCCCCTCACGCGCGACCAGGTGCTGGCCAACGCCGAGACCTATAAGCAGCAGATCTTCAAGGTCCTGGACCCGGCGCGGACGGAGATCCGCTTCAATAGCGAATGGCTGGACGGCATGGCTTTCGGCGACGTGGTGCGCCTGTGCGCCCACTACACGGTGGCGCGCATCCTGGAGCGGGACGATTTCGCTTCCCGGTACCGGGAAGGACGTCCCATCGGGATTCACGAGTTCCTCTACCCCTTGGCCCAGGCCTACGACTCGGTGGCCCTGCGGGCCGACGTGGAGCTGGGGGGGACCGACCAGAAGTTCAACCTCCTGGTGGGCCGGGAGATCCAGCGGGGCTTCGGGCAGCCCCCCCAGGTGGCGATGATCGCCCCCATCCTGGAGGGCACCGACGGCGTCCAGAAGATGAGCAAGTCGCTGGGCAACGCCATCGGGATCGCCGAGGGGCCGGACGAGATGTTCGGCAAGGTCATGTCCATCCCGGACGCCGTCATGACGCGGTACTACGCGCTGGTCTCGGGCCTGCCGCCGGCCGAGGTGGAGGGCGTAGCGCAGGGCCTGAGGGACGGGGCGTTGCACCCCAAGGAGGCGAAGGTCCGGCTGGGCAAGCTCATGGTTTCCCGATATCATTCGGTTGAAGCGGCCGAAGCGGCGGCCCGGCGATTCGCGGAGATCTTCTCCCTACACGAAGTCCCGAAGGACATGCCGGCATTCGCCGTGCCGCAGGCGATGGTGGAGCCCGACGGGACCGTTCCCCTGGTCAAGCTCATGGCCGGGATCGGGCTGGTGCCGAGCCGGGGGGAGGCCCGGCGCCTCATCGAGCAGGGGGGGGTTGAGCTTGACGGGATGGTTGTCCGTGATGTACACTATAGTCTAGCATCTGATCGAGAGTATGTCCTCCGGGCCGGGAAGCGGCGGTTCGCCAGGATCCTCCCCGCTAGGCAGAAAAAGTAGAAGAAGCCACAAAATCGGCTTGACATCCTGGAAACTCCTGCTATATATAGGGGTCTCGCCAGTACCCTCACAGGGTCTGATCAAGGCCTTGACGGGCGGCACCTGGTGACCTAAGATTATCGTCATGGCGGATCCCCGCCAGGCTCTTTGACAACAGAATATCGTCGCAACTGGCTTGTGGGCGGTTGAAATGCCAGCGGGTCCGAAAGGGCCCGTTTGGGCCTATGAGTATAATCGGAGAGCTTGATCCTGGCTCAGAACGAACGCTGGCGGCGTGCCTAACACATGCAAGTCGAGCGAGAAAGGGGGGGCAACCCCCTGAGTACAGCGGCGAACGGGTGAGTAACACGTGGGTAACCTACCTACCAGTTCGGAATAACCCATCGAAAGGTGGGCTAATACCGGATGAAGTCCCTGTGGGGCATCTTACGGGGACCAAAGGGGGCGAGCGCAAGCGGCTCTCGCTGGAAGATGGGCCTGCGGCTGATTAGCTAGTTGGTGGGGTAACGGCCCACCAAGGCAATGATCAGTAGCCGACCTGAGAGGGTGGCCGGCCACACTGGGACTGAGACACGGCCCAGACTCCTACGGGAGGCAGCAGTGGGGAATATTGCGCAATGGGCGAAAGCCTGACGCAGCGACGCCGCGTGGGCGATGAAGGCCTTCGGGTCGTAAAGCCCTGTCGGGTGGAACGAACGCCAGGTTGGCTAATACCTGGCCTGGCTGACGGTACCATCGAAGGAAGCCCCGGCTAACTACGTGCCAGCAGCCGCGGTAATACGTAGGGGGCAAGCGTTGTTCGGATTTACTGGGCGTAAAGCGCGCGTAGGCGGCTTCATAAGTCCGATGTGAAAGCCCCGGGCTCAACCCGGGATCCGCGTCGGAAACTGCGAGGCTTGAGTGCAGGAGAGGAGAGCGGAATTCCCAGTGTAGCGGTGAAATGCGTAGATACTGGGAGGAACACCGGTGGCGAAGGCGGCTCTCTGGACTGCTACTGACGCTGAGGCGCGAAAGCTAGGGGAGCAAACGGGATTAGATACCCCGGTAGTCCTAGCCGTAAACGTTGGGCACTAGGTGTGGGAGGTATCGACCCCTTCCGTGCCGCAGCTAACGCATTAAGTGCCCCGCCTGGGGAGTACGGCCGCAAGGTTGAAACTCAAAGGAATTGACGGGGGCCCGCACAAGCGGTG